>Ga0209183_1000176_pt1 | contig 30568 bp, 34 predicted proteins | sample LHCtaG_2_FD_184120 | JGI IMG/M metagenome (GOLD analysis project Ga0209183, IMG submission 184120) | Hot spring microbial communities from Little Hot Creek, USA to study Microbial Dark Matter (Phase II) - LHC4sed_replicate (SPAdes)... | ecosystem: Environmental > Aquatic > Thermal springs > Hot... | reverse complement strand
CCATTTCTTAAGCTTCTCTGTTGTTGAGTCGGTTGAGTCGTCGACAACTATTACTTCATAGCTTGGATAGTCTAACGTGGTTAAAGCCTCCATCAACCTGTCTACTACTTTCTCTTCATTATAGAGATAGGGAGAAAGCCTTCAGGCTTCTTGAAGAATATGTTATTAATGGTGGCAGATTATTCATTGAGACAATGTCTTCCATAGATGAATCTTCAAATATGCCTCCCCCCATACCGGTGGCTAGAACATATAGAACGGCTGTAAAAGATGATTGGGGTTTTAGAATAGAAGGCCATAAACTTACTGTCAATATCACTAATAATACATTCTCTCCACCAATATATGAAGGTGGGCCATGGGGTGTGAGTGTCTCAAAGATAGATGACCTTAGAAATAATGCTACTCCCTTATTAATCTCTGGAGATAAGGTTTTAGCAGTTTATAGTAGGTATGGTGAAGGAGAGGTTGTATGGTCTGGCATGAATCTACCCTACCATTCTCTAGCTTATCAAAATACTGGTGAGGCAGACTTTATGCGTAGATTAGTAATGGGTGAGAGAAAGCCCATTACGTTACCCGCTGAGATGATGAGGAGGTCTGCTACATCAATAATCTTTAAGAATGTTCCAGAGGCTAGAGGAATAATCTTTAGAGAAAGATACATTTCTAACTTGGTCTTCAGCTGGAGAGCATATGATAGGGAAGGTAGCTTAAACGTATTTATGATGGGGCCTGGGTTCAACTATATCGTTCTAAGAGAAGGATGGGGTGGAGGAGATATAAGGATGGTTCTAGAAGATGGTCCTCTTAGAGTAACTTCTATAGCAGTATCTATTCTCACCGTAATGTTTCTGACGTTAACGGTTATCCGAGCCCATTATAGATCTAGATCCAGAATGCACGAATCCAGACATAGTTACCTTTCTCTAGCCTAATGAACTTCGTAATATGTCTATTTGTCTAATTTGATGCGATATAGAATCCTGAGTACATCTTTTAATATTAGTACTATCTGTCCTATAGTTGGATAAGTAATTGAGTTGAAGAAGATGTGAAATCGTATCTACTGAGGATTGCAGATCAGTCTAATGAGGCAGCGGTCTTTGAGAAGAGATGCTATTATACGAGTTTGAAGAGGAGATTCTCAAGGGGAGACATTGTGTTCTTTCTCATGAAGAGGGAGGTTGATTCACTCATAGGATACGCAATAGTTGATAGTGTTAAAGAGCTTGTAGATATAGCTGACCCAGAGGAAAGAGATTTCTGTATTAATAATAGATGGTATACAAAGATAGAGTTTAGTGAGATATATAGGTTTAATAGAAATCTTCCATTGAGACTTGTTTTCCCAGGGCTTCACAAGCTAGGTAGAGCATTACATGGACTTGAATTGAACGAAATAGAAGTTAAGAGAATATTCGACCTTGAAAAGATATGTGAAGAAGATGAAGAACTCTGGAAGAAATATATTGAGTTAAGTAGGAGAACTAAAATACTGTAGGTGATCCTCTACTTAAATACTCTCAAAGATTCTAGGCTTCTTCACAACCTCTTCTACAGCATCCACCAAGTAATTGAGTATCCTATTCTTCCTATCCAAGATCCTTGATAAATCTATCTCCACAGCTAGTTCAGAAAGGTAAGGTATCTTTACAGGTTTAATACCTATACGTTCTAGGAATTCTTTCTCAAACTTCTCCATGTTCTTAATATCTGGATTAAACATATTGATTATAGGAATAACCAAGCATATGAAATTTGAATAGACGTTCTCTATTCTATCGCTAAGTATTGAGAGTTCATATATGTTTGGCCTAATAACATATAATATGTAGTTAGAGATATAGCTTATACAAGTCAGCGTATAGTACATCCATGGGGGTGTATCAATAACAACGTAATCTAATGGCCCTACATCTGCGTTCCACTTCTCCCTCTCCAGAGTCTTCAGTATTCTCTTATCACCCTCAGCATCAAGGATCTCCATCCTCCTTCTTGCGCCTTCAGAAGAGTTCGCAGGCAAGAAATACAGACTTTTAGAAGCTAAGTTAAACATCCCACTAACATCTATACATGATTCATTTAGAGACGTCTCACCCGTAATCCACTCATTGGACCATCTCGGAATAATACTTCTCGATAGCATATGCTTCTCAATCATAGGATTTAAGAAGTCAGCCTCAATGTACAGTGTTCTACCATGCATTGATAGATTATATGCGAGTGTTAGAGCCACAGTAGTAGCGCCTGATCCACCTCTTGAATGCTGAACAGAAACCACTACTGTCATAAAATGCTATCTATCAACATGAGGGGGAAACAGTACTTAAACGTATCCATTAATAATTATCCATAATTTCACAAAATAGTGTGTGTTTTTGTAAAAAAGTTAACTATGCCATCTCCGGTCGGTGAGGTAAATCATTGCTATAATTAGGAAAACTACTCGTAGCAATAAAAACTCAGGAGGGGTATTACCTAGTTGACAGGATCTAAATATGTATTTTGGGATTGTGAGTGAGAGTATCTTAAACACGGCAATTATAAGAGCTGGCTATGACGTTATCTTATGAGAAATTGAGAGGTATTCAGATAGGTTATATGAGGATTAAGGAGATGCATGGGTTGATGAAGGTTATAGCTATAGCTATTGTAGTGGTCTTGGCTCTATCGATGTTTTCCGGATACCTGTTCTATGCCATGGCAGGCGGCATGAGGCTTTCTCCAAGCATGACCGGACTCGGATATTATCCAAGCGTAGAAGTAGTGGCAGAACGGACGGTGGCGCCTGGCGAGAAAGTAGAGGTGAGTAAGGCTGAAGGCGGGGCTGACGGTTATAGTGATACTCATTGTACCCCTGCTGATTATAGTGTTGATACTATTTGTAGCTGTTCGGAGAATCTATCTAAGAGTTAAACCTTCGAGGCCGGCAACCTAGGGAGAGTGCTGAAGGCATGGGCGATGTAGAGGAGAAGCAAAGCCTTGGACCAGTGATACTCGTAGATCTAGATGTGAGGGTGTTTTGAGAGATACGGTGTATGGAGTGTATCAACATTCTTTACACCTGGCGAGGGCGTAGGATGGTATGGAGCGAGGCTGGAGAAATGAATATTATAGAGCTTGAGTCAGCCCTGACTAGCTGGTTGGAAAAACAGTATGCTTGAAGGATTAGGTACTTAAAACCCTTTAGACTTTAAGTATTCGTCAAGTAATCAGGCCACGACCCTTAATTTTTCGGATCCTCCTTCTTGTATCATTGAGTAAAATATTTTTATAGCTTTACTAGGTTCCTGATTTAAGAGGAAGATTTGAGGCAAGGTTAACCTTATTTAAGCAGGTCTTCCCAAATCTTTAATCCATTAAGTCCATAATTCTTCACAATAAGATTTTTAACTCTAGGAAGTTAATAATTCACTTTTATCAAAGTATTCCTTCATTTCAAGAGCTAAATCACCGGCCTCCATCCCAGCATAAACAGCCGCAGAAATTATCGTCTCGACTAAACTCCACATGACGTCAGCTGTTAATCTAGTATCCACTTTTGAGAACTCTCTAACCATGGTAACCAGCCTCTCAAGAGTGGGAGAATCTCTTCTTTTATTTCTACTGGTGAAGATGCTTTGGGCATCCTTGTTTTTAGATCGACCGTCATGATGGAAGTTAAGAATATGGAAAACGTGATTTGAAGTTCTTCTATTAACTTTTCATATTTTTCATCTATATACTGTCTCACTCTTCTTTCTAATTCGTTAACCTGTCTCGCAATATGCTCTTCTAACATTTGCACTATTCTTGCATATTTTTCTGGAATCGTTTCTTCTTCAGACAAGTTTTACAATGAGAATTCATTCTTAGGATGTAAAAAGCTTTTCTTGTTACTTGTTTAGTGTATGAAGTAAGAACTGGGGTTTATGAACGAGTTTATAGCAAGCAATTATCGATTAAGCCCGATAACTATCTAATCTGGCTTGATTATGAGCGCGACGTAATTCACAAAGCTAAAACAAGCCTGACTTCCCCCTCTTCTTTTCACCAGAAAATCGAGAAACGGATGAGAATTTTATCGAGAGGCGAATAAGAAATGAATCGGATATAGAAAACCATTTTCCAGAAAAGAAAAGTCGGAGTTCCACAAGATTTCTCTATTTTCTCGATTAATGCCTAAGGTCCTCGTGAAACGATAATACTGCTTGGGATATACTACCCGTAGATGTTCCAGAAAGTCTTTGAAATCGCTTATCTGATAGGAATTGCGCCACCCGCAAACCTGCCTGGCTAGCTTAGGCATTTCTCATCCACCTCTACTTAATTCTTCTAGGCTCAAGATCCTCATCTCTGATTTCCTTAAGATCGTGGCCCCTTAATGAATGCCTCGATGTGGAAACATGCTAAGAGATTGCTGGGGCTCGGCGTCTCATAATCTTGATTGCAGGCTCTCCATCACCAAAACCATTAATCTCGAGAAAACACTAACCGCGAGGTAATAGACTCGCCTAGTGTTATCAGTCTAGCAACCACGACATCCCGATAGCTTAAAGTTAGATTCTCGGCCGCTTTCTTATCTTGTCAATACCCTTAGCCCCAAGAATAGAGGGCCCACACTCATGGGGGATTTATGCTACCAGAGCACCAGTAGACTAGACTTTTCTGAGCGTACTGTAGAGCTTAGATCAAATCTCATGCCATCCCTTCCTGATTGTTTTTGTTCTTACTTCTGTGAATTCTTGAAGTCTGCTGATAAGTTCGAGGGTTTTACCCAGTTTTGGCTCAGGTAGCTTGTTTCCGTAGTTGTCGTAGCCCACGTAAACAAAGTCTGGCGCTATCTCCCCTATCGCTTCCGTAAACTCTTCTAGATCGAATTCGAGTATTGGTTCTACGACTACTGATTTATGCTTATGCGTCAGCTTCTTCATAGCATCGATCCTCTCTGACTGAAGCGGGGCCTTTGAAAGGCTTGGATAGTCTCTGTTGCTCTCGATTGTGGCCCCCGCCACGGCGTTTAGAGGCAGGTTGAAGCTTAGATACCTTCTAGGATTCTTGGTGAGTAGTAGGAAGTAAGTGTGCGGCCACATCCTAATAGTATCTAACACTTTTTCTATCCATTCTCTAGGAACCCACTCTCCGAGGAGGTCGCCCATATCGCAGGTGAAGATGAAAGAATTCCTAGGGAATCTCTTCCTAAGCCTGCTATTGATGAAGGTTGGCTGGAAGCCCCTGGTGGAGTATGGTTCGACGCCCATCTCGGATAGACGCTTAGCATACCTCCTACACCAGCAGTAGACGCAGCCATGCATACATCCGGTTACAGGATTCCACGTATCGGTTACCTCCCCAAACATTCTTGTCACGGAACGCATAATCTCAACCTATTATATGAGTAAGTATGCCTTAACCATTCCAGACCCGCAATCCATACATAGCTTGTCCTTCAGGATAAGTCTACTGTGTCTCCAGCATAGGATGGATGATCCAATCTACATCATTAGACCAATAGTTCAGGCTCCTGTTAGAACGATATTTTCCATTCAATATTTTACATCATTGTGATTTTCTCCGAAATAAGTATGTTAATAAAAAGAGGCTATTTCAGGCAAGCTTAACACTAACCAGGCGATCTCTAGTACATTATAGAGTGAATCAAAGATGAAACTATTGTTGGAATGATGTTAGAAAAATTACCAGTGCTTATGGAGGATGTTGTCGATGTATATGTCTTACTTTTATCTAGTTCTTTTACGCTTCCTCATCTGTTGGTTTTCTTAGTCTTCTATGCTGTTAGAATACTTTAATACGGACCAATCTAATAGGTTAAAGCCACTGTAAATGTATCCAACACCATTAACCATCTAATACTTCTGGGGAAGCTTGGGAGATACTCCTCACCAAGTAACAGTTCTACAACACGAGCTGCAGCGTAAGATAGGAAAACATATCAGCAACATCCTAGAGAAGCGCGAAAGATTAAATATGTTCTTTGTTAGGTTTGTAGGGGGTTTATGGCTCGAAAGATTATTCTTGGACTGGTGATCGTGTTTTTAGTTGTCTTCCTGGTTTTTCTCGGTATGTGGCTTGATTTTAATGAGACGCAGCGGGTGGCTGTCATGAATTGGCTGGCGAGCGACCAAAAGCTGAGGGATGGGTTCTTATGGATTGCTGAGAATACTGCGAGCGGTGTGAGGGTGCTCGCCTGGTGGGACTATGCTGACGGCATACTAGAGATTAGTCATAGAGACGTTGTTATCCGTGAAGCTTCTAGAGAGATTAAATGGACTATCGCTGGCATGCATAAATATCCTTGGAGCTGGATAGAGTATGAGTTGTGGTATCCATTCGAGCCTGATGAGAAGGTCAGAGACGTTGGGAGATTCTTCATAGCCGAGGACACATCTGCAGCAGTAGAGATAGCTAAGAAATATGGAGCCGACTACGTCTTCGTAGTCTATCCAGACGACATAACCAAGTTCTACGCGATAGTGGTGGCTGGCGGTAAGCAGCCTGATGAGTACCTCGAAAAAACGGAGGGAGAAATAATCAAGATGGTGGAGCAGCGGGCTATAATCAAGAAGGAGACGATAGGAACAAGGCTAATCTACGGAGACGAGACCGCAGGCTTCGAGAAAGTATTCGATAATGGAAGAGTAAGAATCTATAAGATAGTAGGATAAGAAAACACAGAGATTACTGTAGCTTCTCTTCCGATCTCCCTCTCCTTCAGAATGTTTCTTTCCTACTCTCTTTAATAGATAATATGAAACAGCATAAAGATGATACCAGAAGGGGAACGTGTATAAACCCATGGTATAGGCCCTCGCTGCCCCATATCATAAAACCTATACCTATATTAAAGATGCCTAGCAGGGTTCCTATGAAGCTCGTCACCCTTAAAGTGGGCAGATTAACCCTTGGATGGAGGAGATAGAATATTGATAGGTAGATCGAGGTCATCAAGCAGAATGCAAGAGGAGCATCGGAAGTTAAAAAGTAGATTGGGTTGAAGTCCCATGGCTTATCCGGGCTCCAGAATGCTAATACCGCTAGAGGTGCAAGCCAGTATCTCCATAATGGTTGCCTATGGAATGTATAGTCTGTTGCCTCAACCTTTAAATCCCACAACCAGAGAAGACCAATCATGGAAAACCAGACTACATTCCCAGTAATAATACCTAAGCCATATTTTTCTGTTGCAGCAGTATTTTGGAGAAACGCTATGAGGAGATAGTTAACTCCGATGAAAGTAGTAAAGAGTTTTCTAACTCTATTGCCGTAGACTAATACGGCTGCAATAAGCAAGATTACGATAATGTGAAGGACGGGCATGAATGGTTTATATGGTTTTAGAGATTGAGTAAGTATCTCAGGTGCAAGCTCGCTGGCTCTATAATCCATGACGAAACCCGCCGTTGATGAGTAGGAGGAACAATGAATGGGATGGCGAGTAAGGTAGGTAGAACCACCATCTCAGTGTTACGTGTTCCAACCTACCACAGTTTCCTAGAGTTCTCATAAGATTTGTGCTGAGGTCTGCTGTTATAAATATTAAGGGTTGAAGATGATTCTGTCGGCTTTCTTAAGTCTTTCGCAGCAGCAAGAAATCCATATAACATTATGACTTTGCAACTTTTAAATGTATTAGGGTTGATACCATGGGAGAAGCTCGGCACGTTCTCGTCAGGTCAGTTTATAATCGGATGAGGGAGAGGAATATCCAACACGTCTTATTGCTGATCCCTGAATTTCTAGAGGGGAGAAAAGACAGATTAGTTGAGGCTAACAACAATCCCCCTTACTAAACTCTTAGGCAGGGAGCTAGGAAAATTACCGATTAAAGATGACTGGAGGTTTAAGAGATTGATGGAGTTGTTTAGGTAAAACGAGAAAACTCCTGCCTGTAATGATAAGTCACTGACTCTGCGAGGTTATAGGCTTCTCCACAATATTCTACTTGGGTGTAGGAATACGCAAGATGATAAAAGAAAAATGCTAGACAGGCTTCACATGCTCGTTTCATTCATCCCTTTGATTATCTACTGGGTGTTATGCGATGTCGGAAATATGTTGAGCATTGTTATTCCCCTTTGTAATCTCCTTTCTTCTCTACTCCTTAAATCCTGTAACGGAGCTTCAATTTGATAGGCCTTGCCTCTACACTCTATTTTAGCATGGTCATGGTGGATTCTTTCATCTCCAACTTGAACATATTTATGGAAGGCGGCCCTATCAACTGGGTAGTATATTCCGTATGGTATATTTGGAGAATAGCTTCTCTAACCCGTTATCTAAAGATCTAAAACTTACGAATAAGAAAACTTAAGAGAAAGTTGACAGAATTGATAGAAGCTTTAATGAGCCATTAATAGTTGTTGGTAGAGGTTCATGGCGTAGATGGGCTCTAGAGAGACTTGGCAAAAGTACCAGTATCAGAGATTCGATGTAAATGATATGTTGAGAGTTTCTTCGGATACTTGAAGCAAAGAGCTAGAGGTTCTAAAACAACATAGACACGTGGAAGACCCAGTTGATGGAAGAGTAGGCATCAACGATAGCAATAATGAAGAACCTACTCAAAGTAGTAAAAACTCAAGGAGGAGTATTACCTGTCGAGAGGATCATAGTTTTTATCATGTGGGATTTATAGTGACTTATATCTCTCTACACCCACCGAAGACTACTGGCATTATTGCTATTTCATCTCCCGGGTTTATCCTGATGGATTTTACATCACTGAATCTGTGGACACTAAGCCCATTTATGATGAGGAGGAATCTACCGTTCAAAAGTAGTTCAGAGAGTTTTTCAATGAGATCGATATTATCCTTCATAGTTTCTCTTAAAACATTATCAAGCGAGGTCTCCACTTCTATATTGTATGCTTTCTCAATTATGTGGTCTGCGACCCCGATCAATCTTAGCTTAACATGCTTGCTCATAACTCTATGCTGAACAACAGCTGAGCTGGTATTAACTTTTTCTAGAGTTTCTCTTCAACTTTCAGTGATCCCCATTTTGAATAATCCGGAGTGAGGCTTTGGAGAGAGGCTTGCGGTCCTCTCCCTAACAGTTAAACTTAAGCTGGGTTTAGAACATGGTTTATGATGTAAAAAATATGATTATAGATTAGTAAAAAATATATATCCTCACAGGAACATTTAGATTTGTGAAAATCGGCGGTTATGTAGGCAAGATAGCATTCATTGACCTGACAAAGGAAAAAGCGTATACAGAATCATTAAACATGTCCTACGCTAAAGCATACGTTGGCGGGAAGGGGGTTGCGGCACGTTATCTACTAGACTACATCAACCCAGCAGTCGATCCATTAAGTCCAGAGAATATATTCATGGTTTGGACATGTCCAGCTAATGGAACCATCGCGCCTGCATCAGGTAAGTATCCAGTAGTTACAAAGTCACCTCTCACAAATATATGGTTAGATTCTCATTCTGGGGGGCCTGTGGGGTCTGAACTAAAGTATGCAGGCTTTGACGGAGTCATTATTACTGGAAGATCCAAAGAGCCTTCATACATATACATAGATGATGGGTTCATTAGTGTTAGAAGAGCTACGAATATATGGGGGAAGAAGATTAGCGAGACAAGAGAGATGATCAAGGAAGAATTGGGTGATCCGCAGGCTAAAGTTATGTCGATAGGGCCTTCGGGGGAGAAACTTGTAAGGTTTGCAAATATTGATTCTGAAGGGAGACAGCATGGAAGAGGTGGTGCTGGAGCTGTAATGGGTTCAAAGAATCTTAAAGCAATTGCTGTTAGAGGTACAGGCTCGGTTGAGGTTGCTTATCCTGAAGAATTCTCAAGAGCATGCGATGAGATGAGTAGGCTTGATATCTTCGAAAATCCTGAGGCTCAGTTCGGGATAAAATGGGGCTCTATAGCATTAATGTGGCCTATCCAGGAAGTGGGAGCTCTACCTACTAGAAATTATACGGATGGCAGATTTGAGTATGCCTCGAACATAGATGCAAATGTTGTTCTAAAACATTCTATTAAGAGAGGAGCATGTTTTTCATGCCCGATAGGTTGCCACAACTATGTCTTAATCGATTATGGACCGTGGGCGAATACGTTGGTAGAAGGGCCAGAGTATGAGACAGCCGACCTATTAGGAGCAAACACGGGCACGTCGAGATTCGATGCGATTGCAAAAGCAAATAAGTTGTGCGATGAATACGGGTTGGATACTATTACGACTGGGTCTGTGATAGCTTGGAGCATGGAGCTTTTTGAGAAAGGATTACTAACGCGTGAAGATACCGAGGGCATCGAGTTGAAGTTTGGAGACGCAGAGGCATTAGTAGCGATGGTGGAGAAGATTGCGAATAGAGAAGGGCTTGGAGACGTGTTAGCCGAGGGGGCGAGGATAGCTAGCCAGAGAATCGGTAAGGGAAGTGAAAGATATGCTGTGAATGTTAAGGGGTTGGAGCTTCCTGCTTATGAGCCTAGAGCTTCACCGGCTATGGGTTTATCGTATGCTGTAGCTGATAGAGGTGGCTGCCACTTGAGGTCATGGCCTATAGGTCCAGAATGCTTAAACGCATATTGGCTAGGTGCTAGACCGTTAAAGCTTGATAGATGGAGTCCTGAGAACAAAGCAATCGTAGTAGTTCAACAGGAGCATCAATATGCAGCAAAATTCGCTACTGGAGTATGCGACTTCTGCTGCTGGGACAACCAGAGGCTAACCAATATTTTGTGGACTGTAACAGGTTTCGATGAATACAGAGATGTTAGAAACTTCGAGCTAGCTGGCGAAAGAATAATCAATTTAATACGATTAATAAATGTAAGATTCGGCGTCACCGCGAAAGATGATAAACTCCCACCGAGGATACACCTTGATCCGCTGAAGACAGGTCCAGCGGCGGGAAGAGTCTTAAAAGAAGAAGATTTCAACCATATGAAAAGAGACTACTATAGAATTAGAGGTTGGGATGAAGAGGGGAGACCAACAGTTGAAAAATTGAAAGAACTAGGTATGGAGGATGTGTTAAATTATGTTTCATGGAGGTGAGTGGAGATGAGTGAGATATTAATGCCCGCCAAGATCTTGGTAATAGACTTGGATAAATGCACAGGATGTGAGAGATGCGTGCTCGCATGCAGTTTTAAGAAGAACGGGAGTTTCAGTAGAACTAATAGCAGGATTAGAGTATTTGCATGGAGGGAGACAGGCGACTTTATCCCTGCTACGTGCCTACATTGCAATCCAGCTCCATGCCAAGAAGCATGCGGCGTTGGAGCCATCCATAGAGATGGTAGAACAGGCGCGGTATACATTGATTACAAAACCTGTATAAACTGTAAAGCATGCATGTATGCTTGCCCCTATGGTGCGATAAGTATCGATAGTTCCGGCAGGGTCGTTAAGTGTGATCTTTGCGAAGGAGAACCTGCATGCGTTAACGCCTGCTCATTCAATGCTTTGAGGTATGAGAAAGCATTAAAAGCGGTTGACAAGCTAGTGGTTGAGTACGTTAAATCGCTTAAGGCCGCTGGAGTGAGTAGAGGTCCATCTGCTGCGATAAGACCCTAGCTTACTACATCTACCACCTCAATATTTTTTTCTAAGCCTAGAAATTCACTTAAACCTATTCTTTCTTTTATTGCGTTAATGAAGATTGCAGATTTGTATGATGCTAGCCAGGGGCTTATCACCTGCCATCCAATCAGCTCCTCCCGCCTATTCTTTAGGTGGATAAGTAAGCTAACTGGGTGTGCTCCTATTCCGGGGACCTTGTATTTTACTAGCTTCTTAGCCGGATCTAGCCCTAGCTCTCCAGCTTCTTTAACATTTAATCCAACTTTCACGATCGACTCGTTGAATACTTCAAAATACTGCATTGGGATGAAGCCATCGTAAGTTGTATCGATTCCTGCTACATTTTTTCCTGCTATTTCAGCCATTGATACGGCTAAGATGCCTAGAGGCCTATATGTTTCTTTCTTTGTAAAATAATCCATCGAAGTTGCGCAGTCTCCTACTGCATATACATCGTCTACATTAGTCTCCATCTTCTCATTTGTTCTTATTGCGTTTTTAACTCCTAACTCGACATCCGACCTACGAACTAGATCAGTGTTTGGTGCAATGCCTGTTGTGAATACGACCAAGTCAGCTTCATATTTAACCCCATTTATGATTACTCTCCTAACTTTTTTCTTAACTTTCCTATCTCCTGAAATCCTTTCAATATCCGCGGAAGTAAGTATCCTCAGACCTCTACCAACTAGTTTATCTACTAGGTATTTAGAAATCTCCTCCTCCACGATTGTAAGCCCTATGCCGGGCAGAGCATCTACTAACGTAACCTTGAGACCTTTAGATTTCAATGCATCTGCTAACAGTAGACCAACAAGTCCTGCTCCGACTACGTAGATACTCATGCCCGGTCTGATGTAGCTCTTAATACTCGCTGCATCATCATACTCGTTAAAAGTCATGACCCCAATCTTCCCTACACCCTCGATATCAGGGATTATCGGCTTTCCACCCGTTGCTAGAATTAGCTTATTAAAGACATATCTTTGGGAGATACCGTTATGCTTAACTTTCAAGGTCTTCTTCTCAAAGTCTATACGAGTAACAACGCTATTAACTAAAACATGTATCCCCATTCTATCAGCATTGATTGACAGTTTAAAGAGGTCTATTGGAGAACCAGACTTTATCATGTAGTTCAGACCCATCTTAGTATAGATAAACGGCTCCTTCGTGATAACACCTATCGAGACTTGCTTATTTAGTTCTCTAATTACAGTTGCAGCTTTTACGCCAGCCACTCCACCGCCTACAATAATTACGTCATAGAATTTGTCCATGATTGAATGTATTGATACCTTGAAAAATAAACTTTTACAGTATGCTGTGCATAGCATCCAGACAGAGAGGTGTTTTTAAAGTCTGGGGGCTTAATGTTTTATGTATGGATACTGTGTTCATGATCTCCAGTTATTTTGAGTGTAATAGAAGAGTAGGGAGGTAAGGTTTTAGCAGTTCTATAATGCATTTTCCATGACTTAGTTATGAGCATCAAAGTTTAGTGGAAGGGATATGGTTGAGATGAGTCTTCAGGTGAACTTATCTCTAAGCTATTCGAGTTTTTAAGCTTCTCTTTCTAGGTTTTCTTTGCGGAGTTTCGTGAGCTTAGTGATTGTTGGTAAGAGCTTATCCAGAATCTTCTTTCTCCTAGACCTGGTGTTGGTAGGCTTAGAGCTGACAACAAGCTTATCTCATATAGGTAGGGTCCTCTACGTTCCATCACCAGCTCCTGGTAAGACGTGAAGAGATTGCATAAACATATGATCGATGCTAGATTGCGCGATCATAGTTTATGTTTATGCTGTAGAGTATGATGTTTGTAAAGTTTATTGCTCTGCAGAAGACCTAATCCATGGGAAGGGAGAAGATTATATTTTATAGAGGGTTCATCTTGAAGGTTTTTGATACTTTAACGATGTTGAGAGGTTTGAGAAGAGGAACTGGTACATGCAGCTATAGATGAGGAAATTATAATGGAAGCCATCAGAGAGGTCAAGAAATATATAGTCCTCTGGGATTTATACATATTCTATGAGAGAATGGGAGAATGAGTATTAGAGAATTCCTTAAGGAATCTACGATTCTTGCATTATTGATGACTACCCCACCTATAAGTTTGCTTATACTTATTAAGATAATTGAGCCTAAAACATCTTGGTTTTCTCTAGTCTTATGGGCTGTTATAGCGGTATCTTGGATGGTCTTCGTAGCTCTAATATATTATAAGAAGAGTTTAAAAAGAATAAGCAGATGATTGAGAGGTGTAAATTTGAGATTAAGGATAGCTTTCCAGGGGGAGAGAGGTGCATACAGTGAGGAAGCTGCAATCCAGTTCTTTGATCAAGAAGTAGACTTCATTCCATGTAGAGAAATCTCTACCGTGTTCAATGCAGTTGAAGCAGGTGTTGCAGACTATGGAGTAGTTCCTATAGAGAATAGTATTGAAGGCTCAGTAAATGAAACCTATGATCTACTTTTGTCGACAGGCTTAAAGATTTCGGGTGAAATATATCTGAAAATATCACATTGCTTAATAGCTCACCCAGACGCAGATCCAAATAATATAAAGAAGGTAGTATCTCATCCTCAAGCCTTAGCTCAATGTAGGATCTATTTAATGGGTAAGAAGCTTGAAGCTATACCAAGCTATGATACAGCAGGGAGTGTAAAGAAGATACTTGAAGAGAAGCTTTTAGACACTGCAGCTATAGCAAGTGAGAGAGCAGCCAAGATATACCATATGAAGATTCTTGATAAAGATATAGAAGATTACGGCAGAAATTATACGAGGTTTCTAGTACTAGGGAGGGAAGACGCTGAACCAACAGGTGAAGATAAAACATCCATAATCTTCTCTCTCCCACATATTCCAGGTTCTCTCTATCGTACTCTCGAAGAATTCGCTGTGAGGAACATAAACTTAACGAAGATTGAGTCTAGACCTACGAAACATAGACCATTCGAATACTACTTCTACGTAGATTTTGAAGGCCATAGGGAAACCTCTCTAATACAAGAAGCATTAAATGCTATAAGTAAGAAGACCCTCCTATTAAAGGTATTAGGATCGTACCCTAAAGCTAGAATAACCTAATCTACGTAGGTAGGAATACTTGAGAGAATGGGTTATAATCGTCTGTGGGGTAGCAGCTGTAGGTAAAACAGTTTTCAGCTTAAAACTTGCAGAGAAACTGGGAGTAGAATTTATCGACCTCCCAGACCTCGTTAAGGAGATGAAGCTCTATGAGTATTATGATGAGGCTTCAGGAGAGTATGTAGTGGATTTCAGGAAGGTTTCAGGTAAATTAGGCTCTATATTGAAAGGAAGGAAGACTATTATTGCATCTATACATCCCTTTAAACCAAGGAGTATACCAGTTAGGTTAGTTGTAGTATTGAGGCTCCGGCCGGACATACTCATGAGAAGGCTTATAGAGAGGGGCTACCCGGAATGGAAGATAGCTGAAAACATGCTAGCGGAGATAGTTGATAAGCCTCTCTACGATACAATACGGAGGTTTAGTAGGAGGAAAGTAATACAGATAGATGTTAGCAATAAGAACATGGATGAGCTTGTAGAAGAATTTTACTCGGTTTACGTTTCAAGCAATCTGAAAAGCTTAAATGCTAAGGTAGACTGGATTAATGAGCTAGAAAAGACAGATATCTACTCAGAGATCCTACGATTCTTAGCCAAGTACTGATAAATTTATCCTTGGGGAGATATAGAGGCTGGAAGATGCGGATCGCAGTTGATCTGGATGGTGTATTGGCAAACTCTATGAAGGCTTGGCTTAAAATATGGTATGAGGAAAAAGGCCGGTTAATAAAATTTGAAGAATTAGATGATTGGTTCTTCTGGAAGAAGCTGGATATTGATGAAGAAGACTTTACGAGAATACTTAATAGAGCATGGAAGAGGTGGATTGAGATCCCTCCAACAGAAGATAGAATCGGGGAGAAAGTATGTAGGTTGAAGACTCTTGGAGAAGTAGATATACTTACGGCTAGACCTAAAGATACAGAGAAGTATGCACTAAAATGGTTAGACTACTACAGAGTACCCTTTAACAGGTATGTATGGGCTAGAGATAGTGAGGCCAAAGCAAAACTTGGATACAATGTCTATATCGATGACTCACCCTACATGATTGAAGTATTGAAAGATACAGGCAAAGTCCTCCTACTATATTCTCAGCCTTGGAACAGGAAAGCTAAAGAAAACATAAATGTAATGATAGTTAAAAACCTGGATGAAGCATACTTTCTCCTTAATAGAATAAAGAATGTTTTAGAGTGAGTTGGAGAATTAGCTATTGAGATTGAAAGCGAATTACCTAAGTAAGACAGAAACATTTAAGCTTCTAGAGAAGCTTAAGAAAATACGTTGGCTTTCCCCACTAATAGAGGGGAAGATCAAGAATATATTCAAGATCGAAGTAGAAGATGTAACCATCTATAAGATACATGGTGTTATACTGATTGAGAGATCTGGATTGGTCTTCCCCACTCTCGTTGAAAGATATAGTGTTGGCATCCTAGACCATATACCTTACATTATCGTAGATATGGGAGCCGTGCACCACATAGTTAATGGAGCAGATGTTATGAGGCCAGGTGTAAGAGAAGTGTGTGGGGAATTCGGCGAGAATGATATAATAATAGTTAAGGATGAGAAGAATAAGAAGCCCATCGCAGTTGGTAAAGCTTTAGTAGACTGCATCCACCTTAGATCCATGACTAAGGGTAGGGTTGCCGAGAATATACACTACATAGATGATAAGTTATGGAGGCTGATACATCAAATCAGAGATATCATTGAACGTTAATGTAGCGTTATGTAGGCAAGTGTAGAGGTCTCTCCAAAATTAAGAGTTATTAGCATCTTTTACCATCTTCTTAATATGCACAAGTTGGCCATAGCAACAGTAGTAATGGCTCTTATAGCGTTAATCGTAGCTACTCCAGCATATGCAGAAGCATATAATGCAATACTAGAAGATGAAAACCTTAGAATCACACTATACTATCCTCCTGAAGTCAAGGTTAGCTCATGCTATAATTTTAGATTCGAAGCTCAAGCATTCAGCTCACTTACTATAGATGAGATTAGATTAGTGATAAAGATGTACAGAGATGGTGTAACGGAGAAGCTCTATGATGAATTACTGTTTAGTGGAAATGTTGGAAGTGGTTGGACGTTTAGCAAGAATATTGTCATATGTATTCCTACGCCTAGGAGACCCGACCCATTCCTAGAAGCAGAGATATATGCAGGATATACATTAGATGATTTAGCTACTAAGACGTTATCAACGGAGTGGTACATGTCTACTGTTAGAACAAGGTCTTACGATGAACTATTATCGGAACTTGATGAGGCTAGGAGGAGGATTAGGTGTCTAGAAGAGAAGATAGGTAAGCTTGATGATTATATTGAGGATTTAGAGAGAGACTTGTCCAACCTCTCTAATAGCTATAACAAATTATCGTCTGACTATGATTCTCTCCAAGCTAGTTATAAGAAGCTTCAAGATGATTATGCTTCCCTACAACATAAATATGTGAGTCTTCAAGATGAATTTAAAAGTCTCAGTGATGATTATAGGAAGCTGCTGATCGATTATGAGAAGCTGAGGACACTCTACGAGCAGCTAATGGATAATAACAAGCAGCTTCAATCAAACTATAATTCTCTAAGAGAAGATTATACTTCACTATCAAAGGAACATTATAGGCTTCAAGGAGTATACCAAGATTTAACGGATAGATATAATGATTTAAAAAGCAGATATGAATCAAGCATTAATACGATAGGCCAGCTCCAATCAACCATAAGTAACCTAGAGCAAACAATCAGAGAAAAGGAAGAAAGAATAAATGAGCTTAATCTAATTTATTCCTCGACGGCTAACGAGAATACTTTAACCAAGAGTATACTTTACGCTCAGACAGCTGCTATTGCAGGGGTAGGTGCAGGCATATACATAATGAGTTTAAGAAGGAGGAAGATGGCTCAACCAGCTACCCAGCTGCCTCCTCCACCTCCAGCCCCCTCCCCTCCGACTACGATACCCAAGAATGAAGCTAAAAATTCCGGGAACGGTAGGATACAAAAGATACTTTCTGGGAGAAGAATAACTCTTCCCAAGGATGCTCTAGAGAAGTTAAATATTAAAGAAGGTGGAAAAGTCATAGTCGAGCTACATGATGGATACGTTAAGGTGGTGCCGGTAAAAGAAGAAATAGAAGGAAACATAGAGTAAATCAATAAGTGTGGCGGCAATGATCGAGATAATGAAGAAGCTGTATTCTCTATCAGTACCTGATGAATTATTAATCAGGGTTTCAGATAACATCTATAAATTTATTGAGTCCTCGAATATTCTTAAATTTAGTTTTGAAATAGACGGCGTCCTAGAGGAATAGAAGATTATGATCGACCTGGCCAAGACAACTATCAGAGAAGCCTACTCCGGGGTAAGAAGCTTAAAGATGAAGCCCACGAAAATCATTGAAGAATGTCTGAAGAGAATTAATAGACTAAATGATAGATTAAAGATGTTTATTTATGTAGCAGAAGTAGAGGCTATACAGTATGCTGAAAAGCTTGAAAAAGAGCTAGAAGAAGGAGTATGTAGGAGTAGGCTACATGGATTACCGATAGCTGTAAAAGATGCATTCTGCACTCAAGACATGCCTACTACTGGCGGCTCAAAAATCTTAAGAGATTTCAGGCCGGCGGGAGATGCAGAAGTAGTAAGAAAGCTGAGAGATGCCGGGGCGGTTATAATAGGGAAAACTAACATGCATGAATTCGCCTTCGGAGTTACAAACAAGAACCTCCATTATGGAGCAACGAGGAATCCCTGGAGTACAGATAGAGTAAGTGGAGGATCAAGTGGAGGCTCAGCTGTAGCGGTCTCTGTAGGAGTGAGTATTGGAGGGCTTGGAACGGATACAGCAGGCTCTATTAGAATACCTTCAGCGCTATGTGGAGTAGTAGGATACAAGCCAACATACAATCTTCTAAGCCTTGATGGAGTTATCCCGCTGGCATGGTCTCTGGATACAGTTGGTCCTATAGCGAAAACAGTAGATGACATAGTATTTATGTTAAATATTATGGTGGGAAGACGGTTAAGGGCTCCTCCTCAAACTAAGATAAATGAAGAGAAAGAATTAAAGATTGGGCTGCCTAGAAGGTTTATTGAAGAATGGATTTCAGAAGAAGTTGAAGAAGTCTTCTGGAAGTCTATCGATAAGATTTCTTCAGGGTCTGCTTGTCGGATAATCGAGGTAGACGTTGAGTGGTTTAAAACCCTCTCGGATACCAGATATATTATCGTACTCTCTGAATCTGCAACCTTCCATCTGAAATGGCTTAGGAATAGATGGAGCGAATACGACCCGGATGTAAGAGATAGGATACTAGGCGGCTTATTCATCCCGGCGCCAGTATACATCCAAGCTCAGAAGATTAGAGAAGCCTTAAAAAAGAAGTTTCTAGAATTAATGAAAACTCTCGACTCGATCATATTGCCTGCAGTTCCAATAGAAGCTCCTAAAATAGAAGATGAAGCATTAATTGTTAAGAATAGGAAGGTAGGTGTTAGACGTGCACTACTGTCTCTAACAGAACCATTCAATTCTCTCGGCAGCCCCGCTATAACTATTCCATGTGGATTAACAAAGAACAATCTACCTGTAGGATTACAGATAGCTGCTAAACCATATGAAGACTACCTACTCCTCAAGATAGCGAAGAGATTCGAGGAGATGCTTGGAAGACTGCCAGAGCCACCAATTATACGTTAACTATATCCTAGCCTGCATAGAGTAATCTAGAAATAGCATGTTTATATTGTTGAAGAATTGGATTTAAGCCAATGTATGGGCTTCCACCTAGACAAGTAGTTGCAAGACACTGGAATATTTACAATGCCCTAGGTACTCCGAAAATAGATTTAGGCAGGTGGAGATTAAAAGTATCTGGATGTGTTGAAAACCCACTTGAACTAGCTTATCATGACCTCTTGTCTATAGAGCAAGACCAAGTCAGAGGGGGGTTTCACTGTGTTGAGGGATGGAGCATCATTGACGTAGTTTGGGAGGGCGTAAAGATTAAAACTATCGCTGAAAAAGCACGGTATCTTCCAAGTTCTAAATGGCTAATCTTTAAAAGCCTTGAGGGGTATTCTGCGCCAGTAAGAATAGACTATGCTTTAAGTGAAGACTCAATAATAGCTTTAAGAATGAATGGCAAGCCTCTACCCCCAGAGCATGGTTTTCCAGCACGACCAATAATTCCGAGAGTATATGCGTGGAAGAGTGTAAAATGGCTCACAGAAATGATCTTTAATGAAACATACGTAGATGGCTACTGGGAGGCGAGAGGCTATCATCCAAGAGGAGATGTATGGCTTGAAGAGAGAAGAAGACAACTATAGAAATTATTTTCAATCAATTATCTCGCGCTCACAAACTTGCAGAGAAATTCTTTTTGCTTTCTTTAATGATTATATGCTTTCCTCGTATAGAATCTCTTTAGTAATCCATAGTATGGTTGAGAGGGAGAAGAGTTAAAGAACCATGAATCGTTGGTTTAAGCTGAGGATTCTGGAGCATTACATATGCTCTGGGATATTCTAACTCACGGTTTTTACCCGGATGGAAAAGATAAATATTGTACGAATTTTATTGATTACTTGTCTTGAGCTCTCGTAAAGTTGAAAGACCTAAATTGGTAGATCATAGACATTGTAGGATCTGTGCTAGAGCTATCCCTCCAGATGAAGAGTTCTGTTCAGACAAGTGTAGGCAAGTCTTCGAGGATTATAAGCGGAGGGAGAAGAGGAGCCGCTACATGTTCTACATAGTTTATGGGGTACTTATGGCGGCATTACTACTACTTTTCGTTTTAAGACCTTTCTTATCCGCAGCTTAGTACGGTCTATCCTTTAAACGTAGAAGATACGCTATGTAGTTAGTTGCAATGTGTAAAAAGAATGTTATCATAAGTAGAATAATTAGGATGTCTAGCCTAACCCATCTCGGTAACCCATAAATTACGTAGGAGAAGAATAGTGAAGATATTAGGAAGCCAAGCTGATCTATTATTGGTAGTGGTTTACCTCTCTCAACCCCAATCCTTCTTTTTATGAAAGAGCCTAGAATATCCCCTATCATAGCTCCGAAACTCAGTACAAACGGCTCAAGTATGCTACGGAAAACATCCATTAAAGAATATATTGATAGGCCTATCAGTGTTCCTACGATGATACCTGATATTAATCCCTCAACCGTTTTACCGTCACCGAAGATCCTTCTGTTATCCCATGCATACAACCCCATATCAAGAGGTGTTGATCTACCGATGAGTTTTATAGAGACTACTGGTGTAGCGTTAGCTATATATGAGGGGAGAACAAAAACCAAAGCCTCCAGAAGACGGCTATAGAATTCACTCAACCCAATAATCAAAGAATAGTCTTTGATTTTAGCGTTTTTCCTGGATCTCCTTATATATATTGAAACTAGTTGATCTACTATCTCTCTTCCAACTCTCTTCTAAGTTGCTATAACGTAAAAAACATATGTAAGAACTTACAAAATACTAAGACGGGGATTAGGACGTGTATGATTTTAGAGATTATGAAATCAATTTTATGAATAAGGCTAGAGTCATGAGGTTTGCATCAATTACCAAGGATAATTATCCTCATGTCGTCCCATTATGCCATGTCTATTATAATGGTTACATCTATGCTGTTACTGATTATGGTACAAAGAAACTTGAAAATATAAAATACAATAATCGCGTAGCAATAATAATTGATGAGTATGGTGAGCCTTGGGGGAAAAATAAGGGTATCATGATCCAGGGAAGAGCAGAAATACTAGAAAGTGGGGAAGAATTTAGAAGAGTTGCTGAACTACTCACTGAGAAGTTTCCATATTATAAGAGTGAACCCTATGGTCCAATAGTTGAGGGAGATGCACCTATAATAAAAATCATTCCAGAGAAAGCTGTTAGTTGGGGCTTAAAACCGAGGCGTAGGAGATAGGTATCAAGTAAGAATCCCAGAGTATCGATCCAGAGATTGTCTCTTGAATAACTTGAGGAAACGTTAGAGGAAGGTTTATCACTTTGTTTATCGGAGAAGCAGGAGATGTGGAAATTATTAAGAAAGAAGAGAGATGTTAAGGTTATCCAACCTTTATCTAAGAAGATTGATGAAGCAGTATCTAGATTAGAAGTTGTGAGAGCTAGGCTTAACAATAGAGTTAAGGTTCTCGAGGCAAGAGGTAGAGAAATCTTTGAAGCAATAGTTAAAGCACAAATAGAGAGGGATGCGGATAGAGCAGTATTATATGCTAATGAGTTGGCTGAATTGAGAAAGATGCTTAGGAAAGCTATACATAGTGAATTATCACTTGAGGGAGTAATACACAGGCTGCAGACAGTTAAAGATTTTGATGAATTATCAGACGTCCTCGCTCCACTCAGAGAAATCTTAATCCAAGTTAGCGGGGATGTTAGAGGAGTAGCTCCTGAGCTTTCCGATAATTTAAGGAGTATTACAGATACTTTTGATGAAGTATCTGTAGAGCTTGGAATGTTCCCAGAGATGATCCAAACCGGACCATCAGTTAGCGAAGAAGCAGAAAAGATATTAGCTGAGGCTAGTGCGATTGCTGCTGAAAGAGCTAAAACTAAAGTAAGTGAGCTAGAAATTTAATGATTGATTTCACTAATCTTCTTTCTAGCTAGTCTATCAACTATTTTTAACGGTTCTGGATAACGTCCACTCATTAGGTTGATTATTTCTGGAATTTCTTCTACTCCAACCTTGTACCCGGGGCTAACATAGAATTTTCTTTTATCTTTAAACCAGAAACCTAACACTTTTCCATCAAGATATACTGGTCCCATCTTTTCATCTCCAGCTTCTTCTCCAACCAATAGTTTCTTAGCTATACCTAACGTTGGTTTATTAAGTATGAATCCAGCTATTACTGCTAATCCAGCTCTTCTAGGATGAAGTATGCCGTGGCCATCTACTATGAGTAAGTCCCACCCATCACCTATCTTTTCAACGACTTCAACGAGTGAGGGTGCTTCTCTAATAAATAGTAGACCAGGAATATACTCATGAGTAGGTTTACTCACCACATATGATTCCTTGATTATCTCTTTTTTCTTCAAACTCCATAGTACGCCTACTGTAACCATTAGCTCATTATTTTTGTAAGCTGAGTCAACCGCTACGATTTTTTCTAGCTTACTTATATCTAGGTCTGATGAAAGATTTAGGTTTCTAGATATAGCTATCTGCAATTTTTCTAGAAACTTGTTAAGTAAGTGGGATGACTCCATAGAATTCTCCATCTCACTCTATCGTTTAGGAGAAGATTAAAAGCTTAATTTAGATCGGCAAATAGTGGTGGATGAATATTATTTTTAAGCTGGTTTAGAAATTCATATGTAGGATGTATAAAATTGACTTCAATAGTCTAGATGAATGGGTAAAAGAAAAGAGTATAAAGAGAGTATTGATACAGGCGCCTCTAGGACTTAGATCGCAAATTCCACTAATAGCTAAATATTTAAAAGAAAGGAGTATCGAAGTAATAATTTCTACTGGGAAATGTTGGGGTGCATGCGACATAGCCTACTGGGAAGCTGAAGCTATTGGAGCTGACGGTATCATACATATGGGACATGCAAGATTTGTAAATTACGATGAGATACCCGTATTCTATGTAGAGTGCAGGTTAGCCGACCCAAATCCACTACTTGAAATGGTTGATAAAGTTTCAGAGGTTATCGGAGAAGACAAAGTAGTAGGTATCGGAGCAACAATCCAGTGGGTTGAGTTCTTAGACTTATTTGCAGAGAAACTTAGAGAAAGAGGTTTAAGGGTTCTAGCTGGGAAGAGAAGCTTTAAAACACCCTACAGAGGACAAGTAGTAGGATGCGATTATACTTGCATATGGAGTGTGAACGATAAAATTGATTGCTCATTAATTATAGGAGGAAGATTTCATGGAGTTGGAGCTTCCTTAACCACATCTAAACCTGTCTATGTAATAGATCCTGAACTGAAAAAGATACGGGAAGTCAGTTCAGAAGTAAAAGAGCTTTTAAAATGTAGATACGCATGGATAGAAGTATTCAGAAACTCGAGAAGAATAGGTGTATTAATTGGTGTGAAGCCTGGGCAGAGGAAGATCTATACAGCCTACAGGATGAAGAAGATACTTGAGGAGAGTGGTAAAGAAGTAGACCTATTAACTGTGGATGAACTGAATGCAGATCAGCTTGATAACCTACCATACGAGGGATATGTTAATACAGCATGCCCTAGACTCTCAATAGAAGACCAGATGAAGTTCCGGACGCCCCTACTTCTCCCCTCCGAAGCTCTTATAGCATGTGGAAAGCTTAAATGGGAGAATACAATTTATTCCAGAAGGTATCTTATAAGCTAGCGGAGTAGAGGTATGGTATTCGTAGAAGATGGTGGATTCGTCACACCAGGTCAACGGATATGTGTTGCTGAGGAATATTCCCCAGGATTGAATGTAAAGAAAGAAAGAGATAATACAATTGTTTCAACTAGGGTCGGGTTCGTCAGCTACGATAAAAGCAATAGAATAGTTCATGTTCGTCCAGTGAAATCTATTGAAAGCATCAATCTAGGAGATCAAGTTCTTGTTGAAGTTAAAGATGTTCAAGAAAAGGTAGCTGTAGTCGAGATACTCGCTGTTAATAAGAGACCCATAAAACATAGGAGGACTGCTGTTATACTACCCGACCTAAAGACTAAGCAAGACCTTAATGAATGTATAGGAGTAGGAGACCTAGCAATCGCACATGTAGTTACGTTATTCTCAGGCGTGATAGGGTTAAGTGTATGGAAGAATGAGCTAGGGTCAGTCCTACCAATATGTAGTAGATGTGGAAGACCACTAAAGAAGAAGGACAAAGCCTTGACCTGTATTAAGTGTGGAAATAAAGAAAAACGTAAAATGGCATCTATCGATACATCAAATCTAAGTGAATGGGTATTTGGCAGGAGCTTACCAAGCTAGAAGGATCTATTTTGAGAGATCATCAATACACTGTATAAGACAAGTAAAAGAGATCTTATAAATAGGGAGGACCTCAGCCGTTGGAGACTGATTACTAAAGAACTGGGAATTTCTTAGGGCTAAAGGTCAAACCTATGGTTAAAATCATGCCATGATCCATCTAATCATGTGTAGTTGAGAATAGTGACGGGGTGATGGAGACTGGAGTTAAAGATTGTAACTCTTAGAGAGGATTTTCTAGAAATAGAAGCTGTAGATGAAGATCCATCGATTCTCGACTCATTAGCTGAAATTCTCCAGAAGATAGATGGAGTAGAATATGCAGGAATAGCTATAGAGCATCCATTAACTATGAAGACTATGCTGAGAGTAATAACAAACAAGCAGAAAATAAAATCCAAGGACGCATTAATTAAAGCTCTAAATGAACTATCTACAATCGTAGATGAACTCGTTGAGAAAGTAAAACAATTATAAGAGGAAGAGCATGTATGAAGAAGGTAGGTAACAGCTTCATTGTTTTATTCCTCAAGCTTAGAATATGGCCTAATAATTCTACATAGAGTATTCATTAGATAATAAATTTTAATCTTTATCTTTCTAGATTCTCTGCAAGAGCTAGTATGTTAATATATTCATGTTAGAAGATTATTGTCGGGAAGTGGAGGTTAGAAGGCTTCGGACAGGTATTGAAGGCTTCGATAAACTAATTGAGGGAGGAATACCGGAGGGTTTCTTCATAGCTGTAACGGGAGAGCCAGGATGTGGAAAGACAATCTTTGCAATACATTTTATTCACCAAGGAGTCCTCGATAATGATAAATCAATATATGTGACTACGGAGGAGAGTAGAGAATCAATAATAAAGCAAGCTTCTCAATTCAATATAGACTTTGAGAAATCAATAGAAGAAGGTAGGCTGATAATCATTGACGCTCTAATGGGTAAAGATGATAGATGGAGTATGCAGAGTCTAGACCTTGAAGCATTGGTTGGAAAGATTATTGAAGCTAAGAAAGAGCTTGGATATGGTAGAGCGAGAGTAGCTGTAGACTCGATAAGCGCATTCTGGCTTGATAAACCAGCAATGGCTAGGAGATACTCATACTATGTTAAGAAAGTACTAACGAAATGGGATTTTACAACTCTTGCAATAAGTCAATATGCTATTACAACCTCTCTATCCTATGATCAGCCTATGTTGGTAAGAATAAACGGAGAAGCCCAGACCATGCCGATAGGTGTATTAGTAAACCAGCTAATACACGATCATCGCATAGAGAATATGGAAGTTGCCTGCCTTGATTGGAGAGATTTTAAGATAAAGTGGGGTCAACCATATGCTGGGATAAAACATGTATATACTGGGCCACTATATAGGGTTAGATTGGAGGATGGAAGAGAAGTATCTGTAACGAGAGATCATAGCTTGTTTGTTGTTAGAGATGGTAGGATAAAATGTATTCCAACTAGTGAAATAAGTATAGGAGAGTACATCTTAGCACCAGTTAGACAGATTGAGGATAATAGTATAGTGGGTAGTAGACTAGGCTGGCAACAATATACCAAAACTTGCAGAGATGAGGCTATCCTCCATAAATTCATGAAAGATCGAATTAGGGAAGGAGGATCTATAGGCGATGTAATAGTATTAAGAATTGAAGATATAGAGATAAGAAATGTTATAGATACTGATGTGTATGATGTATCTGTATTGGACTTGGAGAATTTCATCGCAGGCATTGGTGGAGTAATCTGCCACAATTCTGAGGCATTTGGATTCGGCATAGAGCATATAGCTGATGGTATAATCAGGTTTAGAAGAAGCATTAAGTCGGGAGAATTAAAAAGATATGTTCTAATAGAGAAGATGAGACAGACAAACCATAGTAGATATCTACATGAGATAGATGTTGTTTCAGGCAAAGGATTGGTTATAGTTGGGCCTGTAGAGAGGAGGAGAGAAGATCTCAGTCTACCAAGAGAGGTTTCAAGGAAAATAATTCAATCTAGGAAGAAGATAGAAGATGAGATTCCTTAAGGAGCATAGAATGTTGAAACACTTACACGTCCCCACTTTACATGGCGCTCCAACGAACAACATAATAATCTCTCCACTACATTCAAATAGTATTTCAGCTTCTTAAGCTCTATTTTTTTCTTTGGTAGAAGTCATAATATCATTGAATACATTACTGTTGTATAGTACTCGCCACATCTTCAAATCCATGGTTTTGACCCAGTTGACTCGAGACATTTTATATACTCCGTTGAAGACTTAAAATTCTACGTTCCATGATATAGTAACTTGAGAAGACATCTTTCACACTACTATTCCTCTATACGGATAATCTGCATTGGATTGCTTGTAAAGTTGCATTTTTATTGGATAAGGGTTTGCGAAGTCTTACTTTCAGCGGAGATGGAACATGTTGAGATGGTTAAGGGAGGGTATAGTTTATCTCGTGGTGAATATACAGTATTTCTAGAATTGAAGAATGACTTATGTTACTTTTATTCTAAAACTTTCACAGTATGTAATCTTGAACATTTATCTCCTGCTGAATAAGTTCAAATACTTTTCAGTATTTAATATCTTTGATGGATAAGTGCAGTAGATGTAAGACTGAAGAAAAGCCGTTATTTAGATTAGAGAATCCAAACGTGCTAGTATGCTCTCAATGTTTTATGAATTATTACGAGAAGAAGGTCAAGAATACTGTGTTAAAGTATGGAATGCTTAATGGTGTGAGGAAGCTTGCATTAGCTGTTTCAGGAGGGAAAGACAGCATGGCTTTAGCAAGAGTCTTCCTAGAAGTATTTCCTTCTATCAAGTTCACGATCATACATTTGAATCTGGGAATACCTAACTACTCAGATGAGTGTCAAGAGATAGTAGAAAAGTTTTGTAAAGAAAATTCTATAGAACTCTTACTGTATGACTTGAAGAAGAATAACGGCTACTCTATATATGATTTCAGAGATATAAAATATAGAGAAAGAGTGTGTGGAGTATGCGGTACTGTTAAAAGATATCTTATGAATAAGATTGCATATGAGAATGGCTTCGATACTATGGCTACAGGTCATAATCTTGACGATATAGTTGAGATACTATTTAATCTATACATTAATGGGAGTGTAGAAGAACTAGTAAGAATAAAGCCTGTTTCAAGTAGTACGCACTCTAAGATCGCTAGAAAGATAAAACCATTAATAGAGATGACCGACAAGGAAGATTTATACTATGCGATTTCTAGGAACCTCAATTATGTATCATCCGAGTGCCCCCTAGTAAAAGGCTCAAGAATGATCAATAGAAAGAAATTGATTATAAAGATTGAAGAGGAGATACCTAACTTCAAGTATCTATTATTAAAAACACATATAAAGCGTTTCCTACCTCTACTTGAAGAATACGTGTCACCTCCTATCCTGAGAGAATGTGAAGACTGTGGTATGCCTTCAGTTAATACAATATGTAGCTTCTGTAAATTATCTTCAAAGATATTAAAGCTGGTGGGAAAATAATTGAGATGGAAGAGAGAATTAGAGAGCAAGATCCTAACACGATTATCCAATCATTTAATAGATACATTTTCGTATACCGGTATAAAGCCTATACATCTGACTATAACATCATTACTCTTAGCTCTTACATCCTCATTCATCTATTACTTCTCTAGAGACTCCATCTACCTCTATTTCGCAGCGGGAGCATTATTTCTTCTATCTGGTTTTCTAGATGCATTAGATGGAGCATTAGCTAGAAAGAAGAATATGGAGAGTAAGAGTGGAGCATTCCTCGATTCAACTCTCGACAAGATTGGAGAATCGGCTGTATTCATTGGAATAATAGCCTCCGGAGCAGTTACAGCTCTATGGGGTTCTTTAGCTCTATCTTCCTCAATCCTTGTTAGTTATACGAGATCTAGAGCTGAATCTCTTGGAGTTGATCTTAAAGGAGTAGGATTAATGGAGAGAGCTGAAAGGATAATCCTCATATCGACAGCATCATTTCTAGAGCCATTTTTTAAGGGGATTATTAACCTAGCAATGATGTTACTAACAATCTTATCCCTCTTCACACTTATCCACAGAGTATTATATGTTAACAAAATCCTCAGTCATAAGCTTTCTTGAATATTATAGCTCCATCTTTAAATTCCAACTCATACACTTCGTTTACTTCTAATCTTATTCCGAGAATCTCATATTCTTCTTCACTCAAGTATAATGTCATCTTAGGCTTAACCGGCTCCCTTATGTACGGCATTAACCCCAAATCTTGCAGATGACTTAACATATCTTGAAGCATCTGGTGAACCATGAATGAGTCTTCGGTTAACCCTCTTGTTCCAACTTCTCTTACAACCTTCCTCTCTTCCACGAGTTCTATTATCTTTCCTCTTCTACCTGTTTCAGGATCACGCATGCTCGATATTCTATAAACTCTTACTAAAACCATTCTTCTATCTCACTCTTCAGTCTTAACCTCCTCTAGGTCTTCTAAGTATTTTCCATACTCGTCAGAATCCATAAAGTCTTCATAGTTAACTTCCTCGGTGAGCTCTATTAAAGCTATCCAACCCTCACCGTATGGGTCTTCATTTACTAGCTCTGGGCTATCTATCAGCTTACTATTTACTTCTACTACTTTCCCAGTTACAGGTGAGTAGACATCTGCTGAAGCTTTAACAGACTCAATTGTAGCCAGGGTCTCATTCTGTTTAACTTTCTGTCCAACATTCGGAAGCTCTACAAATATTACTTCTCTAAGCTTCTTCTGAGCATAATCTGTTATCCCAACCCTAGCCTTATTCTTCTCAATCTTAACCCACTCATGCTCCCTAGTATAGTAGTAGCCTTCAGGAATTTCATATTCTAACGACATCCACTCAACCTCCACCCAAAAGGGATGAAGTCACCTCCCTATAAATGTATACTCTGCAACTCCTAATTCTGTATTCTGCAACGTAGAAGCAACATACACAAAATATTAGATTAAAGGCTTAGGAGCTACAGTGAGCTGAGAAATATAGAGCAAAATAACTCTATACTTATTCTCGGAGTAATTCTGAGAGGGATTTGTATTCACCATGCTTATAATATTTTATACTTGTCTCGATGTGTATATGTAATCCGAGATTCTCAAATAATCTTAAGAGTTCTGCTCCAGAAATCTTCTCTACCAGCTTCCCCTCCATGATCTTCTTAGCCAGTACTGCAACTATCTTTCTTGTTATCTCAGGGTAATCCCTCATAGCAGCTTCAAGAACTTCTTCGCCTCTATCAATTAGGCTCCCTCTAAAGACATTAAGACACTTATCAAATTCTTCTTCCTCTCCTGAAGATTTAAGATCACTTATAGGCTTAGAAGCAAGCATCTGCTTCATCTTCTTTAATCTTAGAAGCTTTAATTCAATACTTTCATCCATACCCGACACGTAAACAGTAAATCCTTGAATTTAAAGGTATATGGTATTTTCATCTTGAGGATGTAAACAATCTTATGTAGCCTAGATGCTGAAATTCTACCACATATCTTAATAATAATCAATAGGGTAACTATATCTGATATTGGCATCATCTCCCCCATCTTCGATAGAATGGTCTGGATGTTCTACACCTATAGCTTCTAAGACTATATCATCATCCACTATCTCCATATACCTGTTCATCTTCTCAAACTCATCCAATGTTGCAACAAACCTTAATATTAGTATTGAGAATCCTTCATACTCTACTTTTTTACTAGATTCTCCACTCTTGACCCATGCATATAGGTCGTCATCAAAAGCCTTGCCTACAACCACAGCATCAAACCTCCTAGACTTAAAGTCTCCCAACATTCTATAGAGGAATCTTATATTCTCCTTCAAGCCTTCTCTACACTTATCATATACATGGTCT
>Ga0209183_1000172_pt1 | contig 30760 bp, 41 predicted proteins | sample LHCtaG_2_FD_184120 | JGI IMG/M metagenome (GOLD analysis project Ga0209183, IMG submission 184120) | Hot spring microbial communities from Little Hot Creek, USA to study Microbial Dark Matter (Phase II) - LHC4sed_replicate (SPAdes)... | ecosystem: Environmental > Aquatic > Thermal springs > Hot... | reverse complement strand
TACCGTACAATGCGGAGCCCTTTCGGTGATAGAAGCCTAATAGAATCCGTATACTCATCATTCAAGCAGAGGACAAAGGTATTCTTCAACAACATAACATCAAACCCAATAAACAGAAGCGAAAGATATAGGAGATCAATAGCATGCTGGAACCTAACAATAAAACTATTCATACTATACTACAACCACTTAAGGAGGTAAGCTTAAGTTGCCACGTCCAAATACTTGAACGAAACATTTATAATGCCAAATATTATTTTGGCAATATAGCATGCGAGGTTAATTTGCTATGGGAAAATCGCCTAGAGGCGAGTTCGCTGCAAGAAAACTCATCAGAAATAGAAAGAAGTGGCGGTGGAGAAGCATATATTATAAGCGGCGCATGCTAATGTTGGATGTTAAAGCCGACCCTCTTGAAGGCGCCCCAATGGCCCGTGGAATAGTCCTTGAAAAGGTTGGGCGGGAAAGTAAGCAGCCGAACAGCGCTATACGAAAATGCGTAAGAGTTCAACTAATAAAGAATGGTAAAGTTGTAACGGCATTTCTTCCAGGCGACGGAGCGTTAAACGTTGTTGACGAACACGACGAAGTGATAATTGAGGGAATAGGCGGCTCAAGGGGCAGGTCGATGGGAGATATTCCCGGGGTCAGATGGAAGGTAGTTACAGTTAACGGTGTTTCCCTCAAAGATCTAGTCATTGGAAGAAAAGAGAAACCTCGACGCTAAAAACATGCGCCTACTTTAAGCGTATCCTTTTATCACCATATATTTGAGTATTCATCAAGAAGGGTATCTACAATTTTATCTCTCTCGGCTTCTGTTGCGTATTCTATTGGAAAGTGCTTTCTTAATGGTATTATTAGGAAATGCACTATTCTATTTACCGCGTCATCCCATATTTCAACCATGTCTTTCTTCGCCTTCAATTGCGAATGCTCCTCTATGACCGCGTAAATATCATCGAAACCTATGTTTGTCTTTGACATAAATATGCGGTCGCCGAGTTTCAATGCGCATACATCTAATCTCTCTTCAGCTATGTAATTCCTTACAAGTCTGTAAACATTGTCTACATCAATTTTTATGTCAGATATTACACCGTAATCGCTGTCAGTCATTAAAAAGCTCTTTATTAATACTTCAATGAGCTTAGATATGTTTGCTTCATCCTCTATGAATTCGCTTTCAATCTTCTTTCTTAAAGAGTTCTTTTGAAGGGGCATGAATCTTTCACTCTGCCCAAAATCATTGTTAATATTGATATAAATTTCATGATTAAAAATAAAAATCTATTGAAAAAATATTTGTCACAAAAATATGCTCATAATAGGTATTTTACTGTTTCGTAGAAGCATGTCTCCTAAGAGTTTTCAACCATGCAAGCTCGACAGTAAGCCTGGAACTTTAGGGACGAATTGCCGATAGGTTGTGGCAGTAAGCGGCATTTAAGTTTGATACGTCTTGAGGTGTCTGGCTGGGCGTTGAGAGCGTAGATCGAACATAGCGCCCATGAGGGTACATAATCCCAAGTCCCCTAAAGGGATAACTTAGTGGCGGCATCCCCACATGGAAGGCGAGAAGGCTGCCGGTCGCCTCCTCCGGACTTCAGCCGTGGAGAACGTTAAAGATGTCTATAGAAATCCCTAGGTTTAAGCTCATTAAAATCATCTGTCTGCTCCACGATGTGCTTTCTTATATCAAGGCAGAGATGGCACTTCGATACGTATCCATCGTTTCTCTCCCTATATCCATATTCTTTAACTGCGTACTCAAAGAGTTTCATTATGCCCTTAGGCGATACAAGGATCTCTATTATCGGATTTTCATCAAGGTTTATTCCATCTTGACAAATTTTTTCCAGATCTCTAGCATCCCCTAAAGATATGCCGGCGCAATAACCGGATATGTAATTGCAATAATTATCTATATGAACATGCCAATTTCTCGTTAGCTCCTCCATGCATGACTCGTCAAAGAATCTGCTTGTCGGATACCTCTTATAAAGGTAGCCGAGTCTATATGGCACCCTGCCCATAGGTAAAATTGAGGGAAAACTTAGTCCAGCATAGAGCCCTAAAGGATCTTTCTCTCTCATTATTGATAGATAATTCTCGAAAGATAAGGTTCCCTTAAGATCTATTGTCCTCAACTGATTTAAGAAAATGTTTTGGTAGACAATTACGTTGCCGTCAAATACGCGTTCACTTATATTTACAGCGCGTTCTATACGTTCGAAGGGAATTTGTTCAATGAGAAATGGGTTGGCGCTTATAAGTATGCCCTTTAAACCAGCATCTCTGAGTTTACAAAGTTTTTCTTCAGTTTCTTCATCATCAACGCACCAGAAACAGTTTGTTTCAACAAAAACCGACGGAATCTCATATTTATCAGCCATTTTAACCAGTCTAAGCAGTAGATCAAAATTCAGGAATGGTTCTCCACCGGTGAAGTGTAAGCCAAGATTAACCCCCAATTGGCTGAAGTTCTTTGGATACTGCTTTTTAAAAATCGTTGAGAGAAATTTCAGAATCTTCTCAGCGTCACCTAAGCTTATCCAGTCGTTTCTCCACTTTGGGGAGCAGGCATACATGCAATGTCTGCATTCGTTGGTGCATCTATAGGTTAGAAGCATTCCGCCTGAAAACGGTTCTGGAATAATTAATCGGTTCACGTCTAATTTTATCCTCCAAATAGCTTTTAACAGATGAGGAATAAATGTTTTATCTGCGTAGTGTTTTCCCTATATATTAGGGATGATGTGATGAAAATGCTGGAGCCAAACCGCGCCGTGACTGAGAGTTACTCCACTGACCTGTCTTTGTTCTCCGCTACGCTTCAAAGAGGATGCTTATAAATCCATTATCTGAATGTCGAAGGTAACTTAAACTCTCTTTTAACGCTGTCAATCTGCTCTCCAATAACTTCTATTTCATTCAGATTTGCCGTTCCAAGTTTTCTTTCCTCAGCAAGCCTCAGATATTTAACTTTACTGGGTTCTATGCCCATGACTGCTGTAGCGACTGCATCGACAGCAACCATACTGTTCCCGCGATAATGAGGTTCATTTGAACCGGTGAACCGTAAACTTCATCTTCTTCGGAACCAACCAACCCATCTATAATGTTAAGTTTCACTTTATCTTTGAAGAGCGTGGTTAAATCAACTATTTTCTCATTCAATCTATCATGCATGATGCTTTTTGGAAGAATCAAGCCCATAAGATTCTTCATGCATAATGTGACTAGGGACATATGATGAACCTTAAGCTTCGGAACATTTATTATGCATGTGCTTTTAAGGGCTGTTTCGGCAATCCCAACCTCATGCAACGCTAAAGCGTTAGGTATTTTTAGGCTGATTATTGGATCCTTATTTATGAGCCTAATGTTGTGCCGCTTTACAACATCCTTTATTCCCACAACATTAAACGCTCTCTCAGTGTCGCCTGCTCCGCCCTCACCCACAACCATATTGCTGATCCCTAAATCCTTGAGGTGCATAATTATGCCCTCAACAATGCGTGAATCGGTTGTAACGCCCGTTGAAGGATGCCTAGCTGAAACATAATTTGGCTTGATGAGAACTCTATCTTCCCTTGATATGATTTTTTCAGAGCCGATAATTTTTTAGGGCTCCTTTAAGCATTTCATATGGATTGTCGCCTTTAACGATAACCACCTTTGCCTTCTTCATCATAACCGCCCATAAATAATTAAATCTAGCTTAACCATTTTTCAGATTGCCCATTATTTAACGGGGAAAATTATAATGAGCATATCTTTGCATCTTTAGGGTTGATCAACGGAGTTTTTTGCATTTTACCTTATTCGGCGAGAAGGCTTCCGATTTTAATCGTGGAGATGAATCGCCGTAAAGTTTTAAATATGAGTTTTCGATATGATGTTTTGAGCGAGTCGCTCATGAAGGTTAAGAAGACTATTAAGGCTAAGATTCTTGAGCTTCGGAAGGGCAAAGAAGAGCTTTTGAAACATGAATACGAAAATTGGCAGAAATATCTTAGAGGAGATAAAACCGTTCCATTATACTCAGTAACTAAACAACAAGCGGATAGACTTCTGAGAAGGCTTAAGGATAGGTTCAATCGAGAAAAAGAGTATCCGGTATGATGAAGCCACTGGGCTGAAAAACCGAGAATCTCCCGGCTTTAGCCGTGGAGAGTGTCAATCTGTGAATGTGGGCAAATTGCTAAATAGCGATGATAGAATTAGCGCTGACATTTTTGGTTGTCTATCCCTGGTAAATACGCCCTTCCTGTTCAGGATCGTTCTTCCAGGATTCTGGGGGGTTCTGAAATCAGCAAAGTTCCATACGTGTAAACCAGCAATAAAGCTCCTCTTTGAGAGGGCTTCCACGTATTTCCTAATTAATTCCGCCTGATATTCCTCTGACCACATGTTCGGAGGATCGCTGTGTAACCCTATAATGGCGTCGGCGCCAAACTCTGTTATAATTATAGGCTTCTCCGGGTTTCTTCTGCTGATCTCCTCAAGATCAGCCATCATAGATTTTACTCCCTCATCTATATTGCCCCATTCAGAATACCATCCTCGGTAGAAATTCAGCGATATGACGTCCACGTAGCCTAAAGCCAAATCTCTGACGCTCTTATGCGATGCGAAAGTCGTTGGCCTTGAGGGGTCCATCTCCTTGAAATACATGGTAAGTTTCCCTATGAACTCGGCAACCTCAGGTATGTCGCTTGGCGGCTCATTTATAACGCTGTACATTATAACTGACGGCCTATTCTTATGTTCCCTAATCATCTCGCTGATAACTCTCTTTGCTTTAGCCACATAGTTTTCGTCGCTGAATAATTTAGCTAAATCCTCTCTTTTTGCAACTATTCTCTCAATGCCTGAGTAACATAGGGGCGGCTCCAAAATCACTAGAAAACCAAATTCATCCGCCAAGTCTAAATGTTCGCTGGAGTATGGATAATGAGATGTCCTAAAAGAGTTCGCCTTCATCCTTTTCATAAGATAAAAATCTCTTATAAGCACTGGACCCGGCAAATATTTGCCGAAAATAGTGAAATCTTCATGTCTGCCAAAGCCTTTCATGAAGATTGCCTTTCCATTCAAATATATTTTGCCGCCCTTAACTTCAACATCCCTGAATCCTATGCGCTCATAAACCGAATCCCTGATATTTCCATTGAGATATATTTCCAGGATTAGAGCGTACAAGTTAGGTGTCTCTGGACTCCAAGGTTTAACTCCATCGATTTTCCTTTCATAAATATGTTCGCCGGGCTCCACACCGCTGAGGATCTCCCTATATACAATTAATGTTCCATCTTTGCTGCTTAAAATCACATTTAAGTCAACGGGTTTTCCAGATGCAATGTTGACTGAAACCTTCAAGTATCCTTCGCTATTGGTATTTATGGTTAAATCTTTAATATAATTTTGATCAGTAAGCTCCAAATAGACCGGTCTATGTATGCCCCCGTAATGGAAGAAATCGAAGGCCGCTACGTTAAGGTTCACGGCTGGGGGCAAGGCATACATCGATGGTGTGTTATCCACTTTCACTACAATTCTATTGAAATCCCTAGTTTTTAAATTGTCGATTTTAAATTTGAACGATGTGAATGAGCCCTCATGTTCCCCCACAAATTTCTCATTAATCCAAACTTTAGTTTTGTATCCTGCGCCCTCAAATATGATCCAGGCAATTTTACCCTCCAAATTTTCCCTCATATAGAAGTCTTTCTGATACCAAGCGACGCCGCTAAATTGGTCCCATCTGGGATTTTGCTCATTCCATGATGATGGAACATAAATTAGATCTTCTGATTCAAACCCCCTAAACCATTCCTCTTTCTCGCCGATGTCATCTTCGTCGATTTTAAATTTCCAGAATCCCTCTAGGGATATTTTAGGTCTAAACCAGCTTTTCATATTTCATCATAGATTACCTTTTACTGTTCAATCATAAAAATCTTCATGCTGCCTCCGACTTTATAATGATCATCTTAAGCATGAAAAGCATTAATTTGGCTTGCTAAATATCCGGTTTATTATAAGATCCGGCTTAAATGGCTCTATATCTTCGTATCTTTGACCGACACCAAGGAACAGTATCGGCTTTTTTGTCACATAAACTATTGAAATCGCCGCTCCGCCTTTCGCATCAGCATCCATCTTCGTTAAGATTGATCCGCTGATATTTACGTACTTGTCAAATTCTTCCGCTTGTGAGACAGCATCATTCCCAGTTAAGGCGTCGCCGACAAATATTGTTAGATCCGGCTTTACAACACGGATTATTTTTTCCATCTCAGCCATGAGATTCTTGTTTGTTTGCATTCGCCCAGCTGTATCAACTAACACCGCGCTTATCCCCCTTGTTTTAGCATACTGTACAGCGTCATAGGCTACGGCGGCAGCGTCTGAACCATACTTATGCTTTATTAAGTGAACTCCGAGTTTTTTAGCATGCTGCTCAAGCTGCTCTATTGAGCCGGCTCTAAAAGTGTCGCTGCACGCTAAAACAACGGAATAGCCTCTCTTAAGCAGCAAATTAGCAATTTTAGCTATAGTTGTTGTTTTTCCAGTCCCATTTATCCCAACAAAAACGATGACGCATGGCTCTTTCATGGCTCTTTTCTTCTCAATTATCTCTGTAAGGTCTATTTTATTTGGGGTTTCAAACAGTTTTAGAAGGGTTTCCCTCAACGCTTCTCTCACTATTACGCGTCTATCATCAAATCTGCCTATCTTTAAACCTGAGAGGTTATTCTCAAGCTGCTCGCATATGTGGTCAGCGACAGTAACGGCGACGTCGTTCTCTATAAGAGCAAGCTTGAATTCCCATATAATTTCACGGATTTCTTCCGGTTTAAGTTCCGCTGTTGAAACCTTAGTTATGAATCCGCTTATTGCTTCACGTAACCTTTCAAACATGCCCTTCTCTCTCAGCCCCGCTCTCTAAGTGTTGCTGTTAATTCTTGAAGTTTATTTTGTCCCTCTTGCATTCTCATTAAAACCTGATTTAGCTGCTGCTCTAAGGCCGCTTTAGTTTTGCTTAGTTCAGCTATGCGGTTCGCTATGCCTTCTTTAGCCTCCTTTATAGATTTTTCAACAGCTATTCCGGCGCCTATGCCGTAAACAACTTTATCCGTATCCTCAAGTTTAGCTTTAACGTATGAGCCTCCGCCGATTGGAACAAATATTGAATCTGAATCTTTCTTCTCAATCCCCTCAAGAGACATGCTGGCTAAATTAAGTTCCGTTATAGCCGCGTTAATTAGATTTACTCTTGATTGAAGATATTCAGCGGTGCTTTCTAATATTCTAAGCTCAACTATCAGCCTTCTAACTTCATCTTCAGTTTGGGTTGACATTTATTAAATCACCTAAAAGCATAAAGATTTACTTAAACTTAAATAGGTTAGGTTTCCCCCTCGGACGGGACTTCCTCAACGTTTTCAATCTCTATTTGAAAACGTTTAACTCTATGCTTGCTTCCCAAGAGCTTATAGATTTCCTCCAGAGCATGCTCAGGCTTTAAGGCTCTGATCTCCTTATGGAACCTTGTCTCAAAATTTGGTTTTATGATTTTTCCAATCACCCTATAGATTTTAATTTCACTCATGGCGTTCAACCATCCTTAAGGCTTGACTTATTATGAACAATTCCGGACCGGTTGTTAAGGAACCTGCAACAGCAACATTACTGTTTCCAATCAAACCTGTGGCCACATATGGGATTCCGCAGTTAATGGTTCCAACATTAATAGGAACTTTTAAAACCTCACCTAAAAGCTTTTCCTCCTCAGGTTTAAGCAGCGGATGGGCTAAAACCCCCTTATCTGTTGCAACTGCAAGCGAGCCAACATAGGGCAATCCAGCTATTTCACCGGGCACGGCCTCAACTCCAAGCGTGTCAGATATAATTTTAACCTCGGTCCTCTTCAGCCTAGGATCAACTATTGCGCCGCGGTTATTGGCTAAGACAAGATTCCCAAACGCGGTCTTTTTGCTGTCTTCCATCACAGTTATGTTTACGTCAGTTAGCGTTTTTAAGGTAGCTATTTCCTCATCATATACGGAATGCGGAAGAATTAGGCCATATGAGTTGGCGCATATCAAAGAACCAATCAACACTGAGCCGCCTACATTAGTCTTTATAACTTTCATATTGAACCATTTCTCAATCTTCTTTACTGTGCTCTCAGGCAGCTGATTTGGCACAACTATGAATCTGTCGGTTGCCCGCATAAATACGCCTATGCTTGCGCTGCCAAAAACATCGAGGAGGAAAAGCGGCATCCTCATTCTCCTTCGGCTAAATAGACTGTTACCAATCCATCTTTATCTTTTGCAGCTTTTATTCTAACTTTCCGCGGAGGCTTCTCGATTCCTCTTCTCCAAATCTTCTCATTAACCTCATTTGAGATTATTATGTCCTCATTCTCAACCTTCATATGTCTTCTAATGAACTCCCTAAGTATGCGTATCGCTCTGGGAGCCCTTTTAGTTACTGGCATAATCCATGCTCTGCTAAGCGGAACAGTGTATATGCGTTCCTCCACAATATCGCTTTCAGGTTTAGATTCGGTCTTCTTCTTTTCCTCAATTTTCTCCCCGATTTTCTCCTCCTCGTTTTCCCCATCTTTTCTATTGCTGCTCATAGGTGACACCTCAAGCTTTTATCTTCGTTCTTCTCCAGTGTCTTCTTGGGATTCTGGCGATCTTACCTAATGTTCTGGCTATGACCCATGATGGTATAGCCCTACTTTCCTTGCCGGCTTTTATAAGTCTAAGTTTTTTGGCGAGGGGCTTATATCTAGCCATTCTCATATCCTCCTTATGCGAATCTCCTTTTTACCTATTTGTAATCTTCTTAAAATCTCTTTCAGCTGCTCATCATCTATTGGAATGCTTACTCTCCCCTGCTGCACAATCTGAATGAGCTGCAGCTCAAGCTGCGAAGCAAACTCGGGTTTAACCATCTTAAGGTTCGTAAGCCTCTGCCTAGCTTCAGGCGTGAGTATTCTTCGTAATATGGCTTGTTTCTCCATCTCAAATTTCTTCCGTTCCTCCGCAGTCTCCTGCTCCTGTAAAAGCCTCTGCTGTAGCTCTATGAGTTTTCGTTTTCTTATGGCTTCAAGTTCCTCCTCGTTTGCGTTCAAAAATGATGCACCTGCCTTCTAATACTTCGTTAGCTCCGGGATTGTCTTTTCCAGATCCTTTTTGATTTTAGCCGCAAGTGAATCTAGAAGTTTTCTTCCTTCAGGAGTGATTACTCTTCCTTTACCCCTTACAGTCTCTATGAAACCGGCTTCTTCAAGCTGCTGTAAAGCTTTTCTTATTATGGCTCCGCCCCCCTTCCTAGTATGCTCGGGCCTAACTCCCATATTCTTTCTTCCACCATACTCGGAGCGTAAGTGCTCAACGCCTATCGGCCCCATTAAATAGATCTTCCGAAGTAGGGATGCACATCGAATATACCACCAGTCTGGATTTTGTGGGGGGCGCTCAGCGTGGGAGCCTGTTTTCACGTATGGTGCCCATTCCGGCGGCCTAATGACGTCGACATTGTCCTTTAAGTATTTCGCTAATTGCTCTATTAATACCGCTGGTGGGACATCATATGGCGTTGGCAATATTATTCATTCCTCGCTTAATTCATTTCTTCACTATTCTAGAATGCGGTCTTATAAATACTTACTTCTTCATTCTTTTAGGTTTGGATAATGTGAATGTGTGACCAATTATTCGAATTACCCTTGAACCGGTTGCTGAAGATACTTTTTGAGCAATGTTCTCCACAGAGTCGCCTGTTAAAGCAGTTTTTAACACTTTAACCTTCACTTTTCTTCTCTTATCAAGATGCTTGGCTATTTCTATTATCTGAGCGTCAGTTAATCCCTTCTTGCCTATGCGAACAGTCGCTTCTCTAGGGGAGATTCTTTTATGAGATGCGCGTGCCGGCATTACTTATCCCTCTTTCTTAACGGTCTTCTCATGTGTCCACCGCAATATAAGCATGTGATAACTACGTGTGGTTCTCTTCTTAATCGTATGCGAACACGTGAGCTTACACCGGGGAAAATAAACTTTTTGCAATGCTTACATATTAAGAGGCGTTTTTCCCTTGGCATCTTAATTCTGGCTCGCATGGCGATTTTCCTAGCGTTTTCCACGTATTTCTGTGCTAGATCCGGCCTTTCATGAAGCATTTCCAGGGCTAGGTTGAAGAGCTTCTTAATGCGTTCCAGAGCTATTTCTTTAATTTTTTCTCTTTCACTCATGGATTTTCCTGCGTGCGGTGAATATGAAAGCCTGTTCTGCCTAAATTATTTCTGGCTCTCTAAAAAATTGTATATGTTTACTAGGGATATAAGCCAGCTTAAGTAGGAGTTTATTGAAGCCCTAAGCGCCGTAGTATCTTTGGCTTCAAACTTTAATAATATGCTTTCGCCATCTCTAAGCACTTTAACCTTTGAACGGTACCTTAATGTTGCAACTGTTTCTGGCTCAATTGATTTTCTTATTATTTCAGCTTCATTAGCGGATGGGAATGTAATGCGTATAGACGCCGATGCCCACTCAATCATACCTGCCACGCTACGTGAGAGATTTTTATACGCGGCCCTATTTCAGCGTTACTGGGTAAGGCGTAAAAAGAGATGCATGCTATGCAATCTTCTCCGCTTGTGAAGCGTAAATATGCATCATAGTTCGATGGGGCTTCTTCAGCCTTAAATGTAGGTACTTCAAAAAACTCTGATAGGCTTGATGACAATCTTTCCACCTCAACGTTGCTTATGTCCCCGGAATCTAAAAACAGGCATTTAATTAGTTTCCGGCTTATCTCCTTAGATGCTGTAAACTCTCTCCTCAGCTTTACGCCTGAAATATATAGGCGCGGCGAGCACTCTCTCATCTTCCCATCAATTATCCTGAAGAGCCTTATTCTTCCCGGACCGCCTTTCCATCTATCGATCACAACGATTTTTTCAATCTTCATTTGAATGGCTTTTTCAGCAAGATTAAAAAAGCTCGTTTTTCCCCTGTTAACCTTGACTAAGCCGGGTATTGAGCAAGCTAGATCGTTGCATAAGCTCCTAACTCTTCTAGTAGGCCTATGTGAGGTTGTCAATAAAATCATTCGTTCCTGTCCTTTAAGCGCTTTTGGCTGTTCGCTCAGCTGTTATGCCGATCTTGGTTTTCGGCGTGTAGGCCCCGCCGGCAAATCTGAAGCCGCATTTCTTACAGGTCCATATGCCAACGCTTTCTCTATGCACATAATTTAATCCGCATTGTGGACATGGATGCGGCTTCCTCATTTCAGATATGACTTCAACATAGCGTTTCCTAACGGATACGCCGTATCTTGGTCCGAATCCTCTGGCTGGACCAACCTTCTTTGTTCTTTTTCCCATTAATTTTTCACCACCATTTTTCTCAGTTCTTCAGCCTTCTCTTTGGCTATATAAGCGGCTTCAATAATCTGCTGCGGTGTTAACGCTCCGGTGCCGCCCTTTTGGATTGCGCTTATTCTCCCATCGTTATCAAACGTTATTGTTAACCTTGCGCTCATAGCCTCTTCCTCCTCAAGCCATGGGTCCACAATGAGCTTATCGCTTATGTTCGCTAAGGTTATGGAGATTGGGTAGTTCCTTATTGGTAGCGGAATATAATTGTTTGTTTTCTTAACCTCGTTTTCCTCCACGATATATACCGGTATTTTAGTATTTAATAGAGCGGCTAATGCTGCCAGCGATGATGCATCAATCAAGTTTCCATCATGATTAAGCACATAGATATCGATGAATATTACGTAAACTTTTCTTCCCGGGATTAGGCATAATTTCTCAAGATCAATGGCTTTAGATTCCCGTATGCCTCTGTCAACAACCCTCGCTAATTCGATGGATTCTTCGCTGGGCGGTCCTGCTTCAAACTCTGGCGATGCAAGCGGCACAAACTCTGAGTTTACTGTGAAGACCCCCTCGTTAGGCCTATCCGGGAAAGGCTCGCCTATCTCAACTTTAACTCCTACAACAACCTCTGTTTTGCCAAGCAGCACCCTTGATGAGCCCTCAGCCTTCTCAATTATTCCTGTTTCCACTTTAATTGGGCGGTAATCGTTAAGCCCTCTACCGTCAAGCCTCTTGCCGCTGGCCACCATCTGGGCTATCTGCTTCTGCCTTATGCGTGAAACCATTATCGAAGACATTCTTCAACATCCTCCTTAATTGTTACGTATCTGGCCCTTAAGGCTTCCCTCTGAAGATTATATATTTGCTTACAGCCTTCTATTGCAAGGTTTAGGGCCTGATTAAACTCCTCGATGGTTAATGATCCATCCATCTGCAGAAGCGATATTAGTCCCAGATTTGGCATGTATGCAACTGGAACATCAGCTTCGCCCTCCTTATCTTCAATATCATTGAGGTCTAGCACCAAGACGCCGTCAACCTTTCCAGCGGCGCATGCAACCACAAGATCCCTCATTGGGATGCCGGCGTCGGCTAATGCCAAAGCGGCGACGGTTGTGCCGGCGCATCTTGTTCCCCCGTCGGCTTGAAGCACTTCGATGAATATGTCAATTGATGTTCTCGGAAACTTCTCAAGGAATATTGCTGGCTCAAGAGCTTCCTTTATAACTTTGGAAAGCTCTATCTCACGTCTTGATGGCGCTGGGGACTTACGTTCCTCAACTGAGAATGGCGCCATATGGTATCTACATCTGAGAAGAGCTCTGTCTGGTAAAGCCAGATGCCTAGGGTGAACCTCCCTAGGTCCGTAGACAGCGGCTAATATTTTATTTCTTCCCTGCTCAATATATGCTGAGCCATCAGCATTACTTAATACGCCTACCTCCATTTTTATTGACCTAAGATCCCTCGGCCTCCTACCATCAACCCTCAAGCCGTCTTCATTTATTAACCTGATCTTTTCGCTCATTTCTTGCACCCTTCTCTTTTCTTATCATTTCAGTAATTCGATCCGTCAGCCCAGAGGTGTGAGCTTCCTGAGCGATCTTTTCAATTGCCATTATAGCTAACCTTTCATGCTCCGGGCTTGGTCCAGAAATTAATATTATGCCATTTTGCCCAACGGTTATTTTACATTCAGTCTCCCTTTTAAGCATATTTATCATCGAGGCTTTACGCCCAATGATCCTAGGTATCTTAGCAGGGGACACTTTAACTATTTGCCCCTGGGTGATTTTTCCAAGCCCTGGCTCCTTAATTGTTAGAACCGGATCGATGGTTCGGTCAAAAGCTATGATTTTGGCGAAGATTAAATCTCCCACATCCAGAAACCTCGTTAAATCATCCTTTTGCTGCCTATAAGGCTTATTTAACGCCTCCGAGGCTCTTAATGTAGCCTTATAGGGGGAATTTATGTTTACAACCCAACCGTTAATGTTCACATCTTCTATCTTACCAATAACCTGGTCGCCGACTGAAGGAATATAGAACGTGTTCAACGCAACAACTTGAACCACTTTCTCCCCATACTCTACAAGTCCAAGCCTGCTGGCGTAAATCTTAGAGCCCTCCTTATACGTGTTGTTGCCAGCTATATAGTCTCCTTCCGCTAGAAGGTCGCCGGGTGTTACCACCTGTCTATTCTCAAAGAAGAACATGGCTATGCCACCTGAACTACTTTAAAATTTTGGCCTCTATGTTTCCGCGGGTCATCTCACCCATCTTCTCTAAGAAGGGCCCATAGAACCCAGCCGGCATTTCCAAGATTACTGAAAGTGAGCCATCGCTTAACCAAACCTCGTTTTTTATCGTTCCAAAGGATTTTAGGGCTCCATAGACTTTGCCAGCGTACTCGGGGGGTATGCGAACCGCCACGGAGATCTTTTCAACGCTTAGCGGTAAAACTGTGCGCAGAACTTTAATTGCTTCATTCGCCTGCTCCTCAACGCTTTTAAATGGATCAATGGGGAAGTGAGCCTGCTCAAGAGCCTGTTCTATGCGGGTTGGCGGGTGAGGAAGCTTCGTTCTTGGATCAACAGCGTTGCGTGATATAAAATCAATAATCTGCCTACGTTTCTCTTCAATGAGCTGCCTTCTCTGCTGGGTCGTCAGCTGGAGGGTGCCCTTCTTAAGTATAATCTTGGCTATTTCTAGCGGATCTAGGGTTCCAAAGGCTTCTTTAAGCTTCTTTTCAGGGGATCTCAAGCCTTTATTCGCGTCAGTAAATATTACATCCGTAACTAGCACATCTGAAAGCGATACAGATTTTCCGCTTCGAAACGCAAAGGCTGGGTCCGGTTTAACTATTATCTCAAAATTCTCCCCATTTATGTTTATGCGCGCAATCGTATAGTTTTTACTCATCGTATATCAGCTGCCTTGCACTTCCTTTATGTATTTCTCAACTTCCTCGTCGGACAGCATAGTAAACCGTCTTGTTGAGGCTGGAACAATGGATATTTTGATTCTAGGCTGCTCACCCCTCGCCTGCATTGACTTAATTAGGCATTTAACTCCGAGCTTTATGGCTTCCTCAAGTGTTAGGTTATCGCGGTATTCTTCCCTAAGCACATTCTCAGCGGTTTCACGCCCAATTCCTATAGCAACGGCCTTATACGCCCTATATGTTCCGCTTGGATCCGTTGTAAAGAGCTGGCTTCCGCCTTTATCGACGCCGGCGAAAATTATTGAGACACCGAAAGGTCTCACTCCAGCATGTTGCGTATAAAGCTGCTTTATATCGCCGATTCTTTTTGCAACAACCTCCACATCCACCGGTTCATCGTAAAGGAGCCTATTGCTTTGAGCAAAAACCCTAGCCTCATCGATCAATATGCGCGCATCGGAGCTCAATCCGACAACTGCTGCTCCAATATGCTCATCAACCTCATATATTTTCTGAGTGAACTTTGGGTTCTGCAGTTTAGACTCTATTTTTTCCTCAGCTCCTATAACAACACCCTCGGGGCATGTTATGCCTATGATTGTTGAGCCCCTATAAACTGTTTCTAACGCATATTCAACTTGAAATAATCGGCCATCTGGAGAAAAAACAGTGATGGCTCTATCATATGCTCCTGGAACTGCAAAGACTGACATTTTTACATCACCCTCTCTTCCAACATCAAATTCTTTCTCTTCTCTTTGAGAAGTAGAAGATGAAACTAAAAAACCTTTTGTATTTAAGTGCGCGTTTACTTAGATATTTTTAATAGCTGAAATGGTTTTTTCAGCCGTTAATACACATTTTAGCAGGTCATCGATTGTTGATAGTAGAGTCGCAATATTTTCACCATAATACTTTATTGTTGTAACAACTTTCCTCCCAATTCTCTGAGTTTCCACAATTAACCCATTGGGTGTTTCCGCATTATCAGGTGAGACTGCTTTAAATATGGATTCCGCCTCAGCTTCATCGTCGTAGAGAAGCGATATTTCAGCTTCCACCTTTTTTCAGCCTCTCCAAGTACTCCTTTACGAGGGAGTCGACATACTTTAAGAACTGCATTTTCTGCTCATGGGGCACCTGGGCGCCAGCTGCAATATCATGTCCACCGCCTATTCCTGAGCATTTCTCAGCAGCCAAGCTTATTATTTCTCCAAGGTTTAATCCCATTCTGGCTATTGAATCTGTGGCGCGAGCTGAGATTTTGAGCGCTCTTTCTTTAGGCATGAAGGAATATGCCACTAGAGGCTTTTCCGGCTTCGGCAAGCTCATTGCAATTATAGTTGAGATTGCGCTTATAGATTTTTCATCAATATCTTTCTCGCCGTGAAGGATGTAAATGTTCTCCCATTCTTCAATACGGTTCGGGTTTTCATTCAGCCACTTAAGATATTTAGTGATGGTGAACCTATATTCATCTAGAGTCGCCAAGGCTTTCTCATAGGCTGCGCCTCTATCGCCCATGCATATGGCTACGCCTAAGCCTGGAACCCCCATTCTTCCAGTTGCATTTAGGAGAAGTGCGAACTCTCGTGCGTCTCTAAGCGGCGTCCAAGGCTCCTCTTTTACGAGGATATACACCGCGCCTATAAGGCTCATGGCTGCTTCGCTTCTGAAGCCTTTTGAGATTAAATAATCATGCAGAGCGGAGAATAGCTTGCGTTTCTCATCCGATGTGAGATCTCTTAGAGCGCGCCACCTCTCATTTCTTTTGAGTTCAATTTTCAGTTCGCTTAGGAACGCTAGGGCTCCATCTTCCTCCCCGCTTATTCCAGGTACATAGGGATTTGTCGTGTAGGCTAGGGCTTTATGTATTGGACGTGTTTCCCTACCGAAGAAGAGAAGGTCTGTTTCAACGGACAGTAGCCCGGATCTAACAGCGTCGCTGACGATCAGCTCATTTACGCCGCCCAGCCTCCTTTCATCATACTTGTCCTGTAGGTCTCCTAAAGCTCCAATAACAGCTAGATGTGCAAGGTCAATGTTTTTCTCGCTCATGGATTTCGCTACAAAATACGCTATTCCAGCGGAGCTTACCTCCCTCGCTCCATCTATTCCGAAGAGGTGCGGATTAACATGTATAAATGATTCCCCAAGTTTACCTATAGGCTGATGATGGTCGAGTATAATTGTTTCCTTCCCCTCCGCTTTTGCGCCTAAAACATCAAGGTAACCGCTTCCCATATCGGTGAATATCACTAGAGTGTCCCTCCCGCTCTGTGAGTATACCTCATTTATAACTTCTTCATCTAACCATCGCTCTATTCTAACGCAGAAGTTAGCCTCCGCTCTGAAGAGAGCTTTCCCCAGAACCCCGGCGGCCGATATGCCGTCGGCATCCATGTGGGATATTACAAGGATCTTTTTACCCTTATCTAGGCTTTCAAGAATAATTTTGGATGCCGCTTGGGCTTCATTAATGATGCCGCTGACTTTATCATGGGTCATTTGGAACCCTTTTTAGGCAATAGAGGCTACAGTTGCCTTATACTCCCAGTTTGGGGGCAATATGCCCTTCTCCTTATAATAGTCGGATAGGCGATGAATCTTAGATTCGATGAGTTGTAGGGCTCTCTTATTATGTTTGTCCTTCCTATTTCTCTGCAAATGGGCCGTTATGCGCGCGGCTTTTCTGAGGAGATTTTCCAAATCCTCGGGAATTTTAGGCGCTAAACCGTTCTCTTCAAGTATTTCAGTTATGCTTTTCCCAACTATAGGTTTCACAAGCGGGACGCCGTACTGGTCGCGCAGTATTACGCCTATCCTGCTCGGCGGAATCCCCTCCCTAGCAAGCTTAACTATTAAAGCTACAATCTCCTCAGGTTGATACTTACACCAGCTTGGGGATCTCTTTCCAACAGGCCTGGTGGAATGTGAGCGCCCCTTCTCCTTTTTAGGCAATGCCGATCCTCCAATAAGCTTTTGAAAAAGAGACTCACACTTATTTAAAAGCTTTGTTGTTCCCATCTCCTAATGGCATCCGCTTCTACTCGCGCTTCCACATGATTAAATTAATTTAATTAAATAAAACCTTACGTCTTTAGAATAATGTTAACGGGTTCTGAGTTAAGTAGAGATACATAGTATTTCGTCTCTACTTAACCCTTCCCTCTCGATTAACTCATTGAGGGCTCTTTGGGGGAACCCTTCTCCCCGCATCCGAAGGTTTAAGACCGCTATTACATCCCTATCCATTATTATACTGCATTTTTCGCATTTCATGAGCCTGCCCGCATAGGAAGCCATGCTTCCTGAGCAGAGGGGGCAGGTTTTAGAGGTATCCTTGGGATTAACATATCTTGCTGGTAAATCCAGCCACTTAAGCTTGTATTCAAGCATGAACTGGAATGTTCTCGCGTTCCATTTTGAAATCTTCCTATTCTGCCTTCTGGAGCCGTTTAGAATCTTCTGCTTTATCCCTTTGAGCCTTTCCATTATTGCTCCAGATCTGGATTCCTTAAGTTTTCTCGCTATCTCAGTCGTCAGCTTCTGCATGAAGTCTCTAGCCCTATTCCTCTCACGCCTAGAATACTTCCGCAACAGCTTCCTAGATGTTTTGGGCTTAAATTTTGAAAGCCTCTGTATTCTTTGACGCTTAGCCTCATAGGCCCTGTGGACGTGATATAACTCTTTAAGATCATATCGCTCTATCCTTCCGTTGATCAACGCCGTCACATTCGTCAGGTTCACGTCGAATGAAGCCCATTCATCAGCTTTAGGCTCAACTCTCTTCTTAACCGTGATTATTAGCTCCTTCTCTGTTAGGATCAATCCTCCAAGCCCGTCAAAGTCTTTAGGAACCCATAGATACTTGCTTAAATCAACCATGAGATATCTTCTGTTCGGTTCGACACTTATCTTTAAAATTCCATTCTTGAAGTTGAAAAGCGTATTCTTAATGTAGACAGCCTTCTTTGTTATCTTCGGCGGCTCTTTAGCCATTCCTTTATTGTGGAGCGTTATCCACCCCTTAACCAATCCGATAACTGAGTTTATGGCTGAATCAATGTAGTGCTTTGAATACTTCCAGTCCTTCAGAAGATCGTCCCTAAGCCTCCTCCTATCATCATTTTTGAAGTCTAAATGCGCTTTCCTATTGAATTTAACGTGCGTGAGAATTACTTCCAACACTCTCCTCTTAACTTTAAAATACGAGTCTATGAGGTCTTTAGGAGCATCTACTGGAATCCTGAAGCTTTTAACTGCCTCCACAATCTATCTACCTCACTCTTTGGGTAGCGGAGCTTGCCAGTTGGAAGCCTAACAGCTTTAATAATTCCTTTCCTCTGCCACTTCCAGAGAGTCTTAACCGAGATTCCAAAAATCTTCGCTACATCCCTTGGACGTAAGAGTTCTTCGCTCATCAAATAGACTATAGAGACAAACTAACATTTAAACCTATCCATTTTGAAACTGCTAACTACGGCGGCGGATGCCTAAAAGGAACGCGTATAAGCGCGAGTGGACGACATATGCTTTAGAAGCGGTTTTCCCAGCTTCTAAAGTCGATGCTTCCGATTTAGGAAAGATTAAAAGCATGATTGTGCAATAATTATGCAGACTGTTTAAAATTATGCGAAAGTGATTGATTATGTGGGATAAAATAGTAAAAGCCTTGGAAGGTTACCCTGAAAGACTTAACGTTGCAAAAATACTTATTAAAAATGGCTTAAGCGTAAGAAATGGGAAAATTTACTGTGGGGACATAAGCATACCAGTTGTTAGAATAAGCCGGGTTGCTAGGGTTGATAGGAGAACAGTTACTCAAACAATAAAAATGATTGAGAGCAGTCCGGATTTAAAGGTAATATTTAGCGGTATAAGCCCAGCCGGGTCGTCGCTGCGCGATGTAGCTAAGCATTTAAACTTCGGCGTTGTTGAAATAACACCTGTGGACGCTAGAACCCCAGGCATATTGGCATCCGCAGCCCTGCTTATAGCCCAGAAGAACATAAGTATAAGGCAGGCAATAGTCGATGATCCGGAGCTAACCCCTGAGCCGAAGCTGACGCTTATAACCGAAACGAAGGTGCCGGGTGAACTTATACCTGAATTCCTAAGGATAAAAGGGGTTTCTAAGGTTTCAGTGTATTGAGGAAGATCAAGTGCTTGAGCTGCTAGGAATAGCTTCTCTATCTTTTATGGCAGCTTTATCCGGCGCCGTTGTTCCAGGGCCAGTGTTCATGCTTGTGGTTTCGGAGTCCATGAGGAGCGGTAGGGTAGCCGGTCCCTTAATCGTGCTTGGACACTTGATTCTTGAATCGTTTATAATTTTCCTAGTTTTCTTAGGATTAGGTCCGCTAATGAAGAGTAAGCTTGCTTTAACCATAATGGGTTTTGCCGGCGGAGCCATGCTTATGCTCATGGGTTTACGTCTTATGAGGGATGCATTAAACCTAAAAATTAACGATGAAGCGTTAGTTTCTAATCCTAGCCTTGCCAAGACAGGGCGGGCTTCACGCAGCTTACTTATCTCCGGATTTTTAAGCAGTGGCTCTAATCCCTACTTCTTTCTTTGGTGGCTGATGGAAGGATCCCCGCTGATAATGAGCGCAATCTCCATTGCTGGAGCGCCGGGCTTATTATCGTTCCTGGTTGGGCATGCATTTGCAGATTTAGCATGGTTTAGCTTCGTAAGCTGCTCCATTCATAAAAGTAGGAAGTTTCTAAGCTGGAGAATCGTGAGGGCAATACTTTTCGCTAGCTCCGTAGCTTTAGTTTCTCTCGCGATTTATCTGCCATTTTCATTATATTTTCAAGTTAATATGCTCGTTAATGCGTTCATGAGGTCATTGACAAAACGTTTTTACTATTGAATCACACTTATTCTCTATTTAATTTAATCAGGGATGATCCGTCGGGCGATGGGCTTACCGTTTGAACAAACGCAAAGTATGGATAAAGCTCAAGATGATAACGTATTTAATCTGCTAGTCCGCCCAATACGTCGGTTAATTGAGGAGAAAGGCTTTAAGCATCCAACTGAGCCTCAATCAAAGGTTATACCTAAAATTCTTGAGGGTAAAAATGTTCTTCTTATATCGCCAACCGCAAGTGGGAAGACTGAGGCGGCGATCCTCCCGATTCTTAACATGCTTATTCAGATGCCTAGAAGAGAGCCCGGAATAAAGGTTCTCTATATTACGCCCCTAAGGGCTTTGAACCGCGATATGCTTGAGCGTTTAGAATGGTGGTGCAATAATCTAGATATTAAGTTAGCTGTTAGGCATGGTGATACAGACTCGAATGAGCGTTCTAAGCAGGCTAGAAGCCCGCCTGATATGCTGATAACGACGCCTGAAACTTTACAGTCAATTTTGTCCGGATGGATCATGCGCCGCCACTTGCAATCCATAAAATGGGTTGTTGTCGACGAAGTGCATGAGCTGGCTGATAATAAACGCGGTAGCCAACTGGCGTTGGCTCTTGAGAGGCTGAGAACAATAACTAATGAGGAATTTCAAATAATTGGTCTCTCCGCAACCATCGGTACCCCTGAGAAGGTTGCACAGTTTCTTGTGGGAAATAATCGTCCTGTTGAAATCGTTAAGGTTCCCGTTGCCAGAATGATGAGGCTGCAGATAATTTATCCTAAGCCTGAACCGCAGGATGAAGAGTTAGCTTCATCGCTTTTTACCCATCCTGAGGTTGCGGCGAGGCTGCGCGTGATGCGCCAATTCATTGAGAAACATAATTCGGCCCTACTATTCACTAACACGCGTACAATTTCCGAAATCCTGGCGAGCAGATTTAAAATATGGGATGTTAACTTTCCAGTTTCAATTCATCATGGCTCATTAGCTAAGTCATCTAGGATCGCTGCTGAGAGAGGGCTTAAACAGGGTGAGCTGCGAGGTTTAGTATGCACAAGCAGCCTGGAGCTTGGTATAGACGTTGGCAGAATAGACCTAGTGATTCAATACATGAGCCCAAGGCAGGTTACAAGGTTAATACAGCGTGTTGGAAGAAGCGGCCATAGAATCGGGTCTGTTGCAAACGGCATAATTATAACGATGGATTCAGACGACACATTAGAGGCTATGGTGATAGGTAGAAAGGCATATAATGAGGAGCTGGAGCCCGTTGATATACCTGAAGAGCCCCTTGATGTTTTAACTCATCAAATAGCGGCTTTCCTACTGAAGAGGAAACGCCTTACATTCGATGAAATATGTGAAGTTTATAGGAGATCCTATCCCTATAGGAACTTGACCATCGAGGGTGTGAAACGAGTTTTGGAGTACATGCATAACCGGTTCCCAAGATTGGCATGGGTTTCTTTCGAGGATAATGTTGTTCTGAAGCCCCGTAGGACAAAAGCCCTCTTCGAATATTTCTTCGAGAACCTCTCTATGATACCTGATGAGAAACATTATCTTGTCATTGATAAGAACACGGATACAGCGATAGGTCTGCTGGATGAAGCCTTTGTGGCTGAATACGGTAAGCCCGGCGTGAAATTTATTATACGTGGAAGCCCCTGGAAAATCGTGAGCATGGATGCGGACAAAATCTATGTGAAATCAATTGATGATCCAACCGGGGCTATACCAAGCTGGGTTGGCGAGGAGATACCGGTGCCCTTCGAGGTTGCTCAGGAGGTTGGCGCCATAAGAGGGTTCGTTGAGGAAAAGATAAGGGCGAACTTAAGCCCTGAAGAGATCGCTAGGGATCTGGCTAAAAAGTATCCGGCGGATGAAAAGACGATTCTGGAGGCAATAAAGGAAACTGTTGAGCATGTTAAGTGTGGATATCCAGCTCCAACAGATAAGCGGATAACAGTTGAGGAATGGGGAGACTTCATAATACTGCATTGCAGCTTCGGCTCATTAACCAATAGGGCTTTAGCTCAAGTTATTGGCCACGTGATATCTGAGCGGACAGGGTACTCCGTAATTGTTCAGCATGACCCGTACAGAATATTCATTCAAACCATGGGGGAGATTAAGCCTGAATCAATCATGGAAATACTTTCAGATTTGAAAAACTCAAATGAAGACTTCCTTAGGGAAACGCTTACAAGGGCTGTTGTTAAAACGGGAATATTTAAGAGGCGCCTGATACATGTTGCTCGACGCTTCGGGGCGATAAAGAAGTGGGTTGACTTTGAAAGCGTCAGCTTGAGAAACCTAATCAAGAGCTTCGAGGATACAGTGATCTATGAGGAGTCTCTGAAAGAGGTTTTCATAAAGGACTTAGATCTTAAAAATCTAATTAATGTTCTCGGCATGATGAGACGCGGCGAAATAGAAATAGTTAAAGTTGAAACGGGTGGAGAGGCAAGCCCAATAGCCAGGGTTGGTATAGAACGTGTAAGCATGAAAACAGATCTTATACCGCCGGAGAAGATGCGGAGGATCCTTATAGAATCAGCTAAAGCTAGGCTTCTAGGTGAGACGAGAACTTTTGTTTGCACGGAATGCTGGGACTACATAGAGATGACAAGCATTAAGGATTTGCCGGAGCGCCCGGTTTGTCCCAAATGCGGGTCGCCGAACCTCGGCATGCTTGAGGTTGAAGATTACGAAGCCTACCCGCTGATTGAGAAGAAGAATGAGAAACTAACTAAGAGTGAGGAGATCCTTAAGGAGGAAGCGCTTGAAACAGCTAAGCTCATTTCGAAGCATGGTAAGGCAGCCGCAGTGGCCCTCTCAGGTAGGAGACTTAGATTAAGCGACGTGAAGGAGATATTGGCTAAAGAAAGCAGAATCACCGATGAATTTTTTGAATTAATAATAGAGGCTGAACGTGAAGCATTAAAGAGAAGGTTCTGGTAAATTTATATATTTGAAAATCATTTAAAAGCGTAAGGTAAAAATAATGCCTCAATGATTAAATGGAAAGAGGTGGAAGCATTTGTTAATATCTCCTTTCGTTGCTTCTCCCGAATCGGTTATAAGAAGACTTTTAACAATGGCTGAACTAAAGCCCGGAGAAATATTTGTCGACCTCGGAGCCGGCGACGGACGGCCGGCCGTCATCGCAGCGAAAGAGTTTGGAGCTATCGCCATTGGCATAGAGATCAGAGAAGATTTGGCGAAGCAGGCTATGAGAAGGGTTAATGAGCTAGGTTTACAAGATAGGGTTAAAATAATCAATGATGACCTCTTCAATGTGGATATAAGCATGGCTGATGTTGTCTACCTGTATCTCACTACAAGCGCCAATGAAAAGGTTAAGCCAAAACTTGAATCTGAACTCAGAAAGGGAACAAGGGTTGTATCACATGATTACGAGATATTGGGATGGAGACCGGTTAAGGTTGAAAAATTCTGTGAGAATCAATTCTTAGGTTTCCCAACCCACACGCTATACCTCTACAAGAAGATTTAAATGGTGACTCTCTCCACGGCTGAAGCCTAGAGGTTTTCGCATGTGACTCACTAATGGCGCTTCGGGGCGTTTATGCATGTGCCTCTTTTACGCTTTTCCAGATATTGGCGATTGAAAATTTATTAGGAAGATTTTAATTCAAAATTTTTGAAGTATAAGCGCAGGGTCATCGGGAGCAACGAAATGGGCTTCGTTCCCTGGAGATACGTTAACTCATGGTACTGTAATGGATGCGGACTCTGCTGTAAGGAATTCGAAGTAGTTTTGACCTTTCATGAGTGGCTTAAAATAACTAAGACCTTCGGCGCTGGCGTAACGAGGGCTGGGCTAAACAAGTTCTATATGGGTAAAAGAAGCGATGGTTCATGCATTTTCCTTTATACCGCCCCAGATGGGAAGAAACTGTGCGGGCTGCAGAATAATAAGCCGCTCGCCTGTAAGGTTTGGCCCTTTAAAATACTTAATAAGCCGAAGTATGGCGGAGCCAAGGAAGCGGTCTTCAATTATAATGGGCAAGATTTATTCATATATATTGATCCATTCTGTCCCGGCATACGTTGGGGTCCCCCATCCGCCGAATTAATATATAAGGTGATACCTGAATTCATAGAGGTGGCTTCAGGAATCAGGCAGAAACAGTTTTATTCAACAATGCGTTTGACACCGGGCTTCTACATCTTCTATAAAAAAGGGTATTAGGTGGATAGGCAAGTATTTTTCATTGAACAATCGTCTCGCTGAAGAATTTTCTTAGATGGAGAAGGCTTCTTCCGCCGGTAACTTCAAACTTGCCAGTGAGCCTTATATCCTCAGATGAGCTGCCAACCATGACTTCATATAAGCCGGGCTCAACCACCAATTTCATATCGCGATCATAGAAGGCGATCTGATCCATATGCAATATGAACGTTATTTTCCTTCTTTCCCCCGGCTCCAACGTGATTCTCCTGAAGCCCTTCAATTCCTTAACAGGTCTGGAGACCGATGCCACTTTGGCTCGGATGTATAGCTGCGCAACTTCGTCGCCCTTCAGTTCGCCGACATTTTTAACATGGAAGCTGATTGCCACTTTCCCTGCCGGTCCAACTTTATCTGGCTCTATTTCAAGCGATGAGTAATCAAACTTTGTATAGCTTAATCCATGCCCGAATGGGAATAGAGGTTTGCTGCTCATAAAAACATAGTCCCTGAATGAGGAGCTTCTTCTACTATAGTAGATTGGTATTTGCCCAGCATCCTGCGGTACTGTGATGGGCAGCTTCCCGCCGGGATTATAATCTCCGAATAGGACGTCCGCTACGGCGTTTCCACCCTCTTCCCCTGGGAACCATGCCTCAACTATTGCGGAGGCTTTCTCCGCTATCCGTCCTATTGATAGGGGCCGGCCGTTCACGAGCACTAATATTAACGGTTTACCTGTAGCGTAAAGATTCTCGATGAGGTCTTCCTGAACTCCGGGAAGCGAAAGGTTTGCCTGATCCCTCCCCTCACCGGTCACCGCTGGCAGATGGAACATTCCGGATCTTTCACCCATCACTGCCACAATAACGTCGGATCTTGATGCGGCTTCAAGAGCATCTTTGAATCCCTCCTTTGATGGATCATATATGTCGCATCCCCTCGCGAAATATACCATTGTTCGGGGTGAAACCTTGCCTTTAATAGCCTCCAATATGCTGACTATTCTAACAGCGTCCTCTTCGCAGCCTAGATGTAGCGTGTAGCTGTAGTCGCCCAGTAAACCCCTCGTTGTGTTAGCGTTCGGCCCAACGACGGCGATTGCCCCCAAATCCCTCCTTAATGGGAGAACACCATCATTCTTGAGGAGTATTATGGATTCTCTCGCGGCTCTCAGGGCTAGCGTTCTATCTTCCTGCGTGTCTAGGGCTCCTGAAGCTTTCTCAACATCAACATATGGGTTATCAAATAGTCCCAGAAGGAATTTAGCCCTTAAAACTCTGGAAACGGCTTCATCTATTGTTTCCTCCGAGATTGCTCCTTCTTTAGCGGCGTTAAGCAGGGGTTCACTGTAGCATTTAAATCTCGGCAGCTCTATGTCTATGCCCGCTTCTAGGGCTTGTACAGCAGCCTCCTTCTCATCCGCTGCAACATTATGGAAGGTTCTAAGCATCTCGATCGCCCCATAATCTGAAACAACGAATCCCTTAAATCCCCACTCGAACCTGAGTATTTTAGTTAGCAGATCCCTAGAGGCTGCGCAGGGCACGCCGTCTATGTCATGGTAGGCGTTCATTATTGAGTATGCCCCGGCTTCCCTAATGGCCGCCTCAAAGGGGAACAGAAATATTTCCCTAAACTCCCTCGGTGAGACATGTACAGGCGCGCAGTTTCTTCCGCCTTCTGAAAATCCGTGGCCTGCGAAATGCTTAGGTGTAGCTATAACACCTGAGGATAAATCTTCCCCCTGAAGCCCCTTAATATATGCCACACCGATGCTGGCAACCAGATACTGATCCTCACCATATGTCTCCTCGGTTCTTCCCCATCTGGGATCCCTGGCAACATCTAGGACGGGCGCGAGCCCCTGATGGGCTCCCAGAGACCTCATCTGTCTCCTGATAACTGTTGCAACGCTTTGAATCAGATCAGGGTTCCATGTGCTCGCTAATCCTATTGCCTGCGGAAAAGTCGTTGCGCCGTAACCCATCAGTCCGCTTAAGCATTCCTCATGGATTATGGCCGGTATGCCAAGCCTTGTTTCCTCCATTAGAAACCTCTGAATGTTGTTTGCTATGGTAGCTATTTCAGCCGGATCCCTTGGGGAGCCGCGGCTTCCAGCCAGCCTGGTTATCTGACCGATGCCTTTACCGATAAGGTTAAGAGCCTTCTCGCGGGAGAACTTTCCATTCTCCAAAAGCTCCGAGGCAGGTATTGAACCCAGCTGAGCGATTTTTTCCTCAATGCTCATCCGTCTAATTAAACTTTTAACTTTACTATCCACAGCGTTTTTCCCCATAAATCCTCCCCTAAATATGTGAATAGCAGCCCTAAATATAAAAAGCTTAGCGAAATTGTAAAGGTATATAACGCAAAACTTTATAACAAGAATTCGCCAAGAAAATAATGGTTAAACCGTCCATTAACTGAAGGGCCGGTCGTCTAGCTTGGTTAGGACGTCTGCCTGACTGAAGAAATCCAGGAAGCGCAGAAAACCTTTAAATAGGAATCTGCAGGGTCGCCGGTTCAAGTCCGGCCCGGCCCACCAATTTTTTAAGTGAATCTTTGGTGGCTTTGCTAAATTACGTTGCAACCTACGCCCTCACAATCCTATATAGTAACTATTTACAGTTGGAAGTAGGTTTTACACCATGAGAGGCTGGTTTAATCCTCCTAGCGCAACCCATCCCACAGGTGTTTTTATCCCCCTAGCAGGATATTTATCTTACAAATAGGATCGCTTGCAGCTGCGGGTATGGGTTTGATCGCGTTGGGAATAGGAGTATCAATCATGTCGTATAAGTGGTTGAATTCTTAATTGTGTCAATGATTTTGCTTGGGACAGGTTTCGCATTCTTCGCATCTCCAAACACGACGCAGATAATGCGAAAAATCCCAAAAGAAGCATTCGCCTCAGCATCATCATTTCTAGGGCTGATGAGATTTCTCGGACAATCACTAAGCACGTCTATACTGACGGCTACAATGCTGGCATTTAAAACCTCCACACCAATGGAAGAGTCGTTGACAGCATACCTAGTAGTAGCAGCTGTCGGAACATCCATGGTTGCTATATCAATGCACGGAAAGAAGACATAAACATGTATTCCAATTTTAAACTCTCAATCCCACAACCTATTTTGTTCCATTTAAACCCCATATTTCTCCATAAAGCTCCTTTTCCACATGAACGAGCGTTCTAGCAATTTCATGAAGCTTCTGTTTAAGCTCAAAAACTTTATAGTCAAGCCAATGCCGTAAAGGGTTGTTGCCTATTAAAGTGGTGTCTATGGCTGCTTCGTATGGCCATCCTGCGAAATATCTTAGGGGATACGTCCATGCAATCATCGTTGCATAATGAAGAAGGTTCGTGCGCTTCAGCTCTTTATCCTTTAGATGATGATACGCTAGAAACATTAAGGGGAATTATTTTCCAAAGTGACTTACAAAACGAAGAACGTTCCGGAGCAATCTAAACTTTCCTCATTCTAAATCTTATTTAATGTCTCTTGAACTTGTCTTCCAGCTATTCCTTGAAAAGGTTTTGCACTTTTACGGTGGGCAGCTATTTCCTTGCTCCCTTAAGCTGAACAATAGTTAATGCCAAGTTTATTATGAAAGATATGGACAGCAAAATGGCTCCGAGCGTTAAAGCCATTTTGAAGTTGCCCAGCTCTGTTTCAATAACGATGGCTGTTGTCAGCGTTCGCGTCCACCATCGGATGTTTCCTCCAGTTATCATTATGCCGCCTACCTCAGAAATTGCAGCGCCAAAAGCCGCGATAATTGAGGTTAAAATGCCCATGCGGGCTTCCCTCAGCACCAACCATGCTGCTTGGGCTTCGGTTGCACCAAGCGATAGGGCTCTTTCCCTAATCGATTTTTCAATGCTTCCAACGGCTGACATTGTGACGCCGATGATTATGGGAATAACTATTATGAGTTGCGTTATTATCATGGCTGTAGGCGTATAGAGTAGTCCCAGCCAGCCTAGGGGTCCGGACGTGGTTAGTAATAGGTAAACGACGAGCCCCGCAACTACCGGCGGCAAACCCATGAAAGTGTTTATCACACTTTTCAACATAACATCTACAAAATGCATTACGTTTCGTTTCCCCTTAAACTGCCTAAGCCCTAAAAGTGTTCCAAGAGGTACGCCTATCAATGCGCCTATTAGAACGGATGTCCCCGAAACCCTTAAGGACAGCAGCGTTATATTTAAAATTTCCTCCCAAAACGTATTCTCATACATGGCGGCCACCAGCCACGATTATTTTCAAGCCTAAAAAAGAAGGAGGAGACTTTTAGAGGTTTTGGGCATCATACCATTCAAGCTCTTTCTCCTGCTCTGGAAAACCCAGCATATGTGCCAGTTCAATGTTTCTTGCGATGGGTTTGAACAAGGCTTCGCCCTCTTTTTTGAAGTTTGCTATTAGATTTTGTCCTTCTTCGGATATCATCCATTTGGCTAGCATAAGCGCCCCCTTATAGTTTCTCTGAGGATACTTTTCGGGGTTAACAAGGATTATTGCGTAGGGATTGAGCAAGACCGCATCGCCTTCAACATGAACCCTTAAATTTGCAAGATGGCTTTTGAAAGAAAGCCATGTTGCCCTATCTGTTAGCGTATAAGCCTTCTTCTCGTTGGCCATGCGTAGCACTGCACCCATCCCCGCTCCAGCTTCTATATACCATGTCTGAGCTTTGTTGAAAGGCGCCAAACCCAGCATGTTCCATATGCTTAGCTCCAGAATGTGGGTTCCAGACTTATCTGCCCGCGATATAAATTTGGCGTTGCCCTTATCGCCTTCCTCCGCAATTCTGCGGAAAGCTTCTGTCACGTTTTTCAAGCCGCCTATTCCGACAGGATCATTTAACGGGCCGATTATTACAAAGTCGTTGTACATTACGCCGACTCTGTGAATGCCGTATGTGCTGTTTACAAACTCAATTTCAAGTTGTCTGGAATGCACTAAGACGAGGTCTGCATTGCCCCTTTTTGCAGCTTCTATAGCTTGACCGGTGCCAACGAAGATTACATGAACTTCAGCATTATATTTTTCCTGAAATATCGACATTAAATAGTCAAGGAGGCCAGAGTCATAGGTGCTTGTGGTTGTCGCCAGCACAATAATTGACTTCTGAGAGCGCATATGCTGCTCATAAGCAAACGCGCCGACAACAGCAATAGCCAATGTAAGGGTGGCGATTAAAATTTTCGACTTTTCCTTCATCGTCATGCTTCGCCGTAGTTAACAGTTCCAAAATAGGTTTTGGCTCAAAATTTGTTGCTTCCTCTGATTGTCCATATGAGGTTGTAGCAGATTATTTTTGACCAGATTTCCGTTTTTATGGTTTGGATTGTTCTGTTTCTGATTATATCGCCTACGATGCTTTTGAGCGAGTGCCATCCTGCTTCAACGCGTTGACGTAGCCTGTAGAAGCGGTTGAATATGCGTGGGTGCTCCCTGAATAGGGTTACCATGTTTTTCCATATCCAGCAGCCTTTAGCCTTCATTAGGCTGTTCTTTTTGGGTTTTATGTATGGTGTGCCTCCCTTTTCGGCGACTAACCAGCAGTTTCTTCGGGAAAGGTAGCCTGGATCCGCCACAAAGCATTCGATATCATCTAAGGGTGTAAGGAGATCTGGCAGGTGTTTGCATTCGTGTTCAGTTCCCCTTGTTGCCTCGAAAGCCTCAACAGTTCCTGTTTCAAGGTTGAATAAGCCGTGGATCTTAGTGTATTCCCTTCTGCAGCCTAGGCTGGCTGAAGACCAGGCGCAGTCTCGCTTGGACTGGCGCATTCCCGTAGCGTCTGCACCCACCTTCCTGGCAGGCTTAAGCCTCTCAAGGATCCGCCTGTTCAGCTGCTCCATATACTCTTCAGAAAGCCTCTTCCTTGTTTTGTATAGGGCTGTCCTGTGGGGAGCATGCTCCAAACCCAGCATGTGCAGGCGCTCCTTGTCCCTTTCAAGATCTGCTGTGTAAGCGCGCTCGGGCTTACCTTCAATCTCCTGCCAAACTGTAAGCACAGTTAAGGCTTCAGAGTCGTAAGGCTTACGCCCAATCCCCTTCCACCCGCTATCCCAAGGCGGCGGAAGCGAATCCACAGCCCACTTCAACAGGCGAAAAGCCTCATCACGCTCAATCTTGCAAAGATTCTCGTATAAAGCCCAATTAAAACGTTTTCTACGCCGTTTCATACACAAAAATAACTCTATCCATCAAAATAAGTCTTTTCAAAATTTTACGCCAAAACCCCAAAATAGATAGACTTAAATAGACTTAAGTGGTGTTTTCTGCTGATGGAGAGGCTCTACACGCTTAAAG
>Ga0209183_1000171_pt1 | contig 30922 bp, 30 predicted proteins | sample LHCtaG_2_FD_184120 | JGI IMG/M metagenome (GOLD analysis project Ga0209183, IMG submission 184120) | Hot spring microbial communities from Little Hot Creek, USA to study Microbial Dark Matter (Phase II) - LHC4sed_replicate (SPAdes)... | ecosystem: Environmental > Aquatic > Thermal springs > Hot... | reverse complement strand
GTGCATGCTTAGGACTACACTTAGATATATTTCTAGAAGCAAGAGCTCGCCGTATATGGACCAGCCCAGCTCTTTCAACAAGTGGTGAATTCTACGTGCATTAGGCATAAGAGTCGTAGAGCTCTAGTACGTGTTTCTCGCTAGAGTGGTGTCCGTGCTCTATCATTAGGCCAGGCTTTAAGCCTAGCTCCCTAAGAATATCTGATATTCTAGGTGAGCGGAAGTAGTGGAAGAAGTTTGTCTTGATCTCACGATATATAAAGTATTCTTTAAACCGGAGGACCCGCGCACTAGTCTTTCTAACTCCCACCAGTACGTGTGCAGCAAAGTCAACGGCTACCCAGTAATCCTCTTCTAGGAGCTTCTCAACAATCTTTAAAGCTTTCTCTACAGGCTGCGGAATGTCGCGACGAGCACTATGTTCGTAGTGCATCTCGCTTGGATCTCGGTTTAAGTAAGCGCGAGCTCCTTTGAGACCGTTTCTAGCTCTCTTAAGATCCATAACGTTCCTCGTACATCTCGGGTCTACTGCTAGATAGTAAAGACCTCTAACATGCTTCAAAATACCCTTCTTCAAGAGCTTCTTTAGCAGGTCTCCTATAGACCCATTGCTCGCTCTACGCTCCTCTATAAGCTCGTAGAGGAATTGATATCACTGAATCTCAATCCTTCGTCAATCCTGCTCAGAGCTTATACTACTGCATACTGAATATCCTTCTCTTTGCAGAGTTCTCTAAGCTTCTCTATATCACCTATAATACCAGCCAATGCCCGAGGGCCTAATACGTACATGGTATCTTTACTGAAGCTATCGCCTTACCTTGCCCGGTGTCAGTAATAGTTACGTCAACACCGTAGACTCCCGGCTTAGCAGTAGCGCTTGCTGCAATCACTATTCTGACTTGTAGCCAGTAGCAGGCACTACGTCAAGTACTTGAATGCAACCATCTGAGGAAACGGCAGATAGGAGAACTCTTACTCCATGTCCATCTATATATACTGCAGACTCAGCCGAACCCCCAAGATAAACAGTCACTGGTCTAGCTAGGTTGTTATCTTCGACTACTTTGCGGTATATCGACGGTATGTCCATGCAGACTATGTGGATAACCCTGTGCACGATATCGAAATAGAGAGGCACTACATGCTTACTCACAACACACTCTTCTTTATTTATGCCACTCGCTATCAATACGAGTCTGGCAAACCTCGGTACGCTCTCCAAAGCTTTAAACTACTTGTTACTCTGATGGGATCCTTACCTTGAGTACTTGCCCCCAGGGTGTGACGAAAGTTGCTGTGCTGTTAACTACGTAGTTAAACTTTAGCCCTATACTCAACCATATAGTGTCGCCTGAAGATGCGTAACTACCTATGTATTCGTGTTGAGGCTCTTTCCACACATCCTTGAACCCGCCACCATTGAGCATATTGAGCCCAAGTGGATCGTCTGTAACAGGTATAGCAACCACATAGTGTGTCTCATTAAGCGTCTCTACTGCATACATATCTCTTGGAGGGTACTGCAGAATCGATAAGATGTACAGTGGAACAAGCTCTCCATGTATCCCTGCTTTGCGGCCAAATTTATCGAAGGTGTAGTAGACAGCCATGCCCACATCTCTAAGCTCTAACGATACATTCAATATATGGTAACGCGACTCATACTTTCCTAAGTACTTGATGTCCTTCACGATGATGCTAAACTCCGGTCTCGGATACACGACATAGATGTCTATTACATCATCATGATAGCGTTCACATACCAAGAATATTCTGCCTATTTCGATAGCCTGGTCAGGCTTTAGACCCAGAAAGTTATACACTTTAAAGTACAGTCTAACATCAGAGGCGTTCATGTAGTAATCCTTCACGATCTTGAAAGACTCCCAGAAGTCTCTATCAAGGACATAGGGCACGAGGTACGTGTCATCATTAACCTTTATAGCGTAGCTTATAGAGCCTAGGAAGCACCATCCGTAAAGCTCTCCGACACGGCACTCGACTATTGATACATACCACTCCCAGTTCAAATTTGTTCTAACTTTCAAGAATAACGACAACCCACTTCCATAATATGCTCCTCCCCATCCTTTATACAATCCGAACTCAAAGAGCTTTAGATATCGCTCCATTATTGTACTGTTAGGCTCAATCCATCCCTCGATAGCGAAGTAATAAGGTTCTCCATCCTTAACTATGCAGAAAGAGGCAGTGCTATTACTAACAGGGCACAGGCTACCGATGTTTATCTGTGGGCTTCTCTCTAAATGCTCAGCAACAAAACCTATAACTGCTATGAAAACAAATATTACTGTAATACCTAAAACAATTTTCGCTAACTTAGACATGTAATTTCCCATTAGTATAGTAGAGCTACCAAAATATAAATTCTATAGTGCATTACGATAAAACACAGAGTGTTAAACTCTCTCCCTTGGTGTATCTAGTATGTTACTCTAAACCGTAATCTAAAGCTTTGGTAAAGCTTTCCTCTTCTAAAAAAGTCTATTCTTTATTCTTAGTGTTTAAGCTAAGTAGCTTAGCACATTGCTACTTATCAAATATACTCGCTAAACAGGTGCTAAAGGGGTAGGAGTAATAAGGAAAGAGCGAAAGACAAAAGAAGGTAAAAGGCTTTGGTTTTAGTTTAGGTAACCCGCTTCGCCTTCTTGACTAGAATGGCTACTACTACGAGCACAACTGCCACTACTGCTAGGACCAGGTACTTGACATCAACGAATTCCGCTACTCCTTTCACACTCCTTTTACATCGCTGTCCTCCGTTTCCCAGACGCTCAGCAGATTCGCCTTGACAGCCTCATCATTGGTATTGATGAGCCTGATATAGGTTCGCTTTACCCATTCATCTTTTTTACCGTTACTCACCCTCCAATCGAATTACTGCACTACACCCTCTAGAGCTTCCCTAATCATTGCGGTGTACTCTTCTAAGAGAGAGTACAGCTGGTTCTTATCGTTCTTAGTGAGCGGTATTAGCTTCAGCTTGATTGTTTTCTCGATAGTTTTAGTTGGTATCGCTTACCACTTCCTTTACGACCTTTTTTATCTTCTTGAACTTCTGCAGTGCTTGCCATAGATTCTAGCGGCGAAGCTTATGACTATTGATACAAAGTCTTCGATAAGCTCCTCCATGTATCCCTTCTCCGACTCTTCTACAACCTCTATTCTCACTCCATGTGATTCGAAGTACCTCTCTAGAGACTCGAATCCGAACCTCGCTAACCTATCCTTGAACTCAACAACTACTACGTCAGCTTGACGCTTCTCAATAATGTCGAAGAGCTTCTGCAGCCCACTTCTATCCTCTTTTAACCCGCTTGCAATATCGGTTATCACATCAATAACTCTGTATCCTCTAGCTGAACAGTATGCTCTTAATCTCTCTACCTGTCTATCGAGGTCTCCATCTTTCTTCTGCTTATATGAGTTGACTCTAGCATAAATCACCGCTTTTATTTCACTAGGCTTTTCTCCTAAGAAGCGTTTAAGCTCGCTTTCAGGTATCATCCATAGCTTTCCAACTCTCCTAGCATTCAGCTTACCAGCTCTAATCCACTTCCTAACAGCTACTGTAGAAACATTAAGCATTCTGGCGACTTCAGAGACCTTGTAGAACCTCTCTCCATACTCTCAATTATAAATTAGGTTTCTAAAGTATTTAAGTGTTACTCAAATTTCCAAAATAACACAAACATTCAACAAGCTAACAGTCTATTTAAGAGGTTCTATTCATAGATATAGCTGTATATAGCCATGTCTAATATTGTTGCTATTGTATATTATATTCTATGGCTGTGGTAGGGATAATGATTTGGATATATAGCTGTTTAAACCGCAATGTTTTTAAACCTACTGCATTATTCATTCCTTGGTGAAACCATGCACCAATGGAATTAAACAGGGTTAGATCTATTCAAATAGCTGATTTAATACCTAAGCAATGGTATAATATAGTTCCCGATCTTCCTGAACCTCTACCACCTATGTCTAAACCCGATGGATCTATCGTAAAACCAAGTGATTTAATGGCTATATTTCCTAAGTCTCTTGTTGACCAGGAATTCTCTATCGGTAGATTTATAGATATACCTAGCGAGCTTAGAGAACTCTATGCAGAGCTTGGAAGACCAACGCCATTGATTAGAGCTAGAAGGCTTGAGGAACATCTCGATACATCTGCAAAGATATACTTTAAATATGAAGGGGTTTTACCAACAGGGTCACATAAAATCAATACAGCTACCGCTCAGGCATATTTCAATAAGTTAGAGGGGTTTGAAAGACTTGTTACTGAGACTGGTGCTGGTCAATGGGGCTCTGCACTAGCTTTAGCAGGAGCTATATTTAATCTAAAGGTTAGGGTATATATGGTGAGGGCAAGCTATGAGCAGAAACCCTATAGAAGAATACTTATGCAGCTCTATGGAGCTGAGGTTGTTCCAAGCCCAAGCCAATATACGAATTCAGGTAGGAAGGTGTTAGAGGAGAATCCTGGTCATCCAGGATCTCTAGGAATAGCTATTAGTGAAGCTGTTGAAGATGCTGTTACAAGTCCTGGTACAAGGTATAGCCTAGGCTCTGTTTTAAACCATGTTCTAATGCATCAAACAGTTATAGGTTTAGAGGCTATAAAGCAACTTGAATTTTTAGGTGAGGATCTTCCTGACTATGTAATTGGATGTGTAGGTGGTGGAAGTAACTTTGCCGGGCTTGCATATCCATTTTACTATGAGGCTATTGTAAGAGGTAGGAAAAGAGGGTTGAAGCTTATTGCTGTAGAGCCAAGAGCTGTTCCATCCATGACAAAAGGCATCTATATATATGACTATGGAGATACAGCAGGTTTAACACCACTAATTAAAATGTATACAGTAGGACACAGATATATACCGCCACCAATACATGCAGGTGGATTGAGATACCATGGAGTTGCACCAACACTTGCAGTACTAGTCAAAAACAAAGTTGTAGAGCCTTTAGCATATCACCAAACAGAAGTATTTAAAGCTGCCCAGATATTTGCAGAAGTAGAGGGTATTGTACCTGCACCAGAATCTGCACATGCTGTAAAAGCAGCTATAGATATAGCCTTAGATGCTAAAAAGAAAAAAGAAAAAACTGTGATACTATTCAATATGAGTGGCCATGGATTACTAGATCTCTCTGGATATCAAGACTATCTAGAGGGTAGATTAAAAGACTACGAACCTGAATACATAAACATCTCATATCTACCAAAAATATAATTCTATATATCTAATAGATTTTTCAAAGCTCTATCATGTAAATAAATCTATTAAAACAGAACCTTAGCATTAAAAGCTTTAGCAAATATATAATAAAATTTAGATTTGCAGCAATGAGCTTTAGCTTAACTTCTACAGTTATGTCATTATATCCATTATTCATTTAGGCCAATAGACACAGCAATTTATAGGTGGTAGCTAAAGTTGTCTAAAGACTTGAAAAAGAAAATAACAAATATAGTGCAAAGCTTCTATAACAATATTTTACTATCTTAAGACATCTCATTTTATTGTACTGAGTCATGCTATTGATAAAATTTATAGGGAATAAATAAAGATACTGAAGCCTATCAAACTCTTAAAGATTAGGGAACTCAAATCGGATAGTCTGTAATTAGTATCAGATTCATATATCTAGATATTCACTGGTTTTAGACTAAATATCAATTATATATCCTAAAAATTTAACCTTGAAATATTAATAGTAGATTGATTGTTTTAATATTGGAAAGCTGGGAAAAGTATTGTCATGGAGGATTTATTATTAAAGAGATAATTTAAGTAAGATTAAACATCTTTAGCTATACTTTAATGTTATATAGAGATAGCATTGTTCATGTTTGTGGCTATGGTGTCTAGATCATATCTATTGTATTAAGGTTTGCGTGCTGACTATAAAATTCAAAAATATGTAACAAATTATTATGATAGAAGGTGATGTGTAGTGGTTAACAAATCAGCAGAATTATCTGAGAAGGAAATTGTTAAAAAAGCATCAGAGTCTATTGCAAAGATAGTGCTATTTATTGTGCTTTATATAGCTGTTTCAGCAGCTGTTCATTATTTAATAACAACGTTTCTACCAAGCTATAAAATTATAGTTACAGATTACGAGGTATATATACAGGTTTTGCTAGCTTTATTGTTTGGCTATATTATTGTTAGTGGTGTTGCAACGTTTTTCTACTGGTCGATGAGAGCAAAATATGATCATCCAACAGCTGTAGCTGTGAGAAATGTTGTTAGAATAGTTGGTATAGGTGCTATGGTTGCTGCTATAGCTGGTGGTGTAGCTGGTGGAGCTGCTGGGGTTGCACTTGGAGGTTTTCTAGGTATTGTAATTGGATTTGCATCACAGCAGGTTTTAGGTCAAGCTATAGCAGGGCTCTTTCTATTACTTGCAAGACCTTTCAGAATAGGTGATGTTGCTGTTATAGCTGGTGAAGATGGTGTTGTAGAAGATGTTGCAACGCTTTTTACAACGGTTATGAAAAGTGATGGAGTAAAGGTTCTAATACCAAATAGCATTATTATAGGAAGTAAGGTATATTTAAAGCCAAAGCAATCTAAATAATGATTAGTTTAAATAGTCATATTCGATTTTCATTTTTTATTACTATATGTTTTGGGTTTAAAGTTTGGATCTTTTGTTATAGAAAAGAATAGAGTGTTCCATGGTTTAGGAGCTATATACCTTCTCCAAGTCTAGCATATTGTTTGGTTTCCTTGGTTCATTATCTCTATCCCCTTTGGGATTCAAAGCAATTTTCCTATTGATTATCATTGTCTAGAGCTCAAGAGCTAAACAGTAATACTAAGATGGTTTAGCTACATAGAGAATTAAAACTTTTCTCTGTCTCATCTTGAGAGGCAAGGCTTTAGATGCAAATACTATATCAATAATTAAGATTATTATAGTTGTGTGTATCTAGTAAAAATAGGTGTTGAGTATTGGCTATAGCTATAGTGTATTATAGTAGAACTGGTAAGACTAAAGAAGTTGTTGGGTATATTAAGGAGAGATTAGCTGAGAAAAATGTAGCTATAGATGTTTATGAGCTTAAACTAGTGAGGGAGTATAGCAGGCCATTACATCTAAATCCACGTTTAGTTATAGATGTATTATTTAATAGGCTTGTTAAATATGTTGGTGATGAGGGATTTAACTCTCGAACCTATGATTTGATAATACTGGGTTCTCCTATATGGATAGGCTCAATAACACCTCCAATAAAATCGTTTATAGCTAGATATAAAGGTTTAATAAAAGCTCCTATAGTTTGCTTTACTACATCTGCAATGGATGGAAAATATTCAAAGAGATTTAGAGACCTACTTGAGTCTCTAGGCTATAAAGTTGCTATAGATTTTACAGTTGTTAATAATATCAACAAATATAGAAGGGTTATAGATGAAGCTATAGAAAACATTTTAAAGATAATAAAAATGAAATAGCGGATACCAAAGCCTCATCCCTAAACATAATATTATTGGTGATATAGTTTAAAAGATATATTATCATATCTAAGCTATCTAGATTTTATGTATATATCTATATGAGTTAAATAAATGTAACCTCATCATTTAAGATGCCTTTAACCGATATATATACAATAGATATATATATACGATAGAAAACTCTTGATAAAAACATTTTAAGATCCTCTTTAGGTATTTAGAATAGTGGTGGAATTCTATATGCCTCTAAATAGAGATTTAGTGAATATAAGGGTTAGCGACATTTGTGAGGCTATTAATGGGCTTAGGAGACTTACCTCAAAGAGCTTTATTGATATGAGCATTGATGAGAGTATTCTATGAGATGCAATATAATAGTTCTTGTAGAGTCATTAGCTTCACTATGTCTTTATATAACATTAGAGCACTAGGGATTTCTTCTAAACCTGAAGAGATGCTTGAGATCAATGTAGATGATGTTGTGCCATTGAACGAGGCATCACCATAGCTAAGATTTAAAGCTCTAAGTGAGGGTATCAGAGTTTTAGTTAGAAATCCTCTATACTACTCTTATCCTATCAGAATAGTTCTCGGCTGTGATTCTAAGCCTCTTCTGAATTTTTAATAGTGTCAACAAGCTTATTTTAATTTTAGATACAAGAGCTTTTGTGTGTTGTCTATGCTTATAGTGTTTGAGGGTATAGATGCATCTGGAAAAACAACTATTAGTAGAATGGTTAAAGAGTTTTTAGAGGTTAGAGGCTTTAAAACAGCTCTATATACATATCCAAATAAATCCTCTATCTATGGATCAATTATAAACCTTTTCCTAAAGTCTAAAATATCTCTAACACCACAAGAACAGTTCTTTCTATATCTTCTAGATATGTATAGAGATAAGCAGGATGTTGTGGATAAGCTTTCAAAAAACTTCATTGTTTTAATGGATAGATACTACACATCTACAATAGCCTATCAATGCACCCAGGGATTCGACTATGGAATTGCTAAAACAGTTATAGAGTATCTAGATATGCCAAAGCCAAACATTATAATATATCTCGACATAGACCCTAAAACAGCTATTGAGAGAAAACTTACACAGAAAAAAAGCCTAGACGTTTTCGAAGGAAACATAGAGTTTTTAGCAAATGTAAGAAAACTCTATCTAAAAATGGCTGGAGAAGGATATCCAACAAAAAAATGGATAGTAATAGACGCATCAAAAGAAATCAAAGAGATCTACAAAGATGTTGTAAAAGCCTTAAACATATAGATGTGTAGAACCATTTCGCTAATCCCTCATTTTGACCACTTACAATATATACCATTGGTTTAACAATTTCAATAACTTCATGGGCATGGCCAGCAAGACTAGAGCAATAGCTATGAGTTTAAGGGAAAGGGATTATATACTTACTGCAAAGCTCTCTGGCATGAACTCAATAAAAATTGTTGTAAATGAAATCTTTCCACATCTTCTTAGATGACATCTAGCAAACTTTACTAATACGGTTTTATATTCTATAGCGAGTGAAGCCTCTCTAGCAATACTAGGTCTATCGATACTTCAAGAAGATACCCTTGGAACAATGATATATTGGGCTCTACAATATAGAGCTTTGTATAGAGGCTTAATTTGGTGGATACTACCTCCGGTAGTAACAATTATATTATTATTTGCATCATTATATCTGATTTCACTTGGATTATCAGAGTATATCAATCCAAAACTAAGAAAATTAAGATGAAAAGGCTATAGATAACCATCAAGGCTAATACATTATGTTAGTTTTGGCTTTAAAACTTCTTGGCAATTGAGGCCTATTACTGAGAAAGTGTTGATGTATATTTTTAGAGTATTCTTGATCACTTGAAATATCTTTTATAGAGAAATGGAAATCCTTGCTCATACTGCAAATTATTGACGAGGTACACTATGCCTAACTGTATTTGGGGAATCGTTGATGTGTCTCCATAAACCTTTTTTAAAGCTTATAACAACAATTCCAAGTTCATCTATTGTAGCATCTGTTATAAGAGACTCACTAAGGTTTTCATCAATAGCTAGATATGCATATGTATGGGAAAGTGTATTGGTTTGGTCATCTAGAAGCTCAACCCTCACCTTATCTCTAGATATGAGGTTGTGTGTCTTTCCAGATGCTAACTCAACTTCAATAATATCAAAGCTGCTTAAAGATATTCCAAGGTCTTCAGCATCTTCGGGCCTTAAAGCAATTACAGGTTCCTCACTCTCAGCACCACCATTAACCAATACAACAACAGTTTTAGAGCTTCCTCCAAACGATACTCTAACTCTTACCCGAACAACCGAAGACTACACCCGAAACAATATACCTCTTAACAATTCTATACTTACCAAACTTCAACTTCTTAACACCAACAACTCTAAGCTTCCCCTCCAACATAAGCTTCAACACCTTCTCACCAATAACATATCTAGAGCCACTCAAAACACTTCACCAATGCAATATAGTTATACCTAGAACCTTAATAAACATTAGTAACATCTTCAACTCTTTAACCCATAGCAATTATCATCAATAACCTTTACCCCATCTTTGTATTGATTTATGTAAGGAGAAAGAGGAAAATACCAGCAGTTCAACTCTAACTGAACAGTTTAACTATAAATAAAATAGAATAGAAAGCTATAATATCTGGGACAGTAAAGCGCATTGTAGATAGAGAAAATATTCCTCATTGATATTTATGGGGAATATTTTCTCTATCTTATAACATTAAAGGAGATAGGCTATATGTATATATCTTGGAGTAAACCGGACATATATATAGCCTTTCTATTCATAGCATCTATACCACTTCTCGCTCTATATCCACTAACCATAGTGGCTCAACATAGTGCTTACACCATTAAAACTGAATATAATCTGTGGACAATAGTTTATGAAGGTGTTAATGAGTCTAAATATATTTTTGATTTAAATGCTAATGCCTTTGGTATAAAGCTTGTTCTATACATGAGCTCTAAAGGTGATGTAAATAGTGATTGGGTTAAGATATATGTATATAGTGAATCAGTGTCTATCACATCTGGAGGTGAGGAGCATAGAAGGTATATCGCTGGGTATAGTAGGTTTGGATATGAAAATGATGGTAGAGGTAGTGCAGATGGTCTGCATATGGTATATTATCTTCTGCCAAATGTTACAAAAATAGTGTGTGTTGAAGTAAAGCTTCATTCAGTTAACGGCAACCCGAGACTTGTTGTTGAAAAATCGTGGGTAGAGCCTTGGAATACAACTACTTCCTATTGGATGTATGAGAATACTGATGAAGGCTATGGATTGAGGTATGGCGTGCTAGATGATGTAGATAACTTTGGTATGGTGATGAAGGTTTCTGCACTATCTTGTGGAACGCCTGGGTATCCTTGTAGAAGTGATGCCAAGTTTTCTTTCTACTATGGGAGAATGTTTAATGTGGATAGCGGAGGTCTGGTAGATATATATGTAGATGTAAGCTACATAGGAGGGTTTAACATAGCTCCGGAGAGCATCTATGGTAAGGGGAACTATGTTGCTAAGCTAGATGTTGGAGTAGCTACAAAAGGTGAAGGATTTACATATTTCCACACACTTTACAGCACAAAGAAATATGATAAGCCACAGCTACCTGAGCTCATCATTGGCGAAGTTGCTAAAGGTATAGCAGATATAGTGGTAGACATAGTTTCAGACTATGCCCTTGAGTTCATAACCTCTACAGCTGGGAAGATTTTCTTCAAAGGATTACCCTATATTGGAACCGTTATAGAGTGGGCTGAGATGATTCAAAGCCTTGGCTACGATGAGGTTGTGGCTAATAGTGAATTAGTCATCTTTAGTAAGCAGATACCAGTGGTTGAAGGCGATAACATGGTGTATATTTGGACAAATCTAGTGGGGGCACTAAAATCCGCAGCTCTTTCATCTACAATAATGAACTTCTACGGAGAGCCCCCGTGGCAGAGCTTCATGGATGTAGTGTTTGGTACAAAGGTCTGGAGATTAGATCAAGGAGGGGTTTACATAGGTGGGATTCTCTTAGACTACTATAACGCTCCTGAAATTGTTTCAACACTACCCCAAGGCAATCTACTTAACGCAACATCAAATATAACAATAGTGTTTAGTAAACCTATAGACAAAGACTCTATAATGCCTCCACTAGGATCTCTCTACCCACAGGGGAAAAGCATTGTGGTTTATATGAATGGTGTTGAAGTGCCTTTCTACGAGTATTTTAGAATAAGTTTAAGTTCTGATGGAAAGACCCTCACCATCTACCCCAACTACCACTTAGATTATGAAAGTGTTTACAGAATTGTTCTAACTGACAGAATTAGGGGTGCTGATGGTACTAGCCTTGTTAAATCCTATGACCTGTGGTTTATAACAGAAAAGAAAGAGCAGAAAGAACCAGTGATCTACTATGTAATACCTACAGCTACATCTACATCACTGCCTAACCATCTTCACTATGAAGGTAAGATATTTAGAGCTCAATATGAAAATATATCTATAGATTTAATGAAGATAAACCAGTTTTATGTTGGTGAAGCATCTTTCTATACAAATGATATAGATATAGACTATTATGATGGCGGCTCAGGAAGACTCTACATGGTGAATAAATCGCTATGGTTTATTCCTTTAACAGCTCGCGACAGCGGTTTTCCCCCAAAAAGAGGGTCACTAATTTTTAAGTTAGGCGATGTCGAGAAAATAATCCATAGGCTACCAGCTCAATTTATTGTTTCATGGGTTAAGATAGGAAATCCCAATATAGAGAAATCTCTTAGAGATGCTGGTGTTATTGAAGGTGCGTTACTCGATCTAGAACCTGTTCCTGTTATAAACTATGCAGCTATAGCTGGTAATATCCAGAGGATAGGTGAAGGGATATTGATTAGCAATGAAGAGCTTTGCATCAATGGCACAAAGCTATCGATGTATGCAGTTACAAATGTTGATAGAGATGTCCATAACCTAGATATGTTATTAGAAGACTACAAACCTATATATACTGTTTATGTAGGTGGGTCGACATATTGGAACGTCGATATATTTGTCTATGTCATAGCTAACGCATCATATATGAGGGCATGGCGCATAGTTCCCCTAGGCTATATATCAGCTGAGGAAGGAAAAACATATACACATATAGTTGAGTTTACAGTTTATGGCAAGCCTTATCAAATTACAGTAGTTTCAAATTCATCAATTATAGAAATAAAGAAGGGAGACATGCCTAGCAAACTTGAGATAGTTATTGATAAATCAAAAGGCAAAGGATATATGTTAATAGCAATACCTAGAGAGCTAGGTCTAGAACCTGAAACAGTTGCTATTGATGGTATAGAGATAAAAGCTGAATCAATATCCCAAGAGATGTATAGAGATTCTATAGGGATAAAGATTATATATAATCATACCCAAGCCACAAGAGATATAGCGATATACTTCAAAAAAGTAAAGGAGACATCAACACCATATACAGAAACAACAAAAACAACTGTTATAACACCATACACAACAGCTTCATCATCAACATCTGAAATAGAATTACCTCAAACACTGTCTCTATATACACTTATAGCATTTATAGGGATATTATTGTTGATGGTTACTGGCTTGGTTATATTTCTACTAAAAAGAAAATCAACTTAAGCAATATGAACACACTTAATAAAGCAGACATAGGTAACAAAATTTTTAGCTAATCTAAATAACATAGGCTATACTCTATCCCGCTGCACTTTTTCCACATCCCTGCTTTAAAGTTGAAGCTTTGGTTATAGCTATTTTCTTTGGCGATGTATACTAAGATTTTTATCTCTAGGTTTTCTATTTCATTTTTGGTGAAGGTTTTGATAGGACCTATACATATAAAAGCTAAGAAGGGTGAGGTTGCAGAGAGGGTTGTAATTGTTGGTGACCCAGCTAGAGCTGAGCAGGTTTCTAAAATGCTTGAAAATCCAAGGATTGTTAATACAAATAGAGGCTTTATAATATATACTGGGCTATACAAAGGTGTACCAGTATCCATAGCTGTTCATGGTGTTGGCCATCCATCTTCTATGCTTGTTGTTGAGGAGCTTGTAATGCTTGGTGCAAAGATTATTATTAGGTTTGGTACATGTGGTGCTATGGTTAAGGGTCTTAGAATAGGTGACGTAGTTATACCAACAGCAGCTGCATATCACCCTGGTGGAGCTTTTTATCAATATCTTAAAGAATCTATATGTGCTGCTACAGCACCCCATTTCGATGTTTTAAAGGTTTTGGTTGAAGAGGTTCAGAAAGCTGGTATAAACTATGTTATAGGCCCTATAGTAAGTAGCGATGCGTTTTATGCTGAAGATCCTGAATTTACTAAGAAGTGGGTATCTAGAGGTATAACAGCTGTTGAGATGGAATGTGCTGGTCTATTTATGCTAGGTGCTATGAGGGGTGTGAAAACAGGTGCACTTCTTATGGTTAGCGACTCACTTGTTGAAGAGCTAGGCTTTGCTTCTGCTGAAGAGTTGAAGAGCTATGTAGATAGAGCTGGAAGGGTTGTTCTAGACGCAATTATAAGAATCATGCCATAGCTAAAACTATTTACCCAATGTTTAATCTAAATAGCTGTTTTTTATCTATTAAATTATCAATCTATCCTATTAATATACTAACAATCAATGCTATTACATAGGCTATTGCTATACATGTTGGTGTTGATGCTAATGTTATAAACATGGATTTTATAACATAGCTAAATCTAATCATTTCCACACCTCTATATATGCTAAAGCCTATAAGAGCACCTATAGTTACTAGCGATATGGGTGTTGGAAGCCCCATTCTTAATAAAAGAGCTATTGCGATAAACTCAGAGATATATATAATGCTTACATATCGAATATCCATAAATGCTATACTACTTGCCAATGTATTAGCTACTCTATGACCCCACATCAAAACACCTATAGCTATTCCAGTAGCTGATATAGCAATTGACAGATATGCATAGCCTTTTAAGCTATCTAGACACAGCATAAGAATTGATGCAATAAGAGCTGAATCGTTTGCTCCATGCATCATTGCTATCAATGTTAATGAAGCTAATGTTTGTCTATAGCTATTATGTCTAAATATAGGGAATAGAATTGCTGAAAACACTAGAAATATGGATATAGCTATAAATGCGTTGGATATGTAGCTAGATACATATAGCGTTATAGGCTCTGAGATAAGCAGTGTTAATATAAATGCTATAGATATAACCCCAAAATATATATAGATATTTCTATGTTTTCCAAATCTATCACTAAATAAAAGAGAAAGTAGTGTAAAAGCTATGGATATTGTAAAAGCTGTTATCCATCCAATAAATATATATAGTGCCATACCCCAGTTGACACCACTTCCTCCATATATAGATAGAGAGCCTAAGATACTACCAATTATAGCCATTGAAAATGATATAGGAACTTTAACAATAGACGCTAATACACTCCATATAATAGATGATGTATAGATTGATATCGGTAGAGATAAGTGTTTCAATGGATTAAAATCTGCTACAAGTCTATGGCTAACTATATCAATTATGTAAAAACCAAAGAGAAGTCCACCAACAACCTCAAATATCGATGCTATTAACAATGCTTTTCTAATACTAATTAAACCACCTCCAATAGCCCAGCTTATAGCATTTGAAGCATTGTTTAAACCATCCATTAAAGCTAAAACCAAAGCTAGTGGAATAGCTACTATTATAGCTATATCCATAGCAGCACCTGCTATGTGATTTGTTTTTATTTAGCTATATAGCTCTATACTCTGTATATATAAGCGTGTATTAAATCATATAGATATGTATTAATCAGAGTTATATTTGTTTTACATATACATTTCTAGTACGGGATTCAAATGAGTATAAAGCTCCATGAAATATTCAGCGATTTGTATAGATATGGTTCTATGATTCGAGATATTGTTGAGTCATTAGCAAATTCTCTTAGCTATCTAGATTCTTTTAGAGCTGGTGAAGCTAGGCTTGAACTCGCTAAAGCTATAGACATTGATAGAAAGGCTGATAGATATAGAAGAGAAATTATAGAGAATAGACTTATAGGTATAGAAGATTCTATTGCTAGAGGCTATATACACAACATATTAAGAATGCTTGATAGAGTTGGTGAATGGGCTAAGGAAAGCATTAGATATCTAGATCTTATACCGTATATAGAGATGCCATCGCCAATCAAAGAAACTATATATAATATGATTAAAACCGCTGTTAAAGGGATTGAAAAGATTATAGAAGCATTAGAGTTGATGAGTAAAGATAAATACAACTCGATAACTAAACTATGTGAAGAGGTTGAATCTGTAGAGGAGAATGTTGATGAACTTCTACATATCGCAAGAAAAAACATAGTTATATATAGTAATAAGATCCAAAACCAAGCTATAGTTATGTTTTTAAAAGACTTTATAGAATCAGTAGAAACTATGACGGATTATGAAGAAGACACAGCTGATATAATAAAAGCATTAACGATATATCTAAAACATTAAAATTATAGAGTTATAGCAAAGCTTTTTACCTTAAGCAAAATTCTTAATATAATGTGACCATATATGAAATCCATAGATATATTTAAAGCATTGGATTTGGTTCCACATACACTTATAATAGTAACTGCTGGAGATCCTGATAATCCTAGTAGAAGAGGAGGGTTGACAGCAGCATGGGGCACTAGAGTCTCTTGGGACCCACCACTCTATGCAGTTTCAATAGCTCCATCTAGATATACATACCAATTGATAAAAGAGTTCAATGCCTTTGCAGTACATACAGTTTCTAAAAAACTTGAAGATGCCGCTATGAATATATTTGGTGGTTTAAGTGGTAGAGATGTTGATAAATTTAAACTTCTAGGAATAGAACCTGTTAAAGCACGTAGAATCAAAGCCCCTATAATTCCAATAGCTCCTATAATTCTAGAATGCAAAGTTATTAGCGAATATATAGCTGGAGACCATGTGGTATTTATTGGAGAAGTTGTGGAGGCATATCAAGGCTCGGAAGATATGCCGCTAGCATTTTTAGAGGGAAGAGCTGTATATATAGAGAAAACATCTTAAACCTTTCATAATAGTGGTTTCAATATTGTTATTTAATAAGTAATGTGTTTAACAATGATCGATAGCTATGCTAAAATAGAATACAGAGATATTCGATCTATAAACGCTATCTATATAACATCTATAGACGTTATATAGAAAACGCTAGGTAATGATCTTTATCTTTATTGGATATCACATTTCTAATCTAGTAGTATGATACCATTTCCCAATTTTGAACTATCCATAAAAATTAAAGCTTATCAAATAGATATAAAGTAGATTAAACCACTAGCTTAAATCTCCTAAGTGATATAGTGGCTGTGTGATGTTGTATTGAAATTTAACTCTATTTTGGTAAATGTTGAAGATGTGGTAGCTAAGCTAGGGGACGATGCCATCGATAAACTTATTCATAACATTGCTATTCAGATGAGTAGATTTGGTATAGTGTGTTCTCCATATAGAGTTTCCTGTAATAAGATAGCCATTTCTATAGATAGCGATGATGTTGATAGATATATAGATTTTTTGAGAAGGGTTTTTGGTGTAGAAAGCCTATCCCCTGCAGCTAAAATGTCTATGGATATAGATTTAATTAGTAGCTATATCTGTTCCTCTAAATTTGGTGGCGAGATTTCAATTGATATATTATGTAGGGATCCAGCCCTATCGAGTTTTAGAGAAGCTTTATTTGATAGAGTTAGAGGATGTTTAAAGGGTCTAAAATCTTTAGATGGAAAGAAGATATATATAGAGATTTTAGATAGAGATGTATTTATCTATAGAGATATATTTAAAGGTGTTGGCGGTGTTCCATATGGTTTTATGGGTAGGGTTGTTAGCCTTTTTTCAGGAGGTATCGATAGCACTATCGCTACATGGATTGCTATGAAGATGGGTTTTAGCGTTACACCTATACACTTTAGTTTAAAGCCTTTTTATGGAAATGATGCATGGAGCAGAGCTATGGATTCATTGAAATGGCTTAGAGATTGGGTTGCTGAAGATTCTTGGGATATATATATAGCACCGCTTGAAGATATACATAGAGAGATAGATATAGATTATAGATATAGATGCATCTTCTGTAAAACCCTTATGTATAAAGTAGCAGAGGCGCTTGCTAGGAAAATTGGATGCAGTGCTATAGTTACTGGTGAAGCTCTTGGACAAGTAGCTTCACAAACATTGCACAACCTTAAATTTCTATCTAATAGAGTAACTGTACCTATATTAAGACCTTTAATAGCATTTGATAAAGATGATATAGTAAATATGGCTAGGGTGCTTGGATTAGAGAAAATCGTTTTAAAAAAGGTAAAGGCATGCACCCTATACCCAGCTCTACAAGGTGGGCATGCAATTACACATGCCAATGATAAAACTTACCAAGTTATAGAAGAAGCTATTAAAAAATCAATATTTAGGTCAATGGAAAATGTTGTAGAGTATGTGTTAGAAAATATAGAGAGGATAGCGATATAATATAATTGAAGTGGTTTTAAAGTTATGTAGCTGAGAATTATTGATACAATAAAACGTTTCTATAAAAAATTATTTATTATTTATATTGCAAAAGTTTGAGTTTGTTAAATACAACATCTTTCAATTCCTCTATATCCTCATTAGATATATCTGTTAATGGCAGCCTCATTCTACCTCCTTTTAAGCCAAGTATATTCATTGTGTTCTTTATAACGCTATAAACCATATATTGATCTATGTAGGGGTGGGGTAGAATTGTTGATGATGGACCATATTTCCTATTCATTTTTTCTATAAAAGACTCATAGAAATCTAGAAGCTCTATATATCTAATCATTTTGTTGAAGTCTTTGTTAAGACCAGCATATAGAATCTCTAAGCTGATATCTGGCATAAAGTTTGCATAGCCAGATGTAAATCCTCTAGCACCTAGAAATGCTGCTGTTGCTAAGAACCACCACTCACCCCTCCCCTCTATAACAGGTACCTTGTCACCTACAGTCTTTATCTGGCTATATAGCATTGGAGGATATGGAGTATTCTCCTTAACAAAAACAATATTATCAACAGAGTCCACCAGCTTCTTTAGGATATGAGGCTTCATATATATCTTTGAAACATCTGGATTGTTATATACAGCTAACCCAATATCTATAGACTCAGCTATTTTTCTATAGAAGAGATATAGACCATCCTCACTAGGAACATGGTAATAAGGCAAAACAACCATAGCACCATCTGCACCCAGGTCCTGGACATACCTAGCCCTCTCAACCGCAGGCATAGCACCGGAATGCGAACATCCAACAACTATAGGAACCTTACCACCAGCAACATCAACAACAATAGACACAGCCTTTCTCCACTCATCATCACTAAGAGCATAGAACTCACCAGTACTCCCAGTTGGTGTTAAGATAAATGGTTTGCCACGAGTCTTCTCAACAAGGAACTGTGTATTCTCCTTCAAGCCCTCAAAATCAACTTCTTCATTATCCTTGAAAGGCGTTATCATAACTATTTGAATAGCTCCTTTAGCTACGTAGTTTCTTAAATCCGATGGTTTCATACATACACCTAGAAAGGTATATACCACATATTTAATAAAAAGCTTTATGCCTTGATAATACCATAAAATAAACATTTTAGCCTTTCTACTAATTCTTTGTTTAAACCTTTAGTTTGTTTTCAAAATATTTTATATGTTTAAAATAAATCGATTTTTATATATCTATATACATTATGTATATACCTCGCTATCTCTTCTTTTGTTTCTCTTAATGGTCCTTGATATCTAAGTTTAAGTGATGTGGTAGCGGCTATGAACTTTACAGCTTCTTCTATCTCCATTTTAGCTAGCTTTGTATATAGATATGATGCAAAACAGGTATCGCCACGCCCAACTCTACCAATAACCTTATCAACTATAAATGGAGCGAAATAGACATGTTTATCTACTCTTATATAAACTCCTTCTTGAGATGTTATAACAACTTCTCTGGCTCCTAATGACTTTAGAATTTCAGAAGCTTTTATAGGGTCTTCATAACCTGTTAAGATCCTAGCCTCTCTACTGTCAGTTTTCAGAAAATCTATATATTTTAAGCCTTTCTCCATCCAATCCCATTTAACATATGCAATCTTACCCTCAATAGGTTTTCTAGTAAAGCCTTGAACATCTAAAGCAACAATAGCCCTCTCTTTAGCTTTTTTCAAAAACTCTAAATCAAAGTCATCAACAAGAAGAGGTCCAATATATATAATCTTTGCACATTCACATAGCTCTAAATCTTTAGTAGAAAAGGGTTCACTAATCTCTAAAACAGCTATGGTTCTATCATCAAGGGTTTTCCCATATATAGTGTGAAATGAGTGTGTATATTGTGTTGGAATTAAAGCAACCTCTATATCTAGCTTTCTTAAATCATCTAATAGATAGCTATCTCTAGGAGAGAGTCTTGTTATAACCTTTACATTTATACCCAACTTTTTTAAAGCAATTGAAAGGAAATATGCAGGACCTCCTATAAAAGGTCTATATACATTACCAAAAATCTCTGATTCTCTAGTTATGTGGCTATATGCACAAACATCAAAACACCTCATAGAGATATACACCCTATGCTATCAACGGTAACAGTGTTTCTAGACCTGTTTTTAGAAATGTATCTAGATCTGGTTCTATCCTTGCTTCAATGCTTATATACCCACTGTAATTGATTTTCATTAATCTAAATACTATCTTCTCCCAGTCAAGCATACCCAAACCTGGTGCTAATCTATTGCTATCAGCTGCATGTACATGTGCAATACTTCTTCCAGCTTTTAATATCGCATCATACACATTTCTCTCTTCTAGCATCATATGAAATGTGTCAAACAATATCTTAATGTTTCTAAACTGCTTAGCTATCTCTATAGCATCGTCTAGCCTATTTACCAAATCTGTTTCATATCTATTTAAAGGTTCTAGAAGAAGTATAGTGCTGTTTTCCTCAGCATATCTATCCAATGTTATAAGAGATGTTAATAGCCTCTCTATAGCTGCTTTGCAATCACCTTCACATCTACCTCTAGCCAAGCCTATAACAACTTTATATGCTTCAAAATATCTAGAGATCTCTATATATTTTCTAAAGAATTGCAATGCTTTTTCACGATACTCTAAACTGCTTGAAGACAAGCTATATCCATATCTAAGATACGATAAACCTGTTGAAATCGCAGCTATATCTAGTCCAAATCTCTTTGTAGCTTTTTTAATATCCTCTACATCGATTTCAAATGGGTTAGAGATGTTGTATTCAACTCCATTATATCCAAGTCTACTAAGCTTTGATAAAACATCTTCAAGTGGTGAGGTTATAGCAACATCAAACCTTGTTTTTGGGTCTAAGGCATATACAACAGATATCTTAAACATAATACATACTACCCTAAATCTAGGTAAATAAATTAAAAAATATATTTATCTATTTTCTATCTTTATCCTTTAGGCTCTATATATTCCTTAGGTTTGTTGAAATATAGATCTTCTATCTCTATCCATGTCCTTGGTATTTTACCTGGTGGATAGTTTGTTATAAGCCAGTTGACAAACTCTATTACCCTCTCAATAACCTTATTTATAAGAACCTCACCTTTCTTAGGATCTGAAAGCTTTGGCCATCCAACAAATCCCTTGCTATAGTAGTAGAACTCTGGTAATGTGCTTACATCATACCAGTTAAATGGTCTATCTATAAACACATTTCCGGCAGAATTAACCCATCTACTTGGTATAGGTCTTTTAACACCCCATTCACCTTCTTTCTTAAGAGTATCAACATCTACTAGATCTGGTGCTACATACCATGTAACACTAGTCTCAACTTCATCAGCATGTATAAAAGGTGTTTCTAGCTTAACACCTGGAGCTATCTCCTCACCAGTACCAGCCTTTCTCAACAAGTCTTGTACCCAGCTCCACCAGCTTGTAACCATTATAAATGCATGGACCTGTTTCTCAACTATAGCTATATCCTTTGCTATTGGCAATACATATTCCTGTCCATGGCTATTCCATATAACGATCTTCTTAAAACCTGCGTTAGAAAGCCATTTAGCTACATCTGATACATATTCTATTAAAGTAGTTGCCTTTATAGGTATAGTTCCTGGAATACCATAGTGGTGACTTGGATGACTGCCATAAGCTATAGGTAACGCAACTGTACATCCAGCTTCATAGCAAACCCTCTCAGCAATACTAACACCTATAATAGTATCTTCACCAAGTGGTGCAAATGGTCCATGAGCTTCTGTAGAGCCTACAGGTAGAAATACTATGTCGTTTTCCTTAACCCTCTCCTCAACCTCCTTCATAGTCATTTGATCTAGATATATCTTCTTGCCCCATTTATTAACCACAGGCTTACCCCAACGCTCACTTAACGGACCACCCAAACCTCTCACCTATATTCAGTATAACAATTAACAAAAATTTATTTTTTGTATTTGACTATTCTATGGCTTGATTGTTATCTTTGCATCTACTCTCTGATGACCTTTCTCAAAAGCCTTCAAAGCCTCACTCAACTTAAACCTGCTCGTTATAATTTTCGTCATATCGATTTTACCTGAGGCCATCAACCTAATCACATTTCTAAAGTTTCCAAAACCTGAATGTCCTTGGCTACCAAATATCTGTGCTCTTCTAACCTGCAGAACCTCTAGATATATTGGAACTGGTAGAGGTGCTCTGCCAATCCATGTAATCTTCCCGCTTATAGCTATGCTTTTAAGCATCTGGGGTAGAGTTGCCTCAGGTGCACCTGCGGCCTCTACATGCATATCAGCTCCTTCGCCATTTGTAACCTCTAATATCTTCTCCCATGGCTCCACACCCTGTTTCTTCAACTCTATAGGATCAAATACATAATCTGCACCCATAACCTTTGCAAGCTCTTTTCTAGTTGGGCTTACCTCAAATGCTATAACCTTACCAGCACCACCAGCTTTAGCCAAAGCTATTGAGGCTAAACCTATAGGGCCAGCTCCCCATACAACAATATAGGCTCCTGGCTTAAACCCCTCAGCTCTATCAAATATAGCTCTATATGCTACAGACGTTGGCTCTACCAAGCTTCCAGCTTCATAAACCCTATTCTCGCTTCCATATATATCCATGAGGGAGTCTATCTTCCAAAGATACTTTTCATGTGGAATCAAAACATATTCAGCCATAGCACCATCTATTGTAAACCCAAGCTCTCCATACTCAAGATCAGCAGGATCGTTAAGCCTTGTACAGTGGTTAACATCGTGAACTCTACAAGCATCACACTCACCACACCAAAGCATCTCCTCAGATGTAACCATATCGCCAGGCTTAACAGTTTTAACCTCAGGCCCAACCTCTTCAACAACACCGCTAAACTCATGACCTAAGACAACAGGTGTACTGACAAGACCAGGGTAAATCATATATCCATCTCTATCAGCTTCAACCATATGAAGATCACTACCACAGATACCAACAGCCTTAACCCTAATCAATACCTGTTTACCTTTAGGCTTAGGAACAGACCTCTCTTCGAGTACTATCCTAGGATTTTTCCAAACCCTATTACCCTCACGAACTTTATGCGTCTTAGCCTCAATATCAGAAACCCTATAGCCAGGTCTTGGAGCAAACTCAGCATATAATGTTAAGGCTAACATCTTCTCCACCATATATTTAAACCAATATATTTTTGTATAGAGCAGGTTTTTATTTTTGCTGTTTCATTATTGCTAGTAATATCGTGTAATGAAGGATTATGGGCTATAACAATAATTATTGAGTTATTGTTTTTTATATATTCTATAATAACTTTAAATTTTATCTTAATGTTAATATTGCTTATATTCTATAGCTTTATATTATCAGTTCACCGCTTTGTTTATATATATGTATATGTTTGAAGTTGAAGTTTATTGAAACTTTGTCTCCAGCTGTAATTCTTTTATTTGTGGGTAGAACAACCTTTAGCGTTTTTCCATCTGGTGCTTGTACAGATGCTAGTATCTCTCTGCCGTGCCACTCAACAGAGTATACTGTGAATTCCCCGTTTGGCTCTAGATCAATGTCTTCTGGTCTAACCATAAATATTACCTTGTTTTCATTTCTAACTATAGAAGCTATGTTGTTTGGTAATGGAATTTTAACTCCAAGCATTTCCAGCATCACCTTATCATCTACTTCAACAACATCTGCATCTATTAGATTTGCTGGGGGTGAACCTATAAAACCTGCAACAAATATGTTTGCAGGTTTGTGGTAAAGTTCCTCAGGTGTGCCAACCTGTAGAATTCTACCAGCATTCATTACAGCAATTCTATCTGCAAGACTCATTGCCTCTGCTTGGTCGTGTGTAACATATATCGTTGTTATACCTATTTCTCTTTGAAGTCTTTTTAACTCTGCTCTAACCTCTATTCTTATCTTTGCATCTAAATTGCTTAGAGGTTCATCCATAAGGAAGATAGCCGGGTTTTTTGCGATTGCCCTTGCCAAAGCAACTCTCTGTTGCTGCCCACCACTCAACTGCCTGGGATATCTATCTAAGAGATCCTCAATTCTTAGCATTGAGACAGCTTCTTTTACACGTCTATCTATTTCTTGTTTAGATAGCTTCTTTAGCTTAAGAGGAAATGCAATGTTTTCATATACAGTCATATGCGGGTATAGTGCATAGCTTTGAAAAACCATGCCAACATTTCTATCTTTTGGCTCTAAATCATCAACAATTCTATCATCGAAATATATATGACCTTTCATGGGCTTGTAGACCCCCGCTATTAGAAGAAGTGTTGTAGATTTTCCACAGCCAGAAGGACCTAGCAAAACCATAAACTCTTTATCATTTATAGTAAGATTTAGATCCTTAACAGCCTCTACACCTCTACGCCCACTTCTATAGGTATAAGACACATCTTCAAGAGTTACTTTAACCATTTAATCACCCCTTTACACCACCAATTGTAAGTCTAACTAGATACTTCTCTCCAATAACAAAAAGTATTATTACAGGGATTAAATATATTAAGCTAAGCGATGCTACTAACGCTAGGTTAATTCCACCCATTTCGCTAAACAGGCTTCTAATAAGCATTGAAAAAGTCCAGTTAGTTGATGTATGTATAAATGTATATACAAATATATATTCGCCCCAGCCACTAAGAAACGAAAATAAGCCAATAGCAAAGATCCCAGGTTTTACTAATGGAAGCATTATTCTAGAAAATACACCAAATCTACTAGTTCCATCAACAAGCGCTGAGATTTCTATATCCCATGGTATCGAGTCGTAGAATCCTTTAAGAACCCATACACCTAGAGGGAGATCAACAGCCATTTTCACCAATATTACACCTAGAAGAGTGTTTAGCAAACCCATAGTTTTCAACATATAGTAGAGAGCTATTAAAAGTACAGAGGCTGGTACACCATGCATAATTAGAAACGAGCTTAGCAATACAACTCTTCCTCTAAAGTTATATCGTGAAATAATATAGGCAGCTGTTGACGAGATTAACACGACTAGCAATGCATTTCCAATAGCCAGAAGAAATGTGTTGAGTGCTGTTAGATATATATTTGGATATAGAGCACTATATGTGGGGTTGTCGGCAAATAGCTTACCTGTTTTAAGAAAGTCGAAGTTTTTTAATGTAAAGCCATGTATATATACAGGGTGTTCGCTAAAAGCAAGTGATATAAGTAGTGCGAGAGGTACTGCTGGTAAAGTAGCTAGAACTCCAGCAACGATATACAGCAAAATAGTAGCTATTTTTATTTTCGCCATTTATCTACACCTATTCAAGTCTTGCTTCAAGCATCAACCTCTTTAATCTAAATATCCTCCAATAGATTATTGATAATATAAGACCTATTATAAATAGTATCGTAACAATAGATGCTGCATATCCATAGTTCATAGCAACCATGTATTGACCAAATGCTAAATGATATGCGTGTAGAATCATAACCTCAGTTGAATAGTATCCAGGTCCACCATCAAGTGTCAGCAATATGTATTCAAATGAAGCTAGAAGCGATAAAGTGTTGTAAGCTACGAAAAAGGCTATATGCCATTTTATCATCGGTAAAACAATTTTTCTTATAATTGTAAAGCTAGAAGCTCCATCAACTTTAGCAGCTATGATATAATCTGGTGGTATTGATTCAATTGCAGAGCTAAAAATTATTGCTGAAAGGCTTGATCCTATAAACCCGTTTACAATAAATAGAAAAGGCCAATAGTATTTAAATGTCCATGGAATAGGAGCACCACCGAGACTTTTAATAACAGTGTTGAGGAATCCTGTAGGCATTGGAGAGAAGATCCACATCATTAAAACAGCCCAGACAACACTAGGTAAAACCCTAGGAAGAAGCCATAATGCTCTTATAAACGAGCCAAGCGATTTACGGATATGTGTCGTAATTAATGCGATCAACAAACCCACACCTGTATTAAAGGCTAAGGTTCCAGCTACATAGATTAGCGTGGCTCTGACAATTAGTTGAAAAGCAGGGTCTCTGAAAAGCCTTTCATAGTTTCTTAGGCCTATCCAAGTCCATGTAAATCTATAGTCAAGGCCTGTCAAAGATATTGCTAAAGTAAGTGCAGCTGGTACTGCAAGAAATATAGAGGCTACAACTATAGAGGGGAGAAGCATAGCAGATAAAAAAATCTTTTTATATATTCTTCGAGGTATATACACATTGAAACACCGTAGATTTGATGTCTGCTCTACTCAATAATAATTACATTGTCACCTAACCTAGTTGTTAATAGATTCTTAAAAGCTGCTAGTGCTTCATCAACACTTCTAAACCCTCCGGTTTCAATACCTTTAACAATTTCAAATATCGATGTAGAGTATTCTCCCCATTTAGGATGTAGTGGTTGATACTTAGCATATTCCACCATATAGCCTGTTTCTTTTAGAAACCTATCTCTAATATATAGAGGGTTTACTAGCTGGCTATATAGAATAGCTAGATGGGCGCTTGGCACAGCATGTAAAGAGTTTAGATATGGATCTGTAGCTAGTGTTACTATAAGGAATGCAAGCTCTGGATATGGACAGGCCTTCGATATGAAGTAAGCCATTGGCTGAGATAATGTGACAGGCTTTAGACCTTTTTCACCAGCTGGATAAAGTGCAAAGCCGAACATCTCCCAGAACTGCTCTTCTGTTAAACCAAATGATGAAACCCATTGACCTTTATGCCATGTGCCACCCATCCAGAATAGAACCTTACCAGCAACTATTGTTGGATGGATATCTCTATTCCAATCAAGTGAGGTTAACATATCGGAGATGAGTCTATAGTTTTGCATAGAAGCTTTATAGAAGAACTCAAAATATTTTCTCCAAACCCTCATATCCGCAACAAGTTTTCCTGTAGTATCGTCGTAGAGTTTACCTCCATATGCAAGATACACAATTGGCCAGTCAGGTCCAGGGTTTGGTCTATGCCATATAGCATAGCCAGGCTCAACAACACCTTTATCTACAGCCTCTTTAGCTACTCTAAGCATATCTTCAAGTGTAAATTCCCCATCTCTAATCTTTCTAGGCAGATCATTTATTTCTTCATCAGACCATCCAAGCCTCTTTAAAAGGATTTTGTTAAAGTATATAGGTCTAGCTTCTGTATCTTGTGGAACTCCCCATACCCTACCCTTATACCTAACAGCATCCCATAGACCTGGAATAACATCATAGTATGTGAAATTCCAGTATTTCTGTATATATTCATCTAGTGGTATAACCCAGTTGTTTTCAGACAATACAGCTGTATCGATATGAGCTGTTAAGAAGATGCAGGGCCCTGTCCCTGCTTCAAGAGCCATATAAAGCTTCTTTCTATAGTCTGTCCATGAAGCTGTTGAAAACTCACCCTCGATCCTTACAGTTAATGGTATATTTAGATCTCTAAGTATGGTATTTAGCTTTTCAGCTGCAAGCTCAAGATTAAGCTGCCTATAGATAGATTCTCTCTCAGGGCCTTGAGTCCACGCAGTAATAACTATTTCACTAGGCTGTACAACACCTATAGCAGGTGTTACAGTTACAGTTACTGTTTGTGTAGGAGCTGGTGTAACCCCAGGTCTTTCAGTAACTGTAACTGTGTATGTTGTTGGTGGTAGGGTTACTGTTTGTATGGTAGGTTGTGGAGCTGTACCCCAACCCACTACATAGCCAATAACAACACCTATAACCAATGCAACTATTATTAGAAACGCAGATTTCTTTTGCATAGCTTTACATAGTAAATGCATATTAAAAACTCACCCCAGCCTTTGAAATAGCAAGAAGCTTTATAAACCTTAATTATAATGCATTATATTATTGATTTATAGAAATGGTTAGAAATTTATAGATTTTATTTATAATATAAAGTATTATATAGATGTTACATTGAAGTTGGCTATTGATTAAGTATAAATTCATTGGCTTTCTACATGTTTTGGAATTATGATATCTCGAGGAGCAGTTTCAGATAAAATCATAGATGCAAAACCATTGTGTAATCTTATCTTGTTTTCTTCGATCCAAAAACCTTCTGCATTTAATAGATTTACATAGTCTTTAAATACATCTAAACCTTTTTGCCTTGCTATATGCATTGCATCTGCAGCTGCAGGTCCGCTGTAACCGCTCCACGATTCAATTGGGTATTGATCATAGTGTGTAGTGGCAAAGAATAGCTGTTTATCACAACATCTATAGAGGCGTATATGTAGATAGAGATATCCTTTTAGTATTGGTGACCAGATAACTCCTTTAGTGCCTTGCTTTGTAATCCATCCACATGGCTTTACATATACATACATTGGTAAGGCATATGTTGTTTTTCCGAAGTATATATCTATAATTGTGTTTTCGTTTTCAAAACCTGAAAACAATATAGTGATAGGCCAGTCAATGTTATTTATTGAGATATTGTTTATTGTAAAGTCATAGTTATAGAATTCATTACCTTCAAACTCTACTAGGTTAAGACCATTATGACTATCTATAATATTTGTAGGGATATAGTGTGATAGTGATATATTTGGATTTCCCTCTACAATAGTAGATGTAAACTCATGCAATATATTACCTGATTCATTGAATGTTAGCAAAGCTTTGCCATTTTCTAGCTCTATTTCAGATACAAAGAAGCTTTTAGCTTCATCACCATGACTATATCTAAAATGTCCTAATAACTTCAAATCCCTTACCCCATCACCCCACATCTTCCTAGCCAACTCATATGCTATTTTCTCTTCTTTCGTTTCAAACTCTATACCTTCGCTACTAAGTATCGGATCTACAGCAACAATACCTCTTTTTCTAACATCTATCAATACATGAACCGAACTACTAGCTAGCTCAGCCCAGTACCACCCATGTCTATTAAGATCAGAAAAAGTTCCAGATAATCTAATAGGTTTGTTAAAGGTAATTAGTAAAGCAACTCCCCAACCTAAATAGCCTTTCCATGGACCTCTCAACACAGCTCTCCATTTAACTATATCAAAGATTGAAGAGTAGTCAACCTCTTTATCTAATTTAATATCCACAGCCCTTGATAGAGAGCGATGCAACTTCCAACACTTCAATTGTAATAGTATACTTATTATCAAAATTAATAAGCTTTACCCCTCTACAAATAAATCCATATTATGTATCATATTATTTGAAAAGAGTAGAAAATAGAAGTAATATAATTTAGATAATTAATTATTGTGAAAATATTAAGAGATGCAAAGCTTTAATCTATGTAATACAAAATCAAGGGATATAAACCCATTGCCAATAACCTTTATTATGTTTTATAGCTCTTCTTATCTATGTCAATAGATATATTCGGATACACTATAATTATAAAATATTGAAAACTAAAGAAAGTTAGAATAAAAGATGCTAAAACTCTATATCAATGTTTAGATATAGCTATCTAACTAGATAAAAATAATATGTTTATAAGATGATGCAATATGATATCTGTGATATACATTATCACTTCTTCTCTTCTTTATCTTCCTCAATTTCTTTTCTTAGAGATTCTTGAAGCTCTTTAATTTTTTTTGCCTGTTCCAATGCTTTTTCAATCCATTCCTTGCTAGACTCAATACCTCTTCTAGCAAAATATGCTATAGCCTCACTTCTACTCTTAAATATACCTACATTAACGAGCTGGTCTATTATCTCTAGATCTTGATCTCTAATTCTAACTGAAACTACTTGTGTAAGCCTCTTTCCAATATCTTCAAACGATTTTTCAATATTTTCAACAAGCTCTTCAACACTTTCCAAAATTCTATCAACAGTTAAATCTACACCACTTATAACTTCACGAAGGAAGTGTTTGAATGGTGGTCCATGGATCCAAACAGCTATACCTTTTCTACCCCTAGCCTCTCTAATTCTTTCACCAATACCTTCAATTCTATTCATAACATCTCTAACACTATCCCTTAAATATGTAGCTAAATTTTTCAACTCTTCTTCACTCATTTTAACACCCTTAATGCCTTCGCTAATCCTATCCAAAGACTTTCTAAGAATTTTTAAAGAATCCAAAACACTATCTCTCCAAATTTTATATGCTCTATAGACCTCTCCTCTCTCTAAATACTCCTCAACCTTTTTACCAACATCATCTAGCTCCTTCTTTAATTTATCAATAACATCATCTAATTCTTTTTTAAACTCGTCACTCATATTACATACCTACAAAGTTACAGTGTTACAAAACTTAAAAACATTATGGAACTATAAAAATAAATAACTAATACTGCTAGATATATATCAAATTATCATCAATCTTTTCTATGTGTTAGAAAATATCCTAAACCATAGGTTTTAATACAACATGCTATAAAACACAATTAAAAATACGGTGATGAGATATGGTAGATAAAGAGATAAAAAAGGCTTATCTATATTTTCATAGCTGTGAAGAATCCTTCTTGAATTGCATCAATTATTTTTCTTGGTTTTTTGCATCTCCTATCACATATACCTCTTTTGCAATTTTCTTTGCTATTTCAAGAAGCTCTTGACCTAGTTTTTGAATGCGTCCAACAGCTAAAAACCATTGTGTCTGCTTCAATAAATCTTCTTTCAAGTGATGGTATAACTACCTCAACTCCATTCTTCTTTATCTCTACCACTATAGCATTTATTAACACCTTTATCTTATGCTTTTCAAAAAGCCCTTCAGGTCTTCTGACCTCCTCCCCGCCCTAAAGGGCGAGG
>Ga0209183_1000167_pt1 | contig 31089 bp, 23 predicted proteins | sample LHCtaG_2_FD_184120 | JGI IMG/M metagenome (GOLD analysis project Ga0209183, IMG submission 184120) | Hot spring microbial communities from Little Hot Creek, USA to study Microbial Dark Matter (Phase II) - LHC4sed_replicate (SPAdes)... | ecosystem: Environmental > Aquatic > Thermal springs > Hot... | reverse complement strand
TATGCTGGGATACCTAATTTCGGTAAGCTCCTCGCCGTGGCCGGCGGCGCTTATTTCGTCGGAGCGGTCTCGGGGAGAATTCTGGCCCTTGTTTATGGTCAGCCCGCGGGCCTCGGCTATATTGAGAAGAACCTCGAGGTGATAGGCTTCCTGAATAATGTTCTCTCATCCTCCCCCCTCCAATCCACTGGCTTCCTAGTTCTATCCATTATAGGCGCGGCCTTCTTCGGCGGCCTACTAGGCTATGTGGCCTCATATCCCGCGATAAGGCTTCGCGGAGACTACTTGGCGATAACCCTACTCGCCATGGGCGAGATCCTATGGGTCATAGCGGATAACTGGCAGCCCCTCATCGGCGGCTCCATGGGCGTTAGGATACCGGACCCATTCAGGTGGGTTGGGAGCCAGTATAGGCCCCTCGCAGTCCTATTAACCGTTCTGGCAACAGCGGCCATAATCTTCCTCTATCTCCAGTATCTTGGAAGATCGCCGCTTGGGAGGGTTCTGAAGGCCATGAGGGAGAATGAGCTCTCGGCCAGCGTCCATGGCAAGGATGTTGTCAGGCTCAGAACCAAGACGCTTATCGTGGGATTCGCGATCGCGGCGATCAGCGGCGCGCTGAACTCCCTCTGGACCGTGAGCGTGTCGCCCAAGGACTTCGAGAGGGTTAGGCACACATTCATGCCATGGGTCATGGTCATAATCGGGGGCGCCGGAAACAATATTGGAGCAACGATCGGCGCCATAATCTTCGTAACTCTCAGGGAGCTGATAGTATTCTACAAGTACTCATTCGAGGCCATAGTCCCATTCGATGTCGTCTGGCTAGAGTACCTCCTCATGGGCATAGCCCTGATAATAGTCTTGATGTATCGGCCGGAGGGCCTGCTCCCCGAGAAGCCGACGAGAACCCTAAGCGAGAGGAGGATCCGGGAGATCGCCGCTCGAGTGGCCCCCGAGAAGCCTCGGGAAGATTAACGTTCTTCTCCTAGAGCTCGAGCATGGCCAAGGTCTGGCCAGCATCCACACCCCTCCCTCACCAATTTACTAGCCAGTTACTGATGCTCCCAATATTCCCCTAGCCATCGGTTACCCGCTACCTGATACTATCGCGCCACTATCATATTGAGTTATGGAAAAGGCCCTAATTCTTAGATACGGTGAACGCGTCGAGCCGTGCAAGTTTATATCCAGCTCGCTTATCGGTCACTATTGGCGAAAGAGGGTGGCATCCCCTCCCTGGAACTCAAACGGCTCTACGAGGGATAACAATAATCTGAGGAAGTGTGGGAAGGCGCGGCCCGCCTCGCTGGGCCCCCTAGAGGAGCTCGAGAGTTATGTCCCCAAGGATTGGTGGAAGCATATTTTCGACTCCTTCTACCTCAAGACAGATGGGGATGTCGTGGACGATCTAGATATAACGAGAAAGGAGGTTGACATGATAGTCGAGCTCCTAGGGCTGAGGCCGGAGGATAGGATACTGGATCTATGCTGTGGCCATGGGAGGCATTCCCTAGAGCTGGCTAGGAGAGGCTTCCTGAACGTCGAGGGGCTCGATATCTCGCATTACCTGATTAGGAGGGCTAGGGCCCAGGCAAAGAAGGAGGGCCTGAGAGTTAGGTTTAGGGTGGGGGATGCGAGGAGGCTTCCCTATCCGCCGGACTCCTTCGACGCCGTGATATTGATGGGGAATAGCTTCGGCTATTTCGATACGCCAAGCGAGGACCTAAGGGTCTTGAGGGAGGTTATCCGGGTCCTAAAGCCGGGGGGCAAGATCCTCATAGACGTCGCGGATGGCGACTATCTCAGGCAGACCTATCAGAAGAGGTCTTGGGAGTGGATTGATAAGAGGCTCTTCGTATGCAGGGAGAGGTCGCTATCCTCGGACAAGCAGAGGCTGATAACGCGCGAGATAATAACCGACGTTAACAGGGGGGTTGTGACCGAGAGGTTCTATGCGGTGAGGCTTTATAACGGGGAGCGCCTCGAGGTCCTTCTAAGGAGCGCGGGATTCGGCGATATAACCTTCCATGGAAGCCTCTCGCCCGAGTCGAAGAAGGCCCAGGATCTCGGGATGATGGAGAGGAGGATCGTGGTGACGGCTGTGGCTAAGAAGCCATGGTCCTCGGCCTGGAAGAGAGTTAACCACTCCAAGCTGGTGGTTGCTGTTCTGCTGGGAGACCCCTCCAAGAGGGATCCGGTGAAGCCGGGCGGCATATTCGACGACGACGATATCTACACGATTAATGAGCTGATGAAGGCCCTCAGCAAGCTAGAGGAGTACGAGTTTATCTACCTATTTAATCATGATACGCTCATCCAAGATCTGATCAAGCTTAAGCCGAAGATAGATTTTGTCTTCAACCTCTGTGATGAGGGCTTTGATAACGATCCTAAGAAGGAGCTCCACATACCAGCCCTGCTTGAGATGCTGAAGATACCCTATACTGGCGCTGGCCCACAGTGCTTGGCCCACTGTTATGATAAGTCGCTGGTTAGGGGTGTTGCGAGGGAGATGGGGATACCAGTTCCACGAGCAATCTTCATTATGCCGGAGGACAAGTCCTTCAACATACCCTTCGGATTCCCGGCGATAGTCAAGCCGAATTACGGCGATAGCAGCTTCGGCATAACCCAGAGGAGCGTCGTCTATAATGAGGAGCAGCTTATAGAGGCCATATCCGAGCTGAGAGAGAAGTTCGGATATGATAAGCCGATCCTCGTGGAGGAGTTCCTGACGGGCAAGGACCTGACCGTCGGCATAATAGGTAACCCGCCGGAGGACTATATTGTCCTCCCGATAACGGAGGAGGATTACTCGGTCCTGCCAGAGGGCCTGCCGCCGATATGCGGTTATGAGGCCAAGTGGCTCCCAGACTCACCATATTGGAAGATCAGGTCTGTCCCGGCGGATCTTCCCGAGGATACTAGGGAGTTCATAATCGAGAAGAGCCTCGCGCTATTCACAAGGCTTGAGTGCAGGGATTATGCGAGGTTTGATTGGAGACTTGATTCCGAGGGCTGCCCGAGGCTTCTCGAGGTCAATCCGAATCCGGGCTGGTGCTGGGATGGCCACTTAGCGAAGATGGCGAAGTATGCGGGGATGGATTACTCGGATATGCTCCGAGCCATCCTCAAGGCGGCTGAGAAAAGGCTCGGGATACAGCCGAGGGCTAGAGTCGAGGTCCCCGCTGCTAGCAATGTCTCCCAGAATCAGCCATGAGGCTCCTTTCACCCGAATAGGTCTGAGACGGCCTTCTCGAACTCCTCCAAAATCTTCTCCAATTCTATTGTTTGGAGGACGCCACCCCTGACTATTATCCTACCATCCACGATGACGTCTCTCACATCGGATCCGGAGCCGCAGTATGTTAGTGCCGTGTATGGGTCTCTTATCGGCTGATATCTCACCTTCCGGGTGTCTATCACGACTATGTCGGCTCTCTTGCCGACCTCGATGCTGCCAATCATGTGGTCTAGGTTTAGGGCCTCCGCGCCACCCCTAGTCGCCATCCTAACCGCGCTCCTCGCGGGCAGGCTGCTCGGATCCATATACCTGAGCTTCTGGAGTAGGGATGCTATCTTCATGTCCTGGATCATGTCGAGTGTATTATTACTTCCAGGGCCATCGGTCCCGAGCCCAACCCTTATCCCCATCCTCATCATCTCCTCTATTCTCGCGGCGCCGGATGCGAGCTTCATGTTCGAGACGGGATTATGGGCAACAGCAACATTCCTCTCCCTGATTATCCTCAGATCCTCATCATTCAAGTATATTGCGTGGGCTATCAGGACATCCTTCTTCAGGAATCCTATCTCGTCTAGAGCCTTGATGGGCGTCTTTCCATGAACCTTAATGAATTCATCTACTGGGGGCTTCGTCTCCGCCAAGTGGATGTGTATCCCGACGCCGAGCCTGTCAGCCTCCTCCCTCACCCTTCGCAAAAACTCTAGGCTGCAGGAGTATTCTGCATGAGGCCCGAGCGCCGCCCAGATCATCCCTCTCCATCCATGATATCTCCTCGCGAACTCCGTGCCCTTTCTCAATATCTCCTCCGAGGCCCGGTCGCTGAATAGCTCGACCAACCCCTCCGAGAGCACCCCCCTTATCCCGACCTCGACAGCGGCCTCCGCGACCTGATCCATGTAGAAGTACATGTCATTGAAGCATGTCACCCCGTTAAGGGCCATCTCCGCCGCAGCGACCAGCGCGCCGACCCTCACGTGCTCGGGCTTGAGCCTCGCCTCAACGGGCCAAACATACTCCTTAAGCCACTTCTCGAGAGGCTGATCCTCGAAGGCGTTTCTGAATAATGTCATCGGCGAGTGGGTGTGGCAGTTCACGAAACCCGGCGTAACAATGCATCCCCGGGCATCAATCTCCTCCTCGCCGCGAACCTCATCCCTTCCAACGTATCGTATCTCGCCATCCTCAATTCCTATGGAGCCGGGGCTAAAGACCCTCATCCCATCATCCATGGTCAAGACTATGCCATTCCTCACGGCAATCTCATACTTCTCCATAGTCGGTGGATGTGCTTATGAGAGGCTGGAGATAAATTTTGTGAATTGGGGATGGTTTTGATCTTGAAGGTGGTCAGCCTGCCCGTCGCGTATCACGGGTCAACTTGGACGTTGCTCATCATCCCAGATTTATTGTGGAGAGCGGTATATTAAATGGTTTACCGCAAGCCTATCTGGTGGATGGGGTATGCCGGTCTCGCTCATAATCAGCTGTGGATGCGGGTTTAAGACAACGAGTCTCGAAGAGGCTGAGGAGCATGCTAAGCAGACAAGGCATGTTCTGAGAATTCAGGGATCTGTTACACCATACTCCAAGTAGTCCTGCCTCGGTGGGCTTATTGGCGCTCGAGGATCTCATAAGAGATCTGGAGAAGCTGATGTCAAGGGTGGATGTGAGGCGGGTTGTTGAGTCTAGGATCAAGTCATTCAAGGAAGCTCTCTCAAGGCCGGCTGAGGACGTGTTCAGGGAGATAGTCTTCTGCATTCTCGCCGCAAACTTCACGGCATCGGGGAGCCTCAGGATTGTGGAGGAGCTTGGTGAGAGGCTGATGAGCCTTGGCGTGGAGGAGCTTGCCGAGGAGCTGAGGAGGCTAGGCCACAGGTTCCCCGAGGCACGAGCGAGATACATCGTTGAGGCGAGGATGGGGCTTCCCATAATACTTGAGGTTCTTAGATCGGGACGGAGCGAGCATGAGCTTAGAGATTGGCTCGTAGAGAATATTCGCGGTCTCGGGATGAAGGAGGCGAGCCACCTCCTCAGAAACCTAGGATACCGGGATGTGGCGATAATAGACTTCCACGTGCTCAGGGTGCTGAGGAGATATGGCGTGATAGGCGAGTTCAAGTCTCTCACGAGAAAGCGGTATCTTGAGATCGAGAACATCCTAAGAGGGCTGGCGAGGAGGCTTGGCCTGAGCCTAGCCGAGCTCGACCTCTACCTCTGGTACATGGATACGGGGAAGATCCTGAAATGAGGCTCACTTTCTCGGGAGCGCTCCCTCGAGCCTCAGAAGATACTCCCTCACCTTTTTGCCGAAGCCGCCTCCAGCTATCCTGCCATCCTTTCTCAAGACCCTATGGCATGGGATTATTATCGCGATCGGGTTTCTCGCCAGTGCATTGGCGACAGCCCTCCAAGCCCCCGGCCTACCAACCTCACCCGCAACCCAGCTATAGCTCCGTGTCTCGCCATATGGTATCTCCCTAACCTTCAGCAGAACCCTCCTCTCAAATTCCGGGCGCTCAAGCCTAAATGGATAATCGAAGACAACATGCTCCCCCGAGAGATAGGCCCTGAGGTCCTGGATAAGCTCCCGGAACTCGCCGAGATCAAGCCTTGGACGATGATGATATGCGCCAATCTCATTCTCTAGATGTTTCAAGCTCCTATAAAACCCAACCCTAACAAGCTCATCACCAACTTTCACAAACCCTATTATGAAGAAGCCTGCCTCCAAATATCCATAATATGCCTTGGTCATTTCTATGCGGGCAGCCAACATTAATATCTGATAAACGTTCAGATCTTTTTGATAGTGCTCATTCATGACCTCTGACAAGAACTCTTACTAAGTTTGATGTTGAACTAAATCTAGGAAAAAAGGGGGTAATGGGGGTGGGCTGGCCGACGAGCCATCGTAGTCGGCCCGGCTGGTGTTATGGGCGAACCACCACGGGAGCCCATGGCGGGACCATCAAATTACCACCGGCACTCCGACTCTTACTGCCCGCCGGCCAGCTTACGCTACTTTTGCCGCTGTTGCCACGCCCTTTTTAATGCTTTGTTGCCGTTAATATTGCGATTTCAGCGCTGTCCCTGACTCCTATCGCATCGCATGCCGATCTATATATCATCGCATATCTTTCATCATCCTTAACTTCCTTGATTATTTTGTGAGCATTGTGTCTGTATAGAGAGTGAGGTTCTTTTATACATTCCTTAAAGGAGTTTAATAGGCGAAGGTTCGTCCACTGTTTAATAATCTTCTTCCATAGAAATAAATCCTCCTAAAACAAAAGCAAAAAATAAAAGTGGACTGTCTTAACTTATTTGTAAATGGTTATGGGTGGTCCTTATCATATTCTCGCTAAGCCTGGTGAGGTTGCTGAGAGGGTTATAGCTGTTGGTGATCCTGCAAGGGTGGAGCAGGTCTCGAGGCTTCTCGATAATGCGAGACCTGTGAATCTTCATCGTGGATTTCCGGTTTATACGGGTGAGTATGGTGGTGTCAGGGTCTCGGTGGCCTGTCATGGTATTGGCGGCCCATCATCCGCGATAGCCTTCGAGGAGCTGATAATGCTCGGAGCGAAGGTGATCGTGAGGCTGGGGACCGCGGGCGGCCTTCTGCCAGACATGGAGCCTGGGGAGCTTGTTATACCAGATGCTGTTGCCAGCCTCTCCACATACGGTGTTCTAGCAACATATGCTCCTGGGGTTCATCTACCATTGGCGCCGAACTACGAGGTCTTGGAGGCCCTTGTCCAGGAGGCGAGGAGGAGTGGCGTGACCTTCAGGATCGGGGCTGTGGTCTCTAATGATGCATTCTATGCTGAGAGTCATGAGTTTGCGATGGAGTGGGCTAAGAGGGGGGTCATAGCGATAGAGATGGAGTGTGCTGCCCTATTCGGGGTCTCGAGGATGAGGGGGATAAAGTCGGGCGCCCTCCTCATTCTGAGCAATAACGTGGTGCGGGAGACGCCTATATTGACTGCGGATAAGCTCGAGGATAGCGTCAGGAAAGCCGCGAAGATAATCCTCGAGGCCTTGCGAAAGATCGAGGTGAAGTAGGCTAGTGCATCACGATATTATGCATCGCGATCAAGTCTTTCTTGAAGGGCTTAAGCTTCCTCGGTATCTCAACCCCTATTGGATCCCTCAGCGATAACCCTCTCTCCTTTTTCATTCTCCAGACCATTGAGTTGAACTCTATTATCGCGTCCGTATACTTCGAGTATGCTCGGCTCCATCTCACCCTTGGGAACCTCTCGAGGTGGATGCTCTTCTTGGAATATAGCTTCCTCCAGATATAGTCGGTGATAAATGGAGTGATCGGCGCTAGAAGGAGGAGAATGGTCCTGAGAACCTCATGGAGCGTATACCATGCAGCCTTCTGCTCGCTCTTCGAGAACCCCCTGCCATAAGCCCTCTGCTTCGACATCTCAATATAGTGGTCGGCGAATATGTTCCAGGTGAAGTTTCTTATCGTGGTTGCTGGTATGAAGAAGTTGAAGTCGCGGTATCCCTCATAGCATTTACGGGCTGTTTCTGCAAGCTCGGCGAGAATCCACCTGTCTGTCGGCGTGAGCTCCGCCCTCCTAGGTCTCGGGAATAGTGAGACGTATCTCGCGATGTTGAGGAACTTTGTTATGAACTTCCCCGCATTCGCTATCCTCTCCTCCGAGATCCTGAAATCCTCTCCTAGGCTCGACTCCTGAGCGCACCAGAACCTGAACCTGTCTGCTCCATACTTCTCGATTATTGGCGCCGGGTCTATCACGTTCCCCTTGCTCTTGCTCATCTTCTCCCCCTTCTCATCAAGCCCTGTCCCGCTTATCCAGACGTGCTTGAAGGGCATCTTGCCCGTGAGCTGATAACATCGGAGAACCGTGTAGTAGAGCCAGGTCCTTACGATGTCCTTGCCCTGAGGCCTAATCGCGACCGGGTAAGTCCTCCTGAAGAAGCGCTCATCACGACCATACTTTGTTATGAAGAGCGGCGAGATGCTCGAGTCCACCCAGGTGTCGAAGGTCCTTGTCTCGCCAATGAACCCGTCATGGCCGCACTTTCTGCATCTCTTGAATGGTGGGTCCTCAGCCCATGGGCGATAATACCTGCCGGGCGGCGGTAGATGGGGCTCGCCACACCTCTCACAATACCAGATGGGTATCTCCGTCCCATAGTATCTCCGCCTGCTAATCGGCCAGTCTATCCGGAGCGAGTCTATCCAGTCTATGAGAAGCCTTCTATGCCGCTCCGGGTGAAACTTCATGGACGCGGACTTCTCCTTTAAGACCTCAGCAAACTCGAGCTGCCTCAGATAATAATCCTCCATGGGTATGATCTCTATCGGCGTCTTGCTCCTCTCGCAGACCGGGGTCCTATGCATTATCTCCTCAACCTTCACGACAAGCCCCATCTCCTCGAGATCCCTGATTATCGCCTCTCTAGCCTCCTCGATCCTCATCCCGGCGTACTTGCCAGCCGCCTCCGTCATCCTCCCCTCCTGATTTATGGCGACTATCTCCTCGAGCCCGAGCTCCCTGAATAGGAGCACATCCGTATAGTCTCCATAGCTGCAGATCATCACGGCGCCGGTCCCGAATTCCGGCCTAGCAGCCGGATGCGGGATGATCTCGACACTCCTCCCATATATCGGCACGATCGCGTGCTTCCAGTGGAGGTGAGTATACCTCTCGTCGCCCGGGTTCACTATGACGGCTTGACATGCTGCTAGGAGCTCCGGCCGGGTGGTCGCGATTATCAGGTCGCTTCCATCCTCCTCGACCCTGAACTTGATGTAGACGAGCTTCGCGGGCCTCTCCTCATACTCTATCTCGGCATCGGCTATCGTTGTCCCGCACTCCCAGCAGTAGTTATTCGGCCTAGTGGCGGAGTAGATCAGCCCGCGATTCCAAAGCTCGATGAATGTGGCTTGGGTAAGAGCCCTATACTCCTCGGAATCAGTCCTGTAGTAGTTGTCGAAGTCTCCGCTAAGCCCCATCCGCTTCATCAGCGCTATCATCTCAGCCTCGAGCTGATCCAAGGTCTCCCTGCAGAGCTCGAGGAACTTCTCCCTCGGCACATCCCTTATCGAGACGCCCCTCACCTTCTCGGTATAGATCTCGACGGGCAGGCCATTTCTATCAATCCCTATCGGGAAGTAGACCTCATAGCCCATCATCCTAGCAGTCCTAGCAATCATGTCTATCTGGGAGTAGTGGGCGGCGGCCCCAATATGCCAAGGCCTCCCAGATGGATAGGGCGGAGGAGTATCGATTAGGAAGAGAGGCCTCCTACTCCTAGGATTAAACCTGTAAATCTCCTCCCTTCTCCAAAGCTCCAGAAGCTCCTCCTCAAGCTTTGGATCCCAGTGCTTCTCAAGCTCGCTCGACATGAGCATCAACTTCACCTATCCAGCTCTTGAGGGAGTATATTTTAACTTCTTCCGGATGATCTCTCGAGGCTAGAAATGGGAGAGAATGCGCGGCTCCTCGGGATACTCTCGATATCGTCGGCGGCGGTTATCTGGGGACTGAATGGCGTGATCGTGAATATGATTAGCCTCGATGCTTTCACAATCGCCTTCTTCAGGGTCTTCCTCGCCTCGCTAATCCTTCTCCCCTTCATGGTGATCTTCAGGATGCATGATCTCGCGCGTATCGGGTCCTGCTGGAGGCTCCTAATCCTAAACGGCCTACTCCTATCCCTCGGCTGGGCATTCCTCTTCTCCTCGATGAAGCTCATACCGATAGCTGAGGCGGTCCTCCTAAACTACCTCGGCCCAGTCTTCACAGCAATATTATCACCCATGATCCTGAAGGAGAGGATTGGAAGAGCGTCGGTCGCGGCCCTGCTCATGTCGATCCTCGGCATATACCTGATCTCTCATGAGGAGCTGCTTAATGGCGCCTCCGGAGACATCTTGGGCATCATTTATGGGCTTCTCGCGGGCCTAAGCTACGCCGGCTTCATAATTGTCTCGAAGAGGCTTCGCGAGGGGCAGTCGAGCCTCACCACAGCATTCTACTCATATGTGTTCGCGGCAGTCTTCTTGGCGGCCTTGTCCCGGCCTATGGCGCCGAGCCTCTCAACGATGGAATGGACGCTCTTGCTAATACTCTCCAGCGTGAACACCTGCTCGGCCGTAACGCTATATCTCTATGGACTCGCGATGGTGGAGGCGCATAAGGCGGTTGTCCTAACCTACCTAGAGCCCCTCAGCGCGGCGATAATGGGAGCATTCTTCCTAGGCCAGCTCCTAGGGCCGATCGACATCCTAGGTGGAGCGCTCATCGTTGTTTCTGGCTATATCGTGGCCAGATCCTAGATCCCGAACTTATCCAGCTTCTTCCTAACCCTCTCAGCAGCGCCGATCCTAAGCCCGGACTCCAGCATCTCCGGCTTCTCCTGCTCCTCCGTCCTCCTCCTGACGAAGAGGGCGCATCTACCATCTGGGAGAAGCTTTTTCTGAATGCAGAGGGCGTAATTGCACCTATAGCCAACACAAGGAGAATTAACCCAGCCACACCACGGCGGATTCCTCTTAAAGTCCAAGGCCTTCCTCCCACATCTAAAGTATCTGCAAAGCGGATTGCAGACCTCCGTTGGATTCCTGCTCAGGGTCCAGCCGGGCTTATCCCCTGCCATCCGCCCGCTCTGAGTCAAATTAATCTCACAATTTCGCGGAATCCTCATGTTATTAGCCTTTTCTCTTAGCCCTGATTATTAGGGCGGCTGAGAAGAGGGCGCATGCCGCTATTATGGCGAGCACTATTGCCGCGGCAACAGCCTCGAGTTCTATGAGACCGCCTAGGAATATGTATCCCCTCAGCTCTACGACAAGTTCCTGAGGCCCATATGCGCGGAGAAGCTCCCTATGCAGGAGCCTCCCATCATCCGAGTAGATATCGCATCGCAGCTCAACAGGATATGGCAGGTCAAGATTAACCGGCTCACCGTTCAGCTCTTTCCTGACCAGGGTTCTGCCCTCGGCGCTCACCTCTATATGGCCCGAGCTGATGGGCCTCCCCATGGCATCAACAACTTTTATGCTTAGAGGAAAGTTCACCTCATCGAGTTTGATCTCCAAGAATCCGCCGGCCAGCTGAATGGATGATGATCGTATGCGCCTCCCATCACTATATATCTCCATTATGTATGGGCCGTGGAAGATCTTGAAGATGGCCTCACCAAGATCATTCGTCGAGGCATTGAGGCTTTCTCCACCAATCTCGTCCACGAGTCTTACTAGGTATCCGGCGAGGGGCCTGCCATGATAATCTAGGAGCTTGAGCCTCTGTTCACCCCTCATGACAACCACGTCTAGAATTGTTCCCGGCTTCTCAAACTCCCCTCTCAGCTCCCCTATCATCCTGCCAGCCCTCATCGCTTGGATTATATACGTCCCAGCGCTGACCACGCCCCTGCTAAGAGGCACATTCTCGAAGATGGCCTCACCATTCTCATCGGTCCGGCTTGAGGTAAAGTTGGCCATATGCCGGTTACTCAGGCTCACGACCACGCCTTTAACAGGTTCACCACCCTCATCAACAACCCTCACCCTGAGCCTCGCGAGATCAGCTATCAGAGAGATGTTCGCGCTCCCAACTATACTCCTCTCCTCATAGTATATCGGCATGTCGCCGCGCTCAACCCTCATCGAGACATTGACCTTGTATGCGCCGACACCACCAACCTCGGATAATGGCAGGTTCTTGAAGGTTATGATGCCGCTATCAGACCTGCCCTCCGTGGAATACCCCTCAGAAGATAGCTTAACGATGATCTTTGGGATAGGCTCGCCCTCGAGATTCACGACCGTGAGCCTCAGGCTCGCGAGAGGCAGCGTAATGTTCCTGTAAACCTTCGGCTCGGCGACCTCGAGAGATCCCTCATAGATCACCAGCTTATCCATCTTGATGATCATGGAGTAGGCCCCAACATCCTTCAGATCGCTATATGGGATCCTCGCGATCCTAACAATGCCCTTATCATCGGATTCGGCTGAGCGGGCGTAGCCGCCGGCGCGTAGCTCGATCTTAAGCCCCTTGACAGGCTCGACATCCAAGTTTAGGAGCCTGAGCTCAATCTCGCCCACCCTAGCCGTAACATCGACAAGCCGGTCATCCGGGATCCTTACAGCCCTCTCGCCAACAGTCACGTTCCCGATAACCACTTCAAGCCTATACTCGCCCGGCTCGAGATACTTGAACTCGGCATAGCCCGTCGAGTTTGTTACGAACCGCCTAACCTCGACACCCCTAATCAGCCTAACCTCGATACCATCCAAGCTCTTTCCAAGAGGATCATTGACATGAACCGTCAGAGATATCTCCTGGCAGTAGACCGCCATCAAGCTCGAGAAGAGCATCAATATCACTATCGACGCGGCGAGATGGCTCCTACCCATGCGCATCATCTCCCGCCTAGTAGTCGTGGAGCCTCGGCTGACGGAGCAGATGAATATTCCTGAGGAGGTACTCATGGGCTTCCCGAAGAGTCTCCTTAGCCGTCTTAAAAGTTAATCTCTTCAGGCTCTCCTCATAAGGCAGCCAGACATACCCTATATGCTCATAGGATAATGTCACGTTCTTCGTGAAGGATCTCGCCAGATAGAATATCACGGTCTTCTGCACGAGCTGGCCCGACTTCCTATACCAGTAATGTATAACCTTCCTAAAACCCGGTATGATCTCGATCTCCCTTATCCCGGTCTCCTCCCAAACCTCCCTCCTAACAGTATCAAGCTCGGACTCGCCCGGCTCGATCGCGCCCTTGGGAAAATCCCAGTGACCAGCAGCATAATGCAGTAGCAGATACTCAATCTGAGACCCGAGATAAAAGATAGTGGCGCCAGCGGAGACCTCACGAAGCATAATCCCCACCCCGGGAAACCAAGTATATTATCAGACCCGAGGGCTTAAATATTATAGCTGGAGGGGGGCTCAAGCTAGCCCGGACTTGGATAAACAGATAGCTATATTAGTCTATTTTTAGGTGCAAGCTTGAGTATGGATAATTTATAGTGTCGAATTCTTGTGCTTTTACAGGGGCGTCTCTCAATCCTAGCTCTGGAGGAAGAAAAGAACCCATAACTTCCCACCCTTCATACTAAACCCTAAACTTCACAACAAGGCTGAACAGAAAAAAGCCATGAATGATAATAAAGAGTTGATCAAAAATTTCTGAGTTTATAGAGCCTGCGCAGACCGTCGTAAAAATTTATATTCAAGTTCTATAAAAATATTTTGAGTCTGGGACTTCTGCCTTGCAAGTGCATTAGAGTCTTAACATGTCTTTGTAACCTGCAACGAGGCATGCAGATGGTTAGGCTAATTGGGATAGCAAGTCTCATTATGCTGTTATTTCTTGCACAAGCTGAGGTCGTCGATGCGTTTAACAGCTACCACCCTACAGCAGAAAGCACGCATGAGGAGATAACGGAGGAGGCGCTTAAAGATCAAGGTTTCTCGAAAGATGCAATCGAATACATGGAAGACTTCAACACCTACCAAGATTGGTCAGAGTGGCGGGACAAGTCCAAGTACAGGCCCGAACATCATTTTGACAGGCCTCCCGGCAAGTCTCATGCAGACGCCTTCAAGGACGGGGCCAGATATGTGAGGGCTGAGATGGACAAAGCAAAAGAGTATCTTAAGAACTGTACTACGATAGGGGCCATAGCCGCGATAGGGAGAGCATTGCACGCGGTGCAAGACTTTTTTGCCCATTCGAATTACGTGGATCTCCCGAAAGCTGATAAAGCAGCAGCAAAAAATGCTCTCTTCGACCCCGCAAAGAATCCTCCAGCCAGCCTTAAGCTGACTGGCTATGACCCAAATGCAAAGGACCCCTATAACCCGCCGGGAGACCTCTACCCACATGGAAGCGGCATAGGAGCGAATGCGAAGGATAGTACCGATCACCCACAGCATGAAGAGGCGAAAAAAGCCGCCGTTGAAGCTTCAAGAGAAACGGTTGAGAGGATGAAGATGGAGCTGGAAAAGGAGCTGGGCGCAGACAAGGTTAAAGAACTCTGGAATAAATTCGCTAATTTCAAAGGTAGAAGGATTCTATTTTTTCTTAAGCCGCCTCCCTACGAGGAATATCCACCTGTAGAAATCAAGAGAATTGAAGGCCTTGGTTGCATCATTAGGGCCTGGGAGCTTGCCGGCCTTGACCCGAGGGACTATAAAGATTTGATGGAGCGGGCTAATCTTATAGCCCAGGGATTTTCTCCTGAATATCCTTATAGCTTGAATGCTGAAGTAGCTGCCTTCCACATAACAGCACTAACCGCCGATGTGAGAGATGCTGTGGCAAGCGGTGATATACAGGCGGCTCAGGACATCACTAGAACAGCCCTTGACTACGCTGAAAGAATAGTAGATGATGCGAGATCTATGGATGTGGATGTAGATCAAGCATCGGCGGCTTTGTGGGAAGCGCAAAATCTCTATGAGACAGGCCGCTTTGAAGGAGCGCTTCTGACCATTCCTGCCATAACAAATGACCTCCTTCCCAAAGCATATCCCGAGTTTCAAGAGCCGCTAGAGTTCAGCCTTTACCTAATAAGGGCGACTCATGCAGAGACAGGGAGACCGCTGAAGAATATGGCTGTGACTTTGCAGTGGCCATATTACGAGGCTGACATAAGAGTTGGTGAAGAGGGTTATGTCGTCTTAATAGGACCATCGGGCAGATTTGAATACATCATTCCAATCGAGCTTAACATTATCGGTTTACCATTACTCGACTATTTTCCACAACTAAAGAATTATATTGTGTGGACACGGGGCCTCGGCACGGCGCCAGAAAACGGTCTCACTATACTTGACATATCAATCTCCACATTCTTCATACCGGTGGAGATCGCGATGCTAATAGCTAACAATGCAATAAACATATTATTGTTCCTCCTCGTACTGCTGCCAATAGGGTGGAGGCTCACAAAGAAACTCAGACGAAGCTCCCTTAACCCCTCCATACAGCTGCATTCATAATCTCCTAAACATCTCAATAAGCCGAAAAAGCCTCGCTTGTGAGGGCTTCTAGGGAGGGAAAAGGGATAAAAGCCCGCGGCAGGCAGACTCATCATGGGGATGATGAGTCTGACCAGGCTGAGCGCGATGATTGGGATCTTGAGCGCTGACCCAAACTCATAATTCGGTTCAGTTCATTTATATAGCCCAGCGGCCACATACCGCGCGGAGGCTGGATGTAGGGCGAGACGATAACATTCGTGATGCAGAACGCGCTCAGCCTCGAGAATAAGCAGGCTATTCTAAATTTTTGAGTATCCTAAGGGTACACCTTATTTCCGGGGCACTGAGAGGAAGGCCACGGCCAGTGCTATTTTGGCTATGAATGCTATGAGAAAGCCGAAGGTTGTAAAGAGGATTAGTATTGCGCCGATGAGGTAGAGCAGCGCTGCGACCTTGAACTTCCTGACCCCTACGCCGGAGGCGATTGCATTAAGGCTTTTCCTCAGGAATATTGCTGAAGCCATGGTTAAGGACCATGTAACAATCAAGGCAGGTAACATAATGTTTAAAGAGGCTTCTCCCCTGAGGCTGGTGAAAGTTATCATGTAGACTACTAGGCTTGGATATAACCAACCCGCCGCTGTAACTGCTCCAAGTATACCTAAGATGGCGGCGACGCACATGTGTTTGAATATTGACCTGTTGCCCAAGTTTTCGGAGATATGTTTCCCGGCCATGAGTATGAGGGTGAATCCTATGGCGCCGGGTATGGCGCCGAGGTATGGAATGTTAGATAGTATGAGTAGTATGGAGCCGGCCACGCCCTTGCTCCTTGCCTTGATTAGAAGGCGCCTTGAGCCATCTTCTAAAGATTTGCTCATGCTTTCAGCGCGGGGTTCCGTGGAGTCCTTTGGAGTAGGGTAGAGATACATGGCCCTAACCCTCTTCATAACATTCAGGATCTTCGTGTGAAAGCGTACAATGCAGCTTCGTTGGTACATTGTCTAAATTGGAAAGGATGGATGATGCACAGTCAGAGCTACGTTTCCCTGTACCACCACAGAACTTATATTCCTGGTTTATCAATATACCAACAACCGATTCTCCTGGGAAACTATCAAGAGAGGCCAGCTCCCTTCCACCCAAGGCATGTTCACTCCCGTCCAAATTATTCAACACAAGTCTCTCTGGCTCACCTACGTTGTAGGCATTAAGTAATATCGGCTCAGATCCTCGAAATCTCTTCCGGCCCCCGCAGTCCTCACCAATCGCAGCCGATATTCGGAGTATTTCTCCTTCACATGTGGGAAATTCTACTACCGGTCTGAGCATCTCTTCCACTGCCTGCCTCAAGTCCTCACCAATATCATTTAGATCATCATCCTCTCCGTCGTCCTCTATCAAGGTAACAACGAAACCTATGATATATGATGCATCCACCTCGCCTTCAAACACTACGTCAGTGCTTCCTCTAGTACACCAATTGCCCTCGTATCTTCTTCTTAGGGAATCACTCACCCACTCAGACTCACCTTCATCCGCATCTCCATCATAGCATTCCAAGACCCTCCAGACGTCAACGCCCCCCGGATGTATCGAGAATCCTGTCACTATCATAATGACCTCCTCAGAATCACCCCATGAGTCTGTGGCCTCGTCCTCGATGTGATCCCTGAGCACTTTAATACGGACATGAGGCCTCTCCCTGCTATAGGGTTCGCTGGTATCCACTTCCACAGAATATTCCACCCAATAATGGAAACCGTCTCCCTCAAAATCCAGTCTTCGCGTTGTACTCCCATACATCGAGTCCCCAGCTATGTCCAACAAATCTGGAAGACTCCATGTTGCCGCTTGTGACCCACGTTCATCGTTTTCAAGTGCATCGCTAATAAGTGCCACTAAGCCCCCAAAGAAGAGGCCCAGTAACCCTTGGGTAAACATCTCTATCCCCACGGGCGCCAACCCGATAAGCAACATGGTAAGTTCAGGGGGACAGGCACCCATGAGACAACCAGTAAGAATAGTAAGATACATACCAACAAAATTCGCGAGGCTCCCCATGCACCCTAAAAAGTTGCTCCCACTTTCGTAGCACTCGGTCAACGCCGGATTCGTGGTAGAAACCAAGTACACGTTCTCACAAACATAACATGAGGGGTATGTCGCATGCTTGTCTTCAGAGATATAGAGGTAAAGCCTGTTGTCTTTAAAATGGAGGGAGGAACTCAGAGTTTGAGTTCCTGCAACATTTTTAAGAGGATCACAGTATGGGGCCGTGTTAGAGCTTGCATACCATGGGCTCCAAAGGTCCTGGTGCTTGTTACATAATCCGTGGGCCCCTATGTACACGTATTCGAGGTAGAGACTATGTTCATCCACTATCCTCCAGGCCATTACAATGGGCTCCGTATCACCAGGATGAGCTAGGCCGAGTATTTCTTGGATCTTCTCGGGGAGGTCTAGTCTACCGAAATCATGGCTCCAAGTTGTAACGAAGAAGAAGAGGATATGTGTTGGGTCCGTATGTCCATAGGATGTATAGGGCGTGACCCTTACAAAAAAGGCCACGCGGTGCTGGGAGTTAGATTCTGATAGGCCCTCCTCCTCATCCATTTCTATGTATGGTTTAACCGCATCCATCGCCGCATTTTCCCAGCAGTCGCTAAGCCCATCTCCATCCTCATCCGGCAGGCCGAAGATGGGGAAGTCTGAGCGCATTAACCTTCCACCGCTATCTCCAAAGTCAAAGTCTATCACCGGGCATCCTGCAAATTTAAGCCTCTTCAAGGGTACCATTCTCCAATTGCCGCAGTCATCACAAGCCGTTGCATTAAAGGCGACCTCAACGATATTATTCGGAACCCTCCACCTTACAATCGCTACATAGACACCCTGTGCAGAGTCGAAATAGTACTGCGTGAATGTGCTTTGAAGGAACCTGTATACTATCGGCGTCCCACTCGAGCCATCCACGTATAGAATGTCAAAAATTGCTAGATCTATATATTTGATCTCCGCCGCGTCTCTTACCTCAACTATTACTTCTACCGTTTCACCTATCGTAGGGCGTTCATTGCTGAATGTTATCGTCACTGAGGGAATGGTTGTGTCAAGTGGTCTGAAGGTGAAATCGTATCCTTCTTGGTTTCTGCCATCCATCCTTACATAAGATCCCTTGCTCGCGTCCCATGATCCACGCCACGGGCATTGGCAAGCAGGCGTGAGGTCTGAGCATGGACTATACACAGGCTCCAGTAAGTATTCGCCGGTGCAAGAAACAATAATGCTGTATTCATGTAGCTTAGACTCTGGTGCTGTATCCATATGGCGAACATACCTTACATCCGCGTACTCGACCCAGCTGTAGGTCCATCCAATCCCCAAGCCTTCTGGACCTGGCCTAACCATCTTACACTGGTTATGGCAGCTCCACACACGCTCCCCGGTGATGGGGTTGGAGCTGTAGGCGCAGATCTGTTCAGCCTCGCAGACCCTGATTTTAAGCGTGTCAGCAGCGTAGCGGAAACCGTATATTTTCCCTGAGATCTGGCACTGCTGAATTGGAGGCGGCGGAGGAGGCGGTAGAGGATGTATATATATTGTGACATCTATGTCTTCCTCGTAAACCCCCTTGTTTCCTGAGGGGTCGAAAGCTTCTACGATGAGATGTAGAACCCCTGCGCGGAAGGGACCCTCTTCGTAAGTACAATAGTATTTTCCATCCTGGGGGTTTCGGAGAGGTGGGGCGCACTCCCTAACCATTGTCTTGTTCAAGTAGATCACGATTCTCACCACTCCCACGTCATCTGTGGCAGCTGCGGAGAATTCTACCCGGTCTCTGGTGGTCACGTTGGCGGGCGAATGGGTGGCCGTCACGCTTGGCGGGACTGCGTCCAAGCTACTTTCCATACAGTTATTTCCCTCGTCTGATTCCTTAACTTGGTTGTAGTTATCGGCACAGACCTTAACAGTGATACTAATGTCCCCGGGCATCTTGTAATCCTTGAACCAAGACTGGTATATTCCCCCCGGGGGTAAGTCGATGTTAACCGGGTCGTGCGCCACTTCCCTCTGATTTACGTAGAGCGTAGTTGAGTAACCTTTCTTTGCAACTTCCTTGCCTACATTTTTCAGCACATACCCGATTAATCCGCTTTTCATATCAAATTTGACCTCGGCAATTATCAGGTCAGGAAAATTCTCTATCTTCCACCTCTCCTCGAGACAATTATTCCCCTCATTAGACTCTTCAATGCTCTGCCTAGAGTCTGCACAAACCTTCATATCATACTCTCCTGATACCGACTGCCAAGCGTAGTTGAACACCCCTTCAACTTCCTGCCCTGGCTGGAGCACCTGAGCAACACAGTGCTCTGCTACCAACGTCCCATCCACAGAAAGGGAGTTGCAGAAGCTCTTAGCAGTGGTTGGGGCGTTACCAATGTTCTTCACCTTATAATGGATGAGGCTGCCGCTCTCCCATATGTCGGTAACCACCAAGTCTGGCTTGGATTTCGCCTCTATCCTCGCCTCAGTCCAAACAGCCCAGTCTCGGTTTGAGGTTTTCAACGCATAGACATAGAGGATGAAGCTACCCTTCTTGCCAGCTATAGAGTCCAAGTCCACCGTTATTAAGTCGAGGCTGCCGTCCAAGGTTGCAACTTTTCTCAGAATGATATGTCTTTGGGGAGCCGCGCCTATACCACGATACTCGTCGAAGTAAACCTCAAACCTTACGCCGTCCGTGCCTGTAGCTCCATAGAGGAACCCTACCCTTACAGTTAGTTGCGTGTTCGACGGAACTGTTTGCTGCGGGTAGACCCCCATTATCCAACCGCCGCTAACCCACTGGGGATGGGTTTCAAGAACCCTGCTCCAAGTCGATCCGTCCTCCAACCGAGCATTATATACATACCGCGTAAACCCCCTACTATCCGAGGGGTCTCCGGGGAAGGGCAAAACCCCAGCCCCACTGCTCCATTGCGCATTAGATGCATGGTCTATAAAGTCGTAGAACGTTGTGTCTGCGGAAACACTAATGATAAAATTTACAGGGATAAGGAGCATTATAGTCAATGTGAGAGTTATGATTTTCTTAAACATCAAACACACATCAAATACACGTCTACAATCACGTCCGGGTCTTATTTAACACCTGTCATTATCTTGTCAACCGGTAATACCCTTACTCTACTATGTTTGGAAGGCCCGCGTCTCCAAGCCATTATTTAAAGTTTTAAAATCCAAACAAGAAAGCTAGCGCTTTTGCGAATTCCTCGATCTTTCCAGCGTATTCTCCCGACTTGACCTCTTTTTCTCGGATGCATAGTGTTGTTATTGGTTTCTTGGAGAGTGCTTCCATCTCCTTGAATACTTTTCCCTCGTCGCTCTTGCATGTGCAGAAGAATGCTGTCTGCTTTATTGAGCGGCCATATAGGGCTAAGTAGGATCTCATGGGTGATGAGAGCCTGCCAACCCATACCGGTGAGCCGATCAATACTAGGTCATATTTATCCGGACTTCTAGATACCTGCTGGATCTCTGGGAGCTTTCCAGCCAGCGCCTCATAGCCTGATCTGAGGAGGCCGAGGACGCCGGATCTACTCCTCACGTCCCTGATCTCCTCTATGTCTGCCTTTAATCTCTCTGCAATCGCCTCGGCCACGCGCCTAGTGTTCCCAGTCCGCGAGTAAAAGACCACCAAGATTCTCATACTATTCTCTGGCAAAACCGGTCCCTAGGAAATGTTTAAGTCTTTAGGTCTTAATTCGAGATCCATGCGATGCAAGCTTAATGGCGATATCCTCTTCATTAAGCTGGATGATGGCGAGGATTTCTTGGAGGAGATCTGTAGGGCGCTCGAGAGCACGGGTTCCAGCTCCGGGGTAATCCTAAGCTGCGCCGGCATGATGAGGGAGGCCGTCCTCGCTTACTTCAAGGGGGAGTATGTTGAGAGGGTTCTTCCAAGCCCCATGGAGATCGTGTCAGTAGAGGGGAATATTGCTCGAGGGGATGATGGAAGCCTCCAGCCACATATTCATGTCGCCCTAGCGGATGAGAGCCTCAAAGTTTATGGTGGCCATCTAAGGAGGGCGACAGTGCATAACACTGCGGAGATCGCGATGCTGATACCGAGGGGCGTGAGCCTCGTCAGGAGGAGGGTTAACTCTAGGATCGAATTATTCATCGAGTAGCTGGGAGGGATGTTGTCGTGGGGGGCGGTATATTGGTGACCGTTGACGCCGATGTTTATCCGACCGAGGATCCTGAGAAGGTCTTAAGGGCTGTCAGGAACATCTTCCCCTCGATAAACTTCGAGGTCAAGTGGCTTGACTCATCAGCTAGGGTTGAGGGCTCGGCTGAGGGATATGAGGCTCTAGAGAACTTGAAGAGGCTTCTTAGAGAGAGGAGGATTAGGGCGGCGGCTAGGAGCATCCTAAAATCCTCGATACGCGATGATCTTCTCATCTTTTACCTGAATAAGCAGGCGGCTTATGCTGGTAAGGCATCATTCACGGAGCCTTTCATCGAGTCCCCGCTCCCGCCGATAAGAGTGATTGTTAGGGCGCCGAACCTCGAGGAGGTGATAAACTGGCTGACAGAGTAGGGCTAGTCGGGGAGTGGGACCTCGATGCTCAGCAGGTCCTCGGCGAGATAAGTGTTCGGGAAAACCTGCCTCGCCTCAATCAAGAGCTTCTCCTCATCCCCCTCATATCTCGGGCTTATATGGAATAGGTAAAGCCTCTTGACGCCCGCCCTAAGCGCGACCTCCGCGGCCTGCCTCGCCGTTGAGTGCCCCTCCTTCACAGCATCCCCCTCAAGCTCGGAGCCAAAGGTCGCATCATGTATCAGTACATCTGCGCCCCTTGAAAACTCGACAATCTTATCAGATGGCCTAGTATCGCCTGTGTAGACTATGATTCTACCACGCCTCGGCGGCCCGACAACCTCCTCAGGCCTTATTACTCTGCCCGAGAATTCTATGGGCTCGCCACGCTGAAGCCTTCCCCATAGAGGGCCTCTCGGCACCCCCAGCTCCTCCAATATCTCAACCATCATCCTGCCCGGCCTATCCCTCTCCCTGAACCTGTATGCAAGTGACTTTACTGTGTGAGACGCATCCGTGGCCTCCACCAGGAAGGCTCTTGACTCATATGCTACCCCGCCATCTATCTCCTTCACCTCAATTTCATAGCTCAGCCTGCCGAATCTTATCGAGAGCAGCCCTTCAACGAAGTCCTTGGTGCCTCTTGGGCCTATGATCTTGAGGGGATGTCTTCTATCGAGCATGGAGAGCGTGTAGACGAGGCCCGGCAAGCCGAATATATGGTCGCCATGCAGATGCGTTAGCAGGATTGTCAGCTTCTGCCTAAAGCCCGTCCCAGCCCTCATCATCTGCCTCTGCGTGCCCTCGCCGCAGTCGAAGAGAATTAGTTCTCCTGAATACGTCACGGCCACCGATGGCAGGGAGCGGCTTATGCTGGGGATCCCGCCGCCCGTGCCCAGAAATGTAACCCTCATCACAGTCATCTCTCCAGCACCACCACCCTCCTGACAAGGCTCCCATGAACACGCACGATATGAGATTCCCTCAATCTAAGCTCATGCTTCTGGATTAATTCTTCGAAGCTGAGCTCCGCGGGGGCCGCCATGACAATCCTGCCACGATCCTTTAGTAGATCTAGACACCCCTCGAAGAAATTGTCAAGAAGTTCTGTGACAGATCTGTCAGGAACTGTTGTCGACCTCCCATATGGCGGGTCTGTGACTATGGCGTCGAAGATCTTCTCCCTGAACATGGGCTTTCTCGCGTCGCCGACGATAATATTCTCCTCCCCCGGGGCGTAGTGTCTGAGGTTTCTTAGCGCTCCCTCGGCTATCCATCTCTTGAGCTCTATGCCATAAACCCTGTATCCGAGCAGGATTCCCTCAATCATTATCCCCCCGGTGCCGGCGAATGGGTCGAGGATTAGGCCGCCCGGCTCTATGCCCGCGAGGTTTATCATCGCCCTTGATAAGTCCGGCTGCATCGCGGATGGTAGCGAGAACGGCCTCCTGCCAGCAAGCCTATCATAGAAGAAGTGCTTGGGCTTCATCTCAACCAGCGATCCCACAACGGTCTCAGAGGGGCTTGATATGAAGAAGACCATGATGTCGGGCTTCTCTAAATCAACCCTGAGGCTGGGCCTTAGCTCTAGAATCCTCTCGCCAATCATCCTCTCGAGCTTTAGCCTGTCAATGGAGGCGCCCATGATCCTCTTCCCCCTAACAGCCATTGTCGAGGCGGTTGGCGGGATGAGCCTCTCAACAGCCTCCCCGCTCATCATGCAGAGTATCGCCTCGGGGCTTGTCTCCGAGATTCCCACAAGCCTTCCACAGAGCTTCGTATAGGCGGTTCTCCTTATGGCCTCCCGCGCCGCCTCCTCCGATGTCTCCGCCAAGATTATCCTACCTGACTCGGTCTCCTGAATCTTGGCCTCCGGGTCAAGGAGTTTTAGAACTGAATTTAACTCAGATGCGGGGATGGTCTCATGCTCTCCCGATAAGAGAAAGAAGAATCTCTCCCTCAAGCTCTGCCTAGGACTTCCCTAGCCAATATTCTCGCGACCGAGTATCTGGAGTAGCTGCTCGGTACGGTGTCGGAGGCGATTATCGTCTCGGCTCCAGCCCTAAGGATCCTCTCGGCGGCATCTCCAATCATTAGGCCGTGGATGCATGCCGCGATTATCCTGCGCGCGCCCATATTCCTCAACACCTCCACGAGCTTGGCCATAGTTCCTCCTGTGCTAATCATATCGTCGACAACGAGCACGCTTTTACCCCTAACGCTATCCTCGAGCACGACTGAGACCTCGCCCGTAAACTTGTCCCTAGTTGATTGAGCGACTAGGTAACCCGTTCCAAGGAAGCCGGCAACCCTCTCAGCCATACACTTCCCCTTCTTCCCCACGGAGACAACCACAGCATCATAGAGCCCAAGATCCTTGATATAGCTGGCGAGAGCTTCCTCGGCTAGAATATCCTTAACGGGCACCGGCGATGACTCGACAGCCCAAGGAGAGTGGACGTTCACCGTGTATACCCGCTCGTATCCGGAGGACTTAAGCAGCTTGAGCAGTGTGCTTAAACTCATCGCCTCCCCATCCAGAAAGCGCTTATCCTGCCTCGCGTAGGCAAGATATGGTGATAATAGGTGGACGGATCTCGCGCCGAGATCTAGGGCCGCGTCAGCCATCAAGAATGCTTGGAAAATATGTCTATCCTGTGGTGGATGAAGCCCCTGAACTATCAGTAAATCCTCTCCGGAGACTTTCTCCGGGAAGCGTATATAGCTCTCGCCATCGGGGAAGAGCTTATGCTCGACCCTGATTAGCTTGAGGCCGGAGGCCTCAGAGATTTTCTCAGCAAGGTATGCTGAGGCCGGCCCCCCGACGATTATCATGCAACTCCTCTTTATCCCGCATATTTTTGGTTTAGCTTCATGCGGTTAAATATCGGGAAGGAGATCGCATAGGGAATGCCTGGGCTTGGGGATGCTTATAGGAGGTTTTTAGCCTTGTTCATGGATAGGCCCTCGAACTTCAGCTGGGTTGATGAGTGGGTTGCGGCCTCTGGAAGGCCTATGACGATGCAGCAGCTTAGATGGATCAAGTCTAGGGGGATTGATGCGGTGATCTCGCTGACGGAATATCCCCTCCCACGCGAGTGGATTGAGCAGCTTGGCATGGAGTATGCGTATTTCCCGATCGAGGATCACTCGGCGCCGGATCCAGAGACCTTGAAGGAGATTGTTGACAAGATTCTCGCCATGGTATCTGGGGGGAGGAGGGTACTCGTACACTGCGCCGCCGGCCTCGGGAGAACCGGCACGGTTCTAGCAGCATATCTCGTGGCCTCAAAGGGCTTATCCGCGGAGGAGGCGATAAGCGCTGTTAGAAGGCTTAGGCCGGGATCCATCGAGCTGATCCAAGAGATCTCGATCATCGAGTTTCAGCGGAGATATTTTCCTAGAGCTGCTCCATAATCTGCTTGACTATCGCGGGGCCTATCCCGGGTATCCTCATGAGATCTTGGGGCGATGCCGCCCTAAGCTTCTCAAGCGACGTGTATCCATGCTGGTATAGGAGCCTAGCTCTAACCCTTCCTATGCCCCGGAGCCTCGCCAGCGGTATAAGCTCCTCTCTGACACCATGCTTTATCCGCTCGCTCATGATATCATATGGCTTGACGAACTCCCTGTATCCCGCGACCTTCGCTATCTGGGACGCTGCATAGGCTATCCAGCTCGCCGCCTCCCTCAGGATCGCGAGGTCTCCCGGCTGCACCCCGAACCTCTCATATATCTCGGCCTCCGGGATCTCCTCGACCCAAGCCTCGAGAACCAGTGCTATCCTGAATGCGTCAACATATTCATCATATGCCTCGTCTCCAGGGTCTGGTGGCTGGATCATCAGGCCCTCAGCCCTCCGCTCAATCTCCTCCTCCAAGAGCCTTGGTGAGAGCCTCTTCATCGGTATCCTCGGGATATCTGGTGTTAGCGTGATCGAGTGTAGTAGGCCGAATACTGAGACCCTCCCAGCCTCCCTGAAGGCCTCGAGAAGCCTTATGGCGGTCATCGGGTCTATGTAGAGCTCGGAAACCCTTCTGCCCAAAGGCGTTGCCTTAACCTCCAGCCCATATACCTCTAGGAGACCGGCTGACTCGAGGAAGCCCAGCACCCCGGTAAGCTCCTCCTCAATCAAGTGAGCGCCATAGATATGGGCGAGAAAGGTCTCATCAAAGAGTTTGAGAAGCCCCTCGATAGTCGCGACCTCCTCCGAGGCGACGAGGGCGAGGACATGGAACCTGAGATGCTTCTCTGATGCGAGCTCGCTCCTAATCCTCTCGGGCTCGCCCTGCACATACCTTCTCATGAAATACTCCTTCTCATCATTTCTCCTCGCGATTATCGCGGAATAGCCCACCTCATCGTAGCCGGGCCTCCCAGCCCTACCACAGAACTGCTTATACTCGAGCACGGGGATTAGCTGGTATCCATATCCCGGCTGATATCTTCTAACCTCGGTTATGAGGACTAGCCTTGCTGGCAGGTTAACGCCTGCAGCAAGCGTCGGGGTTGCAACAACGGCCTTAAGCCTCCTAGCCCTGAAAGCCTCCTCAATAAGGGATCTCTGAGCATGTGATAGGCCTGCATGATGGAATGCCACGCCCCTCACAACCAGCTGGGCAAGATTCTCCGAGAATGAGCTCCTATCAGCCGCCAAGATCTTCTCGGCATATTCCTCGAGCGCCTCACGATCATCGGGCGCGAGCAGGTCTATCCTCTCGCTAAGCTCCTTCGCTATCCTCGCTGCATAGCTCTCCGCCCTGCTCCTCGTCAGTGCGAAGACGAGGGCCTGCCCACCCTCAGCCACAATATTAAGGACAGCATTCACTATCACGTTATCGGACATCTGCTTCAGCTCCCATACGCTCCCATCCGAGAACTCTATCCTCCTTCCTAGGAGCACGCCCTCCTTTAATGGCACAGGCCTCCACTCTGAAACCACGGGCTTGGCATTGAGCCAGCCCGCAACCTCATCCGCGTTGCTTATCGTGGCGCTCAATCCTATAAGCTGAGCCCCCGGAAGCCTCCTCTTAAGCTTCGTTATCACCATCTCGAGCGTCGGCCCCCTATCCGGATCACCGAGCAGATGAAGTTCATCAAAAACGATGAGGCTTACATCATTTATCCAAGGCGCCCTATGCCTGAGAAGACTATCCGCCTTCTCATTCGTCGCGACTATCACATCATAGTCCGCGAGCCATGGATCTGATGAATCATAGTCCCCCGTCGAGATCGCCGCCTTGAAGCTTGTCCCCCTACATAACAGCCTCTTACAGTCCTCGAACTTCTCGGATGCAAGCGCCCTGAGCGGCACGAGATATAGCACCTTGCAACCCTTCACGAGATGTATCGAGGCGGCCATGAGGGCGACGAGGGTCTTGCCGGATGCTGTCGGCGTCGCGAGGACTATATTCTCGCCGCTTAGGACCCCTGCTTGAAGAGCCTTAACCTGTGGCGGGTAAAGCTCTACTACCCCAAAATCCCTGAGATTTCTCTTGAGGAACTCGGGCACGGGCAGGTCCTCGACCAGCACCTCATCCACCCGCTGGAGAAGAGCCCTACGTTATCCTATATACCCCGGTTCTCGGGCTGAAGATCTTGCCCTCTGATAATAGCCTGCTGAGAATCTTGTTTATCTCCGCGTCCGTGAATCCCTTCTCCCTGAGAGCATCCCTCAGCTCCTCATCCTCGGCATGCCCCTTCTCCTCCTGGAGCTCTCTCAGGGTGTCGAGGAAGATGGCAATCTTATCTCGGAGGCTCTTCGGCTTCCCGGTCAGGATGACATCTATGTCGGGTCTTCCCGTCTCAACATCTATGCCGACCTCAGAAAGGCTCCTCTTCATCAGGCTTATCACGTCAAGCACATCCTCCTCGGTTACATAGTCTCTTAGAGCCGCCCGAGCCCTGGCCTCAGCCAGCCTTATCAGCGACTCGAGCTGCCTCGCGGTGATCGTCACGGTGGACGTCTGCTGATACATGGACCTCATCTGGAGATAGAACTCCTTAATCAGCCTGGCGGCAGCTGGCGTGAGCTCCGGCTGAATCCTCTTAGCATACGCTATGTATTTTCTCAGTATCTCGGGCTTGATTGGAGGCGCTGTCACGGCGACACTCCTCGACTGAAGTCCTAGAACGTGGTCCGTGAGCTTTTCATCGAGCTCCCGGTTTGGCTCATCCCTAAGGACAAAGATCAAGTCGAACCTGGAGAGGATCGTGATGGGTAGATCAACGTTGTCGGTGAAGCTCCTATATGGATCATATCTGCCGAGCGTCGGGTTAGCGGCCGCGAGTATCGAGGTCCTAGCATTGAGCGTCGCGACGATGCCGCCCTTAGCTATGCTTATCGTCTGCTGAGCCATCGCCTCATGAAGCGCAACCCTATCCTCAGGCCTCATCTTATCAATCTCATCTATACATGCGACACCCATATCAGCCAAGACGAGAGCCCCCGCCTCGAGCATCATACCGCCCGTGCTATCCCTGACAACCGCCGCCGTATTATGAACTATGAACCCATTTGCTATGAATGCATGTGAATCATTTACGGTCAAGTCATAGACTTCATTTAACCTCTCCTCACTCATGTCCTTAACTTTAACCAAGATAATCTCATCATTTAGCCGCTTAAAGCTGTTACGTGTTCGCCTCCTCTGCCTGATGAGTGCAAGCAACTTCTGGAGCTTCTCCGAATTACTAAACCCTATCTCCCTGAGGAAGATCTTTAAGGATTCTAGATCATAAATTGATACCTCGTATACCTGTTCCTCCCTTACGATCTTGCCGTTAATAATGCTTTCACGTGCACCGCGTCTCATGATTGATGATATTATGCCAAATCTCCGTAGGAGCATATCCACCTGTTCTGCAAGCTTCTTGCTCGATGTTAAGAAGAAGACGCATCTTCCATTCATGACCCCACCATTATTTGTGAATAACTGTCTTAGAAATCTACCAATCAGCTTTCTAGGCATGACATGTATTAGAGGATGGATCTCCAAGTCTCTCCCCTTATCTCCGACGGGGATTCCAAATGCTTTTAGGATTCTTGCTATGATCTTGTTTGAGAATCGGACGACATAACAATTTTCACGTTTATCCTTCTCAATCCTCGGGCTTAGTCCAAATAGCTTCCTTACTCTTCTGACATAGTTTCTCGCATCCTCGATCGAGCCTGTTGAGTAATGGATTATACAGGACCTCCTCTTGCGCGGATCCTCGATCAAGCATCCGCCTGAATATATGTCTCCTAGAAACTCCATGAATTCTTCATTTGGATATGGAGGCAGCCTGATTCTCTCAACCCCCCTATAACTCTTATATGCCACGGATTTGATGTATGGAATAACATCCTCAAAATTCATTTCGATTTTTTCGAGGATCCTTTTCAAGATCCCAAGCCTAGGGCTTGTCAGCCCCTTTCTCCATCGGTAATAAATGTAATCCTCACCTACCCCAAGGAATTTTGCCGCGTTCCTCGAGGATCCAAGCTTCTTCGAGAGCCTGTCTAGTAATTTGTTTAACCTACGTGGGTTAATTTCGATGAATACATCGTCTCCTATAAGCTCATAGAGACATTTCCTCCAATCGCCCTCTAGCTCCGGGATTTTGGCGACGAGAGCAACATAGTCTCCAACCCTCACTTCGCAAGCCTTTTTCCATTTTAGTGTTTCTCCATCTTCTGAGCAGAGGATTGGCGTCTCCGCTGTTAGAGTGATCGATTTGCCTAAAACAGTATCTATCCGAATTACCTTATCTGCCTTTAGCTTGTAATATCGTATCGCCTTATGAATCTCAATTCTCCTTAAATCTTTTGAGGGCGCAATTAATTTAACGATTTCTGGATTCTCTGAAATCCAAACTCCGTCATCCAATTTTCGTGATCCATTTTTGAGATTCTCTTCCACGACTTCTCTTATCGTGAGTATTCCATTGCTTGTGTAAATTAGAGTGTCTCCCGAGACGCATAAGCCTGCTGCGGTCGAGCCTCTTCCAGATGTGTAGATCCCTCTCGGCGCCATCATGGCGACGTATTTGAGTAGCTGGCTCTTCCCTGTTCCGGGATCTCCGACGAGTAGGAGGTGGATGTCGCCGCGTATCCTCGTGCCATCCGGATATTGTTTCGGCCTTCCGCCGAAGAGGAGGAGCATTACGGCCTTCTTCACATGCTCTAGCCCGTAGAGGCTGGGCGCGATCGAATCTATGAGCTTCCTATGGATCTCCGGATCCTTGGCCATCTCCCTGAAGAGCTTCTCCTCCTCGGGTGTTATGATCAGGCTCTCGGGCTCCTTGCTTGCGGTCTCTATGCTAACCGCCTCGAGATACATCTTCGAGGTCCTCCTCGGAGTATTGGCATCGCGCTCCGGCATGGTCCTAAGTATCCCGGTAACTATCACCCTGTCGCCAGGCCTAGCCACGTCAACGATATCACCCTTAAGCTCTACATCAATCACCCTCGGTATCTGGCCTGGTGGAAGATCCTCAGGCTTCTCCTGTATCCCCACGAGCTGGAAGTCAATGTACTCCGACTCCTCCGGTATCATTTCGAATTTTCTGCTCCTGCATCTTTCGCATCTCTCGGGGGGCCTGAGCCTCGGTCCTGAGGAGTCCTCGGAGGACAGGTATTTCGCGCCGCAATTTGAGCAGGCGAAGACCGCTGTCTTCAGCATTGGGCGGACGGTGCTCGCCCTGACCATTATCCCGTCCACGGCTATCAGCTTTCCGAGATGATGTGATCGGATCTCCCTGATTGGTATCCTGTCTGGGAGGTTGAAGACTCTTGCCTTGAACTCCTTTAGCGTCGCCGCGTAGTCCGGGTCCTCGACCTGAAGCTGCTTATATGCTGTTCTATCGAGTATCGGGAGATACCTCAGCGGATCATTAACTATAAGATGGCTGAGCTCTTCATCGAATGATATCAGGTCGCTGTGATCAACGGGTATTGATTGTTTTCGCTGAGCCGCGGCCGTGGCTAGAAGGGACCTATACTTCTCCTGCTTGAAGAAGCTTAGCATCCTCTCCTCTATCTGGGGCTCAGCGGCCATCGCCACCCACCTCCACGAACTCGTGCCAGGCGTTTACGAGCCCTAGTAGCTGGCCATAGAATACCTCCTCCTCGGCTGTGAGATTTCGGACCATTGAGGCCGGGATCCTCTTCGCGGCGAAGCTCATTATCTTCGCGAGCCTGAGGGAGTAGATGTCTCTCAAGTGCATCATTAGCTCGGGCTCGCCGCTTGAGATAATCCTCCTAGCCT
>Ga0209183_1000165_pt1 | contig 31094 bp, 34 predicted proteins | sample LHCtaG_2_FD_184120 | JGI IMG/M metagenome (GOLD analysis project Ga0209183, IMG submission 184120) | Hot spring microbial communities from Little Hot Creek, USA to study Microbial Dark Matter (Phase II) - LHC4sed_replicate (SPAdes)... | ecosystem: Environmental > Aquatic > Thermal springs > Hot... | reverse complement strand
AACCAGGCTCCTACTAGCTAGGAAGGACATTAACTCACTCCGCTCTCCTATGCTCTCGGATATTTAAAGCGGTAATTATTTGTACTTAAACATACTTATATAGTGCTCAGGTACTTATACCAATTACATAGTTAAGAACTCTACCCCGAATGGAGGAGCGTTCTTCCGGACGTTATCGGGGTTTCAGGTTTGCTACAGATACCCTTACCTTTATATCTCTTAGAACGTACTCTGAGCTGAGGTTTGAGTAGGTGTTGAAGACTAAGGTAGCTGCGTATGTGGAGCTAGTTAGACCCCACAACGTCTTAGCTGCTGCTCTCTCAACAGCTTTAGGGTACTCCGTAGCCTCTAGAGCTCTTGGAATGCCCCTAGACATAGCGGACCTTGTAGTAGCTTGCCTAGTAGTAGCTCTGGTAGCTGCTGGTGGTTATACTATAAACGACTACTTCGACTATAGGGTTGACCTAGTTAACAAGCCCTATAGGCCCGTACCATCCGGTCGGGTAACTCTTAGTGAGGTTCTAAAGCTCTCCGTAGCCTTAGGTATAGCTGGGGTACTGCTATCCACATACTTCGGAGCTCTATCCCTACTGTACGTAGTCCTAAACTCCATACTGGTCTACACGTATTCAGCTAAGATTAAGGAAACTGGTTTTCTAGGCAACCTAGTCGTTAGCTTAGAGGGTGCTGCTACCATAATCTACGGCTCCCTGGTAGTGTACTTAAGGACCGGTGCAGCTGAGGTCATACTAGCGTCTCTGACCCCGGCATCGATAGCCTTTACCCTATTACTAGGTAGGGAGGTCGTTAAGACCATCGAAGATTACTATGCCGATGCTGAGAGGAACGTTAGATCCCTACCGAGAACTATAGGGTTAAGAGCTTCCGCACTCGTAGCTTCAGCAATACTACTAACGGTTTTACCCCTCTCAGTTCTACCAGCTCTCTCAGGGTACTACAATAAGGTTGTGTACATCCCCCTAGCAGCTATTACGGTAACTCTAGTAGTACACTCGTCAGTTAAAATGGCACTAAGCACTAACGTGGTTTCCACAGCAGTTAAAGTAAGGTCGGAGCTTAAGGTAGCAGTATTTACTGGGATAGTAGCCCTACTAATTTCATCTATGGCATCTTCGCTATAGATACTCGCACTAAACTCGATTTAAAGCAGTTCCCCACCATACTACCTAAAGCTACTGCATTACTTCCGTAGCTAACCTCACTCTAGAGCTCCAACCTAACCTCTTATTTTAGAAATATTGTTAAACGAGTTTATTATACTTTTTTCAAAAACTACTGTATTGAATCATAGTATTTAACTGAAAGATTATAGGGGGAGTGGGGTAGGGGGGATACACTTATATACTCTTAAACGTACCCCTATCTGGGGGAGATGAAGGAGGTAAAGTACCTAGTCTATGGGAAACATGTTTACGGTAGCCTATACGGCTGTGATTACGAGTTACTATCAGACCCTAAATTCCTTGAGGAGGTTGTTGTAGAAGCTGCTAAGGTCGGTAATATGACTCTACTTGAGGTAAAGACCTGGCACATAAGCCCAGGGGTAAGCGTTGTCGCCGTAGTGCTTGAGTCGCACATAGCCATACATACATGGCCTGAGTACTACTTTGCCGCGGTAGATGTGTACTCGTGCGGTAGGCACTCAAAACCTGAGGAAGCATTTAAGTACATAGTTAGCCAGCTTAAACCTAAGCGCTTTGAGTACACCGTTGCAGATAGATCCTACATAGAGTAAATCGGAGACTCCTCACCTCAGTTCACGGACTCTGCTAACTTCTACGAGCCTCCGCAGGAATCGGCGCTTCCGGCTATCATCTCAGTGGTACTTAAACTCCCGAGAGCTTCCGGAATCGGCTTCTTCAGCTGACTTACTGGGTCTATCTCAAAGAGCCTCCACTCCGCAATGTAGCCTCTAGAGCTAAGTAAGTCGAGGAATTCCACTAGCTTAGATAGGCTCTCCATGGGCGTAGATACTGCAGTTATAGCTACCCCCTCTCTACTACTTAGAAGAGCTTCGGAGAATATTGGGAGACCGAGTACCGCCTTCACAGCCTTAGCTACCGAGTGCGGCACTCCGTAAACTACGAGAACCCTCCTAGTACTAGGGGATAGCTTCTCGATGTACCTCTCCATAGCTGGTCTAATCCCAGCTATAACCCCTCGACCAATTACGTGGTGATGGTAGTGCTTTAGGAGGGTTCGGTAGCTAACACTTATCGACCTAGATCTAAGGTAGTTAAGCACGTCCTTAACCTTTGTTAGAGCGTTCTCCTCGAGGAGGTTTACCAGAGCTATATCAACGGTATCGCAAGAGCCTACCCAGGGAACTATAGGTTGCTGGTACGCTGATGCTAACGCTAGTAGCTCCCTAACGTAGATCCTATCTAAGGTTCCCCTAGCTACGTGAGCTAGTACGTACTTAGGGGCTATAGCGCTATCCAGTACGTAGACCTCGGAAGGCTCTACACCTACGCGGTCTACTACGTAGTTAACAACCGTCTCCACTTCATGTCTTTTACTCACGTACTTAAGTATGGTAACACCTTCAAGAGTTCTAATAAAGGACCTCAACAGAACCTCGGGAATATCTTTTATCGGTATCCTAGAACGGTACATTAGCAGGACCTCAGCAAGCCCCATCCTACTGAGGAACGGAACAGCTTTAAAGCCTATACCAGAGCCTTCTAGTTGCTTAATTATCCTCCATACCGAGGAAACGCTCAACCCCGTAGCTTCGGAAACCTCCCTTAGGGTAGGTACGTAGGTTAGGCTACTGATGTACTCAATAACTCTGAGAGTTGAGGTTCCGAGGACTACTATCTCGTTACCCCCGAAACTCTAGGTACTTACTGAAGTTAAAACAGTACCCCAGTAAAAGGATTTAAGCCTCAGTTCGCAGATACCTCTGGCGCCGGGGTAGCTCAGCTAGGTAGAGCGCCGGGCTGTTAACCCGGTGGTCGGAGGTTCGAGTCCTCCCCCCGGCGCCACGGCCCTCCACCTAACCTACTTGGCAACCTCGGGTATACCCGCATAAAAGCTCCTAGCTACCTAAGCTTGAGGGGGCTACTGGTTGAGCGAGAGCAGGGAGGAGAAGGTAGAGGAGGTTGAGGAGCAGGTGGAGGTCGGCGAGTCCGAAGCTTTAGAAGAAGCTCCAGCAGATTTCGTTGTAGATGTAGATGCTCTCGAGGTTATGCTACGTGTAAGTGATCTACTAGTAGAGGCTACTCGCTCTATAGAACATTTGAAGTACATCGAAGAGATCGAGAGTGTGCAAAGTGAGGTCACAGTTAAGGGGAGAAGGAAGACTAAGAGGGTAAGTAAGGAAAGGAAGGAGGTTAAGAAGGAGGAAAAACCTAAGGCGAGGGGTAAGAAGAAGGGTAGTAAAGGAAAAGCCTCATCCTAAGAATGAGTAAGGAACTTTTACAAGTACTAGCTCATACCAGCCCCTAGCTTTGAAGGGAGCTCCCACATTGGAGGATAAGACCCGGACCTTTATCTACGGTATCCTCCCTGTTTAAGGTACTCCCCCTCTTAGATGCGCGGTATCTGAGGCTGGTAGGGCCTTCATGACGTACTCCTCTCCGTAGCCTACGATAATCCTGTAGTAGCCGGATAGCTGTCTATCTACTTCAGGGTCTCCGGTATCTATAAGTAGGTACTTAAGCTTCAGTAGCTTATCCCTAGAGCTTACGACTATCAGCTTACTCCTACCCAGAGCCTTCAGTATCTCAGGTGTTAGTTGCTGGTTACCCCGACCTATAAGGTATCCCTGACCACCTATTACCGAGAGTACTACGTACACCTCCCCGTACTTACCTAGTAGGGATTTTATGCCCTCGGATGTCAGATCCTTACCTACGAGCTTACCGTCTACCATAGCATCAAACCCGAGTAGGGTTTTCTCAACCCCTAACTTCTCAGCTATGTACTTAACAGTACTCCCGGGACCTAGGAGGTAGAGTACTCCTGGCTTGTAGAGGTAATCTAGGAAGTGCCTAGCTATACCCTCTAGGTCGCCACCGCTGTGAAGCTCCTTAGTCTGTACCCTAAGGTTATGGGAGGCTGCTGTTAGAGCTCTTCCGCGTAGTTCTACTAACATAAGGTCCCTCTGAAGAGCCTCCTCATCCATGTCGAGAACTTCACCTAGCTCGATAGAAGCCAACCCACGGCAGGAGTCTACAACAATCTCTGCGGCAGCCTCAGGTGATACTGCAAAAACTGAGGAGTAGACCTTAACACCTGATGGGACTCCGAGCATTGGTGCAGTAGTTCCACATGCTTCTAGAACGTCCCGGGCAGTTCCATCTCCACCAACGAAGACTAGTAGCTTTACATCTCTCCGTAGCAGTTCCCTCACCACCTCTAAGGTATCCTCCCTACTGGTCTCCGCAGACTTAGGCACGTCTATGCACTCGTAGATACCGGGGTCTAGGCCTAACTCCTTAAGGTAGAGGCACCCCATTACCCCGTTGGCCGAGATTACCTTAACCTCCCCAGGTTGGCTGTACTCAAATAACCTACGTAGGAACCTCCTAGCTCTACCGGGGGCTACAGGCTTAGCCCCTCTTTTAATAGCCTCTAGGAGGAGTCTCCCATCAGTACCTTTAAGCCCTACCGAACCGCCCATACCAGCTATTGGGTTTACTAGGAAGCCCACCCTACAGGTTTCCACAGAGCCCCACCCTAAACCTAGCTCACACTTACCAGACCTATAGGTATAAACCTCAGCTCCACGTCGGGTAGCTTTACTAGGGCTACGCACTCTCTCAGCCCTATTGATAGAACTCCCTCGCAGTAGGAGACCGTAGGTTTCCAGGAGCGGCCTACTAATAGGATCCTAGGCTTAAGTGTTTTGATAGCTGTGTTTAGGTGTTTAAGCCCTGTTCGTACGTAGAGAGGTGTAGAGATATCTAAGCACCTACTAGGTGGGAAGTATGAGATCACGATATCGAGGTTACCACCGCCGCTACGTGAGACCAGGGTATGCGCATCGTATGCGGGGTTCACAGCTCCTACACCGCCTACTCTAATACCGCTTACCTCAACTACCCTACCATCTACTAGAGCGTTAAGCTCCTTAGCTAGCTTCACGTAGTAGATATCGTCGCTCTCACCGGTAACTAGCACTAGCTTGAAGCGGCTAAGCCTCTTAAGAGAGCTCCTACCTACGTTTACATCCCCGCAGAGAGCTAGCAGGTCCGGTTCGAGCCTACTAACTAGGTTAACTACTACTGTTCCTAGGCTAGGGTTCCTCACACCGCTTACGGCAGCTATTAGCAAAGCTCTACAACCTCCTGAGGTACCTCTCTAGTAGGGCTAAAGCTACCGAGGAAGCCACTACGTCCGAGATGGAGCCTAGGTTGATCCCTGCATAGGTTAGAACCCTTCGTAGGGCTGAGTCCTCTACCCTACCTGAGCTAGCTAAAGCCCTCACAAGCCTCGAAGCCATCACCCCGCAGGACTTAAAGCAAACGCTGTCTACGTACTTACCTGCGGCGTAGCGGTAAACCCTACCTACTGCTATTGGTAGTTCAGCTAATTCTACCTCTCTCAGTAGTTCAGCTAGCTCTAGAGATACCTCGAAACCTCTAACGATGTTGTAGGCTACTAGGTCCCAGCTAGATGACTCCACTAAAACCTCGTAGACGCTCCTAGAGTTCCTAGGGGTTACGTAAACTCCGTGGTAGCTAGGTCCAGCTACGGAGATAGCCTCTAGCAAGGCTTCAGGAGGCTCCTTAGCTAAGCAGTCCCAAAGCCTTTGAAACCCCATACCGACTAATTTACTTACATCCCTGCTAGAGCTCTCCCTAGTTGAGTAGAGAATAGTTGATGCTAAGGAGATCGCTGTTAGCCCGTAACCTAAGCAGGTATTGGTCCCTACAAGAGGGTCCTTACGCACCTCGTTAACTAAGCCAAGTAGGCTGGTCCCTAGGGGTACGCATTCGGGGTATCTAGTTAGACCCTCTATAGACCTCCATATATAGTAGGACGATAGTACCATGGATACCGTGGTTAGGTCCTTAAAGCCCTCCACCCCTGAGACACCGCTGACCTTAGGGGCTAAGATCTCGATGACGAAAGCTGTTGAAAAAGCTCTGGCAACAGCGTACCACAGGTCCTTAACACTCAAATCGAGCACCTGAACTAGAACTTCACGTTGAGAACTACCAGGACTTTATCTACGTACTCCCCCAAAGTCCTTACCCACTCGTCTCCTACAGCTATAGGCGAGAAAACCCCGACTAGAGTAGCCCCTACAGACTTAATCAGCTTTACTAGAGCTGCAGTAGTTTTCCCGGACCTGATTATGTCGTCCACTATAAGAACCCTATCCCCCCTTCTAATCCCAGGGGAGGGTATGTAGAGCCTCACTATCGATGGCGGGTCCCTAGACATATACTCCACTTCGTAAACTCCTTCAGAGGTTATCGGTATACCCTTCCTAGCTACAGCTAGCCTAGATCTGAGGAGCTCTGAGACTAGCGTTGCGAGAGGTACACCATCTAACTCAACGGTTAGCACGGTATCTACTTCAGGACCTAGGTACTGATACGCTACGTATGCTAGGATCTTCATTAAAACTACGTTGCTTAGAACCTCCTGTAGGTCAACAGCACCGTCCCTAAACCTAATATGCCTTCTTAAAAGCTCTGAGACCACCTCCTTAGATGTCAGTAGCTTAACTATATTCTCAGCTCTCTCATAGTTTGGTATTATCTTAAGGGTAATGTACCTCCATAGAGCTGGTGGAGGTAGGTCAAGGATCTCGGAAAGCTCCCTATACTTCATTAAGTACCTGTAAAGCCTCAGTAGCTCTACTGCGTGGTACCTAATGTCCTTACTGCACTTAGTCTCCACGAGTTCTTACCTCTAAGTTAATTTGCTTCTGTTAAAAATAAAACTGGTAAAACCTGAGGTAGGGGTTTACTGGTAGGATGACTGCGCACTCCCTACTTCAGGGTCACATTTTAACCATAGTAGCAGGGGTTAGCTATTTTTAAGATTCCGATCTCCTCTATGTAGAGATCTAGCTTGTCTATGAAGTCCTTAAAGTAGTATACCGGAACTACGGCTACATCTTCACTAACCCCCCGAATAGCTTCACTTAAGGTAACTAGCACTGCTATGGAGTACTTGAACCTCCTTAGTAGGGGGTTCCTCCCTGCTTCATAGGCACACCACTTATGTAGCTCTAGTAGCCTCTGTAGGTGCTTTGAGGCAGCCTCCCTAACCCTCTTACTACCCGAGTACCTAGAGCTCCAGTGCTTGCAGTCTACGGCTAGAGCTAGCGATGAAGCTGTATCCACAGCTAGTACGTCTATCTCCATCCTTCTAGGGCCGAACCTAAAGCTCCTAACTACTTCATAACCTCTAGCTGAGAGAACCTCCGAGACGAACTCCTCGAAATCTCTCCAGCTGAGGTACTCCGATACCTTCCTAGGATCACAGCCTCTCCTTATAGCGTATATAGCTACAGGTACTAGAGACTTAACACACACCTCCCCGGAGAGGCCCTCGTAGAAAGCTTCGGAGCCCACTACATCGATGGCCTCAGCAACCCTTTCAATCTCCTCGCGCTTAGCGCATCTGCTGGAGGAGAAGACCTTAAGGAGGTCGTAGAGGATCAGACGGTTGCGTCCCTCTTCACCCACTCCGAGATCACCTCCCTCATCATAGCTCCACGTGCTGCTAGCAGTAGATTCCGCAACTTCCTAGCTACCCTTAGCTTACCACAGTATAAATATCATAAATATCTATCCCACTTAAGCAGTACCCCCATACTCCAGGGTTAGGTGAACAACTCCTAGGTTTACGACTATCACTCCGTAAGCCTCGAGCAGAGCTATTGAAGGCCATCCCCACAGGAGCTCCACCAGTAAAGCACCTAATGGACCTAAAACGCCTACTACAGCTAGGGAGTTACGTAGCCCCCTTCTCCTAGTTACGTGGGAGGCTACTGAGAAGCTGATGAAGCTAAGCCACATCTGAACGAAGAACCAAGTCGATACGAAAGTGTGGGGTCTAGTAGAGGAGGGGAAAACCCCTATAAGTGCTAGGAAGATGCCGGCAACGAAGAGTAAGGAGGAGGAGAAGGCTTCGACCTTAGACCTAGCTACGTATAGTAGGTAGAGGGAGAAAAGGCATGCAAGTACTCCCGACACCACTAGACCGGCGTTGTAGACCCACGGCATGTTAGCTCGTGGAGCACCGAGGTCGCTGAAGGCGTGTCTCCAGATACTAAACCAGGGGTTGAGGTAGGCTGAGACAGCGATCGTAAGCCAAGCGATTACCGAGGCCAGGATCCCTGCGAGTCTCCACAGATTTAGTAGAGCTCTGCCTAAGGGGCTCCACGACCCCACCTGGGTACACCTTTGGGGTACTTTAGGTACTGCAGGGAAGCCTTTCGCTTAACCCTAGCTCGCTAGCTACTTCGTTGAGCTCTCTGCAGACCCTCCTATGTACCGGGATCCCTATCCTAAGCCTCGTTTGGGCCGTTAGCCAGGCTTTCTCGCCAGGTAGCCAGATCTTATCTGCACTAGGGTGCTTTCTCAGGGACTTTATCTCGGAGATGTACTTCTCGAGCCTTTCGTAGAACTCCTCCCTAGGCATGAATCTCTCTATATCTATTGCGGAGAACGCGTGCCCTACGTTAGCTGGTCTAGTACCTACGGTGTAGCCTACGTGGACCCCCCAAGCAGCACCTGAGAGCACTCCGCATATTATGTCGATTACTAGAGCTAGACCCGACCCCTTATGCCCTCCAAATTCCTCGCCAAGCCCACCTAGGGGTAGTATAGCGGCTCTACCCCTTCTAATCTCCTCGAAGACCTTAGTTGCATCTCCCGCAAGGATCGAGCCGTCCTCCCCTAATACCCACCCCTCAGGTACTCTCTTACCCAGCTTAGAGTAGACCTCCACCTTACCTACGGGTACTACTGCGGTAGCCGCGTCGAACAGTATCGGAGGGGGTTTCTGCCTAGGTACAGCTACCGCTATAGGGTTCGTACCTAAGGTCCTACCAACGGTATTTACGTAGGCAACGAGAGGCTCTGAGTTAGTACTTGAGATACCTATGAAGCCCCTTTCAACGGCCTTAAGGGCGTAGTAGCCAGCTATACCGTAGTGCTGGCTATTACATACAAGGACTAGGGATACTCCGTAGGTCTCTGCCTTCTTTAAGGCTAGCTCCATAGCCTTAACCCCAGCTATGTGCCCTAAACCACTGTCAGCATCTACTAGCGCTACAGCTCCCCCATCCCTTACTACGTGGATGTTAGGTCTAGGGTTTACGCAGCAGCGTACTATCCCGTCAACGTACCTTCGGACCCTCTGAACACCGTGGCTCGATATACCCATTAGATCAGCTGTAACAAGTACATCCGAAACTATCTCAGCATCCTCTGGGCTAAGCCCAGACGCCTCGAATATGTCGGTAACGAAGCCCTTAAGCTCGGAGTGCCCTACCCTAATGTACTCCTCCGGAGGTACCGGAGGCTCCCGCTCGTAGAGCTCTCTACTCCAAGTCAAGGTAGAGCTCCCCTTAGGTAGGTTAGGGACCTTGGCTACTCGATTAGGAAGTCCTTCTTACTAACCCTCTTAACTAGCTTACTGCCTGACCCTACACCTAGGTCCTCCTTATCCAGCTCACTGAAGAAGTCCTCACTATCTTTAAACTTAACGGTAAACGCGCAGTTACCGTTAGGTAAGAGCGCCTTCCTCTCGCAGTAAGCGAATTGGCATTGATAGCCTATGCACTGGTCACCGGTTAACCTACACATAGCTACCTTCTGAGTGTAGCCCTTAACTACCTTAGTGGAGAGTACCTGAGCCCCTTTAGCGCACTTAAATAGCGGGCATAGGTTGTTGCACTGCTTACCTATAGGCTTAGGCTCCAGAAACTCCCTCTCTCTAAACTCCCTCCTAGGGTAGAGCTCTCGTCTGTCGGGGTTCTTCGACACAGAGGTGCTACCCAGAACATAATTTCCAGCTGGTTATTAAATCTTAGCTACCCTTCGTAGGGAATGGCGGTAAGATCGCCACGTAGCCCGCGCTTAGCCTAGGTGAGGTGTACTATAGAAACCGAGGAGCTAGTTCTAATAAAATCCCTACACTAAGTTGTTGGGGGCTGTTACGTAGTTGATGTTTAGAGGTTAGGTTTTAAGCTCTTGTTCCATACCGGTACCGCCTAGGTGATGGGGGCCGTGCTCCGAGCCTAGGTGGGTCTAACCTAGATGGGAGCCCCGTGCCGTTAGGCTCGACGGCCATCCGTGAACCCGCACCGATAGCTCGTGAGGTGGAAGCCCCTAGGTGCAACGAATATAAGCTAGTGAGGGCGAGCATCTAGGGGCAAACGGCTACTTGAAGAGCTCTTCGAGGAGTTCGGGCCTCAGCTTTGTGGACTACGTACTAGCTGTTACCGCTTGGCTTAGCGTATCGTCGGCATCAGTACTGGTACTACTCTCCGGTAGTAGTGCTTTGGTGTGTGCTTTCTGGAGGCTCGTCATAGCGGTTGCTGCCATCTCCGTGTACTCTACCTTCTCAAGGCAGCTCATACTTGCGTACACCAAGACGGCTACAGCTCTAAGTATCATCGCGGGATTACTTCTAGCAACGCATTTCCTGACCTGGATGGAGTCCCTTTTCCACATACCGGTATCCCTATCTACGACCATAATAGTACTCTACCCTATCGTAGCGTTAGTATACGAAATAGCTCTAGGTATGTCTAAACCTACTCGAAGAGAGCTGTCTGGTATGCTGGTAGCGTTCCTAGGAACCCTCGTAGCTGTGAGACCCTACGTAGCTGGCGGATCAGCCCTTGGGGTACTCCTAGCAGTTGTAGGAGCCTTAACTGGGGCGGCATACTTTACCTTAGGTAGGCTTCTAAGGAGGTCCGGGGTAGCTCTAGCTAGCTACACAATACTCTGCTACAGCTCAGCTGCGGTAGCCCTACTATGCTACTCCACTGCGGTAGCAGAACCACTACTACCTACCAGTAGTAGCTCGTGGCTGTACCTAGTACTACTAGCCTTAGTACCTATGTTAGGTGGTCACACGGTCATGAACTACCTAATGAAGAAGCTCAAGTCGTATGTAGTAAGCGCTATAGGCTTTGGGGAGGCTCCAGGAGCTACGATACTAGCATCCTTACTACTCTCACAGAGGGTAGACCTAAACGTAGTAATAGGCATGTTAATATCTATAGCAGGAGCTCTCTACACAATTAAAACCTCGACTAAAGCCCTCTAATGAGGGGTTTAAGATTAGGAAGAGGGGCTACCCGAGCTCTCTATCTGCTGACCGTATTTAGAGCTTTCTAAAAAGCTTACTAAAAGCTTTACGTTCCACTCGCGGCAGCTCCTTCTCCTAGGGTCAACGGGTATCTTAAGCCTTTTAGCGTCACCTAGAGATAGCCCAGCCTTAGAGAGCTCGCAGGGGCTGAAGCCTTTACCTCGCCTCAAGTTCCTGGAAAGCCCCTGCTCCCTTATCAGCCTAGGTGGTTTAACGTAGGGCTTTAACACTGTTTGCACACCTAAACACTCTCCCAGCTAGTGCTTAAAACTCTTCAAGAGATGGTTCTCGGAGTGCTTTCTCAGGCGTATTTATGCTAAGCCTGCACTGTATCGTGGTACACTATTATGGATACTCTAAGAGTGCTTGTAACAGGAGGTGCTGGCTTCATAGGTAGTCACTTAGTCCGCGAGCTGGTTTCCCTAAGGTACGAGGTGAGGGTGCTGGATAACCTATCGCGGGGGAGCTTAGAGAACCTAGGGGAAGCTCTCAGTGAGGTAGAGCTGGTTCTCGGCGATGTGAGGGACCCTGAGGTTACTGCTAGAGCTGTCTCTGGAGTTGATGCGGTACTACACCTAGCAGCTCTAGTGGATGTAGAGGAGTCTATACGTTTCCCGGAGCTATACACCGAGGTCAACCTAGTGGGTACCTTAAACCTAGTTAAAGCCTCTAGGAGGGTTGACTCCTTCGTGTTTAGCTCAAGCGCTTCTGTCTACGGAGACCCGGTAAGGGTACCCATACCGGAAACGCACCCCCTATCACCTAAATCCCCCTACGCGGCTTCTAAAGCTGCGGCAGAGCTCTACATTAAGACCTACTCAAATATCTACGGGTTTAGGTATGTTATACTAAGGTTATTCAACGTCTACGGGCCTAGGCAGTCTAGAGGGTACTCCGGAGTAGTAGCTGAGTTCATAAGAAGGGCTTTAAGGGGGGAGCCCCCTGTTATCTACGGAGATGGTGAGCAGACCAGGGACTTCATATACGTTTCAGACGTAGTTAAGGCTATAGTCTCCTCCCTCAGGTCTAAGGTTTCCGGAGTGTACAATGTAGGTAGCGGTACACCCACAAAGATCTTAGACCTAGCATACACCGTATTGAGAATTACCGGTGCAGAGAACCTAAGACCTGAGTTTAGGGAGACAAGGCCGGGTGATGTAAAGCACTCGGTAGCAGATATCTCGAAGGCTAACCGCGAGCTAGGTTTCAGACCATCTACTAGTTTAGAGGCAGGTCTACGTGTACTCGTAGACTTCTACAGGAGGTTGGGTCAGGAGCGCTCATAGAGCTCTGAAGCCCTCTAAGCCCAGACCCCCTCAAGGTAGTGGCGGTATGAGGTGCTCTACGAGTGGGTAAACAGCTAGAGTAATTACGTAGGATAGGGCTATTAGTACTACGTGAGGTATTGCCGGTGAGTAGATTACGTAGTCGTACTCCTTTAAGGACCCGCTCTCAATCATCTCCAATACCCTCCTTCTCTGCTCCTCGAAGTCTACATCGGCTTCAGCCTTAGCGGAGCAGATAAAGCCGTCACCGGTTGGGATAGTATGGAGGAACACGAAGTTCTTCTTTACGAAGTTAGCTACTCTTGTAGGCCTGCCGACTACGTATAGAAAGCTCTTACTACCTTGAATGCACTTAAGCTCTTCGAATACCTTAGAGTACCTAGCTAGGTTTAGAACTACGTTAGATACTATCAGTGGTAGGGGGGCTAAGGACGATAGTACATACGTAGCTAGGGGTATCAGGGGTTTATCTAGGTGAGTTAATGATATGAGGAGTGTAGCTAGTAGGTCAGCGCCACCTATAGCGTTCAGTAAGAACAGCAGTAAGTACGTAAGTGGAGGTACTAGGGCTAGTGCTACCCTAACGGGAGAGGTGCTGGAGAGACCACCTAGTAGTAGGCTCCCTATAGCTACTACGTACGCAGGTACCCACACCACTTCAGGTATTTCACGACTGACTAGGTCCTTGTAGGATGCGTAAGCTAGGGTTACTACTACAGCTATAATGGGAACTACGTAGTGCATTCCCTAAACCCTCTTCCACTTAACGGTGTAGGTTTAAGGTAATTTATCCCCAGCTCCGCGTCCTTGAAGTCCATAGAAGCTTAATAAGCTGTTGAGTGGTGGAGTCGTAGCTTTAGCCTCCAAGACTCCCCGACCTAGGGGCGATCTTCTAGTGTTCGGGACTTCCACACTTTGCTTTAGGCTACGGTAACACCTTTAGATTAGCGGTGAGCTAGAGTCACTCCTCTACGTCTTTAATTCCGTCCTCGGTTATCGCGAAGACGGCCTCCCCCTCAGGTAGGTGAGGAGCATCCACTATCCTCGCTATCCTCCTATTACCTCTAGACTTCCTAAGCTGGATCCTGATACCTGGAGCGTGTGCTAGGACGTGACCGCCAACAGCTTGCGTTGGGTCTCCGTAGAACACGTCGGGTCGTGCCATGACCTGGTTGGTCACTACTATAGCTACGTCGTAGAGGTCAGCTATTCTAGTAAGCTGGTGTAGATGCCTATTAAGCTTCTGCTGCCTTAGAGCTAGGTTCTCCCTTCCCGGGTACTCAGCTCTGAAGTGACCTGTCACTGAGTCTATTACTACTAGGCCTATGTTCTCCTTAGGTATGAGGTCGGCTATCTCCTCAACTACAGCCATCTGGTGGTCGCTGGATATAGCCCTAATCCAGTATATGTTAGCCATAGCCTTCTCAGGGTCGAGCCCGACGGCCTTAGCCATAGACTCTATCCTCTCCCAGCGGAACGTACCCTCGGAGTCTATGAATATAGCCTTAGAGTTCAGGCCCCCCTTTTCCCTAGGTAGCTGTACATTTACCGATAGCTGTAGGCATAACTGGGTCTTACCGGTACCGTACTCCCCGAAGAACTCAGTTACGGTTTTAACCTCCACACCCCCTCCAAGGAGCTCATCTAGCTTCTTAGATCCAGTTGTTATCTTAGGTAGTTCACCTCTCTCCTTCTTAAGGTCTAGAGCTGTCTTCAGGGTAAGCCCTAGGAGCTCCCTAGCTTTAGTAACTATTCTATGAGCCGTAGGTAGGGGGATCCCTACAACGCTTGCAAGCTCACTTACATTAGCTACCGCAATGGACTCTAAGGTCTTGTATCCAGCTTCCCTAAGCTTCGTGAGTATAGTTGAGGATACACCAAGATCCTCCAGAGACTTCCTACTACTCACAGCTACGCTCTCCCCTCAACGGAGGGGTTAGAAGCTATTAAACGCTCAGCACTAGAGGCCTAACTAAACTACGCTAAGCTGGTTCCGGTAGCTTTCCATCCTAAGGGGTAGGGCTTCACTTAGCGGTATATGCCCTCGCTAGGTACTCCTAAGCTCCTGTTGGGAGCATATCTTCGTGGTTAGCTCCCAGATCTCGGGTACTACCCTAGCCGCCTCCTCGACCATGGCTCTAACCACATCCCTAAGTTCCCACTGTGCTTGGGGGCTTAGCCTTAGGCAGGCTATGTGCACCAGCTCCCTGAGGTTCACGGTCATCAGTATTGAGGTAGTAAACGCCTGGGGCAGGATGTACCTAGAGTCCTCGTATGGTACCCCGGCCTCCACCATCTCCCTGTAGAGCCTGTAGCAGTACTCCACCGCCTCCCTAAACCTATCTTCGTACCCTGCTTTAGCTACAGACTCCGGTACTACGTAGTCGGGTCTAACCTCAGCGTACCTCTGGGACTCCTGCGTGTAGGAGGCTATCCTGTGCCTGACCAGCTGGTGGCTAGCCACCCTCGATATACCCTCAATGTAGAAGGTGAAGACTATGTGCTCTAAGACCGAGGGGAAGGCGGCCGCGGCCCTAACCCAGCCACCTACGTCCTCCTCCGGGTACTCGGTTAGGTAGTGCTCGACACCCCTCTCCCTAACCCTACCCTGGGAAACCTTAGCAGCTAGTACCACCAGCCTCCTAGGATCTAGACCCGTAGGTGAGCTGTAAGCTACTAGGGAGACCCTCATCGGTACCACATCTCAAATCTAAACCTCACCTCTCCTAAACTTTTAAGAACAGATCTACATCATCTGCTACACAAGAGGTAGCTTTCGGTTCCAGAGTTTAAGGAGCTTACACGTGATCAACTACCCTAGGACTTACGAGATTAAGGGAGGGTAAATGTAAGGGCTCGCTGATTTTAAGTAAGAAGCTTTAAAAGCCTTACCTAGGCGGGGAACTTGGGAAGGGATAGAATAGTGGTGTTTATCGGTTTTGGAGCTAGGTCTCAAAGTAGCTTACGAAAGATCATCCTCATGTTGGATAAGCTGAGAGGTTATTACGATATAACAGTTGTTCACGTTCCAGACGATTCTCTGAACGGGTTACCCTATATAAGGATAGAACCTACTGCTAACTCAGAGGGGGACAATCCTTTCGAGGCTAAATTCGCTACCGAGTAGCCTTTCGATACCTCAAAGTTAAGCAGGAGGCTTAGACTATTTGCTTGTTTGAGTACTTGAGTTACTTTGGAAACGCGATGTTTATAGATATTCGTCTACATTAGAGATAGTGAAGCCATCAGGCATTGCCGATGATGGTGCACTCTCCGTAACCCGCACCCTATGGTGTGCGGGGATATAGCTCCCGATGAACCATCGATAGAGATGAGGTGGTTGGGGGAAGCCCGTGCAGAGTTTCCAAAATATCCGAGAAGATAAAGCACGGGCAACCACCCATATTAGTTCTCTAGTGAGTAGTTATGGGGTAGCTCTGGGGTGCTAGCTAGGGGGGTTCTAAAGGGTATGGATGCTGCAGTAGAGACTACATGGCTCTTACTAGGTAGTAGGGGTTAGAACCGCGGTGCGCCCCTCTCCAGTGAAATTAAATAGATATGTAGTCCTTCTAGTGCTTACAGCCTTAGCTACAGGTTTTTTCTTTACCTACGTCCACCTACCTTCAACTCCCATACCCTTAGGGAATTGGGGTCTTAAGTATAGCGATATAGTGTACGGAGTGTTCTATCCTAGGTTTCTTAAAGTAGGTAGCTCGGATGGTAGGTACTGGTACTCCCCTATATCACCAGATGAGCTAGTAAGGAGTGGGAGACCCTGCCCAGCCCCCTACGTCGACTACTTCTTCGAGTACCCTCCGGTAGTCGGTGCTCTCTGGTACGTATCTACCTGCGTAGCCCTTACTCTTACCTCTCGAGGTAGCGGGGCTGGGTATGTGGAGTTTATCTCAGCTGTAGCTGAGGTCCACTTCCTAGTTAACGCAGTAGTACTGGTAGCCTCAATGGCCTTAACGTCTCTCCTGATATACAGGGCCCTAGAGGGCCCCCCGGGTTTAAGAAGGTTTGATAGGGCTCTACTATACTTGATCCTCCCCTCAGTACTTCTGTACACTACGTACAACTGGGACTCCCTCTGCTCACTTCTAGCCCTCTCCGCTTTTGTAGTGCTTACTAGGAGAGGGAGTAGGTGGAGGTTCCTCGTAGCAGGTGCGTTGCTCGGGCTATCAGTAGCTACGAAGCTCCTAACGGCCTCCATAGCCTTAGTTATTCTTGTTTACCTAGTTAAGCTAGGGCTGAGGCGTAGTAGCTACGGTGGAGGTTACGTACACTTCCTAGCCGGACTCCTTACCGCTGGAGGACTTCCTTACCTGGTACTACTCGCAGTTTCACCTAGAGCTTTCGTAGACTTCCTAACCTACCACTCTACGTGGTACTGTGAGAACTGCATCTACAGCATAGTAGTCCACGATATCTTTAGCCCTCTTCATAGGTTTATAGCTACTGGTGCCATACTAACATTCACTGTAGCAACAGCTCTAGTAACACTCCGCAAGGTCTTTGAAGAGGTTCCAGAAAGGGTTTATGAAGTGGCTCTATGTGCTGTAGGAGGGGTTGTCGTACTAAACTACGTATCCACACCGCAAATGCTCCTACTCGTAACCCCACTGGCTCTAATAGCTCTCAGCGGTACCGACTTAGTGCTCTACATAATCTCCGATGCACTGAACGCCCTCATCATGGTGTCATTCTTCTCTGACGCCTCCATAAGGGCAGTTCTCTCAAGCTTAGGACTTCCGATAGAGGTTAGGTACAGCCCGTGGACCCCGGACTCCCCAGTTCAGTGGCTAGCCTACGTAAGGAGTGCTATACTCATAGCCGTACTAGTGCGGAAGCTCAAGCAGCTGTACACAAAGTAGACCAGCCCACGTTTGGGGAGTCCCAACCTAGGTGCGGAAGAGCTGTAGGACTCAGGTTAAGCCTCTAAATAAGCTTTAAAACCTGCGAGCAACATCTGTACTCTGGAGGGCCCGTAGCTCAGCAAGGTAGAGCGGCGGATAGGTAGCCGAGGCTCCAGTCCGGGTCTGGGGACCCTTAAGGGGATGACCTGGAGAGACCCGTAGGTCGGGGGTTCAAGTCCCCCCGGGCCCACCACACCGAAGAAATGGGCTCCTAAATCAAGTTTCTAACTCTAATCTAGGAAGCCGTAGATGCAGACAATGTAATGAAGAGCTTTTCCGGCTAGCTCTTACCCTCTATTAGAGATATAACGGCCTTTACAAGCTCCTCGGGCTTCATGGTGTCGTAGAACCGCTTAAGGTTTACTAGAAGAACCCTACCCCCGTACTGAACCCTAAGAACATCCTCCTCCCTACCTCTGTAGACGTCCAGCACCTTAATACCAGCTCTTTCGAGAGCCTCCTTAAACCCCTTCTTCACCCTATTACACCTACAGTAGAGGTAGCGGAGACCTTAAAAAGAGGTTACTGAGCTTGCTTACCTCAGCTCTCCTAGCGCTTCATCGGACCTATAGCTACGGAGCTGTTTACTCTGAAGTCTTTTAAGCTGTGCCCTCTCAGCAGTCTTACGGTGTTAGAATGAACAGGATTAAGAGGCTGCTGGACTCTATGTACGGTAGGCTTTTCACCCCCGGGGATGTAGTAGCCTCAGCAGGTCTACCTAGGTACGAGGTTCTCGCAGCTCTCCACGTTCTAGAGGAGCTCGGGGTGGTAGAGCTAGTTATAGCTAAAGGTAACTACAGGGTCTACAGGCTCTCTAAGCTAGGTGAGAAGCTGTATAAGGTCCTAGAAGCAGGTCACAGCCTATCGCTCTCTATAGAGGTAGCTGAGGGCGGGGGTAGCGAGGTTACAACTGAAGCCGAAGCCCCTGCTTCCAGTCCCTTGGCAGTTGAGAGCACGTAGCTTCAGCAGCTTGAAGAGCTATTAGAGTTCCAGAGAAGTTTTGGAGAGCCCCTGCATCACGTCTCGCCGTAGCTACCGACGCCCCGGAATTGAAGACGGTACTACCCGTAGATAGCTAAGTCACAGCTGTGGGTTACTGAAGTATCAGCGAAGTTCGGGAACCCTTTTTAAGCCTACAGTATCCGGGGGAAAGCCTTGGGGTCTAGGCGGAGACCTACTACAAGGGGAGTAAGCGAGCTGGTGATCATACTCGCCTTAATAGCTGTAGTAGTACCCCTAATCATGGTACTGCAGAGCTGGCTTTCAAGTAGAGCGGGGGCCCTAGAGAGCGTAACCGTAGTTCAACCACTTGTAGGATACTTAGTTAGAAGAACCTACAGCGGAGATAATACTGAGGTAATAACCTTCGGCGTCAGGAACCAAGCTAGGGATACCTTTACCATAACCTCAGTTAGAGCTGTGCTATCTAACGGTAATGTTGTGGATGCCTATATAACATCACCCCAAAGCGTGAGCATCTCACCAGGTGATGAGGTAGTGATCACAGTAAGGGTAAACACCGGCTCTGTTAACGTTAGGACTACTGCCCTAGTAGTAGCAGCTACGGACTCCACAAACAGGAGGGTTGAGCTAACTATAAACGTAGGCTAGCTGTACCTCCTTAGGTACTAGGTTAAGGTGTTTTTAGTTGGAAGTCCTTCTAAGCTACAGTGTAGGTCTTGCTAGCGTAAGCATCGTAAGAACTCCAAGCGGTAGCTATCAGTACGTAGTTACCGATATAGACCCTGAGAGGTACGAGGCCATAGCTAAGTACGTAGGTAAAGCACTTGAGGCTCTGGAGCCTAAGGGTAGGGTAGGGCTTTACGAGGTTACTAAAGCTCTTCTACAGTACCTAAAGGGCTACGACCCGGAGCTAGTAGCTTACGTAGTTAGTAGGGAGCTTAAGTACAAGAAGCTCCAGGTACTCATAGACGACCCCTACGTTGAGGATATCTCCATCAACGGACCGGGGACTGTCTGGGTTAGGCATAGGTACGTCCTCGAAGTAGACCCATCGGCGGACTACGTTGAGACTAACATAGTGCTAGGATCCTACGAGGAGCTCATGAGCTACGCAGAGCTTCTAGCGGAGAGAGCTGGAAGGGTTATAAACAGGAGGGTCCCCATAATGGACTTCACCCTACCTGAGGAAGACGGAGGCCATAGGGTCCACGTAGTACTACCCGACGTGGCTTACGGTACCGGGGAGATAGTTATAAGGAAGAAGGCACGGTACAGCTTAACGAGCTTGGAGGATCTAGTTAAGGAGGGCGTAGTTTCCGAAGCCGTTGCTGAGCTACTTAAGCTAGTCATCAGGAGGGGCGGGTCGGTGATGATCATAGGGCCGCCGGGCTCAGGTAAGACGACATTACTTAAGGCACTACTAAACTCCGCTATACCTAAGTCGTGGAAGATAGCTATAATAGAGGATACCCCGGAGATAGACATACCTAAAGGTGCTAGCTGGGTAAGGTACGTAGTTCCTACGGATGTTTGGGGTTCTGAGAGGGGAGTGGACCAGATGACCCTAGCTAAGGCAGCTTTGAGGGCCTCCGTTAGCCGCTTCCTAGTGATTGGGGAGACTAGAGGGGCTGAGGCTAAGGTACTTGTCCAGGCTATGAACATGGGTTTAGGAGGCCTCTGCCTACCGGGGGACCAGCTAGTACTAGCTAGGGTAGATGGTAGGATAGGGCTCTACGATATCGGGGCATTAGTTGAGGGGGTTCTAGACGGTAGGTTTAGGAAGGTTGAGGTTGTTTCAGTAGAAGGTAAGCAGGGGCCTAAGTGGGTTCCGGTTTCTAGGGTAGTCGTCAAGACAGGCAGTGGTAGGTTCGTAAGGATAGTACCTGAAGTTGGAGCTCCTCACGAGGTCCACGAGGACCACCAGCTACTCGTAGTTGAGGGGGGTCAGCTTAAGGTTAAGAGAGCTGCGGATGCTAAGCCCGGTGACCTACTACTCTCCTTAAGTAGCTTACCGCAGGCTGATTCCTCTAGGGGGTTCGTTAACCTGCTTGAGGTTATCAGCGATGAGCTGAGGAGTAGGGTCACGGTCCTATGCGGGGGCAAGTCTGTTGAGCTTGAGGAGAGCTTCCCACCACTGAGGGGGGGTTTGGAGGTGTGGTTGAATTGTGAGGTAGCTGTAGGTGAAGATCGCCTACCCCTACTGGTAGAACTTAGCGAATACCTTGGCTACGTAGTAGGGCTTTACATAGCTGGGGGTTCTCTAGTAAGTAGGGGGGAGAAGGCAGTTGCATTCTCGGTGGGGAACCCCGTGACCTTGGAGAAGCTTGTAGAAGCTCTTAAGTTTTTAGGGCTACCTAGCAATGCCCTAGAGGTTAAGTTAGCAGGTTCCGGTAGTACCCTCTGCATAGTTCACTCTGTACTATTAGCTGAACTCCTACAGGGTCTACTCTCCAGGCAGCTGAGTGGTAGAGAGATCCCCTTAGACTTAGCTCTCAGGGCAGGTAGGGACTTTAGAGCTGGACTGCTTAAGGGCTTCTTAGATGGAGGTAGCACAGTCCAGCTGGTAAGGGAAGGTAGTGTAGAGCTTACCATAGTAGGTAGGAGGCTTGTGGAGTCCCTAATAGTCCTCCTAAAGAGCTTAGGGATAGAGGCCTCCGTACACATCACCTCCTCTGGAAGCTCTACTTCTAGTAGCGATAGCAACCTCTACACACTACGCTTCAGCTACTTAACGTATAGCCGGATATCGGAACTCGGTCTAGGAGGCTCTGATACTCTCACCTCAGGTAGAGGGGTTCAGGAGGTTAGGCCGGTGCGTATAGTTCACATAGAGACTACGTATAGGGAGGACCAGCTACTGTACGATATAGAGGTACTACCGACACACACCTACGCGATCTCCGGGAGTCTATTCCTCACGCATAACACCACATTCCACGCCGGTAGCCCTGAGGAGGCTTTAGTAAGGCTTACGGCTCCTCCAATAGACCTAACACCACATCAGATATCGATGGTCTGGCTCATCGTAACCCTAGGGTTCGTTAAGGATGGTGGTTTAAAGAGGGCTGTCGTTAGGGTTGACGAGCCGGTTATGAAGTTAGGTACCCTGGTACTTAACACGGTGTACAGATATGAAGAGAAGGTGGATCTAGAGACTCTACTAAGCAGAGTAACCCGGTTAAGGAACGCAGGGGTTGAAGAGGCTTGAAGATGGTTACGCTAAAACTTATGAAAGTCCTAGGTACCTACATGGACTTAGTAAACGACTTAAGGGTAAGAAGGGGGGCTCGGAGGTTAGTAGGAGCAGATGTAGCTACTTACTCAGTTAAACTATTGCTACCTCCACTAGCTGTACACCTAGTTCTCTATACGCTACTAGGTAGGTACTTACCAGAACTACCACTAGCTATCCTAGCTCTACCAATACCCCTATACCTAGCACTCCCCATACTCGCGGAGGTAGTTCTAGGGCATTCCTACAGTAAAAACCTTGAAGAGGAGTTGAAGTACTTTGCAATCGTACAGGGGCTAAGTCCTGGAGAGGACCTCCTTCGGGATGTAGAGGACTGCTGCGTGTTTATGGGGACCTCTCTGAGGAGTCTCTGCAACGAGTACGCAAGGATCTCCATCCTCGCGAGATTCTTACCAGGTATGAGCGGGCTCAGGGAATACCTTCGGAGAGCCCCAAGGCCTATGAGGAGGTTACTCTCGGAGTACGTAGCGATACGGGAGAGTGCTGGCTACTCTACGTGGATCTCGGCTAAGTTTCAAGAAGCTCTCTACGAGCTGAGAACATCGATTAGAAGGTTCTTAGAGCTAAAGACCACCTTAACGCTTATTGCAGTGGTATTTGCAGGGTTAACGCCACCACTACTTTCCCTCCTTTACGTAGTAGGAGGTACACCACCCTACTCTGTGTACACCGCCTTCCTATCTGTAGCAGCTCTTAGCTTAGTAGCTGAGAGCTCCTCACCGAAGATACTGAGGGTATCTACTGGAAGCCGTAAGCTTAGGCTTGCATCAGTCACCGTGTACTGCCTACCCCTAGTGCTAGTGCTACTACTGCCCTTACCCGTAGCCCTACTAGTTTCAGGAGTAGCTATGGTTGCTCTTGGAGCCCTACAGACCTACTCCTTCCTCCACGTATACCTAGGAGTACTGGCACAGCCCTCTAAGCTTGTTATAGCTGCTAGCAAGTTACCTTACAGTAGTAAACCGGGGGAGCTCGTAGAGGAGCTTGTAGGAGGGCTTCACGAGTTCAACCTATTCGCAGCTCTATGTAGGTACTTCCTCCTAAAGTCATCTAGAACCGGCGATGTCAATACGGTTAAGATCCTGGCCTTTAAGGAGGTTGTAGAGGACCTCTTCTCCCTAGTTAAGCAGGCAACCTTAGTTAAGGGGTTAGTAGTGGCCACAGCCCTGGCTCTACCAGTTATCACTAGGCTATCCCTAGCTCTAGCTTACGGTAGCGTACCTATCCTCCGCGAAATGTATGTTTACACCACCGTAGCCTCAGTAGCATACGGTATCCTAGCCTCGTACACGGTCTTCGGGAACTGCGAGAACACCCTAATTACCGGTACCGTACTACTAGAGCTATACTTCCTCGGTGCCGCTCCATGAGGGTACCTGCGTTTGTAGGCGTTGTAGAGCTTACTGGTGTGGCTAGAGGAGGTAGGCGTGTTCAGCTTACTGGAAGTAGCCGAGGTAAGCCGGCCGCGGTAGTGCTATCTGGAGATTTACTGGAGTTCTTCGAGCTAGACTTCAGAAGTGGTAAGTTAGTCAGTAAGGCTACTGCTAGCTTTAAAGGGTTGAGCCTTGGGGGGGTACGTATAGAGAGAAAGGGGGATGAGCTTGCGGTATCTGTAGGCGGTAGGGAGCTGAGAGGAGAGGGGTTCCTAGAATCTCTGGAGACTGAGACCTACTTCACAGTCTGCAGTAAGTCTACCTGCCTAGCTGGTGTTGGGGACCTCGTAGACGGGGTGCTCAAGGTCTACGAGATCCCTAGGAAGAAGCTAGGTGTTAAGGAGGGCGCGCCTAAGGTTCACATCGGCCGGGGGCTACTTACGGTTATAGGTAGGGAGACTACGGTTGCGGTATCCTACCACGGGGTAGAGGTGGTTCCCGGGTACTTTAAGGCTGTAGCTAGTTGTAGCTCAGGAATCTACCTACTGGATAGAGAGGGGTTTCTAGTAAGGCTTTACGGTGGGATCCTCAACGTAGTTGGTAAGGTACACCCAGAGCTTCAAGCTTCGTGTATCGATGGTGGTGTAGTTGTAGCTGATGCGGCTGGGGTTAGACTAGCGGTAGGTGGGGCATTCACTCTAGCTACACGTGAGAGAGCTAGGAGGATATCATCCCGTGGGGATACGGTAGTTGTAGAGCATCCAGAGGGTTTAGTTAGGATACTGAAGGGAGGAGCTACGTATATACTCGCATCACCTACGTTAAGGTCCTGCGTAGCAGTGGAGGGAGGTGCTGTCTGCGCTACCGATGAGGTAGCCCTCCTCCTAGACCCAGGCACAGCTCAGGAGGTTTACGCAAACTTCCTAAGTACGGAGACCTCCAGTAGTAGGTACGTGGAGCTAAGGCTGCGACCCTGGTACCCGGGTTGTAGGTATGTAGTTACCCCTAGGCTCGTTGAGGTAATCCACGAGGTGGTAGACGGGGGTAGCCTTAAGTTACTGATGTGTCCGAGGATCCCCGGGTGGGAGGGTTTCGTAAAGGTTGACGTGATCTGCCCAACGCATACCCATAGTGTGAGAGAGTTAGTTAGGTCCGGTAAGGTGGAGGTTAGGGAGATAAGGTACAAGGCTCTGTATAGAGCAGAGGTAGGTAGGTTGGTAGGAACTGAGAGTAGTAACTGCTACGGTGTACTGGTACTCGAACTCGAGAGCAAACACCCTATACCCATACCCTTGAAGGTACTGGTACAGGGTGTTGAGGAACCGCGTATTGAGCTCAGTAGTGTGGAGCTGGAGCCAGGTTCCAACACCGTGCTCGTGAAGTTCTTAGGTAGCTGTAGTGGGGGTAGCTCAGCTCACGTCACGTTGTTAGGCTCTCGCGGGGAGGAACTCTGGGAGATACTTACGGTAGGCTATAGCCCACCGGAGCACGTAGTAGTTGATAGCGAAGTAGCTATGGAGCCTGTAATTGTTGAGAATGGGTCCAAGTCTCTTCTAAGAGCTCCTGGAAGCTACATAGAGGTGGTGTGCTTTGATGGTAAGAGGTTCGGTGGTTACGATGACGTAGTAGCTAGTGACTGTAGAGAGCCTGCAGTAGTTAAGGTAAGGAGGGAGGTTAGGGCCTTTGATAGAGTCTTCGAAGTTGAGAGAGCTAAGGTCTTTTCACCAAGTCGTGAGAAGTGCTTCCAGAGTTCCGGAAGGGTCTCCGCTGGGGGCTTCTACACTGATTGTAGTACTTTTGTAGTGGGCGTAGACCCTAAAGCCTTAGCTAAGGTAGAGTACTCAGGTAGGTACGTAGTAGCTCTATACCTAAGTGGAGCTAGAGTTGCGGAAATCCCCCTAGATATCCCTCAGTTAGTTGCGGGCTTAGCGATCTCCTACGGAGGGGTTTTACTTAAGCTTAACGAAGAGAACCTACTACCGTCGGCTCTAAGAGTAGCTCATGAGGTGGCTAGCTCATTAGCTGAGAGGGTTTACTCCAGTAGCCCCCTAGGTGTGAGATAAGGTGAGGCTTGGAGGTAGCTACGCTATCCTTGAGAGCAGTCGAGGTAGGGTCTGCGTTAAGAAGTTTATGAAGGTCGTTGACGTAAGCACCGCAGTGCAGGACCTAGACGACGTTTCCTCAGTTAAGTACCTTAAAGCTTACGTAAACTCCCTAAGCCTAGGTTTTCCCATAGAGTTCCATACCCTTATAAAGCCTGTAAACCGGGTTGACTACGTAAAGACCCTTGAGAGGGTCTACGTAGAGAGTAGTATCGTATACGAAGTAAACCCTATGAAGACTGATAGTAGGGTTAAAGCGGAGAGAGCCAAAACCCTTAGGGACAGGGTTCTCCACGACTCCATACAGCCCTTCGAAGTGGAGGCCTACATAGCTATCTCAGCTTGCGGTGAAGACCTAGATAGCGCTATCAGAATAGCTGAAATGCGAAGTAGAGTTCTTAAGGGGGTTCTCTCCGCGCTAGGTATAGAGATTGGGGATGCTGTCTCCGAGGCTCTTGCAAAGACCTTTAACCTCACGCCCCCCGAAGATACCAACCTACTAGTTAGGTTACTGGGAAGGCTTAAGAGGAGGCTAACTGTGGTTGATAGGGTAACTCTTCCAGCCCTTACACACATCCCGCTCATGGGTAGAGCTAAGGCACTTCTAAGGTCCCAAGGCATTAGACTTGGAGTGGATGTAGAGAGTGGGGAGAGCGTATACTGGAATATAGGGGAGTCTACATCGCCTCACGTATTAGTCGTAGGTCCTTCCGGAATAGGTAAGACTACGTTCCTAGCGGGTCTATCTAGCGATATGGGTAAGGTCGGGGTCAAGGTACTGATAGTGGACCCTAGGAACGAGTACTCAGGTGTACTCAGCTCCCTAGGGGTTAGTTTCAAGCGGTTAGAGCTGGGTAAGGACCTAGCTCTAGGCCTCTGGGAGCTGGTTAAGCTACTAGGACTTCAGCATCAGGAGCCTGCTGAAGTACTTTTAGAGATACTATCAGCTCACGGTGAGTTAGGGAGAAGGGAGGTCTTTCCCTGTCTCTACAGCTCCCTTAAAAGCTCTAGCGTAGCTGTAGATAGCGATGTAGAGCTACTAAACCTAGTTAGAAGTTACTTAAGGTACTGCCAAGACGATTACTCGGAGTACCTAGTAGGTAAGGTACTACTGACTCTCTCAGAGCTTTCCGGTACTAGGAGCTTAGTTGGGCTTCTAAGGGAGGTTAAGGGTGTATACGTAGTTGACATCTCCAGAGCTCTATCCATAGACCCGCACGTAATGCAGCTGCTAATGAAAGTTATCTCGGTAGCTGTAAGAGCTACATTTAGGGAAACACAGCATAGAACCAGGTACCATACTGCAGTAGTTATTGACGAGGCGTGGAGCGCTATGAGGGAACCCCAGCACATCTCGATCTTGGAGGAGCTCATTAGGGTAGGTAGAGGCTATGGAGTACCCCTAGCACTCGCTACTCAAACACTCGCAGACCTAGCAAAGAACGTAAGAGCTCTACTAGATAGCATAGGGTTGCTCGTAGTAATGCCTTCAACTAGTGTAGAGTACTGGAGGGAGATCAGGAAGCTAGCTAAGGTAAGCTGGGAACGCATAGAGAGGATGAGATCCCTCGGAAGAGGGTACGCCCTAGTAAGGATAGCTCCAGATCCTAGGAGCATCATAGTAAAGCTAGAGCAAGGATTAAGGGACTAAAGAACTAAAAAGGTTTATAGTGTTTAACCTCTACCGGCGGTAAGCCTCCTAAGCTGGGTAGTCCTCAGGGACCTTAGCCCTGAAGTACTTCCCAGTCGGGCTCTTAAATAGCCCTATCTTAACTCCCTTCCTGCCCTTAGGAGCTAGAGTCCAGACCTTCTCAGGTACTAGCTCTAGCTCCTGCCCTGTGTGTGGGTCCTTAACCTTTACAGGGGGCTTCTTGGTCATGGTTTCACCGCCTTAAACCTTGGTTATAGAGGTATTAAGTATTGCTTAACTGCTTCAGCTAACTCTGCGCGGGCTCTACGAATGTTTCGATATATCTTATATGAAGCACTGTATCAATGCCCTAACTAGGGGGGCTTACTGATGAGCTCTACAATTGAGACCGTATTTAAACAGTTATTGAAAAAACTCAAGTAATTTACGTACGTAGTTCGGAGTATACCACTAGAGTTCCACTACATACGACCGACTACTAGGTTTGAGCTTAGCTTATTTAGCTCTTAAAGCTACTCCTCGTGGTGAGGAAATGCAGAGACTACCCCCTGAGGTTGAGAAAGCTCTAACTAAGTACCAGGAGGTCGAGTCTCAGCTAGCGTCTGTTATGACTCAGAAGGGTACGGTCATATCCTTCATTAAGGAGATTGAGAGGGCTTTAAGCATACTGAAGGATCTCCCAGATGATGCTGTAGTTTACAGGAGTACGGGGCACGTACTCGTAAGGGTAAGTAAGGAGGAAGCTACTAGAGATCTTGAGAGTAGGAAGGAGGAGCTGGAGATAAGGCTAACTAGCTTGGAGAAGATGGAGAGTATACTTAAGAAGCAGCTTGAGGAGCTTAGAGCTACCTTAAGTAGGTACACTAGGCAAGTTCAAACCCCTCAAACCTCTGAGGAAGAGTAGTATTGGGTAAGGGCTCTAGAGACCTAGGTAGCTCTAAGTCTCTAGTCATAGTACTACTTAGTGCTTTAGGGGGTTTACTTAAGATAGTGGGAGGTCTAGTCTACGGCTCTAGAGCGGCTTTAGTCGATGCTCTAACCAGCGTAGTTAACCTACTATCGGCTCTAGCGGTATCCCGCTTCGAGTACATGAGCACCCGCCCACCAGATAGAGACCACCACTACGGTCATTACAGGCTATTTGCTGGAGGTAGTATAGCCGCCCTAATACTCTACTCCACAGTTGGAGGGGCTATGATAGTAGAGCTAGCTTTTAGTGTTACCCGCGGCTACGAGGTACACATCTACGCACCTCTCTATACAGCTCTCGGTGTAGTTCCCTACGTACTCGCTATAACCCTATCAAAGGGTGCTGGTAGATCCTACGAAACATACGCTAAGTTCACCTATATAGAGCTTATCGAAGGCGCAACCGTAGTTACCTCATCCCTAGGAGGGGCTCTTGTTAGCTACTTTATAGACGCCCTGGGAGCATCGATCCTACTGGCCTACCTCTACTTCGAGATAGCTATGGAGACCCGAGAGCTTGTACACTTAGTAAGCGATAGAGCTCCGACACACATACTCTCCGAGGTGTCTAGGAAGGTACGTAGAGAGGTTGGAGTAGGTGTAAAGCAGCTAAGGTTGAGGGAGGTGGTCCCGGGTAGGTACCAGGGGGATATAACCATAGCCCTACCTAGGGGAACCTCAATAGAGCAGGCCCACATCGTAGCCCGTAAGGTTGAGGAGGCTTTAAGGGAGTTAGGTATCGATGTAGTAGTACACGTAGAGCCGGAGGACTCGTAGGAAGCTCTAACCGGGAGCCTTTGCTTACTGTTTCGGGTTTCATAGCAAGTCCGCATAGTTTTATATCACTCCTCTGCTATGGTTACTACGTACACTCTCTTTCCGTTTTATAGGTACTTGCATCAACGTAGTTACTTGGGTGAGCTACCTTGTGAGGGGTGGAGGACCCTCCCTGAGGGTAGGTGATCACCTACTGGAGTTCCTGAGGTTCTACCGTGATGCTGTCCAGATGGTTGTGAACGGGGTTTGGGATTTAGATGAGAAGCTCTCTTGAATGAGACTTCACAGTTTGTTCTACAGTAGGCTAGTGTCTCTAGGTTTTAGAGCGCACCACGCTAAGGAGGTATACGTCTACGCTAAAAGTCTAGTAGAGTCAGCTAGGAGCAACAGCGGTAGGAAACTGATCCTGAAGAAGCTAACAGCGAGGTTAGATAAGTATGACTACAGGCTAGACCTAGAGAGCGGAGTCCTAGTATTAAAGCTCCACAGTAACTACGAAGTTGAGCTGAAGCTACTAGTCCCTAAAGAGGGGATTGAAAAGTTCGAAGTTAGAGTAACTACGAGCTAGTAGTTAAGTATGAAAATGGTGAGTTCTGGGTCTCGGTGTACTTCAGGAGAGTCGTTAAGCCCGTAAAGCCGAGGACGGTTATGGCTGTTGACCTAAACTTCGATAACGTAACTCTAGCGGTATTCACTCTCAACTGTAGGTTGATTAAGTTAAAGAGGTTTAGGACACCGTTGAAGAAGGTACTAACTCATAGGATCCAGGTTGAGAGGGTTCAGAGGAGGTACTTTAGGTCTTGGAGGTTCATCAAAGGAGTTAGGAGAGTTATTGAGAGGTATGGTGAGAGTATTAGGAGTATTTCGTGGGACTACGTACATAAACTAGAGGACTACATAGCAGAGCTAGCATCTAAACACTCTTCAGTAGTTGTCTTTAGAGGACTTAGATAAGCTTAGAGATAACAATAGGAAGGGTAGGAAGTTCAATAAGAAACTCGGGCTGTGGTTCTACAGGAGAGCACGGTTCTGTATAGAGTACGAGGTGAAGGAGAGAGACCTAGAGGTAGTTAAGGTAAGCCCTAGAGGGACATCTACTAAATGCCCTAAATGTAGTAGACTAGTTAATAGTGGTCACAGGACGCTAAGATGCAGTAAATGCGACTTCACAAGAGACAGAGACGTGGTTGCCACGGTAAACCTCTACAGGAAGTTCACATCCAACCACCCAAGATGTGGGGGTCTGGGGGCGCCCTCGAACGCCCCCGAGCCGATGAGAACCCGAACGGGGTGAGGGGAACAAGGATGAGGCGATGACATCAACTATTATAAATTTATATAAGAGCTGAACCCCTAAGGGGTACCTAGCAGTTGTCGGCGACCGGTGCCGGCTATAACCCGCCTTCTGTACTACGGCAGCATCCGACTAGGCGGCCTACCCGCGCCTCACACGGTAACTCATCGGCGCTGCTCGGCCTTGCTCCCGGAGGGGCGGCCGTTTCAACGCATCCGCCCCCATACTCAGCGGGTTACTGACCTCCCGTTACCGGGGGGCCCTCACCGCATCATAGACATACGGGAGCGGCCGTTTCGTTTCTGTGCCGTTGCCGCGGGTCTCCCCGCGCTCCTTACGGAGCCTCCGTACCGTGCGGAGGGCGGTGTTTCCTCAGGTTCCCCGTAGCTGCCAACCGGCTCCGGTCGCCGAGATCCGTAGCTTATCGGAGCTTAAAACACGTACGATCCCTACTCAGGGCCAAGAGGTGTGTGGAGCTAGCGGCTCCTCTAACAGGGTTCCAGGGGATGAATACGAGAGTAGGGTCCCTTTACGCGTAGCTAGTGTGAGGATACGGGAAGAGACGTTGTCCGAGATCTGTTCCCTACACTTTAAGTACGGTAAGGAGGTAGCTGGTCTAGCTGTAGGGGTGGAGGTCTCCGGAGTGGTTGTAGTTGAAGACATAGTCATTGGGGAGAACCTAGCGGAGAGCACTGATAGGTTCTACCTAGACCCTGTAGCTATAGTTGAGGCGTACAGGTACGCCGAACTACTAGGGGGCTTTGACGTCGTTGCTTTAGTCCATACACATCCAGGGGGTGCGCAACCCAGCTACGCCGACCTGAAGGGTATGGAGCTATGGCCTCTAACGTGGGTTATAGTCGATGTAGGAAGCTGTTCTGCGAGGGCCTGGCTTAGGGATGGGGGGAAAGTTAAGGAGGTTCCGGTAGAGCTAGTTTAGCTAGCTAAAGCCTGGGGACCTTACTTCAACGACCTTGGGGTTAACTAGGTTTGGAGGTACCCTCCCCTTGTAGAAGGCTATTAGATTATCTGCTACAGCTTCAGCCATAGCGTGCCTAGCTTCGTATGTTGCGCTCCCTATGTGTGGTACTAGGACTACGTTCTTAAACGCTGTTAGTGGGTGGTTCGGTGGTATTGGCTCACCCTCGAATACGTCTAGCCCTGCCCCAGCTATCCAGCCCTCCCTCAAGGCCTTCA
>Ga0209183_1000163_pt1 | contig 31358 bp, 31 predicted proteins | sample LHCtaG_2_FD_184120 | JGI IMG/M metagenome (GOLD analysis project Ga0209183, IMG submission 184120) | Hot spring microbial communities from Little Hot Creek, USA to study Microbial Dark Matter (Phase II) - LHC4sed_replicate (SPAdes)... | ecosystem: Environmental > Aquatic > Thermal springs > Hot... | reverse complement strand
CTTGCAGATAGCCCATGAGTAGTGATGGGATGAATGCTGACACATATGTGTCCCGGAGCGTTGAGTGGGCTGTGTGCAAGAATCTCCCGGCTTCAGCCGTGGAGAGTGTCAATTATCAAGTGTCTCTAACTCCTTTGACGGAAACCTTCCCCATAACAAATATCATCATTATAGGAGCGGTGGTTGCGGTTAGCGTGGCAACCGCTTATATGGCATATATTAGAAGGCGAAAACGCAGCTATCTCTATAAATAATTTAATAATTAACCCTTAAATTAATCCGTTCATAAACTCTCTAAAATAATGAGCAGTAATATGGTTTAAGCGATCAACAGATGCAGTCTAAAATGACCCGTTGGCAATAAATATGGAAACTTAATGGCTAATCAAGGTGAAGATTAGGGTGTTAGATGAGGAGACTGAAAGGGTAATATTGAATGCTCAGAGGAATGAAATCACTGAGTTTTTCATCTATGAAAAGCTGGCGCAATCAATAAAGGATGCGCGTAACCGGGAAGTTTTAAGGCGAATTTCAAGCGATGAACTTAAACATTACGAGTTTTGGAGGAAATATACAAAGAGGGATGTAAAGCCCGACAAGTTTAGGATCTGGAAGCATTTTTTGATCTCAAAAATTTTTGGTATAAAATTTGGAATAAAGCTGATGGAGGGAGGCGAAGAAAAAGCCCAATTTACCTATGCAAAGATATCCGGCTTCGTGCCTGATGCGAAAGATATCATAAAAGACGAGGATGAGCATGAAAGGCAACTTATGGATCTAATCGATGAGGAAAGGCTAAGATACGTTGGCTCTATGGTTCTAGGCTTGAATGATGCGCTTGTGGAGCTCACCGGCGCCCTCGCGGGTTTTACGTTTGCCCTTCAAAACACGCGTATGGTTGCAGTAACAGGCTTAATCACTGGGTTTGCAGCCTCGCTGTCAATGGCCGCATCAGAATATTTATCAACTAAATCTGAGGGAAATGCCAAAAATCCATTTAAGGCAGCGGCATATACTGGAATCGCTTATGTTCTCACGGTTCTTTTTCTGATATTTCCATACCTGCTCCTCACGGACATATACGTCTGCCTAATCTCGGCAATACTGGCTGCGATCATAATTATCTTCTTGTTCACCTTTTATATTTCAGTTGCAAAAGACCTCCCCTTTAAAAAGAGATTCCTAGAAATGGCGGCGATCAGCCTGGGGATAGCGGGCTTAACATTCACTATAGGATTTTTATTAAGAACATTCTTAAATGTGGAAGTGGATTGAAGCGCAATGAAGATTCGCAGTCTATGCGAGCCGGAATTTTTCAGATTTTTCGCCAGCCGCGTCGAGAAATATATTAAACCGCAACGCTCTTATTGGGTGATCTCCCCTTTTAGTTTCTGCGTGAGAATTTGGTTTCATTAAATAAGTCCATCAAGGAATTCTTCTATAAGGATTTAGGGTTTATTGTTTTTAACGGTGTCTACGAACCTAGCGACGACACATTCCTCATAGCTGAAAACCTCCATGTTGAGGAGGGCGACGTAGTTTTGGATGTTGGCACTGGATGCGGAATATTAGCTGTGCTCTCAGCATTTAAGGCTTCAAGAGTTATCGCTGCGGATATAAATCCCATAGCCGTTAAATGTGCTAAAGCTAATGCTGGTAGAAATGGTGTTTTGGAGAAAATTGATTTCATATGCGGAGACCTGCTCAGACCGCTTAGGAAGGGAGTCTCCTTCGACCTTGTGCTTTTCAACGCGCCCTACCTGCCCGTTGAGGAGGAACCTAAAGACTGGGTGGAATATTCCTGGTTTGGGGGGAGAAGCGGTAGGGAAACCATAAGAAAGTTCATTGAAACCGTATCTGAATATGTAAAAATTGAGGGGCGGATCATGCTTGTCCAATCATCGCTGTCAAATATAGATGAAACATTAATTGACTTCAGAGAAAGAGGCTTCAAAGCCGATATAGTCGCCGAAAAAAGATTTTTCTTTGAAACAATAATGCTGATCGAAGCCATTAAAGAATTGAACAGTCCCTTTTTTTAAACTAAATTTTTAAACTTCGAACGCTTAACTTTTAACGCTTAAATTCCAAAATCAAAAAAGAAATATAGCATTTTAAAAATATTTAAACCTTAAATTTAGAATTTGCGATATAGTAAATTTAGGTTGTGCACGGTTTTGTCCGGGAAGAGAAGATTAGGTGCAAGGGTCCTCAAGGCGGTCTCATCAAATTTAAGGCTTAGCATATTAAAATTGCTATTTGATAGAGGTCCACTATCATACACTGAGATAATGAATAATTTGAAGCTAAGCCCAAGTAAAGATGCCGGCAGATTTGCATATCACCTCAAAATGCTTCTAAACATGGACCTCATTAAGCCAGATGTGGAGTCTAGGAAATATGCGTTGACAGACCTGGGCAAATCGGTTGTTGAGTTTGCAGGCCGGCTTGAGGAGAGCGCCTTCAGGAAAAGGATGCTTGTAAGAACATCCCGCCTGGCAATAGAGCGATTTGACAGAAACAAGATTGCTGAATCACTTATCAGGGAGGCTGATGTGCCAATAGATTTAGCGCAGAAGATCGCCCGTGAAACCGAAGATCGCTTACAGAAGCTTGACACAAAATATTTGACGGCGCCGCTGATCAGGGAGTTTGTAAACGCCATTCTCATAGAGCGCGGGTTAGAAGAGTATAGGCATAAGCTGACACGCCTAGGGCTTCCAGTTTACGATGTTACCCAACTAATAAAGCTAATGGGTTCAGCCTCATCCAATGTTGAGGCAATACTCGTAGCGGCTGGAAACAGGGTTATTGAGGAATATACGCTTCTGAATATTCTCCCAAGGGATATTTCTGACGCCCATCTATCAGGCGCATTAAACCTTGAGAATCTTGCATGCTGGATTCTGAAATTAAGCGGTTTCCTGCATGACTTAAGGTTCTTCTTTAAGCGTGGATTAATGTTTAAGGGATATTACTCCGGCTTCTCCTCAATAAATCCTCCAAAGAGCTTTAGGGCTGCCCTTAACTTGACAGCGGATGTTCTGAGGTTCGCATCAGCCGAGGTTTCATATGAGCAGGGCATAGACTTCTTCAATATCTTTTTGGCTCCATTCATTAGGGGGCTTTCAAAGGATGATATCAAAGAGAGCTTAGAATGCTTCATATCTTCAGTAAACCTTACTGTTCCAGTAGGCGTATCTATTGGAATTGAAACCCACATACCCAGTTTTCTCGCTGAAAGCAGGGCGCTTGGTCCGGGGGGCAGCGCCGCTGGGATTTACGGCGATTACGTTGAGGAAAGTCAAACATTAGCTTCGCTGCTGCTGGAGAGCTTTAATGCTCTCGGCGAATTTAAGCCAATATTTAACCCCAGCATAATAGTTAAGGTGCGCCCTGAAACGTTAGCCAGAAATGAGGAGGAAAGCATCCTCTATGAAGTTCATAAATTGGCAGTTTATGGCCTTCCATATTTCGCCAACCTCTCTATTAACGGCAACGTGGAATCATCATACATGGCGACGGGCCAGAAGTTTTCAGTCAACTGGAGGGGCGACTGGGAGCTTGACATCATTAGGGTCGGCTGCGTCGGGGACGTAACAATAAATCTGCCAAGAGCGCTTTATGAATCTAAGGGCGACAGAAAAGCCTTCTTCGAAAACATATATGATTTAACAGAGAAGGCTCTAAGAGCGCTGGAGATAAAATATTTAACGTTAAAGCAGCGTGCAAGAGAGAATCTTTTACCATTCATGATTCAGGGAGGCTTAAGAGATCCATATTGTATGCTTGAAAACTCGCTTTCCCTTCTAAGCCCCGTAGGTTTAAATGAGACTGTTCAATTGGTAACTAAAAAGGCCATTTTTGAGGGGGATGAGCCCCTAAAGCTTGCTGAGGAAATATCCCTATACATGCAGAGGATCATTAATGAATATTCAAGGAGGCAGGAGATTCGATGCTCCCTCTCCCTAAGCCCCAACATTGAGTCTTCTAGAAGAATGGCCATGCTTGATATTGAACGTTATGGGCTTGCTGAAACAAATATAAGCGGTAGTAAGGAGAAACCCTATTACAGCGACATCAACACTTTGGCGCAAAATACAGATTTACCGCTTGAAAAATATCTCAGATTAGAGGAGAAATTAAGTGCAATCTTCGATGGAAGCAACCTCATTAAGATACCGATGAAGGCTGAAACGGATCCGGAGCAATTATTATCCATAACGAAGAGAATAATCAGCAACTTCAAGATCCCGCTTTTCACGTATAACATGCCCCTAACATACTGCGACATCTGCCACAGAACATTCCTCGGATACCATATAAAATGCCCATCATGCGGATCCGCGAACGCGATAACAAAATTCATCCGAGAATCCGCAAGATATAAAACGGTATACTCATCAAGTCAATAACCAAAACCCTTATTCGATGGTAAACCTAAATTATTTTTGGCTGGTGAGCTGGCGGACGGCTTTCGAGCGCCATGCTTTCGCAGGCGCTTGAGGAAACTCCGCCCACCGCACAGCCCGCAACGCCGCAAGGCGTGGGGCGAGAGCCCCGGCTCCGGAACAGAAACGAAACGTCCACCAAGCCTGTGACGTTGATGCGTGCTAAGTCGCTGAGTAGGCTTGGTGGAAACGTTGAAACGGCCGTCCTGCGGGGTGAAAGGGCGAATAGGCGCCTATGAATGCTGTGTGAGGCGCGGGTTGCCCGTTTAGCCGAATGCCGTCTAGAACAGAAGGCGGGTTACGGCCAGCACACCAGCCCTATAAAAAACACGCCAGCCTACTTGCGTTCTCTAAAGATTTTAAATCCCTCCATATCCGTCACGTATTCGAAGCCGGCCTCTATTAATGCGCATGCCTCTTTAAGGTTGCCGGCGATTTTAACATGGTATTCGTCGCTTTCCTCTTGGAAGATCGCCTGCTCAATGTTTATGTAGACTTCTGTGCTTTGGAGCGACTTGTGCCCCAGGATCTTTTTAACGTGGTATGGATCCTTTGTCTTGTGGTATTCCATCGTGCCCTTCCAATGGCGCAGCGTATGAAATGTGATTCTGTTCAGTCTTGGGTTGTTAAGTTTTATTGCTGCTTTTCTTCTCTGCTTGTTAAATGCTCCTCTTAAGGCTTTGGCGCATGAGCCTAAAGATCTTTCTAGGACCAGCAACCCTATGGCTTCTGTAGTGGAAGCCCGCTAGAGCCCGCCAATCCTCTAGGGAGCCATCCTCTATCCGCATCTCCCTAATTAGGCTGCACTCTTTAGCTGGCTCATTAGGGTAGTAGCGAACTGTCACTTCTTTCCCGAAGCGCTTATGAACGTGCATGCTTGGCGCCAGGTCCTCAAATAGGTCTGTAGTATGCGTAGTGGCTGCAATAACGGCTTTGCTTAGTTTCCGGGCGAGCTTCTGAACGTTGAAGGCAACGATCTTCGCTTCCCGGTCTAGGGTTGAGCAGAACTCATCCATAATCCAGAATTGGATCACGTAAACGATGTCTCTAGGCCCTATTGCAAGCTCAACATCATCGTAAAGCGCGAATTTTTGGGCTTCATCAACCCCTAAGCCGAATGCTTCCGAGACTCCCAGCACACACTCGCTAGGCTCAGGTGGAGCGGTCTCATACTCAATCCTAACATAGAATTTGCCCGTTTCGCTATCGTAGCGCCTAGTAGTCTTCTTAATCCTGAAGTATTCCCTAGTCTTTGCTCTCAAAACGCCCTCACCAGCCTAGGCGGAGGACGCTTGACTCAGCCGCTAGGACAGCTAGGCATATAGCCCAGAACCTACGTCATGCCTGCCTTCAGGGTGGCTGAAAGTGTAAACCTCGCTTCCAAGCGTCTGCTCCCACTGAACACTGTTCAACTCGGCGTGGAGATCCTGATCGTATGGTAGCTCAAATTTTCTCTGGCTGGCTTAAATTCAGATATTCTCTTTCCCCACGTACTAATTCCTTCTTTAAATTCATGATAGCCCCTCTTAATCTTTTAAGGTGCTCCAGCCAATTGCTATAAGTATTATCAAAATTAAAGACAAAGTATATCTAAAAGCCCTAATGGAAATGTGATCAAACCTACCATTAGACCGAGAATTGAGGAAACGATTCCGAGGATTCCGCCGCTCTTTTTATTATCTTGTCTTCTGCATGATACGCTTTTATTTCTTTCCTCAGTAGCATTTCAACTGTTGCGCTTAGGCTGGGCTTAGCCCTGTCGCTCCGTTCAACCTCAGCGCGTTCAAGCTCAAGGATCCTTTTTATCGCCCGGATAGCATCCTCGCTTACGGTTGCCTGGAGAAGGCGCTTACTATGGAACGTTAGAGAGCTCCCGTTTTTGCCGTGATTTCATCAACCTCCTCATCATAGCTGTCGGCGATCCTATTCATAACCTGGGCTGTATAGGCTGCTATCCTAACCCAATCCCTCCTCATCTTCAAAGTGATCCTCACAGTTCAAGATGACAATTTTAGGCTGATTTTTCATGCTAAAATTGATACCCCCTCTAGGTTTTCACACAGGTCGAACAGAGCATAAACCAACTGTGAAAACCAAATGCGTAACCATTTCAACCCCTATTTCAGCTGTTCTCCTATTTTTTAGCCCCAATAATAATCCCCGTAACTGTTCCCACAAGCCCAGTTATCGCTGCGAATATCTCGCTGTTCCACGACCCTAGAATACATTTCAATCATGGTAATCGAATCGGTAGAAGACTCCCAGAGTTTCTGTGGCGTACCCAAAACAAAATTACTTGGGTAACTAATGTTAGGGAAATAAAAACAAGATGTAATCCAAGAATACATTTCAAACCAATATTTTCGGATTTTCGCCGAGTTGCGGATGAGATCCATAAAGAAGGAAAATCGATAGTAGGCGAATTCCATACTCATCCAGAAGGAAATTCTAATCTAACAGGAGGAGGCATGAAAATTATGAGATGGATGAAAAATGGATTTTGGATGATAGTTTCCAAAAATTCGATCACAGCAATACTTTTTGACGCGGAAGAATTTAAAACAAACATAACAAAAAATCCCAGTAGAAATCATTTAATACCCAATAAATCGTATAATGTAAGTGAGACGAAAATGCATGCCACAAAGCTTGACCCATTTCGAAATAGGATTCTGAGACATTTAAGGGAAGTTCAAACATACTTAAGTCAAGGTTTCTGGAACAAGTTGTAAAAGAAAGTTATAATACAGTTATTCTTTGCCTTGAATGTTTAGTTGTTGATTATGTAGGAGTGAAAATATTGGAACAATTGAGAAGAGAATCAAGAACTTATCTTGACCCCCTGACCCCGGAAAAACCGCGCTTCAAACCTTTAAATGTTAGTACATAATTAGCCTATTCTGTGGCTGTTTGGTTTGAGTGTGCATGTTATGAGCGTCTCTGTAATTAAAGATCCGGAAGATAGGCGCCGCGGCGTTAGAAGATCTCTAAATCTCATCGAGGAGGAAGTTCGCAGAATATTGCCGGGTAAGCCCAGAATACTTATTAAACCTAACTTCGTAAGCGCGTATAATCCGCCGTCGGCAACCCCGGTGGAGTGCGTGGATGAAATCCTTGATTTTCTGCTGGCACATGCAAATCCGAAAGAAATAATAGTTTCAGAGTCCCCGACGATTGGAAGCTTCTGGGAAGCGGCAAGACGATATGGGTATGTGGGGTTAAAGGACAAGTATGGCGTTGAACTATGCGATTTAGATGAATATGGCCATGAAGAGTTTGAGATAACGGATGATAGAGGCGCCTTCCTCACAATACCTGTATCTAAACTTGTACTTGAGTCTGACTTTAGAGTTTCACCTGTAAGACCTAAAACCCATGATGTGGTCGTTGTGACGCTGACAATAAAAAACATGGTTGTGGGCTCTGTGAAGAGAGGATATAGGCGGCTTATTCATCAAGGATACTGGCAAATAAACTATAACATCGCTAGGATCGCCGTGAAGGTTATGCCCCACCTAGCCGTTGTAGACGGCTACGAAGCGATGGAAGGAAATGGCCCTGTTCATGGCAACATAAGGAGGTGGGGAGCATACTTCGCCTCAACTAATCCTGTATCTCTAGATTCAGCCGTAGCGTTCGCTATGGGTTTCAACCCGAGCGATATAGGGTACTTATATCTTCTCTCAGCTTGGAATTGCGGTGAAATAAACCCAGACAAAATAAATATTTTAGGAGAGAACCTAGACGCTGTCAAAACAGCATTCAAGCCCCACGGAGACTTTAGAAATCAAGTCGGCTGGAAGAAGTATATGGACGCTTTAATGAGACTTCCAAAAATGCCGTAACATGGTCAGCCGGCTTCTATATTTTATCCCGGAGTTAAAGATCTGCGGCTTTCCCGCTTTTATGTTGAAAAGTTGACGGAGCAATTTTATGCTTATTAAAGTTTAAAAAATATGGATAGATAGTTTGTTTCTTGGTGGTGCGTCCTTGAATAACTATATTAAGATTAGATCCGTCGCAGTGTTTGTGGATCCGCATGGCATCAGCCATAGTCAAAATGTTGAAGCCGAGGTGGCTAAATCGATTAGCTTGCTGGAAAGCCTTATCAAAATCTTAAGAAGTAAGGGGTTGGAACCCTGGACTTCCAGGCTTTCGCTTCCAGCGAACAGTATATCGCTATTTAAACATGTTGTTGATAATTTAGACGTTAGCCGATTCCTTGTATCCCTCGGATATACAAATTTTGATCCATCAATGGTGGACACGTACCTCGATGCTGTTGAGAAAGGATTCTATATCTCCTTTAATGGTTTAAGGGCTGTTGAGAAAAACCTGGTTAAAGAGATCTCCGCATTTATCCATAAGGCTTCATTACATAATCCAATATGTGCTACTAGGATAGCCGTTGGTTTTCATGATGAGCCCCTTCAAACACCGTACTTTCCAGATTCAACGAGCATTAATGAAGGAGTAGGATTATCATTCTTATATCCAGGTTTCATATTGAAAAATCTGGAACATGGTTTAACGTGGTCGTTCGATGAATTTAAAAAGGTGACGGCGGAAGCCGCGGGCTCTCTGGAAGCAGAGGGCTTTAAGGTTTTCATAGACTATAGCTTATCACCCTGGATGGAGAACAGCATCATAGAGCTCCTTCAGAGAATCGGATACTCGGCAGATCGGCCCGGTTTCAACTATGGCGTTCTATTGCTTAATAGGGAAATATGGAGGATTGCTGACAAGTACGCATCAGGGTTTAATGAGGTTATGCTTCCATATGCTGAGGACAATGGATTGAAAAGGCTTGGTGAAAAGGGATCGATAAGGGCTAAGGACCTATTGTTGTATGCGGCGACATGCGTAGCAGGCCCAGATATGCTCGTCATACCGGAAGATATGGAGAAATTAACCAGATTCATAAAAGACGTATACGCGGTGTATACACTTAAGAAGAGACCTTTAGCAACCAGATTAATTCCAGTGCCCAGTAAGCCCGGAGACAAAATAAGTTTAGGGAGATTCGGGGAAACCCCCGTAATCCCCTATTAACCACAAATGTTTTAACTGGAGATGCATCGATTTTTCCCAGCGCCTAGTTAAACTAAGAAAATTATATTGTGCACCATGCATTTAATCCGGGCTTCTTAACGCTTTGCCTTCCTGAAAACGTATAGGCAGGTAATGATCCAAAGCATCGCTGAGGACGCAATTAAAGCCAAAGATTTAACCAAATAAAGATAAATAAATACGTCTATTCCGCTCATTTCTGACAGAGCCTGAAGGGGCCCCGGCTCCTTAGGCCATGGGAGAAAGGAGCCTGGGGGTGAAGTGCGCCAAACAGGTTTCTCAGTCCCATCGCCTTCAAAAACTCTGGATGCAACGGCATAAGCCCTCAAACTATAAATGGTGAGTAGTGTGGACAGCGTTATTAAGGCGAATAAAATCGTCAATTCCCTCTTACTTAGCAATATTTGAACACCATGAATAGAAAGCGGAATGACTTATAAAATCATACGCTTTAGAACAATTATTAATCTTTAAAAATTTAGCCGGGCTGCAATATTTTAACGTAACATGTTCTCGTTTAGTAAAGTTTATGAGGGCTGCTTCATTTTATGGTTGTATGCTTGCGGAGATTACGCTGTTATTTAGCGGCTTCTGCATATCTGCAGTTGCAACGATGGTTGGCTTAGGAGGCGGGGTTTTCTTTGTACCTTTGCTTGTCTTAGCATTTGGCGTTCCAACTCAAAAGGCAACTGGCATCAGCGTGTTAATAATGACTTTAACTACAACTTTGGCTACGATACAATATGCAAGGCAGAAAAGAATAAACTATAAAATAGGGGTTTTACTGGATGTCCTTGACGCTCCCGGGGCGATGCTCGGGGCGTACTTAACTTCACTTATAGATCCAAATTGGTTAGCCTTCATGTTTGGATGCCTCCTACTGCTAATCTCCGTTTTAATTATTAGAAATCCCTATCCTACAGGGAAAGAAGATTTTAATGTCTACACGGTTAGATTATCCCTTAAGGTTATTTTCTTTTCATTGCTTGCAAGCTTCCTCAGCGGCGTAGTTGCTGGAATGTTGGGCGCAGGCGGCGGAACAATTGATGAGACGATAATGATCCTAGCGTTAAATATGCCTGTAAAAGTTGGCTCGGCAACATCGGTCTTCGGTATGGCATTAACAAACTTCATAGCGGCAATATCGCATATAAAGCTCGGCAATATTATACCGGCATACGCTGTTCCCCTGGCAATAGGCGCAATATTTGGGTCTCAAGTTGGACCATACATCTCAAAACGTGTAAGTGAAAGGGCTCTAAGAAAGATTCTAAGCGGTGTTTTCCTAATCATAGCGGCGAGAATGATCATCATTCCGTTCATTTAAGCCTGCTAAGATGCTGGCTCATATAATGCATCAAACTGGGTTAAGACGTTGTCTGCAACAAACGTGTCAGAATAAAAAAGAGGGGGGAACGCAGACTAAATCCGCTCTAGATTTTTATTCACCAACAACCTTTTTAAGCTCTTCAAGCAGCTTTTTCGAGTGCTGTATGGCTTCCTCCACAAATCCGTATCCTCTATAGGGGGCCGCTGTCTCCTCAATTCTCGATAAACCATCCATTATTTGTTTAATCTTCCCTTTATCCATTACATTTAAGGCTTCCCGGAGCTCTCTGAGAGCGTTCAGAAACATTTTTGCATCATAGGAGAAATATTCATATGGACTGATTAAACCCTCTATTGCTTCTATTTCACGCAGCGCATTATTCAAGCTCAAATTTTCCACCAACCTATTATAAATGTTAAATTATTGTAAAAATAAATAATTTACTGTGAAAAGAACGCATTAATAGCCATTTAACCCTAAAATATAATCGTGAGAGGGCTGAAATTTTATGGAGCCAGATATAGGAATTTATTACGAACTTGCAGATTACATCTCGAGGACAAATCCCCCGTCGCTTTCCTATTTGGCGAGAGACTGGCCTGAACTGGAAGCATGGAGGACAATGGGTAGAGCGAAGGTTTTCGAGCTTCTAGCTTTCAATCCGCCCAACATGCCATTAAATGCAACTGTGGATTCAAAGTATGAATATGACAGCCTAGTAATTGAGGAAATATCATATGATATGCCTTATGGTCCAAGGGTCAGAGGGCTCTTCATGTATCCAAAAGATCGAAGCGTAGATGAGAAAATGCCCGCGGTCGTAGCCCTCCACGATCACGGCGGCTTCAAATATTTCGGGAAAGAAAAGATAGCGGCGATTCCAAATGAGCCTCCCATACTGCGTGAATTTAAGAAGGAATGTTACGAAGGCAGAAGCTGGGCTACTGAACTTGCTAAGCGTGGCTTTGCAGTATTAGCCGTAGATGCTTTCCTATTTGGAAGTCGAAAGATCCCCGTTGAATCGCTTAATGAGGAGATGCAGAAGCAATTCAGAGGCTTAGAGCCTGGCTCAAGAGAGTACATTGAGAAATATAACCGCTTAGCCGCTGATCTAGAGCACATAGTAGCTAAAACAATATTTGCCGCTGGCTCAACATGGCCCGGCATATTCACATATGAAGATCGGAGAAGCATAGATTATTTATTAACTAGGCCTGAGGTTGATCCTTCAAGGATCGGTTGCGGAGGGCTCTCCGGAGGGGGCTTAAGAACAATCTTCCTAGCCGGGTTGGATCCTAGAATTAAATGCGCAGTCTGCATCGGCTTCATGAGCACCTTCCGCGAGATGCTTAGAAACCACATAAAATGCCACACATGGATGCTTTACGTTCCACATCTACCCCGCTTCTTAGATATGCCTGATCTAATATCTTTACATGCCCCGGCGCCCCTCATGGTCCAATATAACATAGATGATGAGCTTTACACGCTTGAAGGACAGAGAAAAGCAGATCAGAAGCTAAAGCAGATATATGAGAAAATGGGGCATCCGGACAATTATTGTGGAAGGTTCTATCCCGGACCGCATAAATTTGATGTGGAAATGCAGGAGGACGCCTTTAAATGGTTTGAGAAATGGCTAAAATAGTCTATTCAGAATAAAGATATTACAAAAGAGGGTGATATTCTTGGAAGGTTTCAGGATAATCTTCCCGCAGCCTATGAGGGTTGAGATAGAAAAGTTTCAGGTTGGCAAGCCAAGGGAAAAAGAGGTTTTAGTTGAAACCGAAGCTACACTGATAAGCACGGGGACAGAATTGACTGCTTTAACCGGTGATTTTCCTAAGCCTTCAGCATGGTCTGATTATATTAAGTATCCTTTCGCACCTGGATACTCAAATATTGGAAGGATAGTTGAGGTTGGATGCGAAGTTAAGGATTTTAATGTTGGAGACATTGTGGCTACAACTTCACCGCACGCTACGCATGCGATCGTAATGGCTAACCAAGCTGTTAAGGTTCCGGAGAACGTTAATGTTGAAAGCGCATGCTTCCACACTTTAGCGGCCGGCGTCATGAACTCAGTTAGGCTTGCAAAGGTTTCTTTAGGCGACGCTGTCGTCGTTGTTGGGCTTGGGCTTCTAGGTCAGCTAACCGTAATATTCTCTAGGATGGCGGGTGCATATCCAGTTATCGCCGTAGATATCGCTGAGGAAAGACTTAGGATTTCTGAAGCATCCGGAGCGACGCATATTATGCGCGCCGATGACTGGAGCAATATTGCTGAGAATGTTAGAAAAATAACTAAGGGTAGGATGGCTGATAAGGTTTTTGAGGTTACTGGGAACCCGAACGTCATACCTCAAGCAATAGCTTTAACTAAAAGCTTAGGGCGGTTTGTGGTTCTAAGCTCTCCGAGAGGTAGGACAAATATGGACTTTCACGATGAGGTTAATAGACCCAGTCGGATAATAATTGGAACACACTTCACCAGTCAACCTGAGCATGAAACGCCCTATAATCCCTGGACTAGAAAGAGGAATACGGAGCTCTTCTTCGATCTGCTGTCAACAGGTCGCTTAACAATTGAGCATTTAATAACGCATAGGTTTAGTTGGCGTGATGCTGAAAAAGCCTATGGCATGCTTCTTGAGGATAGAGCGAGAGCCATGGGTGTAATCCTCAAATTTAAAGAATGACCTGCGCGAGTTAGCCGTCCCGCTATTTCTGCGTTAGCAGAGTTAACCCTGCAAAGAGCAGCGTCGCCCCAATGATCTGTATTACTGTTAAATATTCCCCTAGAATGAGCCAGGCTAGAATAGCCGTGAAGAAGGGCGATGAGAGCTCCGTAAGCGCCACCTGGCTTGCCTTTAACCTTTTAAGTCCCTCATAATAAAATATGTATCCTAAACCCGCAATTACGCCTAGAACAACCTGATAAATGGACTCTATCGCGAGCTGATTTAAAACTATCAGCGTTGGGAGGAAAACCGCTGATGCAACCAGAAATCTGTAGCCAACTATCAGCGCGCTCTCAGCATCTTTAGTTAAGCGTTTGCCAGGTATAGCCGCCATCGCCCAACCTAAGGTTGCAAGCAAAACCACGAGGTCGCCTAAATTGCCAAATTTTAGAGCCGTCAGGTTTTCGATGCTTCTACCAGTTATTAGGATAGCTGCGAAGCCTATCATCAACCCCCCAATAATATCGTTTCTCCAAACTTTCTCATCTAGAAATATGAAACCTAGAATTGAAACAAAAAGAGGCTGCAGATGAGCGAGCAGAGTGGCGTTTACAGCAAGAGTATATGATAACCCGAGAAAATATGCCACTGGAGCGAGCACTGAACCTAGAAGCCCAATAAGCAAGATGTCTCGTAGAGAAGAGCCACCCCCGCATCTTAATGATTTCCCGCTCGCCAACACATATGTTAATGCCACAATCGCTGCAAAGAATGCTTCTGAAGCCGAAATCTGTATGAAACTTAATGAGGATAATAAAATTTTTCCGAGAACCGCTTCAATAGCCCACATTGCGCCAGCTGATATGCCGAAGAGAACCCCTGCAACCTTCTGATTTAGCATCTTCAGGCACCATGAACACTTTAGGATTCTGTTGGATATTGACAAATTGATATTTAAATCTTCAACATCAAAATTTTTCAGGTTTAAACACGAAGTTATTTTAATGTTGATTTGAACGCGGAGTTTTCCTACATTTCCAATTGTTAAATGCATTTAAATTTAGGATCAAATTTTATTCTAGTGATTAGGCATGATCCATGATGGGAAAGCGAGACGCATTCTTTTTGTATGCACAGCGAACATTGACCGGAGCCCAACGGCTGAAGATCTGCTTAAAAGCATAGGTGGATTCGAAGTTCAGTCCGCTGGAATCTGGTTTAATGCCCGGAAAAGGATATCTGAGAAACTAATAGATTGGGCTGATATAATATTTGCTATGGAAGATCAGCATAAAGAGGCTATATTAAACCTGAAGCCTGATGCTGAAAATAAGGTGGTGGTGCTTAAAATACCGGATATTTACCCGAGAAACGATCCTGAGCTAATAGAGATATTGAAGATAAAGCTCTCTGAACATTTAAAAATAAAATGGGGGGAGAAGGGCTGTTTCTAGAAGCGTATTACTCTATAAGTTTCATAGCCCATAAAATGCCGTTTAGCAGATGCCTCTGAAACCATTTATCGCCCCAAAGCTCCTTAAAGTGTCCAAAAGCCGTATAGAACACTCTTCCCTCGCCATAATTATGGCACCAGCAAAGAGCGTAGTCATTATCAGGCCTTGTTCCCTTACTCAAATCAACGGAGCTATTATCTAGGCTTATCAGAACTCTGGTTCTATCACGCGACCAATCCCTAAAGGTGTAAACCTCCTCTTTAACCTTAAACCTGTCGGGCAGATGCCTCGTCGCTGGATGATTTTTATCCTCAACTATCACCATGACCTCCTGGGTCCATGGGTGGCTTTGGAAGTATCCGCCGATCATCTTACCATACTCCGGAAACTTGTAGAATGTATCAGTGGCATTATGCACGCCTATGAAGCCCTTTCCCTTTCTAATGGCTTCTATGAAATCCATTTTCTGCTCATCAGATATTGGAAGTTCACCTGTTGTTGCGAAGAGAATGGCGTCGAATCTTTTTAATCCCTCACGGTTCAGAAGATCGCACTCGTCTGTAACGACAACACTGAACAAGCCGGATTCCAAGCCCAGTTTCTTCACAACTTCCCCAGCAACCGGTAGGTAGTCATGCTTAAAACCGGCTGAATGCGTTATCATAAGAAGATTCTTCATTCCCTCAACCTCAATCCCTTAGTTTCCAATAGGAGTATTAATTTTTTTCCTAATAAATACTAATAATACCTGTAGCCAGTGCAAACAGAAATCCGGGAAAGATTAATCTTGATTTTTATTTAATCCTCATATTTTTTATTGTTATGCTTGACCGTTTTTCTCTCTAAACTTCTTAGTTAAGGTCTCGATTTTTTCAGCTGTAACATTTAAGGTCTCGATGATCTCCCTCATTTCTTGCTCGCTTAAACGTTTTTCAAGGGCGCCTCTTAGGTCCATAAGCGCCCTAATTATCCGCTTAAGAGATCTGTCAAGATCTCCCGCCCTTTCAACATGAGGCATAAACCAGGGCGGTGGAGGGAGACCGAACATGAAGACCATCTTACCCATTTTTTCACGCATTTTCTCATGCTCCTCAAGAAACTTTAGGCCCTCCTCAGTTATGGTGTATCGTTTCACTCCACCCTCCTCTCTTGAAACCTCGCTGATGTATCTATTGTCCTGTAGCCATGCTAAAAGCGGATATATTGAGCCGGGACTAGGCTTCCAAAAACCATGGGTTTCTCTCTCAATGGTTTCCATAATTTCAGATCCTGACATAGGCTTCTCTTTTAAAAGCTTAAGCACATAATATCTTAAGAAACCCTTTGGAACACATGCAATATGTCTTCTAACGTTTCTCCATGGCATGCGCGGCGGACCGTGTGCTTCGTTATGCGGCAGTAATGGATCAAACATATTATCGCCTTTGATATCATTTTTGATATTCCACCATATAAAGTTTACCCAGATTGATCGGAAAATTGGAGTTAAGGCTTAAATCTATAAGTTGCTTATTGCCTTTAATGGTGTGCATCATGGTGAGCGCATCGGATTTCGTCGGTAGGGATGTAATATCTGTTAGGGATTTTACCCGGGAAGAAGCGGATTACTTGTTGAAAATTGCCGGCGAGATGGAGCCTCTTGCAGAATCCGGCTCAGATATCCTCAGGGGTAAAATTATGGCGACGCTCTTCTTTGAACCAAGCACTAGGACTAGGATGAGCTTTGAGGCTGCCATGTATAAGCTCGGCGGCTTAGTTATAGGGTTTAGTGAGCCGGAAGAGTCTTCGGTGAAAAAGGGTGAGAATTTAGCTGATACGGTTCGCGCCGTCGAGAAATACGCTGACATAATAGTTCTGCGTCATCCAGCCGAGGGAGCTGCACGCTTCGCAGCTGAATATGCGAAGATCCCGGTTATAAACGCTGGTTCAGGCGCTGAGGAGCATCCGACGCAAGCCTTCCTAGACCTATATACCATTATGAAGGAGAAAGGGCGTATAGATGGCTTAAAAATAGCTTTAATGGGTGATTTACGCTATGGTAGAACAGCCCACTCGCTTGCCTATGCATTATCACTCTACAAAGTTAGGCTATTTCTCGTCTCACCTGAACTTTTAAGGATGCGCAGGGAGGTTTTAGAAGATGTAAGCGATAAGATTGAAGTGTCAGAACACTCAAGTATTGAGGAGATTCTGCCCGAGATTGATGTTTTATATGTGACTCGCATACAGAAGGAGCGCTTCCCAGATTTAGCGGAGTATGCTAAAGTTAAAGGTTCATACATGGTGGATCTGAATGTTCTTAGGAGGGCGAGAAACGATCTAATAATTCTTCATCCACTTCCAAGGGTTGATGAAATCGCATCTGAAGTTGATTCAACACCATTTGCTAAATATTTCCAGCAGGTTAAGAACGGCTTGATCGTACGTATGGCGCTGCTAGCTTTAATCTTAGGCGCAGTTAAAGATTAACAAGGAATCTTTAAAGAAGATGCGGACTAATCTTCCCGCCTTAAAATGCTAAACATTCTAAGCCTAGATGCCCTAATTGATTATAGTGAAGGGTCGGTATGAAAATGGAAAATCGAAGGTTTGTTAGTCCCCTAGCCATAGTTCTAGTAATTGCTCTCGCCGCTATTCTCTCCATAAACGCTATTTTATTCTACACTATTTTTCGGCTTAACGAAGAAATCTCCTTAATAAGCAGAGAGATCGTTGAACTACAAAAATCTTATACTAACTTATCACTTCAAATATTAAGTTCACTATATGATGAATATGGAGGTGCTACTTACTTGCATGGAGATGCAACCGGCTTCTTTCATGTAGAGAAGATCGACGGGAAATTTTGGCTTATCGATCCGGAAGGCAACCTGTTCATATCGAAGGGAGTTAACCATGTGGATTACTGGGGCGACTATTCCCCATCGCTTGGTTACAGCCCCTATAATAAATATGTCTCTGAAAAGTACGGTTCAGCAGATAAGTGGGCTGAGGAAGCTGTTAGTAGGCTTAAAAAATGGGGCTTCAACACCATAGGCGCATGGTCGAGCAGAGAAACATATGATAAAGGCATGCCATATACGGTTATCCTCAACATAGCCCTCGAGGCTGGAGCAAGCTGGCTGACTGGAAACGTTGCAGATTATTTCTCGCGAGAGTTTAAGGAGGCAGCTGAGAAGATTGCGATGGAAGAATGCGCACCCAGGCGGGAAGATAAGTATCTGATTGGATATTTCATCGATAATGAGCTTAGATGGGCGGCTGACTGGAGATCAAGTAATGATCTCTTCGATGATTATATGCTTCTTCCACCTGAGGCGGAGGGCAAAAAAGCCCTGGTGAATTTTCTTAGGGAAAAATATGGTGAAATATCCTCCCTGAATAGGGCTTGGGGAACCAGTTTCTCCTCATTCGATGATCTTCTTTTGGAGAAGCATGCTCCGAAAACATTGGCTGCTGAAGCCGATAGGCGGGGCTTCCTAAGGATTATCGCTGAGCAATACTTCAAGTTAACCTATAACATCATTAAAAAATATGATCCAAATCATCTAATTCTTGGATGCCGCTTTGCATATAAGCCGCCTGATGAGGTTCTTTATGGCTGCATCGGCTATACTGATGTAATCTCAGTTAACTGTTATACGAACCCCTACAGTGATGATCTTGAATCAAGGATAATTGATCTAAAAGAGATTCATAGGTTAACCTCTCTGCCGATAATGATAACGGAGTTTTCTTTTAAGGCGATGGATTCAGGGCTTCCAAACAGTAAAGGAGCAGGTGTACCGGTTAAGACGCAAGCAGAAAGAGCGAAATATTATGAGGAGTATGTTAAAGCAATGATGAAACAGCCCTTCATCATCGGCTATCACTGGTTCCAGTACAGCGACCAGCCGCTTGAGGGAAGATTCGATGGTGAAAACAGCAATTTTGGGCTTGTAACAATACAGGATGAACCTTGGGAGACGCTTATTCAAAAAGCAACCATAGTGAACCTAAACGCTGAACTCACCCATCTGAGGGGAGAAGAGGGATAAACCCAAAGGTTCTCCGGATTTAAAAGCGCGGGTCTCTTCAGCCTAAAAGGTTTAAATGTAATTGAGTCCATAGACCGGCGTGGGCATAGGTAGAGCTTCGCCTAAAAGATTCATTATCGGCTTAATTTTCTCTCTATTTCTCTCCTTTTCAGGCGAACCGAAAAGTAGCGACGTAAAATCCGAAGGCTCAAGAACTAAAGAATCACCCTTAATGGAGAACTTCACCCTATCATTGTAAGCCTCAACATTTATCTCTGAGGTTACCTCGACGCCGGCTCTCTCAGCCAAGTAACTCTTAGCCTTCTCAAAGAAGGATTCAGGATTCAATATGAGCATGCTTGCCTCAGAGTTAATGGATGGTTTTCTCAACCCGCATCTCCCCAGAAGCCTTATTAAATCTGCATCTTGAAATGGAACCGTAAGCTCAATACTTCTGGGCTGCTCGCTTTTAAGGATATGAGCAATCAAATTTGAAACGGAGGTTCTTGAACCCGCATATTCGCATATTTTTAAAAACTTCATTTTCGTAAGGGAAAATGCGGCAACATATGCCAATGGTTCATTATTAATCATGGCTAGGTAAATTCTGGCTTGTAAACCCTCATATTTAGGCGGAGTGATAAAAAATTTGGTGAGAATCTTGAAATCTTCTAAACTGCGCCAAAATCTGACAGGCTCCTTCTGATATACTGTGGCAATATCCTTTATATGATTATTATTGCAAATAATCACTTCGAAATCTTTTTCTTCAAAGCCTAGATCGGTAGATAACGAAGCGTCATTATATAGGTAAACTATGCCTGACTTGAAGCATCCAAAGCGCCTATAAAGCCCTCTATCGCCGGAAATCATGACGAAATCCATCCCATCTCTCTTCATCTTATTTAGGGCATCCGCAATTAGGGCTGAGGCATATCCCCTTTGCCTATAAGCCTCATGAGTACATACAGATCCTATCATGCCAACATTAAACCATGAGCCGCATATTAAAACGCGTCCTTCCCATAAGCCGACATGTGAAACGACGTGGCCATCCTTAACGATAACTCTTAGATTCTCAACATTATTTTTATTAAATAGTTGCGGGAAGAGGTCGCCCATAATTGGCGGGAAACCAGTGGGAAGCATGAAGATCTGATTTACAAGGTTAACTATTTCAGGAAGATCTTCAGGTTTAGCCGCCCTAGGCCCCTCCATCTCTAAGCCTCCAACGGATTATTCTCCAAATACTTTAAGAGCTCTTCAAGAGCTATTATGGAGCCATACGCGATTTTTCTCCCACCGCTCCTTAAGGCTTCCCTAATCTCCTCAATACTTAGGAATTCCCCATCTGATATTTCATCAGCGTTCGGTTTGATTTGCCCATCATATCTGCATAGGTAGAGAACTGAGATTTCACGTTCTTCTTCAGAGAAACATTTGAACTTACAGATTTCCTTCAATGGAGCCTCTACGCCCAGCTCCTCCATTGTTTCTCTCCTAGCGGACTCCTCATAGCTCTCCCCATACCTGACATGTCCCGTTGCTGAGCAAGCATAGTAGCCGGGATAAAGCTCCTTCTTCATTGAGCGCTTCTGCAAAAATATCTTTCCCTCACCATTAATGAGTATTACATATACCGATCTGTGAATGAGCCCTTTCCTATGGCATTCGCTTCTGGAAGCCCAGCCGAGGGCTTCATCTTTTTCATTGACGACGTATAAATATTCCTCTTCGGATCCGCTCACTGGATGCATGCGCTCCTACTGGGGAATTGAAAATATTATTCCAGGTAAAATGATTAATAAATCTTGCTAGCTATTAAACATGCGGGTATCTGTTGGGGGAATCACTATGGCTGATTGGATTTTCACGCATAGCGACGGCGACGGCATATGCGCTGGCGCATTGGCTTTAGCTGCCAATCCAGATGCGAAGGTCTTTTTTACTCATCCCCACGGTCTTCTTGAAGATCTCAGAAATGTTGGGGATGGCGATACTGTAATAATATGCGACATAGCCCTCCCGGAGGGTGAGCTGCAGACGGTTCTAAATAGGCTTTCAACCATTAATAATTTCGGTGGGCTCACATATATAGATCATCACCCCCTACCAGAGGGCTTATCAAATGAGGATATTCCGGGAACGGTTATCCGCAACCTTAATGCGTCGGCTTCAGAGTTAACCTACATGTTTTTCCAGGGGAGGATCGATCCTCTTCTAAGTCGGGTTGCAATATACGGCGCTATAGCAGACTACCTGGACAGCACGCCGGTCATATGTGATTTACTCCGGGGATGGGATAAAAGGACGCTGTACTTTGAGACTGGGATTCTTGTTCAAGGTATTGAGGGGCGAAAGAGGGATCATGACTTTAAACGAAGCGTTGTTTCTCATCTTGCCAAGAACAATCCTCCGGATGCCCACATAAAGCTTCTGGAGTCAGCCATAGAAAACACTCGTAGAGAAGAGGAATTGATAAAAACTTTGAGGGAGCATATTCATGTCAGCGGGCTGGTTGCTTATGCGCTTGATGTGCAATTTTCGCTTGGAAAAACCTCGATATATGTTAGGGCGCTAACCAACGCTGTTGTTGGGGTGGCTGGAGAAAGAAGGAGGGGAATAATAGATATGAGTCTGAGAACATGCGATGTAAACATAGATTTGAATAAGATTCTGCGTCATATAGCGCCAAAATTGGGTGGAAGTGGAGGCGGTCATCCTTCAGCGGCTGGGGCGAGGGTGCCTGAAGAAAAATTTGACGAATTTATTAGGGAACTAAATGGGGCGCTTACATCCAGCGGGAACCGAAATAACCATGTTTTATTCTAATGATATTTTCTAATCTTTTTCCAATTAAAAGTTTCACGGTTCAAAGCCGGGAGGAAGCCGATTGCTGCTTACGCTTTTGATCCTTGCCCCTCCAGTTCGCTAAAAATCTTAAATATATCCATGGCTGGCAAAACTCTTCCTTTTTCATCGAATAACGCGTTGGCTCCTCCAAACCATGCGTTAAGTCCGCTTACCGGTATGGACTCCGGATACCACCAAAGAACCCCTAATCCTCGGTTATTTGGTGTTTTAAGAACTGAGAGGACAAGTTCAGCTAGGAATGATCTCTGCCCCTCAGGGCTCATCGGCCACTTCGTATATTCGGGATTAGCGTATTCGACTTGGCTAAAGTTAACATTAAAATATGGATAAGCTGTTTCCACTATGAGAATATCCTTGTCAAAATATGCCGCTGCATTATTCAGGGTTTCCCGCAAATTGTCCATAATACCATGCCACCATGGATAGTAGCTTAAGCCAACAATATCGTATGAAACGTTATGCTTCTCAAGGTTTTCAAAGAAGAATTTTGTTCCCGCCCAATCTCCACCACGGTCGATGTGAATTAAAATTTTAACTTCATTATTCTCCGCACCATCCTTAATTCCCTGGATTGCTGCTTTAAGTAAGCGTGCAAATTTATCCCACTGCTGCTCAGGGTCGCCTACGCCGTAAAGTTTTCCATCAGGCCAAAGCATCCCGTTCGTTACCTCATTGCCAGGCTGAACAATATCTGGAAGTACACCCTCATTTTTCATGGCCCTGATACATTCATATGTATAGCTGTAAACTTTCTCAACTAGCTCCTCAAAGTTCAGGTTTTTCCATGCTTCAGGTTTAGATTGCTTCCCCGGGTCAGCCCATGTATCGCTGTAGTGGAAGTCAAGGATTAATTTCGCCCCGCTCTTCTTAATTCGCTTAGCAAGCCCTATCGTGTACAATAAATCATTAACCACAACATCAGTGTAGGGCGGATTTACAAAGAGGCGTAAACGGAAGCAGTTTGCGCCGTGCTTCCTCATTATTAGGATTGCGTCTCCGCTTTCTCCATCGTCGAAGAATGATCCGCCCATCTCCTCAATTTTACCTAATGCAGAGATATCTCCGCCGATAAGGAACTCTTTTCCCGCAGATTCAATCCTGGATCTTAATAGTCTTCTTATTTCTTCATCCACAATGTTTTTATTCGCTATGAAATATTTTTGCGTTATTGTAAATATTAGGATAGATGCGAAGATTAATCCTGTAACCAAAAACACCTTTGGTAGCTTGTTAATCTTCCGCGTCAAATTTTACCCTTCATCCATTATGATCCGGAATATTCTTGGGAAATTAATATTTTTCTATTGTTGAACGCTTCCCCCCGGATAGCCTCAGAGGGCTTGTTGAGGTAAAAATTTATCTTCGGGCTGATGCATAATAATTTTTGCCGATGACGAGAGCCATTCTCCTGATCTGTGAGGGACTCTGGGGTATCTGAGGCACATGCTGACTCGCCGTGATTTTAGGTAAATCTTTTTAAGTAATGCAGCGGTTTTAAGCAGATATATTGATGTGTTAGACATGTGCAGCAGAGGAATCCGAGGTGTTCTTCATTGGGTTTAGAGGAGGAGGTTGCTGAGAAAGCTAAGGCTAATGGGTGGAATGTTGAACTTAGAAAGAGGCATGGAAGCCGAATTCAGGACCTCATCCTCAGTAGGGGAGGCTTAGTGCTTGTTGTTCAGGTTAAGGATTACTCCTCCCCCGCAGGTCCTAGGGCTGTCACCCAAGCTAAGAGGGACTTCGATGAGTACATTAGGCATCTGCTTGAGGAAAAGCTCGGCGTGACTGTTGTGCCTATACTCGTCTCGAAGAGCATCTCTGAAAAAGCGAGGAAGCGCGCATTATCTTATGGTGTGAGATGCTACAGCCCAAGCGAATTCGAGAATGCTCTTCGATGAATATGCGCGTTTAGAATCTGGAAATAAGCCTTATTTTAACCGTTTGCTCCGGATTCTGGAGTTTCCTAATAATTTCTCTTGATAGGTCGCGGGCAGCCTTATTGGCTTTTATGGCTACTGTTCTGCCGCATATATAGCTGCTTTTCCTAACAACTATATCTCTTGGATGGGTGAACGTCAAGTAGGGGCTGCCGAAAGCATTAACAACCTCCACCTCATCCCCAACCTCTATAATTATTGTTATCTCCGAATTTGGCTTTTTAGCAGCCTCTTTAAACTCGCGGCTCAGATCGCTTGCGGACTTATTGGCTTTTATGGCTATTATGCAGTCTCCCCTCTCGGTTAGATGCTCGTCCCTTGTTATTTCAAATGTTGTTTTATGCGTTGACCTTATGAGGCTATGTCCAAATGCGGAGATCTCCTCAACAACCTCCATGAGGCTTATATCTCCATTTTTATTGCTATAGGGCGTCCGCTGCATGTAATCTTATATAAATCTTTTTCCACATGAAAATCTTAATAATCTTCTTTAATGTATTTTATGGCAGTGAATAACCTTATGATTTCGGAGAGAATCTTTAGGGCTTATGATATACGTGGAATCTACGGCTTAGATCTAGATGCCAATGTGGCTAAGCTAATAGGTAGGGCAATAGCAACATATGTTGGTGGCGAAGGTAAAACGTTTATTGTTGGTAGAGATGTGCGGTTGAGCAGCAAACCCCTTGGCGATGCGCTTATAGAAGGCATGGTTTCCGGAGGCTTAGACGTGGAGGACATAGGCACCGTGACAACGCCCCTGCTATATTTTGCCACAATGCACTATAATAAGGATGGCGGCGTTATGGTTTCAGCATCCCATAATCCGCCCGAATGGAATGGTTTTAAAATACTGCTCAGGAAGGGTTTTGTCTGCATGGGCATGGGTATGGAGGAGCTGAGGGATATAGCCATTAAAGAAGCATTTCGAAGCGCGAAGATGGGGGTTGTTAAAGTTAATCCGAAGGTTATCTCCGAATATGAAGATTACATTTCAGAAAGGGTAAATATTGGAAAGGCCATTAAGGTGATTGCTGATCCCGGGGGAGGATCATGCACGGTGCTGATGCCGAGAGCCTTCGAGAAGGCGGGTTTAAATGCTCATGTAATTTACGGTAAGCCTGACGGTTCATTCTCCAGGCATCCGCCGGAGCCGGATGAGCGTACATTAAGCGAGTTAAGGATGCTTGTCTTGAAAGAGCATGCTGACTTCGGGGTTGGCTTTGATGGAGATGGGGATAGAGCGGTTTTCATAGATGATAAGGGCAGGGTTGTTCCGAGCAACGCTGTCTTAGCAATGCTCTCAAGGCACTTTCTCAGGAAGCATAGGGGTGCAGTGGTGGTTTATGAGGTTAGCTGCTCAATGATGGTTGAGGAGACAATAAGGGCTTATGGGGGAAGACCGGTTTTAAGCCGGGTTGGACATACATATATATACGAGAAGATGATCAGTGAAAACGCTATATTAGGCGGGGAGACAAGCGGGCACTTCTATTTCAGAGATATACACTGCTTTGATGACGCTGTATATGCAAGCCTGAAAGTTGCTGAAGCCATATCTGAAGAAAATGTGAGGCTTTCAGAAATAGTTGATTCCCTACCGAAGTATCCGCAGATACCAGTAAAAAATTATGACTGTCCAGATGAGAAAAAGTTTAGAGTAGTTGAGGATTTAGCCAAGGACTTTGAAAGCTACGGATATAAAACAATAACCCTAGATGGGGTAAAAGTGATTCTTGAAGACGGATGGTTTCTAATAAGGCCGTCAAATACGCAGCCATTAATAAGGCTAACGGTTGAGGCGAAAAATGAGGAAAACCTGAGGAAAATAGAATCCTACGCCGAGAAGATTCTTCTTGAAAAAATCAGGGATCTCAAATAATGAGGCTGAAAATGTATCATCCACCTTTAGTTAACTAACCCGGTGGATAACGTAATAGCGCGGCTACCCCGCCCAGCGCCCTTATCTTCAGCCCAGCTTCATGCTCAACGCTTATCACTCTAACCTTCCCACCCTTCTCTTCAGCCTCACGTATAAGCTTTTCTAGCGCTGAAATTTCCCCGCTGGATGAATCCCTAATCATTTCATCCGTTATTATTATTTCTTCAACGGCGCCTAGTGAAACAGCCCTTTCAACATCGCTTAAACCGTATGCTACGTCACCGCTTCCCCTGCCTAGACGTCTAAGGACTTCCTCAACAGCCTCAGCCTCCTCAATTATGCGCGCGTGCCTCAAAGACTTCGTTAATATGCCTGAGCGCATGGCCTCATAGATTCCTGCGCTGCCGCTGCTATTCACGCTTTTTACATCAATAATTTTCCTTCGCATTGCCTGCGCGTTCTCCTCGAGAAACTTAACGAAGTCGTTTTTAACGAACCCTAATCCTAAAATTACTATCGGTCCCTCAACTGAACCTACTAGGTTTTCAAGGATTTTCAAGGCGGATTTAAACATTTCATTAAGGGTTTTTATCCGCTCCCCCTCCATATGTTTTCCTGGAAGACTTATTCTTTCTTCAGCGACGATTTCTAGCCCGAAGCCCCTTAAAACAGCGGCGCAGTAACCCTCATCATCGATGCTCATTACGATTATGGGCGTAATCCCCCTCTCGGATGCACGCTTAAGCTGCTCAATATGATATTCTAGCCAGCGCTCTTTAACGATTTTCAACGGAACATTTAATGTTATGCTTAATGTATGATGTGATCCTAAAGCCCCGATCTCATCAGGTGCATCGCAAACTATTCCGTGAATCCTCAAACGGTTTAGCGTTCGATCCCATGAGACGCTTTCAACTTTAACGCCTAAAATAAGCGATATCCGTCTGCCCTTCTCTGGACGCTCGTAGCGTTCTCCAAAACGCACCTCCCTAGTTGTCCTAGAATATACTATGTCGCCCTTTTGGATAACATTATATAGCACCCAGAAATCATCCAGAAATTCTGGGATAACTGTGATTTGATCATGCTTAATGTCCATATCTAAAATCTTCACCTACAAATCCTCCATCATTTCTTGGATCCCGCTCAGATTTATTCCATACCCCACTTAAACATGCTGCTGCCACATCAATTATGATTAAGCGGCAATAATAAATATGGCGCATCATAGATTTCTCTTTAAGGACGCTATCTCTCTAAGCGGGCGAATGCGTAAGCCGAAAGAATCGTATTTATTTAGGGGTAAGTTGAAATCTCCGTGGAAGGCAAGGCATTAACTGTGGGTCTTGACTTTAACCCGGTTAAAGGGAGATTCCTGCAGCGTATAAATAGATTTAAGGTTCTAGTTGAAATTGATGGTGAAGAATTTTATGCGCATCTACCGAACTCCGGCAGGCTGATTACGGCGTTACGCTATGGGGCTAGGGCATACTTAAAGAGGGTTGAAGACGGGTTTTCAGGTAAAAACCCATATAGACTTTTCGCAGTTCAGCCGGGTGGAATACCGATCATTGTGGATGCGCATTTCTCGAATATTATAGCGAAAATAGCCGTTGAGCATGATCTTATCGATGATTTAGCGGGTTATAGGGTTTATAAAGAAAACTTTAGGCTGGATGAACATGTGGGAACCAGGCTTGACCTAATGCTGAAAAGGGGGCTGGACAAATTTTATGTTGAGGTGAAAAGCGTAACGCATGTGGTGAACGGTGCAGCCCTATTTCCAGATGCTCCAACATTGAGGGGGAGAAGACATGTGAAAAGGTTAACTGAGCTGGCTAGATGTGGATTTAAGTGTGGAATAATATTCTCAGTTCAGAGGCCGGACGCGATAATAATGAAGCCGAACGCTGAGATCGATCGGCAATTTGCTGAGCTCCTGAGGGAAGCCGTGGATAAGGGCATAAAAATATTCACGTTAAACTCAACTTTTCAACCGCCTAGGAACGTGAAAATAGAGCCCAATAAACCGATATTCATATTCTAGCCTAAATATGCGGGCATGAAAACCTTAACGGTTTTCCTTCATCAGGGGAAGTCATAAGATTTGATACTCTACTATTTTGGCGAATGCATTGGTGGCATATATATAACTGAGAATGCTGCCAGCGCGATTGCATCTTTATCTAAAAGGACTCTTTCTTCCCTCGGTTTATTACGCTTTAGGAGTTAGCGGAATAATTCAACTTCCATGCCGACCCCTTTCTCCTTAGCCCTCATGTAGGCTAACCACGCTGCGGCGCAGTCCTGTATTCCCAGACCCACCGACTTAAATAGGGTGATCTCGAAGTCGGAGGTTCTGCCCGGCTTTAATCCAGCTGCTAGCTCGCCTAATTCAGCGTATATATCCTTTTCAGTGATTATTCCCGCCTTCAACGGGATGATGATGTCGCCGGCTTCCTCTAAAGCTGCGGATTTTTGGTCGACAACGATTTTTGCCTTCTTAATTACTTCTTCATCAACTTCCCTTACATCCGGTTTAAATGAGCCTATTAGATTTAAGTGTGTACCGGGCTTCACCCAGCTTCCGTCGAAAACAGGGGTTTTTGATGTTGTTGCCGTAACTATGATGTCTGACTGAGCCACAAGATCTCTGGGTTCACATGCTTCTACTGGTATTTTAAGGATCTTTGACATTTCGCTTGCGAATGATTCCGCTCTTTCTTTAACCACGTCATGTACAAGGGCTTTCCTTATCTCTCTTACAGCGCACATAGCCATCAATTGGGTTCTCGCCTGAACGCCTGCGCCGAAAATTCCAACGTTTTTAGAGTCTTTTCTGGCTAGGTACTTTGTTGCCACCCCGCACACGGCTCCTGTTCTCATCGCTGTTATAAGCGTTCCATCCATTATCGCTAATGGAGCGCCTGTTTCGGAATCGTTCAGCATAATCGTTGCCATTATTGTCGGCATATTCTTCTCCAAGTTTTTCTCGAAGACTGTTACAATTTTAGTTGAGAGGGAACCCATTCTCCCTAGGTAAGCTGGCATCACCCCTATCCAACCATGCTTCTCAGACAGCGTTATAGTTGCTCTCATAGGTAAAATAGCGGTGCCTCTCTGCAGCTCCAGGAACGCCATTTCAACGTATTCTATAACGTCTTTCATAGTTAATATTTTTTCAAGATCAGATCTTGAAAGTATCAGAACCATATGTAACGCCGTCCCGCTGGGAACCTAAACATTAATGCCCTTAATTTTTTCTATAAGGGTTTTCAGCTCCTCCCTCTCCTCATCGCTTATGGGAAGTAGAGGCATCCTTGGGGGGCCGGCTCTTTTACCTAAGATTTCAAGGCCTGCTTTTGAAAGCTGCGCAAATTTTCCAGTCTCCTCAAGGAAGTTTAGAAGCGGAAGTAGTTCAAGGTAGAGGGCGCGTGCATCCTCAATGTTGTTCTCTTTACATGCAAGTTCAAACAATCTGCTTGTATGTTTCGGAAACATGTTTGCCGCAACACAAACCCATCCTCTTGCGCCCATTAAAAACGATTCTAATGCGAGATTATCGGATCCGCAAAAAACTGTCATTTTACCCTTTGTTAAATGAATGATCCTCCAGATTCTGGTGATGTCCCCGCTGCTCTCCTTAACATAGCGTATATTATCTATTTCAGATAGCCTAGCGATGAATGAGGGTTGCATGTCAACCTTACTTGTCCAAGGATTGTTATACGCTATTATGGGCAAATCGGCTGCCTCCGCTATTCTCCTATAATGCTCATATAACTCGTTCTCTTTAGGTTTAGTGTAGAATGGAGGAACTATCATCACTCCATCCGCACCAACGTTCTCCGCATGCTTGCTCAGCTCTATTACTTGTCTTGTAGCGCAGGCTCCTGTTCCAACGATGACTGGAACCCTACCATTCGTGTGATCAACAGCCTCCTCAGCCACCTTCTTGTGTTCCTGAACTGAAAGCGACGCAAACTCTCCTGTGCTTCCACACACAATGATTCCATGAATGCCATTTTCAATGTAGAAATCAATATTCTCCCTAAGAGCCTTCAGGTCTAGATCCTCATCTTGCGTGAAGGGAGTAACGGCTACAACAAAAGTCCCCTCAAACCTTCTCATATAAACACCTCTTTAAAAAGGAAAAGAGGGCAAACTTAATATATCTTTCGTAAAAAGCAAGATCGACCTGATACTTCAGCGGGTTAAACGCTTCACGTACGCTTACGGTTTTCATTCGATAAGAATTGAAGCGCAATTCGCTTTGAATATGGGCGAGCTTCCTTCACGGTTTACTATGATGCGTAGTTGGTTAAGATGCCCTTTAGTTTCTTCATGCGGCTTAAAGGGAAGGTTGCGAAGAAGTTGCGGAGAAAGCCTGAAAAAAATACTTATAGGGGGTATCATTTTTAGCTTGAAAATTCCATTAAAAAACAATATTGAACGTCATTTTTTAAGCTCAAGAAACCCTAAAAATTCATCACTCTTTTTTATGATGATGAAATTAGGCGGGGAATAAAGATCTTCCTCTTAATGTTTCCGGCTAAATTAAGTGTAAAATCCTTTTCCGAAGCGGGAAGACTCATAGGGCGTGAGGTTTTTTGAAATGATGGGAAAAATAGGTTTATGAGGAAAATAGTTGCCTTACATGGCAAGAAGGGGCTTGTCAGTAAGATTTAGAGGGGAGTTGCCAGGACAAGCTTTAGGAACTAAGGTTAACTGGTTAAGAGGGTTGTTCTTCACCAGTTTTTTAGCCAAGTTTTATTGAACATGACGGCCATCCAGGAATTAATAATCATTATAGCAATAGCCCTAAAGAAACCCCACTTAATCCAGCGCCTCGCAGAAGTGGGAACAACCTTCTTGGTAATCACCACAAACCTGCCAACTAAAGCTAATTTCTTAGCCATATGCTGGTCTTCCGCCACAGGAGTTTCCCAATAACCGCCTACGCTGTTAAAGGCGTTTTTTCTCATAAAAATTATTGAACCCGAAACTCTAGGTACGCATGATATGGGCACTTTCTCAAATAATTTTGAAACCAAAGCTGCTGTTGTCAAAAAAAGAGTGTGATACCAAGAACCATCGTAAGGGTATAACCGAAAGGTTCCGCCAGAAACCCGCCTGTCTTGCATTATTTTTTCAACTTCAGAAACTAAATCTTCTGTTAAAATTGTGTCTGCATCTAAATGTATGAGAATTTCATTGCGGGCCAATTTTGAACCAATATTTCTTGAAATTGAAACATTCTTGTTAGAAACTATGACTAAAACTCCAAATTTTCTCGCTATCTCCACAGTTTTATCCTTACTCCCACCATCAACAACTATAACCTCATATTTCCGCAGGTGCCGCAATACAATGGGTAAAAGTTTCTCCTCATTTAACGTTGGAATAATAATGCTCACACCCATCTGCCGCTCCCCCACTCTATATGAAATTTTGGAAGCATCATTTTGGAATTTTTCACTTCGGGGTTAGTAAATCTTTGTCAATTATCGGAATTTCATATAGAGTTGAAAAACCTTTTTCTCCACAGGTGGCGGGCCCGGGGGGAATTGAACCCCCGACCCCCGGGTTAAAAGCCCGGTGCTCTATCCTTGCTGAGCTACGGGCCCCTCTTTTTTGTTTACTTCTTATCGGATTTATTATGG
>Ga0209183_1000162_pt1 | contig 31398 bp, 34 predicted proteins | sample LHCtaG_2_FD_184120 | JGI IMG/M metagenome (GOLD analysis project Ga0209183, IMG submission 184120) | Hot spring microbial communities from Little Hot Creek, USA to study Microbial Dark Matter (Phase II) - LHC4sed_replicate (SPAdes)... | ecosystem: Environmental > Aquatic > Thermal springs > Hot... | reverse complement strand
AAATTTTCTTAACCCGCGCAATCCACATAATTAATGGTCCACGAGATGAAGTATCGGTTGATGGACTTGCTAGCCTGCCCGATCTGCAGAAACTTCCCTCTAGAGCTTCATGTGTTCAGGACTCGGAAGATCGAGGTTGAGATAAATCCTGTGAGGTGCGAGATTTATTGCGGCTATGCATCTAAGGTGCTTAACGAGCTGGGAGGCGAGCCGGCCTGCTCCGATTGCTGGCGGCTTGAGATAGTTGATGGGATATTATTTTGCGGCGGATGTGGCAGATGGTATCCCATAGAGGCTGAGATCCCGAGAATGCTCCCGGATAATCTGCGTGATCGCAACGAGGACCTGAGATTCCTCGCGACTTGGAGATCCCGTATTCCTGAGAAGGTTCTAAGGCAGGGTAAGCCATTCAGCCTTACAACGGGCTAGAATTGCCCCCTCTACCGGGAAGGAAATGTTTTTAATGTTCCGGTGATAACTCTAGCCTCGCGCAGGTGGTCTTGAATGAGCGAGGTATCTGAGGCTGTTGTCCTCATTGGGAGGAAGCCGACAATGAATTATGTTCTAGCGACGACAATGCCCCTCTCCGAGGGGAAGACGGTGGTTCTGAAGGCTCGTGGAAGGGCGATAAGCAAGGCCGTGGACGTGGCCCAAGTCGTTACAAGGAGGTTCGTGCAGGACGCCGAGATCCAGAGCGTCAGCATCGGGACCGAGGAGGGCAGAGTTGGCCAAGACGGTAGGCCGAGAAGCGTCAGCACCATCGAGATAAGGATCGCACCGAAGAAGGGCTCCGCAAAGAAGAAGTAAGGGGTTTCTCTCCCCCACCCCAAATTTTATCTCGCTTTAGTGGGCGGCCTAATATACTGGCTAAGCATCTCAACGCCGGAGCAGGGGATGTATAGAGTCGTGGATGAGGATTTTGTTAGGGAGAGCGTTAAGCCAAGGAGAGCTGATTCTCATAAGGGCGAGAATGGCGTGGTTCTAGTTATCGGTGGTGGCTGGATGTATCATGGTGCTCCATTTCTAGCAGCTATGGCCGCCATGAGATGCGGCGTCGACCTAGCGTATATTGCGGCTCCTGAGAAGATCGCGGCACCTATCAGAGCGCTCTCGCCAGCGGTGATAGTGATACCGCTAACGGACATGAAGCTTACGAGGGGCGCGGCAAGAAGGGCGCTGAAGGTGCTTCCTAAGGTTGATTCCATCGTGATAGGGCCTGGGCTTGAGGCTGGGAGCGAGCCCGGGATAGAGCTCGTGGCTAAGGAGGCGATCGCGGCTGGAAAGAGCTTGGTGCTGGATGCTGGAGCCCTTTATCCCGGGGTTCTCAAGCATGTTGGCGGCGGTAGGGTTGTATTAACACCTCATGCTGGGGAGTTTAAGCGGGTTTTCGGCGTGGAGGCTCCAAGCAGGCTCGAGGACCGGGTTAAAGCTGTCATGGAGCAGGCCGGGAAGAATAAGGTCACGATCCTATTGAAGGGCAGAGTTGACGTGATCTCGGATGGCGTGGATGTGGCCGTGAATGAGACCGGGACGCCTGCCATGACAACGGGTGGGACGGGCGACATATTATCCGGGATCGTGGCGGCATTTCTTGCATGGGGTGTCGAGCCATTCAGGGCCGCGGCCTCAGCAGCTTGGATAAATGGGAAGGCCGGTGAGCTGGCGGCAGAGAGGCTGGGCCTCCACATAATAGCGACGGATCTCCTTGAGGAGATCCCGCGGGTTATGAAGCAGTTTGACAGGGTGGTGGGCTAGAACTTGCTCGAGGAGGCTCTGACGCCGATCAGGATAGGTGTGGTAATGGCCGGCCTATTCTATGCCTCCTACAAGGATTGGGTCTCGAGAGAGGTTGATGACTGGATCTGGGTGATCTGCGGAGTGGCTAGCGTAATCTTAACCGGCTTAGACATGGCCTCGTGGTGGAGCCTTGATAGGCTTATTCAAGTCTTGATCTCGATAGCTCTTTCGGCTGGGCTTGCCTTCGCCTTCTACTTCTTCGGCTTTTACGGCGGCGCCGATGCCAAGGCGATAGCGATTATATCCATAGGCCTCCCAATCTATAGCCCGCCATTCAGGATGCATCCATTCACCGGGCTCGCATCTCTCTCGAATGGTCTCCTATTCTCGCTCCTCATACTTCCCATATTCCTCGCATGGAACCTGATAGCCCTAGCTAGGGGGGAGAGAATCTTCGAGGGATTCGAGCATGAGAAGGGGATGAGAAAGCTCGCGGCCATGCTCTTCGGGATAAGATCGAGAAATGCCAGGCGGAGGAGGTTCTGGTTCCCCCTCGAGACGGAGCGCGATGGGAGAAGATACTTCAACTTCAACATCCTCGGCCTAGAGCTTGAGGAGATCCAACGGGATGATTGCTGGATCACGCCGGGCCTGCCGCTACTCATCTCCATAACCGCGGGCTTCATCTTCTATGTCCTAGTGGGCGACGTTCTAGCCTTGATCCTCCAGCTAATACTATAGCTTGAACTTCCTGAAAGTCTCTAGGATCTCTTGATCAAGCGGCTTATGCTTGCGCCTCCTCCTAGCTCGCCCAGCAAGATATGGCCCGACTGCGGCGTATGCCCTCTCAGCCAGCTCATCCCCCTCACCCTCCTCATACCTGCGCCAGGCATGCGGGAAGTGCTTGTATCCGCCTGGGCTAGCCCACTCCACGTGGAAGCTCTCCAGCTCATCCGGTGTAACACAGATAGCCACTCTATCAACGGATCTATGAAGGCTGAGCGGCGCGGTGAAGACCCTCTGAACATCAATCTTATTCTCAACGATGACACCATCCTCGGGCTCTATCCTACAGGCAATATACTGGGTCACAGAGTATGCCACGTCAAGAGGGTTGATCCTCTGGACGAGGTCCAGGCTGAATGCCCTCGGATGAACATGGATGTGAGCGCCCCTCCCACTCCACTTGAAGAAGACCGACTTAACGATACCATGCTTCTCAAGCGCCTCCAAGATCTCCATGGCCTTCCTGACAACCTTCCTCCAATCACCATCCCGCGAGTCTATATCCCAAGTCGGCGAGGATCTTATGACGTTCTCCCGGCTCGCCAGGTCCTCTACCGAGACCAGCCTCCCATAAATATGCGCCGTTGCATAGAAGGCCCTAGGCCTCATTGAGGAAAACCTCTCCAAGATCCTGTCAATATCATCCTCGCATCTTATAGCTAGTGGCCTACCCCGGCTCCAATACCTGATCATGGGCCTTACTCCATCATCTCTCTCCTCACAGTGGATGGCAACCCATCTCCCAGCACAATACTCGGCGATTTCCTTCCTAACCTCGCCCCTCATGTAATGCTCTCTCACATGCTCCCAGTTCATAGGATCTCCTCCGCCTTCCGCTTCGCCTCGATTATCCTCCTCACCACGTCCGGCGGGAGCTTGTAGTCTTCCACCCTTCTCTCAACCCTTCCCAAGACCACGAGGCCGACGCCGCGCCTTATATCGATCTCATGCATGTATCTGCTATGATTCGTCTGCCTCATCTTCTCGATTATCACGAATCTCTTCAGCTCCCCGCCCCTCAGCGCTCTCCTAAACCTGATTATGCCGTCTGCTATATGCTCTATACCCCATCCAAAGCTCTCGGCTGTCGTTATAGCATACTGGCTCACAGCGAGGATCGTGAAGTTCCACTTTGATAAGACCTTCTTAAGGTAGTAGCTATACCTTCTCGCCATCGCGGGCCTATCAAGCCAGAAGGCTGAGAGTGAGTCTATTGCGATCCTGGCCCTCCCATATCCCAGCTCCTTCTTCGCCTCAATTATCTTCTCGACAAGAGCCTCCATGTCAAGGGACTTCAGGCTCCACCTATCCTCCCTCCCCATCAGCGCGTCAACTATTATCAGTTTACCATCCTCCATCGCCTTTTCGAAGTCCATCCCGAACTGCGAGGCCTGCTTCACAATCGACTCCCTACTCTCCTCAGTCGTTATGTAAATGCACTTATCACCATCAAGTATCCCCTGATTTATAAAATGGATTGAGAAGATGGTCTTGCCGCATCCCGGCTCGCCGGTTACAGCCACCAAGAACCCCTCAGGTATCCCTCCCTCGATAAGATCGTCGATCCCCTTAACGCCAGTCCTAAGCCTGCTCACCTCTGATGGCAACCCGGTGTAATAAGGTCTAAAGCCCGAGATTAAGCTATCACGTGGATCCCAAGCCCGAGGAGGTCGTGCGCCGGCTCCAGTAGCCCTTTGGCCAAAAATAGGCATCGCTCGGAATACTTAAATCATGTCATTTCCATGATATGACGGTCAAAGGAGGCTGAAGAGTGAATAACAGGTTCTTATCGCATATTGCGATAGTAATTCTAGTGTTAGGCGTCTTGTCAATTGGCTTGGCCCAGCAGATTACCATGATCACGACGACGACCGTTATAACCTATCCCCCATCAACGGCGACAGAAATATCGGTGGTGCCCGGGACGACGGGCGTTACCACGATAGTCCATGGCGGCTACAGGCTCATCTACATCGAAATGAGGCCGGATCAGGAATGCATAATGATCATTAGAGGCGAGCCCGTCACGGAGATCACAATCCCAGGGACAACCATTCCGGGAATAACGACGACATATGTTATCCCAGCGGCGACATATGAGACGACGATTACACAGGTCGAGGGAGGAACGACCGAGACTAGGACGGGGTTAGAGGATATCGAGGTCTTAACCACGATAGAGATGGAGCCAATCAGCACTGTCATCAGCATGCCGGTCCTCGTCTATGGGGAGATAATGGAATACTGCAAGGCCATAACCGTCACAGAGATAAACAAGTTCGAGGCAAGCGAGCCGATGACGATCTATATTGCGTTACCTGGATATACCGCGGGCGGAATGACCGTGACATTTCCGGAGCCCCCCATCGCGGGCCCCATAACTGCTACGAGGACGACGATCATACCCGGCGAAGCCTACACCACGACATATGAGGAAGTGGGGCAGACGATTGTGACGACGATATGCGATCCTGGCATGACGATGACAAAGACGATCACTATCCCGGGGAGCACCGTGACAAAGGTCATCACGATAGAGTCCACGGTGAGCGGCCCATTGACGAAGACGGAGAAAGAGACTCTAACACAGTCCACTAGGCCACCTAGCACAATCACGTCCACAGAGAGTCAAACCACCGCGGCCGCTGCAGGGCTTGAGATAATCCCATTCATGCTCATCATAATCATCGCCGCAGTCATAGTAATCGCGGTAATTATCATAGCGATCTGGCGCGCTAGAACGTCGTAATCAGCTCTCGCTTGAGAGCCTGAAACCTCTATTTTTCTCATATGCTATGTGAGGGAAGGTTAGCTAATCTTCCATGATTCTTCTCAGCTCGCTAATAGCGGCGTCGTACCCGGAGCCTGCTGCTATTCCTGCTAGGTATCCTGCTGCCGAGACGGCGTCAAACCCATTGACCCCTCTTGCGAGGAGCACTAGCGTCGCGGCGATCAGGGTGTTTAAGCCTTGGTCATTAAGCGGCCTACCAGCCCAGCCTAGCCTCCACTTGGAATCCCCGAGCAGTAGATCCGAGCTTCTTCCCATGATGTAGACTATGTTCTCGAGCTCCGAGGCCTTCCTAGAATAGACCTCGTATCTCCTGCGCAGCTCCATGTTCATGTTTATCCCGAGCCGGGATGCCTCATCCTCGCCGATTATCGAGATGAGCCTCGGGCTGAGCGCTACCCCAAGCACTATGGCCCAAGAGTAGCCCCCAAGATCCTTGAGCAGATCAATCCTCCTGCCGGCATAAACCACGCGGCCCCCGCGCGCCTCGCCGGTTTTAGGCTCGGCCCCCAGCATGCCCATCAGCCTTATCACCTCGTCGGGCAGCGGCTCGAGCAGAACTATCTCCCCCACATGATCCCTCATCATTCTTAGGGCTTGCCTAAGGTTTCCGGGCCCCATCACTATCTCCGCCTCCGGTGGTATCCCGATAGGCGCGATAATCAGCTCACCGCAATGGTCTGCGGCCGCCGGCAGGCCTAGCTTCGGCCTATGAAACGTCACGGTCACGTCGGCGTTGACACACACGTCCTCAGCCTCACCGGTATCAGGGTTCAGGCCCGATGGTATATCCACCGCAACCTTAAGTGCTTTCGAGGAGTTTATGAGCTGTATCGCCGATCTCCAGGGCTCGGCAATCCGCCCCCTAACACCAGTGCCGAATATTGCGTCGACAACAACCTCGGATCCCTCAATCACGTGCCTAACCCTTTCCAAGTCCTCCATGCCTCGAACGATGAAGAGCTTTATCGACTCGCGCATGGCCTTAACAGCCTCGAAGTTCGTCCTAGCCTCCAAGGTCCTGATCCTATCGGGATCCCCGATGAGAATTACCGTAACATCTGCCCCGAGGCCGGCGAGATGCCTCGCAGCAGCGAAACCATCGCCCCCATTATTGCCGGTCCCGCATACTACTGTGATCTTCACGCCAGCAGCCCCTCCAAGCCACTGGTAGACCACCCTCGCAACCCAGGCACCAGCATTCTCCATCAGCAATATTCTCGGGACCCCAAGCCACTCCGCATTCTCATCATCGTAGCCATCTCGGAGGATGATATTCCACCCCAGCCGCTCAACACTACCGCACCGAGATTATGGGGGCTAAGCGCATGATCTAAAGTTTATTGTCATTTATGGTCAGCTTGATGGCTGCGCTGGCGGAGCCTCTTCCGGGATCGTGAAGAACGCGATTATCGAGAAGATCGTCGCGAGAAGGCCGATCACGAGGACTATGAGAATGGACCAGAAGATCGTGAGGAGGAGCGGCAGGATCGCGCCATAAGGGGGTCCAAAGAGTATTGATGAGAGCACGCCAGGGCCGGCTGAGATTATCATGAATATCGCGAGTGGGATAACGACCACTATTGCTATCGCCAAGATTATCCTCATCCATCCAGCGATCTTGAACCACCTGTTGTCGAAGATTTTCCCAGCTCTGAAGTGGGCGATTGTATCTAGTATGAAGACCGCTATCGCGAAGCCGACTAGCACGAGACCAGCTACAACCACGCCTAATAACCGGGCGAAAAGTTGGCCGAAGGCCTCATCATCCTCCAAGGCATAGTCATAGTCTCTGTTGTGATTGCCATTGTGCCGACAAATGTCACGGGTAGGAAGTTTAGGATCGGCAGATAGTAAGCGCTATAGCGAGGACACATGTTGTGAGCATTAACACTCCTAAGATCGTGAATACCCTCTCCCGCGTATCCTTGCTCACGAGTATCTAGGCCACTGCGACGAATATCGAGGAGATGAAACCAGCATATGGAATAAACTCGAGGATGTATCCTATCCCGCCCAGCCACCTATAGGCTCTTGCCAAGAATGCCCAAACTAATATGCGGCAAATATGTTTTCAGTTTCGAGATCCACGCCTTATGCCCGTAAACCCGAATGCAGATTCAAGTAGTGCCTTGAACGCTGCCCAGAACCCATTCCTCCTGCCATTCTCGAGCACCTTCTCCCAATCCACTCTCAGCAATATCACGGTTATCGCTGCCATGGCGACGATGGCTAATATCGTTATTAGAGGGCCATTACCCTCTCCCAAGAAGAATGTGGCGAGATCGAAGTAAAATCTTCCAGCATATGCGACAATCCATGAGAGGACTATCTTGCCGAGCATATTAGCGATCATGAACTTCGTTATACTCAGTCCGGTGAGCCCGACGGGGATATAGACTATATCGTCTGGGAGGGGTGTGAGCGCGAAAAGGAACACCGCAAGCATCTCGTATTTCGCGATAGCTCTTCCGAGGGCTGTGGTCTTCCTCCTTCTCTCCTCGCTGAGGAGCTTCCTCCCGAACCTGCCGAGTAGATATGATGTAATCTTCCCCAGGGAGCCTCCAACGCCCGCGGCGATCCCGAGGAGAAACGGATCCAATGTCCTAGCCATGAGAACTATAGGTATCAGGTATGGGACCGGGAGGAATGGGACTAGGCTGCCTACGAACGATATGAGTAGCGCGCCAAGGTAGCCATGAGCTCGTAATATGCGGAGAAACTCAAAGACTATGTGAAAGTCGCTCATCCCCGCATCGCCATCTCCTAGTAAAAGCGTCCTTATGATGATTTTATCTTTCCTCTCCTAGGGCCGCCTCCCCACCGCCCTCTGGATAACCTTTATCATCTCACTTGGTATGCCATGTTGCTTAATCCCGCGATGCATGGCTGAGAGGTATTCCTTGGAGGGCTGGACAAACCCGTCTTTTGGGTTTGCGGCGACGTGGGTTATTGCCTTGACCTCGCCAATGCCCTCAACCTCAATCAAAACCATTCTCCTGCTGGCCCTCAATGGGACTCCCTCGAAAGCATCAAGCTTCGCAAGTTGATCAAATGTTATCTTATATGCGACGCCGATTATCCTCGCGCCCTCACTCTCCCTAAGATTCGCGATGCCGCCCCTCCAAGCTGGAGAATAAGCGTTGAAAACTATCTCGAAGCCCCTCAGGGTAGCGCGCCTCACATCAAGCCAGTCGCCAATACACTTCCTCATGAGAGACTTATCCATCGACCACCCATAAGCGAAATACCATAGCTCAGCCATCCATAGATATGTTGGCGAGCCATGATATATCTCTGCGGCTCCTAGCATTCTCGAGCCCTAGCCTAGGCAGCGTCTTATCCTAGCCGCGTCTATAAGTCTTCTTCTAGCCTCCTCATGCTCCTGCTCAAGAAGGGCGGCCAAGAAGTCGTTTACAGCGTTCTCATACCTCCTCTGGGTCAGCGTCCTAGGCCCGGCCTTTATACCAAGCTTCTCCTCGACGACGCTCAAGTCCATGATTATCTCCCCTATGCCGTTGCGCAACTCCTCCACACTCATGCCAGCCAGCCCGGCCAGCTGATCACACATCTCGGCCAGCATGTTGATGTTGCTCCATGAGAGGAATCCAGCCGCGACAGCCAAGTCATGCTCTAAGTTGCGGTAATTCTCCCTCAAGGCGTCCCATTCCTCCTCACTCAAGTCGAGAAGCGCCTTGAAACCTATGAACTCCGGGGGTATCCCGAGAGTATAGAGTGCAGCCGCGAAGGGTATAGCCCTTGGAAGTGATACTCTTCCAACGCTGCGGCTATAGCCGAAGAGGCCTATGTGGAGCTTTCTAGCCCTCCTCGGCGGAACATATCTGGCCACATAGTTTATGAGGGGTGCAAGGGATTCGATCGTCCTCTGATACCCCCTAGAAAACTTGGCCAAGGCCCTCCTCAACAACTCCTCCTCATGAGGCTCAATCAGCCTAGGCTCGCCGCATGGAAGCCTCTCATTCAAGATGCGGATAGATTCTTTCACGAGCTCGATGGAATAGTCGTATTTCATGGCGGATTGTATCGTGACCGTGTGAACGCCCCTATACTCATCTAGGAAGTTATGGATGTTATCTGGGTTTAGGTGGCCCCTAAACGGCATGGTCCCGGCGCCGATTATCGGGTAGATCTCGACGCCTGTATCCTCCTCAATTTTCCTCAGCCTCGATAATGCTAGCTTACATAAGATCACGGCGCATGCGAGCCCATAGTTTAACGCGGGATCAGATCGCGCCAGAAACACCCGGATATACTTCGGCCTGACCATTGAAATATAGGGCTTGATTATGCAATCGACGTTGAGCATGCTCTCCATGTCCTCGATGAGGGGGATAACCTCGATGGACTTTGGCTTGAACTCGCCAACCCAATCCGAGACCCTAGCATCTCCGCATATCCTGATGTCCCCGATGCCCGCTATAGCCTCCTCATAGAAGCCCTTAAGCTTCAGCAGATCCTCGGTGCATGTCGTCAGGGGTAGGATGACCTCGAAGAAAGGCGCCACCTCCCTTCCATAGAATGTGGAGGCGATATCATACGCTACTGGGATATTCACCAGCGACTCGAATAGAATCTTCCTCTCAACGGATTCTATGTTTGGGTTTGGGACGCGGTATGTCAAGAATATGTCCTCGCCTATGACATGCTCCTTGAAGAAGTCGCCATACTTGCTCAGCAGCTTCCTGATAACGCGGGTATCCACATCCTTTCCCTCGGCATCCCACATGACCTCCATGCATCCAAGCTGGCTATATGCGAAGTAGGCCTCATGAACCTCATCCTCGCCTTGGATAACCTCGCCGCTAACCCAGCTCGGCAACGAGACATTGTCAGGATGCTGAGTAGACATTGTTCTAGGGATCTTCCTAGAAACCATTTCCAAGCAACCGGCTCCGGGAATAATATAAACGTGAAAAAATGTTTGGGGATCGGGGGTTGACACGGGCTTAGCCGCGCATTAGCACCTCGACGCCTGGCATTTTGCCTCCGGATAGGTAATGTATTAGGGCCCCGCCCGCGAGGCTGACGTATGAGAAGTCCTCCACTTTAAGTCCGACGAGGCTTATCGCTGTCGATGAATCGCCTCCACCAATTAGCGTGAAGGCCTTTGAGCTCGCTAGAGCCCTATATATCTCCGCGGTCCCCCTCCTAAAGTTCTCATGCTCATATGCTCCCGCAGGCCCCTTAACTATTATGGCATCATCCTTGCCCGCCGACCTGATTATATCCGCGTACATGGATGCGGTCTCGCTGCCTATATCCATTATCGGGCCTGGGGCTGGTAGCTTCTCAACCCTTATCTCCTCGCGCCCTCCATCGCGCTCATAAGCTACATCGATAGGCTTCTTCAACCGGTCTCCAAGCCTGGCCGCCAGATCCTTGACCTTGCCTATGAGAGGTTCAAAGCCCTTCTTCCTGATATATGCCATGCTGGGCTCCCCGAGATCTCTTCCCTCAGCGGCTAGGAAGAGCTGGCCGAGAATGCCAGCGGAGAGAAGCATCTTGATCTCTGGCCTGCCCCTATTCAGAAGCGCCTCGACAACCTTTATGCAGTCATCGGGCTTGTTCCCCCCCATGAAGAGGATTATGCTGCTCCGCTTTTCGAGGATCTCATTGAGGGCCTTGAGTTCCCTCTCCATGACCCTGCCGGCCACGACCGGGAGGACCGCGGCAAACCCGACTATCGAGGCATGCGCCCTATGAGCCGCCGAGAAAGCATCGAGAACAAATAAGTCCGCGAGCTTAGACAGCCTTGAGACCAGCAAGCCCTTGGCATGCTCCTCAGGGCTTGCCTCCTTAGTCTCCTCATCGAGAATCCTGACATTCTCGAGGAGCAATATCTCGCCGCTCCTAAGGTGCTTGATCGCCTGCTCCGCCATCTCCCCCACTAGATCCGGGACATATTTCACGGGCTTGCCAACATGCTTTGAGAGGAGCTCTGCATGCTGCTCCAAGGGGAGAAAGTCCGGGTCACCCTTCCTCCCCTGATGAGCTAGAACAACGACTTTGGCACCCTTATCCGACAGCTCCCTAATAGTCTCCGCATGTGCCTGAATCCTCTCATTATCCTGAATCCTCCAAGTCTGCGGATCTATCGGGGAGTTCAGATCAACTCTCGCAATCACGGTCTTGTCACGAACATCTACGTCATCCAAGGTCTTGAAAGCTGGGCACACCCCTGATCACCGGGGAAATATTACCTCTAGGAGAGTTAAAAACCATTAGCCTCTTGTTGATCATGTAGTGTGGAAGGCTTTTTCAACCCGAGGGGAAACATTATGGCTATGGAGTTTAGGAGGCTTGGAAGGACCGATGTCTATGTCCCTGCTCTAGGGCTTGGGACTTGGGAGATAGGTGGGAGGGATTACCCGGATTACTCAAGAGACGAGGAGGCAATAGAGATAATCAAGTATGCGGTCAGGAAGGGCTTAAAGCTCATCGATACAGCCGAGATGTATGGCGCCGGTCACTCTGAGGAGCTTGTAGGAGAGGCGATCAGGGAGTTCCCGAGGGAGGAGGTCTTCATAGCGACGAAAGTATGGCCCTATAATCTGAGGTTCAAAGACGTGCTCGAGGCTCTTGACAGGAGCCTTGAGAGGCTGAGGGTAAACTATGTCGACCTATACCAGATACATTTCCCAAACCCATTCATACCATTGAGGGAGACTATGAAGGCGATGGAGAAGCTGGTCGATGAAGGCAGGGTCAGGTTTATTGGTGTTAGCAACTTCAACGTTAAGGAATTGGAGGAGGCGATGAGCTATCTCTCAAAATACGATATAGTCTCGAATCAGGTTCTCTACAATCCCTTGGATAGGCTCATTGAGGAGGAGATACTGCCCTTCTGCAGGAAAAATGGCATAACGATCATAGCATATAGGCCTCTTGGGAAGGGCGCGCTATTGAAGAGCTCTTATAAAAGCGTCTTAGAGGAGCTTGGAAGAAGATATGGCAGGACGCCGGCGCAGATACTGATAAACTGGGTTATACGACATGATAATGTCATAGCGGTAGCGAAGACTATGAGGAAGGATCACTTGGATGAGCTCCTCGGGGGCATGGGCTGGAAAATGGATCCGGAAGATTATGAAAAGCTGCCGGAGCTCCTATCCCGAGCCAGTAGATTGTAGGGAAAAAATTAGATTGTTGGAAGGGGTGCTTAGAGCTGCTTATTGATTAGGAGGATTATGTCTACGAGCCTGTTGCTGTAGCCCCACTCGTTATCATACCATCCTAAGACCTTGACTATGTCGCTCCTATCCCCGAGGACCATTATATTCTGTCCATCGATGATACATGATGCTGGGTTTCCGATGATGTCGACCGAAACTATTGGGTCCTCCGTGTACTCGAGTATGCCCTTCATCCTGCCCTCAGCGGCCCTCTTATAGGCGTTCTTTACCTCTTCAACAGTCACCTCGCGCTCGAGTAGTGCCACTAGGTCTGTTATTGAGCCGTCTGGAACTGGGACTCGCAATGCTATGCCGTGGAGCTTCCCCTTAACCTCGGGAATCACTAGATGGAGCGCCTTTGCAGCGCCAGTCGTCGTCGGGATTATGGAGAGGGCTGCGGCCCTAGCTCTCCGAAGATCCTCATGGAATAGGTCGAGGACTCTTTGGTCATTCGTGTAGGCGTGGACTGTTGTCATGAACCCCTTCTTTATCCCGAAGTTATCCAGCAGGACCTTGACCATGGGCGCGAGGCAGTTCGTCGTGCATGATGCTCCTGAGATGACGTGATGCTTCTTCACATCCAACATCTCATCGTTTACGCCCGGCACTATTGTTACATCCGCGTTCTTTGATGGCGCCGAGACCAAGACCTTCTTCACGCCATCTCTGAGGTGGAGGGCTGCCTTCTCCCTATCAGTGAATCTCCCAGTAGCCTCGACCACGAGATCAACCTCAGCTTTATCCCATGGGATCTTCGCGGGATCCGGCTCATGGAATCCCAAGAGTTCTCTGCCATCCACTACTATACCCTTCTCCGTCGCCCCAATCCTCCTATCCCACTTCTTATGGACGGAGTCGTATTTCAGCAGGAAGGCGGTTGTCCTGTTATCGGCGATCTCGTTGAAGGCCACGATCTCGAAGCTCTTGCCATGCTCCGGATGCTGGAGGGCTGCCCGCGCAAACAGCCGCCCAATCCTACCCATACCATTAATGCCAACCCTTAACATGTCTTAAACACCCGCAGTTACAATATTCTTCCGGAGCCTATTAACCATATCCTTATTAATCTTGGCACCATGTAGTCATAGGGAATGCTTTTAGGAGAGGAGCTTTGCATAAACGTTATATGTAAATGGTTTCACTTATTCTAGCGAAATGAGAAAACATCGAACTTCAATAGAATTTCCGGAGGATCTTTGGAGACAGCTTAGCAGCAGAATACCTGCTAGGCGGCGGACATCCTTCATAATTGAGGCTGTCCGGGAGAAGCTCATCCGCGAGTCCATGAAATGCCTGATTCTATGTGGGGGCCTTGGAGTGGGTATGGGGCCTTTAAGTAAGAGCATCCCGAAGGCGATGATGCCTGTCGGCTACAAGCCCCTACTAGAGCACATAATATGTAAGCTCAGGGACCAGGGCTTCAACTATTTCATCCTAGCGGTCAGCCACCTTAGCGAGCACATCATAAGATATTTTGGGGATGGCAGCCCGCTCGGTGTCAGGATAGATTATTCCGTGGAGAAGATACCTCTCGGGACCGCTGGAGCCATCAAGAATGCGGAGAACAAGCTTAATGGCAGGTTCTTAGTAGTCTATGGGGATATACTGTTTGATGGGCTGAATGTCGGGAGCCTCCTGAGATTTCATGAGGAGAAGAACGCTATCGCTACAATGGCGCTGGCCAAGGTGGAGGATGCCAGTAGATTCGGCCTAGTATCGCTAGATGAGGATGGCAGGGTTATAGCCTTCCGAGAGAAGCCGAAGCAGCCTGTCCCAGGTCTCGTTAACGCCGGGATATACGTCTTTGAACCGGAGATCCTAGAATATGTCCCAGCATTAACATACTGTTCGCTAGAGGAGCATATATTCCCCGCGCTCATAGAGAGGGGGAGGCTCTACGCTTATCCATACAACGGCTATTGGGTTGATATAGGGTCTCCGGAGGACTATGAGCAGGCTTGGAAGGACTACTTCACGGGGGTCCTAGGCTAATTACCTGTTTTTGAGTAGTTACTCAAAACTTATTAGTCTAGCCAGAGCCCCCGTAAACGATGAATGTGAGGGCGATTAAGCTGGTGGCATCAGCTAGCTGCTTGGCGAGCCTAGCCGCGCTCCTAGCAGCCCTACCCTTATCATTCCCCTACCCAGTAATCCCCTATCTAAGATTCGACTTGGCCGAGATACCTGTCTTCCTCGCTTTACTGCTTCTCGGTCCATGGGCTGGCATGCTCTCCTCCATCGTCTACTGGCTTATCCTGCTTCTTGTCGGATCTTTTAGCCCGCTAGGCCCCACCATGAAGTTCGCCGCGGTGCTCTCGACGCTGATTGGCCTCTGGGCAGGCTTCAGGATAAGAGCCTCGCCGAGAACAGGCCTCCTCATAGGTGGGGTTCTCGGATGCGCGATCAGGGTGGCCGTGATGAGCGCCTTCAACTACATCGTGCTAGTCTACGTGTTTCCCGGGTTCCTAGAGTTTGCCGCCGCGAGCATCTCAGCCTTCCTCGGCTTGGAGATTTCAGACACTCTCGCCGCTCTAACAATGACCATAATATTCACGGCATTCTTCAACATTCTTCACGTTCCATTAAGCATAGCCCCAGCATATCTCGTGGTTAAATCGCTAATAAGGTCTGGTTGGAGGATTGAAGTGAGTGAGCTCTGGTATGCTAGGCTGGTTAAGGCTGCTTCGAGGCAACCTCCTCAGCGATCCTGAATGCCGTCTTCTTAAGCTCCTCGCTTATCCTATTCTCCTGGACGGCCTTCTCCAGCTCATCAGCATCAATAATCTCGGGGCCTGAGCCCGGCTTAACAACTACATCAAGCTCGAGGTCGAAGTAGTGTATATGGTCTGGATATATGGAGACTGGTGTCGAGATGTTATAGTAGCAGCCCTTGAGGGTGCCCGAGATGCTGTAGTAGCTGGTCTTCATCCATGGCCGAAACATGGAAGCCTCCGTTATCGCGTAGTCTCCCGGGCACTTCTCAACCCCAAGCCCATCATAGACTCCAAACCCCATTATCCTCCTCATCAACCTGATCGATCCATCTATCTTCCCGACAACCTTCCCGCGGCCGAGGATGATCCTCCTCCCATCGGGCTTCACGTGAATTATCTTTACCATAGACCCGATTCTAGGCGAGATGCCTAGGACTTGCTCACGAAAGTTTTTGGACATCTCCTCAGCCGGGACAACCCCCCTCTCAACAAGATCCTCAGCTATGGTTACCATGCTGGATAATCCCTCACCACCAGCCCTACAATAATGATGATATGGGACTGTATACGCGACCATCGACCTCAGCTCATCCAACTTGAGCTTCGCATCATTCGGGAAGCCTATCCTCACGCCTAGCAGGCCGCCCAGATCCTTAACCCTTAGAACTATTAGGTCGGCAAAACTCCTTCGCAGCACATTGATCACGGACTCCACGACATCTGAGGAACCCCTTATATCAACACAGTTTCGATCCGATGTCGAGTCAACAATTTCGGCATCCGGTGTATTTCGCGATGATATGCCGAACCTCTCCGACTGGGATTTCGTGGGCCTTGTTATCGTGAAGCCATTGGAGAGGAGGAGCTGAATAAGGGCTGTCGAATATATCCCCCGTATCATGAGCTTCATGGCGCGCATCATCCCAATTATTTAGGGTCGGAGCCTGTTCTCTGAGACATGGATCGCATGATCATGTAATGGTTTTCGGCGGCTGTGGCAACCTCTTGATTATGCTCTTTATCGAGTCCGGCCATTCATCGAAATCGAATCCATGTCTTGCTAGGAATCCGGTGGCCCACCTGCTTATCCCATGACCGACGCAGCCAGTCCAGATCTCCCGACCCCTAGCCTCCTTTATCCTAAAGTTCTTCACGTAGAAGTCTCTGTGAACGCTAGCCGCTGTTATCTCGAGCCACTCAGCCTCCTCTCTCGAGCCACGATATGGCAGATAAACCTCAACATCGAGCGTCGGTATCCTGTCTATATGCGAGATGTCTATTAGCCTCTTTGATGCCTCTTGAGGTGAGAGGTAGAATGGAGCTCCCGCAACCAGTCTCCACTCCATGTCCAGATTCTTCTCAAGAACCTCTATCGTCAAGTCGGTCACCTTATTTCTCAATTCTATCACCTGATCCGGTGCTCCGAGAAAGACCATCTCCATCCTGAGGAATTCATTCGTCCTCACTAGGCCCTCAACGCCCCCGGCCTCATTCCTCCAAGTCCATCCGCCCATGACCTCGTAAGCCTTAACCGGTAGATCCTCGAGCCTGACAATCTCCCCGCTAAAGAACTGGTAGAATGCCGTGCACTGGATCGCCTCCATAATATACTCGGGCTTGCCGAGAATATTCTTCAGCAGATCCGTCCGAAGCTCCCTCCTCAGCTTAAACTCCCTCTTAAACTCATCAAAGGCAGATGGATCCCTCGGCGGAACACATACATAGAAGACCCCATCGGGTAGATGCTCTATATAGGTCGTGAGCTTCTTGTAGATCTCCATCGGCACAAGCCTCGGGAACATCCATTCCTCGAATCCGAGGGGCTTCGCTATCCTATCTATAAGCAGCTGGATTATCGCTCTTACGAGGGCTGCCATTGGGGGCATGTAGATCCACTGGCCCCTGCCAGGATACCTCTTCACCCACCCCCTTCTCTCCGCCTCAACCGCGACATCCATCTCTAGCTTATGCGGCTTCTCGGCACCTTTCCTTAGAACAGTCCCGAATGGCGCAAGCTTCTCCCCCTCGACACGGGCCTCCTCAACCCTGACAAGCTTAATCGCCCTATCCACAACCCTATCCCTAAGATCATGCTCCGTCAGGTTGTGGAAGGAGAGGATCAAGTCCCCATTCGACTCGCTCACCTCCGCTATTTCTTCTAAGAGCTCTTCTGCCCTCTGCCTCCCCACATGGCCGCCGCTGATCCTCACCTCCAAGCTCTCCACCAAGACACGCCTAACACCAATCCTCTTAGACCCGACCTTCTGGGCTAGGATGTTCTTCAGCCTGAGAAGGGCATCATGTGCTCTAAGACTTCTCCCAGATCTAATCAAGACCCTGAGCACATTTCCCTCAACACTCCAATCCATCAACTCAGCAGTCTCCTCACCATACTTCTCCGCGCCCCTCCTGAGGAATTCCCCGAGCTCATCAAGCGCCTCCCTTATCTCCTGCATAGCGCCGCTCGCATCCGAGCTTAGCTCAATCCTGCCCGAGAGCTGAAATCTAAGATTCATCTGAGCTCCGTTACTCCCCCAACTAACAACAATATCAATATTCGCCCAGTGCCCCCTCAGCGATTTTCAGGGTATAACGGGCGGCTCGCCGGCCCGTGGGAAAAATCAAAGCTTAATTACGTCCCGAGGGCATCTCTCCATTCGAGGGAGTGGCATGTCCTTCAGGATGAGGTTGCCGAGCGCTGACTACTTCTCAGACCTACTCAAGGCTATAAACGCTGTCGCTGATGAGGGGACATTCAAGGTAACGGCTGACGGGATGAGGCTCGTCGCCATGGATCCAGCCCACATATCCCTCGTCGACTTCGAGCTCTCGAGCTCGGCGGCCGAGGAGTATGAGTGTAGCGGCGAGCTACAGATTACCGTGAACATCTCCGAGCTCCTAAAGCTATTAAAACATGTTAAGAGCGGCGAGAGCCTAACCCTCTCATATAGCGAGGGCGAGAGGAAGCTCGAGCTAATAATCATAGATGCAACCGGCTCCAAGCAGAGGATCTTCACATTCAACACGCTTGAGACTGTTGAGGCTAGAAGCGTTACCCCCAAGCTCACATTCGACGCGAAGGCTAGGATAAGCTCAGCAGCGGTGAAGGATGCCATAAGGGATTGCAAGGCTCTCAGCGACTACATGAAAATCACGATAAGCCCGGATGAGGTCGTCCTCTCCGCGAAGGGGGAGCTCGGAGGAGCTCAGATAAGATTCTCGAGACATGGGGCCGCAATATACGAAATAGTGACGGATAAGGAGGTCTGGGCCCACTTCAGCATAAACTATCTTGAGAAGATCGTGAAGGCTGGATCAGCGCTCAGCGACGAAATGGTCATGGAGTTAACCACGAATAAGCCGATAAAGCTCGGCTTCCCAATACCATCCGGCAGGCTAGAATACCTCATAGCCCCGAGAATCGAGGGAACATAAAGCAGCAAGCCTCAACTATACAAGCTCTAAGACCTATAAACAGGCCATGGTTAACCCTAAATACAGATAGCATTCTCTTTCAATCGCTGGGGCCGTGGTCTAGCTTGGCTATGATTCGCGGCTCGGGCCCGCGAGGTCCTGGGTTCAATCGGCCTTCCCGGCCGAGGGGGCCGGAACAGATCCCAGCGGCCCCACATCCATCCTCAAAATCTCTCGAAGCATGGAATGGTTTAATTACAAGGTCATATGTCGAGATAGAGACTGGATGTCGGAGGTCATTCCATCGGATGGTTTGAGTGATGAGGAGCTTAGGAGGATTCTATCCGAGGCTAGGAGGATAGCTGTTGTTGGTTTCTCACGCGATCCCTCGAAGCCGTCGCATTTTGTCCCAAAGTTCCTTATGAGGCAAGGCTATGAGGTTATCCCAGTAAACCCGAATGTCGAGAGCATTCTTAGCCTAAAGGCGTATAGGTCTCTGCTAGAGATCGAGATTCCCGTTGATGTGGTGGATGTCTTCAGGCCCTCGAGCGATATTCCGCGGGTCGCGGAGCACGCCCTCTTAATGAGGTTTAAGCCCAAGGTTTTCTGGATGCAGGAGGGGATTTACAATCGCAAGGCGGCCGAGATGCTTAGGAGGAGTAACATGATCGTCGTGTGGAATAGGTGTATCATGAAAGAACATAACAGGCTCTTCGGGACGAAGCCACTGATACCGATGGGCAGGCTTAAGTGATCTTCAAAACCTGATCGAGTATCTCTGAGAGCTTCTCTACGAACTTGGTTTCTAGGAGCTTCTTCGGGTTGCCAAGCGCCCCCTCAACCATTGGGTCGAATGGTATTGATCCCAGGAACCTGGCGCCGATCCTCTCCACCTCGCCCTTCACGGAGATTGATGCATCCGTGAGCATGTTCTCGATGACGCCTATCACTGGTGCTCGGACACCTCTAAGCAAGGCTAGGAGCTTTCTCACGGTTTCTAAAGAGAGCCTAGAGGGCGTGGTAACCACGAGAAACATCAGCCCCCTGATTAGCTTGAGCAGGTCTAGGAGCGTGTCCCCGAGGCCCGGCGGAGTATCCACTATAAGATAGTCTAAGTTACCCCATCTGGTTAGGGCCAGCACCTCGATGAATGCGTTTGTCGCATCTCCGCCCCTAAGCGGCATCACCTCCTCACCCGAGAAGAATGTTATCGACATATACTTGACGCCATGAATCTCGGGTGGTATCATGCCTTTATCCTCGATTGGATGGGCGGCGCTCACCCCTAGTATTACGCTACTGGAGGGGTTTGTGAAGTCTAGGTCGAGTAGCCCGGCCCGAAGCCCCCTCTCCGAGAGTAGTAGCGCGGTGGTGGCGGCTATCAGGCTCTTCCCAACCCCACCCTTGCCGCTCGAGACCGCCATTATCCTGCCGACGCCCTTAAGCCTATTCTCGATCACGCTCAGCCTGGGATCCAGCATCATTATCCTCCTCCCCTTATGCTCTCGATCCAGACCCCCCTACCCCTAACAACCTCGAAGTCGGGGCTGCCGCATCTCGGGCATCTGAGAAAAGCATGGGCAACCTCCGGGATTACGTGGATCGCCTCGCTGATGTCCGGGTCGAGATCCTCCCTCTTGAAGGGCCAGGTCTCGCCGCAGGCCCTGCACCTGAACTCCGCCTTCTCCTCCCTAAACTCGAACTTGGCGCGTATGGAGTATTGGCTGCTAAGCTGCTCTAGGGCGAACTTGAAGGCATCCAGGTCTATTTGCTGGAGCTCGCCGATCCTAATGGTCACTCCTATGGCTTCTCCTAAGCCCTTTTCAGAGGCTATCCTCGAGATCGTTGATACTACTGCCTCGGCTAAAGCCCACTCATGCACGAGGATAACCCCCCGGAACTCTATTTAAGGAAGAGGGGTTGCGGGGAGCATCGTTAAAACTTGTAGCCTATCTTCCTGAGGAACTCCCTCCTCTCCTTGATGTCCTTCTCGGCCTCTATTCCCTTCGGCTTATAGCCATCGATGACGGCGACAACCCCCCTCCCTTGGCTCGTCTCGGCGACGATTATCTGGAGCGGGTTTGCTGTGGCTGCGAGTATTGTGCAGACCTCGGGGACAGACTTAAGCCTCTCCATGACGTTAATGGGATACATGCCCCGCATGAAGACGATGAACGTGTGGCCGCATCCTATCCTGAGAAGAGTCTCGGCGGCGAGCTTCCTAAGCTCCTCATCCGTCCCCTCATGCCTTACCAGGCATGGGCCACTCGCCTCGGCGAACGCGAGCCCAAACCTCGCGCCGGGAACAGTGTTCACGAAGGCCTCGTAAATATCCTCGACAGTCTTGATGAAGTGGCTTATCCCGAAGATGACGTTACAGCCCTCTGGTATCCTGACCTCAACTACCTCAAACCTCACCTCAGAGCTCATGAGAATAAGCTAGCTTAATCCGGGAATAAATCTTCCCAGCCCCTAGAACTCCCTCCTTATCAGGAACTCCGCGAGGACCTCGAGCTTCCTCCTGCTCTCGGACTCTGGCAGGCTTCTTCTCAGGATCTCCAACGCCTCTATCGCGAGCTTCTCCGAGACCCTTCTCGCGTAATCTATGCTCCCAGCCTTCCTCATTAGCTCTATCGCATCCATGATCAGGCGCTTATCGCTTGTTCTCATGTCAAGTATTTGCCTGAGCCTTTCAGCCTCATTGGCTGGAAGATTCCTGAGCGCGTGAATGACTATCAGCGTCCTCTTACCCTCCGTTATATCGCCACCTATCTCCTTCCCATACTTCGCCTCATCGCCGGCGAGATTGAGGATGTCATCCTGTATCTGAAATGCGACGGCTATCAGCTCAGCGAACCTCTGGATCATCCTCGCCCTCTCCTCGGGCGCGTCGGCCATTATCGCGGCTATCCTGGCCGCGAACCCCGCCAGAGCACCTGTCTTGAATAATGTCATCTGGAGATACTGGCTATCATCCACCTCCCTCACGAGCCCCCTATGCCACGCGATATCCATGGCCTGTCCAAGGCTCAACTTGACCATAGTCCTCACATACTCCTCGAGTATCCTCAGCTTCTTCTCATCCGTGATCGCAACCTCATCCAATACTAGGAGCGGGAGATAGTACATCGTGTTGCCCATATTTATTGCTATATCCTCACCATAGATCCTGTGTATGCACGGCTTACCCCTCCTAAACTCACTCCCATCCTCAACATCATCAACCGCTAGGGTCCCATTATGAATCGCCTCGGGGATCACGGCTAGCGGCGCGATATCCCTAGGATCTCCTCCAAGAGCCTCATAGATCATGAGCATCAGGGCGGGCCTCCACCTCTTACCACCTCGATCAGCAAGATCCCAGAATGGCTCGAAAATCCCCTTATTCAGGGACTCAACCTCATAGGCATACTCGGGGGCTCCGAGAACCCGGCTAAGCCACTTCTCATCAACCCTTCTCGGGATATATTTTTCGAGCGCCTCATTGACGAGCTCAGCATACTCGGCTAGAACCCTGACCGCCTCCTCCATGCCATAAACCCATAACTACGAGGCTAAATTAACCTTCCCAAGAATGCTAAAATCTCATCAAGTTCTCCTTCAGGAACTTCTCAACAGCGTCATAGGTCTTCTTCATCTCATCATTAAACGCCGTCATGAGCTTGAGATACTCGAGATAATCCATGTCGAGGCCTGCATACCTCCTCACATAATCCTCTCTCCTCATCGCCTCATCGAGCTCCCTCAAATGCTTCTTGAGATCCTCGTTCCCAGCCTCCCGATAGAAGTTCCTGAAGAAGACTAGGTCTAGGGGGAGCCTTGGCCTAAGCGGGGGAGCCTCGCCTCTTTCGCCGACGCAGAGGAGGATTAGAGGCGTGACGCCTGGAGGGAGTTGGAAGAGCCTCGCGAACTCGCTTGGATAAACTATCGGGTGATAGAGTATTGCTGAGCCATAGCCCATTATCTCAGCGGCCATAATCATGAACGCCGTCACGAGGCCGGCGTCAAAGACGGCTAAGATTGACTCGACCGGATGCTTGTTAGACCTCAGGATATTCAGGTGCCCGAGAAGGCTGAGCATCCTCGCGGGCCTATTCAGGTCGGCGCATATTAGGAAGATCGCCGCTGCATTCATTATCAGCTCATTCTGGCCCTCGCAAAGCTTCGCAACCTCACCCCTAAGACCTTCATCAGCCACAATTATTATCGAGTATTCCTGGAGATGCAAGTAGCTTGGAGCCCTCACACCTGCCTCAACAATAAGCCTCGCGACATCATCCGGCATACGGGCCCTCTTGAAAACCCGGATACTCCTCCTCTCCCTCAAGAGCTTCAAAAGACTCCTACGCCTCAGCAACCCCGCACCCACGAAAATCACAGCCCACTCCTTAAAATAAACTCCACGAAAAACAATACGCCACTCTAGGAAAGCAGCGAAAATATTAAAAATAGTGGCTCACTAGAAAGGATTGAAGTGGGAGCCCGGGTGGCCGAGTGGTGCAGGCGGCGGGCTGCAGACCCGCCCAAAGCGCGGTGACCCGCTCTACAGGGGTTCAAATCCCCTCCCGGGCTCACTTAAAAGCAACCTTGCTAAACAATACCCCCCTGAAAGCCTAAGATCATAGTGATCTAATGTCCTTTTCCAACCACCCATTCCATCCAAGCTTAAGGTTGATAAAGAGCTGATCAGCAAATTACCTTGAAGCCTTGGTATCCAGCTCATAGGCGGCGAAAATCCGGCTTTTCACTTACTATACTTCTCAAGAATACTCATAGCATCTATGTCTATCCCCAGAATCGTTTTTCTATATCATCCTATTATGTCACAACAACACATATCACTTGGACTATCCGTCTTCTTTCCCCTCTGAGCCCCTCCTCAGCCCCTCAACAGCAATAATGTAGAATGTTTAAGAGGACTCATCTTCCTTAGACAAACTTTTTATGGAGTTCTCTCATCCGGCCTCAGCCTAGCCGCTTCAAACCAGTCACCCCTATCATAATGGCCCCATTTCCGGGATAGTCCTCAATGAGTAAAGAAGGGCCCGGTGGGGGATGCTGTGAATGTGGTTGCCTAGGGTCTTGGTTGGGATGTTTGTGCTTGAGGATCTCGGCAAGGCTTATGCCCAGCATATCAGAGAATCCATGATACGGGTCTATGCGATGAACTCAAGGATCTGCTCGAGGGGGGTGATGTGAAGTTGGGTGAGGTTTTTTGAGGGCGTAAATCGCACACCACAAAGCAGGATCCTTATATACGCTACAGCTGAGAATTCTAAAGGTTTTGAGGAGAGCATGGCAACAGAGACAACGTATGCTGGGTATGCTGGTCGGCAGGCAGTAAAAGCTGGAGGCCGGTGGTGATACTACCAGCCGCTGTGGATCCACAGTGGTTTGAGACCCTGCCCGCCGGGCCGGCTACGATGGCTCGCCGGCCAGCATACACTCCCTACCATCCTCTTTATCCCCAAACTAACAATGTAGACATGAGAAAGGTTAAGGAAAAGGCAAGGATAAGGCTTAAATAAAAACAGGCCTAATAAAGGCAGATGGATGGTAAATGGCGCTGCCCTGGTAGTATAGTCCGGTTAGTATACGGGCCTGTCGAGCCCGTGACCCGGGTTCAAATCCCGGCCAGGGCGCCACGATATCTTCCTTCTCATGTCAATCTACTCTTGAACAAGAGTTCGGGAAAGCGGTGTGAGAGTATCAGGGACTTACTCGCCTCCTGATGCCCCCTCTTTTGCCTCCATCTCTTTAAGCTCTTTCTCAAGCTCCTTTTCTATCTCCTCGATCGGCTTGGGGGGCGGTGTTGTTGCGAGCGTGTATCCTATCCATGCTAGTATCCCGAGGACTCCGGCGATTGCTATGAAGCCTGTTATCTTGAGGAGTATTATATCCCATGCTGTGAAGAACATTATCCAGCCGTAGATTATTATGCCGGCGATTGCGCAGAGCATTATCGCCGCCCCTATCAACTGATCCCGGCTCATCCCATAAGTCACCTTATCTTCTCGGGCGCGGACACCTATATCCTTTTTGCGCCCCTAGATTTTGCTTTATTTAGGTTCGTGGCACGATCTTCCTTTGGGGCTCGAGATTTTGAGACTTATAGTGAAGACGCCGCTAGACTTGGAGGATGTCGTGGCCGCGAGGATAATGGAGCTCGATCCGGGCGCTGAGGTTAGAGCGCGCCCAGGCGGGCTGAAGGGCCTCGTGATAGTCGAATCATGCCATGATGCCGAGATCCTCAAGGAGCTGATATTGAGCGAGGTCCCGGAAGCGGAGTCGGTGATAAAAGTTGATGCGGTGGTCGAGGCTAATCTCGATAGGATTGTTGAGGCCGCGGTCTGCCTCGCGAGAAACATGATCAGTGAGGATGATAGCTTCGCTGTTAGAACGGTAAGAAGAGGGAGGCATGATTTCACGAGCCTTGATGTGAATGTGAGAGTTGGAGCTGCTGTCCAAGCAGAGACTGGAGCGAGGGTTGATCTCGAGAACCCGGATGTGGTGATTCATGTGGAGATAATTCTCGAGAGGGCTGGGATAGGCATTGTGAGGGGTGAGCGTGAGTGGAGGAAGATGACGCCGGAGAAGAGGCCGAGCTTCAGGATATTCAATAGGATCTCGATTGTCCAGATGCCGTATCTAGGCTCGATCGAGGGCGCGAGGGAGATTGGCAGGAGGATAGGGCGGGCGGTTCAAGCATATGAGGTTGGGGAGCTTGTCATCGCGCCTAATAAGCCAGTCAGTGCCTTCGAGCTAGAGGCGTTCATAGCCGGGGTAAGAGAGGGGATCGAGAGTAGATACGCGATCCAGAAGAAGACCTATGCGCGGAGCATCGAGAAGGTTCGGGTCCTAGTGCAGGATCTATATCAGCTTGTAAGGGAGAGGAGGGAGGAGCCGATGATAGTTCTCGAGCCCGAGGGCCTCCAGATAAGAGATGCATTACCGAAGCTACGGGAGCTATTCTCGAGAGGTGGTCGGGTAAACCTCCTCATAGGATCAAGGGAGGGCATACCAAAGGGCGTCTACAGGATCGCGAGCCTAGTCCTCGACCTAGCGCCCGGGATAACATTATCCACGGAGCTCGCCGCGCCCTCAACGCTCGCAACAATCTACACCGCGCTGAATATTGTGGGAGACGCCTAGGAACATGGGAATGCACTTATACGCCGGATGATTACTTGCTTGCAGCACGTCATGAGTGCCTCATCAGGCCTGATCTCCCTGGCTGAGGAGGCCTTAGCTGATGAGGCCCTCGCCATAGAGATATACTCTGCGGCCGCTAGGCTGAGCCGGGACGAGAACACCCGGAGAAAGCTCCTAGAGATGGCTGGGATGGAGCGAAAACACCTAAGCTTCTGGAGAAGCTTCCTAGAGAGGCGGGGAGCAGAATGTAGAATACGGGTAAGTAGTCTCAAGGTGAGGTTTCACGCCTTCCTAATTAGGGTTCTGGGCCTTGCGCTTGCCTTTAAGATCATGGAGAGCGGCGAGCGTGATGCGATCATGATGTATGCCATGATGCTTGAGCACCCGGATATGGCCGAGGATGAGAGGGAAAAATTGAAGGAGATACTTGCCGAGGAGCTACTGCACGAGCATGAGCTTGCCGAGGAGGAGTCGCGATTCACCGAGCTCCTAAGCCATGTCAAGGACATGGTCCTCGGAATGAATGATGGCCTGGTAGAGATACTCTCGGTCACAACGGGCCTCGCGGGAGCATATGGAGACCCGTTCATGGTGGGTCTAAGCGGGTTGGTCGTCGCGATAGCCGGCTCCCTCTCCATGGGGATCGGGGCATATGCCGCCGCGAAATCCCAGAAGCAAGTCCATGAGGGGGTCCTAGGGAGGGTCAGGCTGGCGGCCAAATACGCATCCCAGCTCTTCATGAATAGGATAAGATCGCTCATGGTTAAGAAGGGGTATCGGGAGGAGGCCGCCAACCTCATAGCGGGAGAGATAGTCCAGGACCCGAGCCTGCTAGCGAGGACTATAGCGGAGGAGGAGCATGGGCTGAGGGAAGAGGCGATAGAGAAGCCGGCCTCCGCCGGGCTATATACGGGCATAGCGTATTTCATAAGCTCGCTCATACCCGTAACACCCTACCTGCTCGGCCTCCCGATACTAGCATCCCTGCTGCTCTCGATAGCGGCGGCTGGAGCCGCCCTCGCAATAATAGGATTCATAATCGCCATCTCCGCGAACCTGCCACTCAAGAGAAAGATCCTCGAGATGATGCTGGCAGGATTCGGATCAGCAGCCGCGACATACGCCATAGGAAGAATATTCTCCATGATATTCGGGATAAGCGTGGAGTAAAAGCTTCAAACAAGCGGATCAAGGCGCTGATTATAAGTCGAAGCAAGATATCACGAGTAACATATAAGGGCCACTACCAATAAAACATGAAAAAGCATAAAGGTTGATGCTGAAATTAATGGAAGGAGAAAGTAAGCTAAAGAGGTGATTGACGTGGAAGAATATGATGTAGTGGTCGTGGGCGGTGGCATAGCTGGCTCTATTGCAGCAAGGTTTGCCGCAAAAAGAGGCCTCAAAACATTATTAATTGAGAAGTTTAAGACCCCGAGGAATAAGCCCTGCTCCGGAATCCAGTTTGAATATTTTGAGAAGCTTATTGGCAAAAGGATACCGCGTGAAAAACTATGTAAAAATGAGCTTTCTAGAGTTGAAATACTAACTCCGAAAGGCAGGGTTTTAAAAGGCAGAATGAAAATGTTGAACTTTTGGAGATCCACCTTTGATAGTTGGCTAAACTCTCTAGCAGCAGATTCTGGCGCGGATTTTCGCGATAATACATCACTAACTGACTTTACCAAAGAGGAAAACAAAATAAGTGTCAAATTAGTCTCAGGAGACATGGTGTATGAGGTTAAAACCCGTTACCTTATCAGTGCTGATGGGATGTTTTCGAGAGTCAGGAGGAAAATGCGACCGCAAGATTTTGACAGGAAAGCCTCAGGTGCGACAATAAACTACTACTTTGTTGGTGAGGCTAAGCTGGATCCCAACACGCTTTACATGTTCTATAACCGGGAATTTTGCCCCTTGATGTTTGCATGGATTTATCTAAAAGATGACAAGTGGGTGATAGGAACAGGTGCCGATAAAAACCCTTTGGAGTATGCGGATAGATTTTTTAATTATGTCAAGGAAAAGTATGAGCTTCGTGGAGAGGTCGTCAGGAAGGAAGGTTTCTCATCAACATTAAGAAGCACGATGTACTTGGGTGAGGGAAGGATATTAATTATTGGAGACGCCGCGGGCTTGGTTGATCTATACCGTGGTGTGGGGATGGATAACGCCGCTTTGAGCGGGCGCTTGGCGGTCAAAGCCATAATAAGAGCCGAAGAAGGAGGTTTAGAAGCTGCAAAAGTTTATGAAAACTTAATGAAGAAGGTTGTCAAGAAGATAGAGGCAAATGCAAAAAGGCAAATAAGAAGACTTTCATCAAACGATGAGCTTGAAAAAAGTTTGTCGTTGATAAACATGCTTAAGGGAGGGTTATACATGCTTATAGCCAGTCAGCTGAATAGAATACTGCCACCCGAAAAACTCATATTCCTCCCACCATGAGTCAGGTAACTAACAAGCTCTATCGTCATCAATTATATCAAGTAACTAAGGGGCATGAGAGCTAGCCTCTTAAGCTGGAGTAAAGCTTATTCATTAGATGAGTATGTCATGTTGTTGAGGGGAGAGTAAATGCCGGTATATGCTTACGTGTTGTTGAGGTGCTCGAGGGCCAGGCTCCATGATGTCTTAGATCAAGTGAGGCGGGTGGAAGGTGTTAAGTCGGCATCCCCAACAACAGGCAGATTCGACGCGGTCATCGAGGCTGAGGCCGAGGACCTCAAGAAGCTGGCCGAGCTCGTGGTCGGGAGGATACAGGCGATAGAGGGCGTCGAAAGGACAGAGACCCTAGTCGTGGTGGGGTGAGAGGGGCATGCCAGTCCGGGCATATGTCTTTATAAGGGCCTTGAAGGGGAACGCGGCGTCGGTCGCAAAAGGCCTCGCACGCATAAAGAACGTTAAGTCAACGAGGATCGTGAGCGGTAGATACGACGTTGTCGCGCTGGTCGAGGCGGAGACAATTGAGGAGATTGGAAACATAGTCCTTAAGAGAATACAAAGAGTGCGAGGAGTCCAATCCACCGAGACGGCGTTCATCACCGAGTAGCCAGCAAATCAAAACACGCCCTATTTTTTGTACTCAATTCATTAAACGGGGGCTTCTCCGGGGGTAATGAATATATAGCGAAAGCGATTAACCCCTCATTGGGGTATAATTGTCCAGCGAATTTCAGAAGCTTAGGCTTATTGATGTCCATTTCTTCTCATCGCTCTATGATGCTCTACGTAGGGGTGAGCTTGTCGAGTTTAGGCCTAGGATCAGGCAGGGCATGGGGATAGTCTATGAGCTATTCGATATAGAGGTTCCGGAGGAGAGGGCGAGAGCCTATTATGAGAGAGGCTTATTGGAGGTTGCTGGGGAGGTTTCATTCCCATCATGCACGGTATGCGGGACGGTCTGCCTCCACGTAGTCCTCAAATGCCCCGAATGCAATTCTAGGAATATCGAGAAGAGAGAGCTCATGATCCATTATGACTGCGGATACACCGGAAGATTTGAGGAGTTTCAGACGAGCAGTCCTGGAGTCTATCGATGCCCGAAATGCGGCAAGGAGATGAAGAGGGTTGGCATAGATTATGGGAGGCCTGGGTTCGGATTCACTTGTATTGATTGCAAGGCGGTCTTCCAAGTGCCGCTCGTAGAGATCGAATGCGAGAAAGGCCACATGAACAGAATTCAGCAGCTTGAACTCAGGAAATACCCGGTATATCGGCTATCAGAGGAGGCTAGGAGGATCTCAGAGGTTTTTAGCATCGTGGAGACCATGGCGCGGAGGCTGGAGGCTCTGGGGCTCGATGTCGCCACGTTCACGCGGATAACGGGATCAAGTGGCGTGATATACATGGTGCCAATATATGTTAGGGGAGATCCATCCATCATAGTCGAGATTGCGCCCGAGAAGATTGCTGACGAGACGTATCCCATATTGATGACGCTGAAGGCGGCGGACATCCTCAACTCCATAATGGTAATAGTGATGCCATCAAGCTTTCGGCCGGAGCTCGAAAAGATATTCAATCCGGAAAAGATAAGGATAATCAAGGTAGATGATATCTTGAGCTCGGTTGACAGGATAGTTGGCGAGATTGCTAGGATAATTGGTGTCGTAAGCCATGAGAGGCATTAAGCCGGCGATATTCATAGCATCCCTTATCGCGATAATGCTCCTGCTAATCATCTACCCGAGGCAGGTGCTCCTATTCATCGCATATGGCCTGACGATAGTCTACATTTTCTGGGGCATCTTCCACATAATCATACTCGTGGCCGGCGTGAAGAGGCCGGTAAACCCCGGCACAAGGCCTAAAACATATCCAAGGATCTCCCTCATAATCCCGGCCAGGGATGAGCCGATACTCCCGAGAACGATCGAGGTCTGTCTAAACAATGTAGAGTATCCATTAGACCGGAAGGAGATAATAGTTGTAACGGAGGATCCTATTGGCGAGAGGATCGCGACTTGGTATGCACAGGTTTATCCGGGAAGGGTGCTGCCGCTAATAAGGAGAGAATATTTCCCGACGAAGCCAAGCGCGCTAAACGACTCGCTAACACTCTGCAGAGGAGACATAATAGGAATAGTTGATGTCGAGGATATACCGGACGTGGACACGTTACTCAAGGTCGCCTCGGCGATCGAGGATCATCGAATGGACTCCGTCCAAGCAATACTCAGGATAAGCAATGAGACAGATAACTGGATAACAAGGATATTCTCCATGGAGTATGCCGGGTGGTTTAGGGTCATGTTAAATGGCAGGTCGAGAATGGGCCTTTTCACCCCGCTCGGCGGCACGGGGAACTACATGAGGAGATCAGCGATAAGTGAGGTGGGCAGATGGGATCCATTGAACCTCGCTGAGGACGCCGAGATCGCGGTCAGATTCTACCTATCCGGGAGAAAGGTGGTCGTCATAGATGCGAGGCACTGGGAGGAGGCTCCAACAACATTTAAAGCCTGGCTAAGGCAGAGGACGAGATGGTTTAGAGGATGGGTTCAAAGCCTCGAGAAATATGTTAGGATACTCACTAGGCCGCCCGTGATAAGGAGGCTCGGCATCCTCAAATCCCTATCAATAATCTCGATGCTAATAGCGCCCATAATAGTCGTCCTAAACTGGGTAGCATACTCACTCACCATATACTGGCTCCTGGAATACTTCGGGATAATCCCGCTCAACATAACCGCAAACCTATTCCCATGGTGGGCGATACTCCCACTAGCATTCAATATAATCTATTACTACACTTGGATAAAGGGAGCAATGCTTGAAGGAATGGGGACGGCCAAGACACTAATTAAATACCTGCCGCATATGATATTCTACATGAACTTCATGATGCCCCTCGCAGCGATAAGAGCATTCTACCAAGAAATATTCAAGGACGTATACTGGGAGAAGACGAAGCATATTGGAAGAGGGGTCAAATGGGCGGCGGTGGAGAAGCCGAGATAACTAGCATACAAGCCTCCACGGAGCATAGTACTCCGCATAACTATATATTCCTCCCGGGAAATGCAGAGCACCGGAGTTGGGCCCGTAGCTCAGCCAGGACTTTATAAGGTTTTGCGCCGGGAGATTATCCCCCAGAAAAAGGCCCGTCATCGCC
>Ga0209183_1000159_pt1 | contig 31688 bp, 25 predicted proteins | sample LHCtaG_2_FD_184120 | JGI IMG/M metagenome (GOLD analysis project Ga0209183, IMG submission 184120) | Hot spring microbial communities from Little Hot Creek, USA to study Microbial Dark Matter (Phase II) - LHC4sed_replicate (SPAdes)... | ecosystem: Environmental > Aquatic > Thermal springs > Hot... | reverse complement strand
AAGCGAAAGATATAGGAGATCAATAGCATGCTGGAACCTAACAATAAAACTATTCACACTATACTACAACCACCTAAGGAGGTGAAGCTAAGTTGCCAGGTCCTAAAATCCGAAAATAAGATTTAAATCGTGGGCTATATGGGCAATATTCTAATTGGCGTCCTTAATGGTTAAGAAGACCGTGGATATTCCGGAGAACCTCTATAGGAAAATCAATGAGTACAGGAAGATGTTTGATTTTGGAGAGCGAGGGTGTAAATTTGGAGGAGCAGCTTTGACTTGGCATAAGATAATCTTCGGCGACTGCAGAAACATGAGCGAAATCCCCGATGGATCCTTCCCAATAGAAAAGTCAATAAAAGGAATCCTGAAGGATACTGTTTGCGGGAAAGCCAGAGGAAGCTTAAACTATTGTTCACACGAAAAAGGGCATCACTATATATATAGATTCAAAACTCTTCTTAGAGTACTATGCTGCATTAGAAGAATCCTAAAGGGCGACATGCCCAAAGATCAGATCTGCTGGACCTGTTACACAGGATTCAAAGAACTCGATGGTTTGAGGGAATAAAATTTTAAGTAAGACATTATAATTAAAATATACGTGCAGGATGCCTTTTTCATTCAGGACTTAGAATTTAATTGATTCCTCGCTTATCCCATTCTTTGTTATTATGAGCAGATCTATTCCATCCCCACTCATGGCATCTCTGCTTATGGCTGACTTAATTGCTTTAATGGCGAGCTCCCTGCCCTCCTTAACAGTCATGCCGTCCTTATATGATTCCTCCAGAACGCCTATGGCGATCTCAGCCCCTGAGCCGACAGCCGCATACTTGTCAGGTATTGTTGAACCCATGATGTCAAGCACATAAAGCGCTGGCCCCTCATCGTCAACCCCGCCGATGATCGTCTCAGTTATGAATGGAAGCAGCCTACTATTGAAGAGAAGGTTCGACATAACCTTCGCTGCAGCCTTAACGCTCATGGGCCTGCCGGATTCCATCTTAAAGAGGCTAGCGTAAACCCCAACTTCACGTGCCAATATCTGCATATCCGAAACCAAACCTGCACACGCCGCGCCGATATGCTCAGAAATCCTGAAAACCTTCTTCCCAGCCCTGCTCATAACAAAGTTCCCATATGACACCCTCTTCTCAGAAGCCAACACAACACCATCTGAACATGTGATCCCAACGGTTGTCGCGCCGGGAATAGCCAAATACTGAAACTGATTATTCAACGCGCATCCTTCCCAACCATTCTTATAACTAAATGCTCTACCGAGACTAATAAACAATACCGGTATTATTAAAATTTTACCTAAGCTCGGCGAGAAAAACGCATCATTCAAGGACATGTCCAATATGTGCATGGAGAGCATCAACCCCCTCTGCCGTCTCTCTGCCAGTTAATCGCAGATATATGCGCTCAGCAATGTATCAAAATTATGGAAGCCGGTAGAGAAGAGCGTCTGATAATCTGTATACTTGCGGCGATAATATTTTTAAGCGATAGCAAATCACATAAAAGCGTGGTGACCAATGAGCAAGTCTAAAGTTTATTTTGTAAGCGCTAATGTTCCCATAGATTATATTCCCCTAGTACCGCCAACTAAATGGTACACTCACAGCCTCGTGTATCAAACTAAGGAGCTAGCTGGCAGATTACTTGAAGATGTAATTTCGCCCGGGGATACAGTGGCTGTTAAAATACATTTCGGGGAACTTTACACCCAATGCTATATTAGACCAATCTACGTCAGAAAGGTCGTTGATAAAATCAAGGAAATGGGCGGCAAACCATTCGTCTGCGACACCCTATTCTCAGGTGGAAAAGTTCTCTATGATGAGCATGGCGAGGCTTCATGGTCGAGAAGATCTCTTGAGGAGGGATTAAAAACCGCCGCAATGAACGGCTTCACATCTGAAACGATGGGCTGTCCAGTAATATTCGCAGATGCGCCTAAAGGATTAAAATCCGTAGAATTCGACGTTAACGGAAAATTCATTAAGAAAGTTTACATTGCTCCGGCGATAGCTGAAGCCGATGTTCTACTCAGCCTAGCCCACTTCAAATGCCACGATGTCATGTCAGTAGGCGGAGCCCTTAAAAACATTGGCGTAGGATGCCAGTCAAAACAGGGAAAATGGTGGATACATCATAATGCTAAATTGGAGATAGAGGGGGAGAAATGCGATGGATGCGGCGAATGCATACCAGTATGCCCAACGAAAGCAATAGTCCTATCTGGGGGTAAAGCCCGAATAATACCGGAAAAATGTATCGACTGCGCCTTCTGCATAGACTATTGCCCACAAAAAGCGTTCACATCAAGAAGTTTCCCAGAGATACTGGAGCAGCAAGCGAGGGTTGGGGAGGCAGCCGCCGGCATTGTTAAATATTTCCAGGGAAGATGCGCCTTCATCAACCTCGCCATAGACATAGTCCCACTATGCGACTGCGACCCATTCGTGGGGATACCCATAGTTCCAGACCTCGGAGCCTTCGCCTCAAAAGATCCGGTAGCGGTTGATAGAGCATGCATAGACATGACAAATAATTCCCCAGGGATCCCGGGTTCAATGGCCGAAGCAGCGGGCGTAATGGAGAGGGGAGCTGAAAAATTCAATGCGGTTGCAAGGCTCCGCTGGAAAGCAACGCCAGGCGCAACGCATGTAGCACCGGACTGGAGAATCATGTTGAATGCGGCTGAAGAAGCCGGGGCTGGAACCCAGCGGTACGAATTAATAGAAGTAAACTTTGGATATCCGCCAAAAATAGCATAGAGCATCCTCTAGAGAAATTCATTGTGGAACCTCCTGATCTCCACGCTGGATATTTAAGTTCTAAATAGCGAGTGTCTAGAAGAATGTTTAGAACTTCAATTTCAGAAATTATTTATAGGTGGATGCGTAAATAAAAAGAAAAATGATGCCAGTAGAAGGTCGCGATTTTGATTAAAATATATGGGAAAGTGACTGATTTTAACGGTAACCCAATAGAGGAAGCGGAGATAGTAATTTTAAACAAAAAATTCGAATTGATCTATCAGACATTCTCCGATGCGGATGGCAAATACAGCCTCAACGTCAACGAGGGAAACTATTTTGCTCTGTGGGCATGTAAAAATTACGCCGCGGAGAACCTTGAGTATTGGGCATGGAGCATCCCAGCCTATCAAGATCTAGAAATTAATCCCCGCATCAACGGACTAGAGGTTTACGCAATCAACGCGTGGATGCCTCAGGGTGGACTGCCATCCATGCAAATATATTTCCGGCCTATGAGCCTCAAGAGAGCAAAAGATTTTTCTCAGCGTCTCGGCATAGGGTTCCCGCCCTCACCGGATGAGATACGCAACGTAAGCCATAATTTCAGCATAATCGATATTGCGCCAAACCTGGATAAGGGCGACATTGAAGTGATCATAAATGATCAAGCAGTGAAGATTCTGGAAGTAAATAAGGTGAAGGAGGCTGCGGGTGTAAACCAATCAATATATGGCTATTTAATTCAGACAACCCTGCCCGCAAACTTAAAAAACCTTAAAAACTCAAATTACACGCAGATCCGCATCATAATAAGCGATCGCGAAACAGGAGAGAAGGGGGAGGGATGCTTATTCTGCAAGAGAATTTGGGAAATGAACAACTGGATATGAAAACGGTGAAACAGCGAGCTATAAACCCTCCTAAAAAATTATTTCCTCGCAGATCTTAACTCTATCGCCAACTATCGGCACACCCTCCTCCTCAAGCAGACGCCTCCGAAACTCAACCTCCTCCCTGGTTTCACCCACTATCCTACCGTCCGACCTGACAACTCTATGGCATGGAATAGTAGGAGCTAACGGGTTCTTATGAAGCGCGTTCCCAACAGCCCTATATGCGCGCGGCCTCCCAACCCTTTCAGCTATTCTCTTATACGTGCTAACCTTACCCCTAGGTATCTCAAACGTAGCCATAAGAACAGCCCTCTCAAAATCCGACATGCCTGAAAGACGCTTAAGCAGATCCCCACGTTCAACCATGGCAGCATCCCCCATTTTGCAACACATGAACTCTATAAAAGGTTTCCGCAATTGGGGCTTCGCATAATTCACCAAATTACAACGTAATCAACTATTGTGTCATCATACTCTGAACATTGAAATCCATTATCAACCCAATAACGAATGCCGACCTCAACCCTCATTATCATGTCAAATTGGGGCTCTATAAAAACCATCCCCCTGTCCGTTGTATTAAAGCATACTAAGGCGTGGGCGCCCATAGGAAATTTGAGATAAACCAAACCGCATCTGTAGCCTGCCTCAAGAGCGTTCTTTTTAAAGTCCGCTGCGAAATTTAGACATGTATAATTCTCCATGTACCTGTGTTTATCGGTTTGATCCGTCCGCATAAAGCGTAAGGCTTCGCTGTAAGCTGGATCACGCATAGTGTAGCCTCTTCCAGCACCATCCGCAACCCCCTGAACATAGCCATCTTCATATCCAAATTCATAGCCAATATCATACCCCGTCGAGTTTCCATGCTTAAAGCCAATAAGATAACCCTGACCATATCCATCTTGTTCACCTTCCTCATATCCAACTTTATAGCCGACAATATAGCCAATGTTGTATCCAGCGGAATAGCCAGTCTCATTCCCCAGGCTGAAACCAGCAGCGTAGCCTGTTTCAAAACCAGTTTGATTACCGAGAGCATAACCGCTGGTGTATCCAACGCTATAACCGCTGGAGCGCCCATCTCCCCATCCAGCTTCATATCCGGATTTAAAGCCAAAGTGATAGCCAATGCCGAAACAAGCGGTCAGCAATAGAACGTTGCATAAAACCAATATAGCAAACTTAAGTCTCCCCATAATCTTTCGTCCCTCCGCTGCACTATGCATTAAAACGCTATTCTCCTCAATATCCTTTCCTGCATTTTTAACCATAAAAAGGGTTTTCCCTAAAGGCTTTTGGAAAGAAGATCAGAATGGTGTTCCTCTAAACGCTGCATCCGTTATGCGCTTCTAATAAAGCCTGAATTCTGACATACTGAGTTATATTGCGGGTGCCCAGAAAACCCAGAACTTTAGTCGGGAGAGGCTCACATAAGCTGTGCTCAATATGATTCGACTTAACCGGTTCAGCCTAAATTTAAATGCTCTTAAAAAATAAAGGATAATTTTAATATGGGCGTCAAATAAACATTGGAAGGATTATAGAGGCCCGCTGGACAACAGTGAAAAGGCGAGAAAATTATGGAAGCCTCAAACATGCCTGAACCTTTAGAGAAACCGTGCCATTCAAAAAGCGGAGGTGAAGAGGGGATCCAGGCAGCCCCGGTAGGGACGTCGGAAAAAAGGTTTAATAGAGCGCTTTACGTTGGGCGTTTCCAACCTTTCCATCTGGGGCATCTTGAAGCAGTAAAGCATATTCTGCGCAACGCTGAGGAAATAATAATAGTGGTGGGAAGCGCTCAGGAAAGCCATACGCTTGATAACCCCTTCACCGCCGGCGAGAGGGCATACATGATTAGAATTGCGCTTAACGAGGCGGGCATAGACCCAGCCAAATACTATATTATACCAGTTATAGATTTAGATGTGCATGGAATATGGGTTTCACATGTATGCTCCTATGTCCCAAAATTCGATGTCGTATACTCAAATGAGCCCTTAACAAGGCGTCTCTTCATTGAAAGCGGCTTTAAAGTTGAGTCAATACCATTCTTTAAGAGGAATGTATGCTCAGCCACAGAGATAAGGCGTAGAATGCTGGCCAACGCTAACTGGGAGGAGCTGCTGCCTAAAAGCGTGGTTAACTTCATTAAAGAAATAAAGGGCATTGAGAGGCTTAAGGACCTGGCGAAAACAGATAAAGTTCAGGATTAACCTACTCGCCCGCTTCTCCAGTTAAGGCCAAAGTTATCCTACGGGACTTTTCAGCAGCAGCCTTAACGGCGCTCATAAACGCATGCCTAATCGGAAACCTTTCAAGCTCAAACAGTCCCTCTATTGTAACGCCGCCTGGGGTTGTAACCATATCGCGTATTTCAGAAGGCGCCTTATGCCCTTCAAGAATTAATTTTCCAGTACCAATCATTGCTTGAGCAGCCAATGTTAAGGCGAGATCCCTTTCTAAACCTACCTCCAGCCCGGCGTACATCATGGCCTCAGCTATCAGCGACAAGTAAGCGGGCGCGCATCCGCTTAAAGCCGTTATAGCATCCATATAAGACTCATCAACCTCCCTGACGCTTCCAAGGGCGCTCAATACCTTAACGGCCTTATTTAAGTTTTCGCCGCCTAAATCTGAACCTAAACAGTAAGCGGTGAAGGATTCACGGACGATCACCGCAAGGTTGGGCATAGCCCTAATAAACCTGGCTTCAGGCGCTATCCTCCTGAGGAAATTTAAAGTTATAGCCGCAGCTAAAGATATAACAATCTTATTTTTAATCTCCCCGCGGATCTCCTTAAGAACCCCCTCAACATCCTTCGGTTTAACGCATAAAATCACAATCTCCGCCCGGCTGGCAGCCGCCGAATTATCCATAGTGACATTTAAACCAGTCCTCTCAAGATATCTCACCCTCTCAACACGCTTCTCGGAAACAATAACGTTATATCCGCTTGAAACCAGATTTCTCGCAACAGCCTCCCCAATAACGCCTCCGCCTATGACGGCAATAGACATAAATGATGCACCCTAAAAGAATTATTCTATGGAACATTTTAATAGCCTTTTGGATAAACAATAAATGGGGGCTCACATGTTCCTCATAAACCTTAATTTTATCCGATGCATTATTCTATTTGAGCAGAGGGTGCAACGATTTGTTTTCCCACAGATTCTGGCTGTTAGACATAAACTATGAGGTTAAAGAGCATAAGCCTGAAATCTGGCTTTGGGGCATAGACAATTATGGAAAACGTATCCTAGTCATATGCAGGGGCTTCACAACATACTTTTACGTTGTGCCCCAGGAGGGTGAAGACGCAGAAAAGATCGCTGAAAGAATCCGGATGAGAAGGGCGGAGATGCCGCTCATCACGGATCTTAAAATTGTTCAACGCAGGTTTTTCGGTAAAACACTAAACGTTGTGAAAGTTTACTGTCAAGATCCGGATGTGATGGCGGAATACTCAAAGATGATCTCTAAAATTAACGGCGTTGAAAGCTGCCTTGAGGATGATGTAAGATACTCAATGCGCTACATAATTGATAATGATGTAACCCCATGCGGCTGGCATGAGGTGGAAGCCGAAGAGATCCCTAACAATATGGGATTACAGGTTGATAAGGTTCTTCTAGCGAAATCCATCCCTAAACATCTCGCTGACATCATTGAACTTCCAAAATTAAGGATCCTAGGGTTCTCTATAATATGCTATAGCCCGAAAGGTTCACCTAAACCGGAGAAAAACCCCATCATTATAATATCCGCGATGACCAACACCGGCGTTGAGAAGCAGTTCATCGCTGAAAATTCAAGCGATGACAAAAAAATACTCAGCGACTTCATAAATTATATCAGGGAATTCGACCCAGACATAATTGTCGGTTACGGAACAAACCGAAACGATATGCAATATATGGCGACTAGGGCTAAGAAGAATGGGATAACATTCAACATTGACAGGGCTAATATGGAGCCGCATACAAGCGTCTATGGACATATCTCGGTGACCGGAAGAATCCACATAGACCTACTTGACTTTGCAGATGAGTTCCCCGAAGTTAAAGTTAAAACCCTCGAGAACATGGCTGACTATTTGGGCGTAATGAAGATTGAGGAGCGAACATTAATTGAGGACGTTGACTTCGCAGAGTACTGGGATAACCCTGAGAAAAGACCTCAGCTACTCAAATTTTCAATGGAAAACACAAGATGCATAATGGGCATTACGGAAATCCTACTTGACTTCGCGGTTCAGCTCTCAAGCCTAGTGGGTTTACCGCTGGATCACGTTGGCACGGCTGCCGTCGGTTTCAGAGTTGAATTTTTCCTAATGCGCCACGCATGCCGCATGGAGGAACTTATACCTAAAAGGGTTGAGAGGCCCTACATTCCATATGCTGGAGCGCTGGTCCTGGAGCCGAAACCTGGAATCCATGAGAACATAGCGGTTCTAGACTTCAAATCGATGTATCCGAACATAATGATAGCCTACAATGTTTCCCCAGACACGTATGTCCCGCCGAATGAGCCTGATCCACCATCAGGCGTTTATATCTCCCCAGAAGTTAATTATAGGTTCAGAAGGGAGCCGCCTGGCTTTTACCGTGAGGTGCTTTCCAGACTCATAAAAGCTAGGGATGAAATAAGAGCTAGGCTTAAGAGGCTTAGCCCTGAAAACCCGGAGTATAAGGTTCTCGACGCCCGTCAGAAGGCAATTAAAGTAATCACTAACGCAGCATACGGTTACGCCGGCTGGATCGGCGCAAGATGGTACATAAAACCCGTAGCTGAAGCGGTGACCGCATGGGGTAGACACACCATTAAAAACGCTATTGAACTGGCTGAGAAGATCGGTTTAGAGGTCATCTACGGCGACACCGACAGCATATTCATAAGATACGATCCGGAGAAAATAGAGGCTCTCTCGAGGAGTATTGAGGAAAAATTGGGGCTGGAAATAAAGCCCGACAAAATATATACGCGCATAATTTTCACAGAGGCTAAGAAACGCTACTGCGGCCTCCTACCGGATGGGAAACTAGACATGGTTGGATTAGAAGTTGTTAGAGGAGACTGGGCGAACGTGGCTAAGAACATACAGGAGCAGGTTTTAGAGATAGTTTTGAAGGAGCGCTCCGCAAAAAGAGCCGTTGAGTTCGTGCGCAGATTCATCATTGATTTAAGGGAGAAGAAAGCCCCATACAGAGACCTAGTAATATGGAAGACGCTGACGAAACCCCCTGAGGAATATGAGGTGAAAGCCCCGCATGTGGAGGCTGCGAAAATGCTTCAAAAGGAAGGTTGGGCGCTAACCGTAGGCGACAAAATCGGATATGTAATCACAGCGGGCTCCGGGAAGCTTCATGAACGCGCAAAACCATACATGTTGGCATCCTACGATGAAATCGACATTGAGTACTACGTGACAAATCAAGTTATTCCAGCGGCATTAAGAATACTATCAATCTTCAACGTTAAAGCGGATGATCTTCTGCCGCCTAAATCTGCTAAAACTCAGACTTTATTTGAGTTCTTTGGGAAAAAGTAGGCTGCGCTAAATGGGCAACTAACCGGTCACATCATCAAACGTCAGCAGATTCACATTTAAAGGTTGCTTTATAACGTCAGATATGCGGGCTGCAACAAGATACTTAATGTTCTTCTCGCTGGCTATGTCAACAATCCTCTGAGTTACTATCCCATCGAAGACCACGGTGTTCACGCCCTCAACCCCCTTTAACGTATCAGCCAACTCGCTTACTGGAAGCCTTTTTATCGGCTCCAACTTATCATTAAAAAGTATAGCCTCAAATGTCCCTTTAAGGCTCTCCGCAGCCTCAACGATCTCCCTTGGAACTAAAACTTTCCTATGCCTCTTTCTCCGCTCAATTATCTCCTCAACTGGCACACGGTTCTGAAGAGCCGCCTCAATCTCCTTAGCGTTTAAGTCTTCAACCTCCTTCCCCTTCGGAGCCCTGGCAACATACTTTATGTTGGCAACCTGCAGCAGCTCCTTAAGTATTAAATCCCCGCCATGATCGCCATCGAGGAAAGCCGTTGCCTCCTTCTCCCTAGTTAACCTTACTACTGTTTCGGGTATTTTCACGCCCTCAAGCGCTATAACATTGTATATGCCGTGCTTCAGAAGGTTTATGACGTCGGCTCTTCCCTCAACAATTATTATCTCTTTAGCCGAGTCAACATCAGGTCCGGAGGGAAGCTTCTCCGGGCCGTACTCCTTAATCTTAGCGACCTTTAGTATTTCCGAAACCTCACGGAAGATCTCCTCAGTTTCAGATGTAGCCTCAAGGCTCCATCTGTGAAGAATCTCCTTCGCCCTCTCAATTATAGCCTTCCTCTTAGTTTCCCTCACATCCTCAATCTTCTCAAGGCTTACATGTGCAGAGCATGGTCCAACCCTATCTATGCTTTCAATGCTTGCGGCGATAATGGCCGTTGAAACTTTATCTAGGCTTGTCGGCACAGTTATTGATCCAACGGTCTTATTGTCCCGCTGGGAGGTTATCTCAACCTCTATTCTACCAACTCTTCCAGACTTTTGGAGCTCCCTTAAATCCAGCTCTGACCCGAACAATCCCTCCGTCTGCCCGAAGACTGCGCCTATAACATCCGGTTTTTCTACTAATCCCTCAACCTCAAATTTTGCTCGAATCACATACTTAACCGCGAATGATTGCGAAGTCATTAATCCATCACCTCAACAATTAATTACTTAACGCTAATGAGCATGTAAATACTCATTGAAGGATCTTCATCACTTAACCTTTATTCTTTAAGTAGAAATATATTCTTATCGACGCTCTTAACTTTTACTCTATGCTACATGGCAATCTTTAGCGTTCTGTTGAATCAGCCGTTCTGGTCTAGCGTTAACTTTCATTCCTTCCCTCCTCCTGTCATGGGAGGGCTTTTGGGGTGAACGGGTGAAGCCCCCACATCCATCTGGTATCTTTCGAGTAGGTTTTTTACGGCTACAATATCTCTGTCCTCTTCCAGTCCACATTCAGGGCATTTCATTCGCCTGTACCCATTTGGGCTTAGCCTGACCCCACATTTCGGGCACAGGCTTGAGGATCCTCTGGCGTTAACGTACTTTACGTTTAAGCCTGCAAGTTTAGCCTTATACTCTATGATGTTCTGGAGCTTCCTGAAGCTCCACCTGTTAAGTCTTCCATTAATGGCTTTTGAACCTCTACTCTTCTTCCTCATGTTCTTGAGGTTCTCTAGCGCAACAGTTGAAGCTCTAGCCTTCTCTGCCTCAGCGATTATTTGATTGGCAATCTTGTGGTAGGCGTCTTCAACTCTCCTACGCTCTCTGCCTCTATATTTTGCCAGCAGGGGCTTCTCGTTCAATCTAGGCTGGGACCGGAGCCTCCTACGCTTGAGGAAGTAGGCTGTTCTTATGGCCCTCTCCCCAGTCTCCTTGTTGTCTACATGCTTCTCGGAGCCGAAGGCGACGTTATTCTCGTTTATGTCCACAGCGATCGCTTTACCATTCACTTCAGTTAACTCGAAGGCTCTGGAAAACACAACCTTGAGGTAGAATCCGTCTTCCTTCTTCACAAGCCATGCTTGACCAACCTTCATCTCTTTGAACTTCTCGTGGTACGTTCCGTGGAGTAGCTTTAGCTTAACTCTCCTGTTCTCAACAGCTATTGAGGCCTCCCAGTTCTCAAGGTCTAGGCTGAAAAGGTGATCATCGAGCATCACAACCTGCCTCTTAAAGACTGGTTTTTCGGCCTTCGCCAAGCCTCGCCTCTTAAGCTTTCGGAAGCTCTTGTAGATTGAGCATGCCATTTGGCAGGCTGTGTAAATGCAGTGTGATGGGAGGCTTGGATACTTCGCCCTCAACTCATAGTATTTTTCCGCTTTTAGTCTTCTGAAGCTCGTAATCCGTTTTTCCCAAGCATAGTTGAGCAAGTGGCTTAAGACCTCTCTATAAGTTGAGAAAATGTCCTGTGGAAGCAGCCCATCCAGCTTGAAACTTGCTGTGAGTTTAACAGTCTCTAATGGCACTTTCAACCGCCTCCACTATCCTAATGATGGAATCTTTCTCCCAGATTTCCTCTCTAACGTTTCGAGGTAAGCTGCCAAGCCCTCTATATCTTTCAAGTCCTTCTCCACGAGACTTAACAGTTCCCTCCAGAAGGAGTGGTTTATTTTAATCCTCATCCTTTCAAGATTTTGAATCAGGCGTTCAGTAATCTCCCTGCCGTGCCTATCAAAGTCCATGAGCAATATGATTTCCTTGCCTCCGCATTTTTCAATCCTATCTATAAGATCGATGAAGCTCCTCCCGCAGGACTTGATAGCTAATATTTCACCCCCAACGCCAATTCTTCTAAGAGCCTCAGCGTCCTTCTGCCCCTCAACAAGCAGAAGCGCTCCCTCAGAAGATTCATTCCTTAATCTCTCAAGCAAAAAGATTATCCTCTCAATTTTTCTCTCAATACTTGACATAACTGTATCTTTCCACCGGATCGAATTGTAGGCTGGAGGAATTTATGTTTTTTGTTTATTTATAGCTATATAATCTAACAATCGCTATGGGCTTATGCCTCAACTTTTTAAGCATGCTCCATTTCACCCCGGTTAATCCGACGCCGAATTTTTCAGCCATATCCCAAACTGTGCGGCCGGAGCCTGAACCCATAGCCTTATCAGCTAGGTCAGCTATCTCTAACGCCAAATCAGCATCCATTTTGGCGCCAGCTAAAGCCAAAGGGGTTGATCTACGTCTAAGCCTAAGAAATCTGCCGGCAACATACGCCGTGAAACCGAATAAACTATGAATCCCCCTTAGAGGTTTCGGTCGATGTGTGAAGTGAAAACCGCCTAAAGAATACGTTTTATCCGAATCCACAATCATAACTGCAACATTTCTATTGAGCCTAACCCTTAAATATTTACGGATCTCCTCAGCCGTCTCTTCAGGCTTCTTCAGGGGTAAACTAACATATGAATATGGAAGGTTGCTCCCGTCTATGCCCCCCTCCGAACCCCACATTAGGGCATGTAGGAAACCAGCATATTTTAACGCAACCTCCTTGTGCGCTCCCCCCTCCTTTAAAGGATAATTTCTCAACCGCTCTATGTTTCTAGCCGTTAAGCGGCATACCCTCCCAAGAAAATATCCCCATACAATTCTCATCCATACTCGGGCGAGTATATTTGCAAGTAAGCCGGGATTAACTTTTCTCTCATCTATAATAAACCCTTTAGCTACGGAGATAGCCTTCTCAGAGACAACAATTATATCGCCATTATTAACCCTATTCTTAATGGCTTCAGAGATCTTCTCCAAGTAATCGTCCCCGGGCATCCAGTACCCAGTTTTAACAGCTTCAATCTTGAATATCCGCCTAAATCTGGTTTTCACGTTATTTCTTAAAGAAGACGCCTCCGGAATTTTTAAATTCGCTTTTATTTTGCTCATGATTATCTCTCATATAATAGAATTCTTTATAGCACGCGCCATTAATAATATTCTCTTAGTATCTTTAAGGAAAATGAAATGTTGAGCCGATTAAGCAGTGAAGCGCTAAAAATAGTCCTTGACTTCACTTTGGAGTCGGCGTCACCGAATAATGCTGTAGCCGCTATGCTTCATGGTCCATATGCTGGAGGATACGCTGATGAAAAAACAGCGATAAGTACGCTGCTAATCACGGATTCTAATAAAATATCCTTAAAATATCAATTTAAGCGCCTGGATTCTGAAAAGATCCGCCTTTTAATCGTTGATGAAGGGACATTTGAGAGAGATGTGCGAAGCGAATGGTTAGGCGGGATATTCGCCGACAACCTGTTAACCCCCTATGAACCCCTATTGAATAAAGATTATCTGTGGAGCCAGGAAGTTAGGTTTAAAAAGAGGATAGTTGAGGAAGCCCTAAGCAATCTGGTTTTAGGCTTTCCAGAAATGTCCAGAAACTTCATGATTAAACCTGAATATTTCATGTTTGAAGCAATAGCACGTAGGGCATCTTTATTTCCGCCAATAACCTATAGATTCTTAAACATTGCAAGAGACAGCCTGAGAGAAAGAAATTACTCTTCAATGATGATGGGGTTTAAAGCCGCCATAAATGAACTAGTCAACGAGGGTAAAATTTACGTTTCAGATGACATGCTTAAAATAAACGAAGGTTACATTTCACTCATGCAGAAAAAACGTAAGCATCGCTTAATAAACCTATTTAGAAGCGTCCGCGGCGGCATTACACGCTATGTCTTAAGCGTTTTCCCCAGCGTGATGGATTCCTTTTTAGAAGATTACAGGATTTACAGAGCGTTTTCCGCGGAGAATGATGAATTGAATAGATCCTTCCGCATGCTTACGGATCCTAAAAAATACATTTTCATATCTGCGCCTTCCGGAGTAATCTCCTTCTCCGATAGAGTTACCATTGAAGATTTCATAAGGAGAAATCTTTCTGAAAGATGCTCCCTGAGGCATAGGATTAGCAGATTAGGCGGGGTTCTTAACGCCGCATATCTATTAAGGTTTACGCATAACGGAAGCGAAGAGAGAATCGTTGCCAAAGTGTTTAAGGACTGGTATGGATGGAAGTGGTTCCCAATAGCGCTGTGGGCTCTAGGCACAAGGGGTTTTGCAGTGTTAGGCAAAGCTAGGCTTGAAAGAGAATACGCGCTAAACATGCTTCTATCAAGTCACGGAATTAATGTTCCAAGAATCATACACGTAAGCCCTGAGGAAAAAATAATTTTTCAAGAATACATTGATGGTTTAAGCGCATCTAAAATCATTAAAAACCTCTGTAGGGAAAAGGATAAGGAAGAAATGAATAGAAATCTCGCAATCGTCAGAAGGATTGGACGTGAAATTGCAAGGATCCATAAATTAAATATATCATTGGGAGACTGCAAACCTGAGAATGTAATATTAACAAATGATGGAAGGATCTTTTTTGTAGATCTTGAGCAGGCTGAAAGAGGCGGCGATAAATCCTGGGATATAGCTGAATTTCTATGCTATTCAGGGCATTACGCTTCATTTTCACCCGTTGAAATGACTGAAAAAATCACGGGGGAGTTTCTATCCGGATACCTGGAGGCAGGCGGAGAAATAGAGAACGTTAAGAAAGCGCTGTCCCCACGATACTTAAAGGTCTTCAGCTTCTTCACGCCGCCGCATACGCTGCTCACAATAACCAGTACCTGCAGAAAAATATTGGAAACTAAAACTTATAATGTGGTGAATGCATAAGTTAAGTGTGCCGCGAAATTTATTTGAGGGGCTAATTTGGGGACGAGTATAACCTTTTATGGCGGAGTAAATGAGGTTGGCGGAAACAAGATTCTTATTAAAGATGGCGATGTGAAGGTCTTATTTGATTTTGGAATATCATTCTCTTTAAGGGGCCAATTCTATTCAGATCCCTTCCTGTCGCCTAAAAGCGGCATCGACCTTCTTAAACTTGGCATACTGCCAGATTTAAAAGGCCTATACGTCTTCGACAATTCAAGCCCGGAGATAGACGCTGTCTTCCTCTCCCACTCCCATATGGATCACTCAGCTCATATATCGTTTCTAAAGAGGGACATACCGATCTACTGCGGTGAAACAACGGCAACGATACTTTACGCTTTAAGCGAAATGCGCGCTACAAGCCTGGAGTTCAACATAAGCGGGATAAAATTCAAGACTTTCCGCACCGGAGATAGGATCAGAAAAGGCTCAATAGAGGTTAGGCCGATACATGTTGACCATTCTGTTCCAGGCTCCTACGGTTTCATAATATATACATCGTCGGGCACTATTGTTTACACCGGGGACTTTAGGCGGCATGGTTTAAGGCCTGAATTAACCGAGGATTTTCTATTAGCCTCAGCTGATGAGAGGCCTGAAGCCATTATATGCGAAAGCACTAATATGACTGAGGTTGAATTCTCCTCTGAAAATGAGGTTATGACTAAACTTAATCATATTGTTAGCGGCGCGCAAAGCCTTGTTCTAGCGGAATTCGCCTACGCAGATATTGACCGATTAAACTCCTTTCATAAGGTTGCCGCGAAGAACAGTAGGCAGCTTGCAATCTCGCTTAGGCAAGCCTATCTTCTACATAAACTGCGAAGCGATCCGCATCTGAACATACCGGAACTTAAAGGTGGAGATCTGCTTATCTTCCAGAAGGAGAAAAAAAGATACTTCCATTGGGAAAATGAGGCGATGAATGCTGGGGAGACAATAAGCCCCTCTGAAATATCGAGAAAACAGAATAAAATAATATTATCCATATCGTTTCCGGATTTAAGCTGGCTGGTTGACATAGATCCTTCGCCAGGAAGCTGCTATATACTCTCCGCATCCGAACCCTTCAATGAGGAGATGGAGATAGACTTTGAGAAGCTGGTAAGCTGGCTTGAACATTATGGTTTACCGCAATACCACGTGCATGTATCAGGACACATAACACCATTGCATTTGAGAGAAGCCTTAAAAATAATTAAGCCTAAAAAGATTTTTCCGATACATGGAGAGCACCCGAGGCTCTTTAGCGGCTTCATGAAAGATTTAGGCGAGATAATTATACCGGAAAAAGGAAGAGCATATGAGATTTAATCCTCAAGCATCTGATTTAATGGCAAAGCTAAATAAACATGATTCATCGAAACATTATGGTAAATAATTATGTGTGAAGGGGCGAACATATGAAGCCAATTAAAATTGTTGATTTAAGCCATGTCCTATATAACTGTATGCCATCATGGCCTACCCAACCGAACTTCTTATATGAAATGACGAGCAACGCCGCCCGCGATGGAAGCACAATGCATATTATCCGCCAAATGACGACGCATACAGGTACGCATGTTGATGTCCCTCTACATTTCATCGTTGAAGGGAAATCTGTTGACCATCTGCCAATAGAATCCTTCGCCGGCGAGGGTTTGGTGATCGACCTATCGTATAAGAGGGCTGGGGAAGCCATTACGGTTGAAGATATTAGGACTTACGAAGATGAGATTAAACCTGGGGATGTTTTAATGCTCCATACTGGGTGGGATAAAAAGTTTGGTTTTAATCCAGAATACCTCTTTGAATGGCCGCACCTCGCTGAGGAGACCGCTAAGTACCTTGTTGGAAAGGGAATTAAGGCTTTAGGCGTTGATACGCTAAGCGTCAGCGGATGGGATGGTGAAGCGCCGAAGCATGGTCCAGTGGCCGCTAAGGGTTCATCCGCAAGAATCCATAAAATCCTACTTGAAGCAGGCGTAATCTTGATCGAATCCTTAAGGAACCTTGACGAGATCCTCGATGGAGGAAAAAGCAGAAGAGCCTATTTCATATATGCGCCAATAGCGTTGAAAGGAGCTGATGGAGGACCATGCAGGGCTATAGCCTTAATCTTTGAATGAAAGCGCAGCGCAAAATTTATCGGCATCGCTGACTGTGAAAAACTTAAGAGAGAACGATATTATTTCTTATGGGGATTGTTATGTATATGAAATCCATGATTCTTCCCGAGGGTCCTTTCCAGCCTACATGGGATTCGCTGAAGAACTATAAGATTCCAAGATGGTATCTTGACGCTAAATTTGGAATATTTATTCATTGGGGCGTCTACTCTGTTCCCGCCTTCCAGAATGAGTGGTACCCGAGAAACATGTATATTAAAGGGCATCAAGCATACAAGCATCACCTGGAAACCTACGGCCCCCACAGCGAATTTGGCTATAAGGATTTTATTCCAATGTTCACAGCTGAGAAGTGGGATCCGGAAGAGTGGGCTGAACTCTTCAGGCGGGCCGGCGCCAGATACGTGGTTTTAGTTGCTGAACATCACGATGGCTTTGCACTTTACGATTGCAGCTACAGCCAATGGAACTCTGTCAATATGGGACCTAAAAGGGATATAGTTGGGGAGCTCGCCGATGCAGTTCGGGAACAAGGATTAATCTTCGGGGTTTCATATCACAGGGCTGAGCACTGGTGGTTCTTTGAGGGAGGAATGCAATTTGACTCCGACGTTAGGGATCCGCGATACTACAGTTTTTACGGTCCGGCTAAGCCTAGCGACACGGAGCCAGATGAGGAGTTTTTAGAGGATTGGCTTAGACGTGCATGTGAACTTGTGGATAAATATAGGCCTCAAATATTCTGGTTTGACTGGTGGATTGAGCAGCCTGCCTTTGAACCTTACCTACGCTTCTTCGCCGCATACTATTATAATCGCGCCGCACAATGGGGGCAAAATGTCGTCATAAACTATAAGCATAAATCTTTTCCAGAGAGAGCCGCGGTCCTCGACATTGAACGGGGCAAGATTGACCATATAAGACCGCTTTTCTGGCAGACTGACACCTCCATATGCAAAAAATCTTGGGGATACATACGGGACCATGACTATAAATCCGCCGGCTCCATAATAAGAGATCTCGTTGATATCGTAAGCAAGAACGGTTGTCTCCTCCTTAACATTGCCCCAAAACCTGATGGAACAATACCGGATGAGCAGAGGAAAATCCTTCTGGAAATTGGACGATGGTTAAACGTTAACGGCGAAGCAATATACGGATCCCGCCCATGGAAAGTTTATGGTGAGGGCCCAACAAAGGTTGTTGAGGGCGAGTTCAAAGAGTCCGCCGGGGAACCTTTTACTAGCCGCGATATAAGGTTCACATGTAAAGGCGACACTTTATATGCGTTTCTCCTAGACTGGCCTGGGGAGGAAGTAGCGGTGCGCTCGCTTAGCACGCTTCTAAGGCTTTACCAGGGAGAAATATTTAGTGTTGAGATGCTTGGTGTAGATGAGCCACTACAGTGGGTTCGCAGTGAAGATGGATTAAAAGTTAAAATGCCGAAACAAAAACCCTGCGAATACGCTTACACATTAAAAATAACTAAGCATAAAACAGCATTCACGTAAGCAATTATTAGACATGTCTCCTTCTGGAGATAAATCTTAAATATGCATTCCCTTTTTCTTTTGGTATGGTGTTACATATGGCTAATAAAGAGGAGATTTTAGGAAAGATTAGGGATGCCATTGTCAATTTAGACATAGATAATATAGGCAGGCTGTGTGAGGAGGCTGTTAGGGCTGGTGTGCCAGCATATGAGGTTGTTATGGAGGGCATGGCTAAGGGGATGGAGATTGTCGGCGAGAAATATGAGCGCAACGAGTATTTCCTAGCTGAGCTGATAATGGCTGGTGAAACGATGAAGGAGGGCATGAAGGTTCTTGAACCATACTTGAAGGCTGGCGAATTAAAGAAAATTGGGAAGGTTGTTATTGGAACAGTTCGTGGAGACCTACATGACATTGGCAAAAATATTGTTGCAACGCTTCTAAGCGCCGCCGGATTCGACGTGATAGACCTAGGCGTGGATGTTCCACCTGAAAAATTCGTTGAAGCCGTAAGGGAGAACAGCCCAGACATAGTTGGCATGTCGGCGCTATTGACAACAACGATGGTTGAGATGGAGGATATCATCAAGGAGCTTAAGAAAGCCGGGCTGAGAGACAAGGTTAAGGTGATTATTGGAGGAGCCCCAATAACGAGGGAGTTCGCTGAGAAAATCGGCGCCGACGCAGCGGCAAGAGACGCCGTTGAAGGCGTAAACATATGCAAATCATGGATGGCAAAAAGATGAATGAATCCTAACTCAGTGAGAAATAATGATTCCACGTGAAAGAATTAAGATGGCTCTTCAGCATCGTGAGCCGGATCGCGTCCCAATCCATGACAGCCCCTGGGCGGCCACGGTTGACCGATGGCGGACTGAAGGGTTGCCCTCCGGGATCTCGCCGGACGACTATTTCGGCTACGAAATCGCTATTTATAGCGCAGATACAAGCCCCCGCTTTCCAGTGGAAGTTCTCTACAGCGACGAGGAATATATCGTTGAGAAAACCCCATATGGAGGCGTGAGGAAGAACCATAGGGATTATTCAACAACACCCATGATAATTGATTATCCCTGCAAAAACAGGGAGGACTGGGAGAAAATTAAGCCCAGGTTAAAAGCCGATGATTACCGGGTTGATTGGGTTTCAGGTCTCCAATCATTTCATAGGGAATACAGTTTAGGGCGCTTCATAATGTACGGTGCAGCCGTCGGATATGACAAGGTGCAGAATTACGTGGCTTCTGAAAGGCTGCTTAAAGCCGTAATCAGAGAGCCGGAATGGGTTGTTGACATGTATTGGACCGATGCGAAGATTGTTATAGAGATGTGTGAGCGCATGATGAGGGGCGGATTCAAGTTTGACGGCGCCTTCCTATACTGCGACCTAGGCTATAGAAGCGGCCTATTCTTCTCACCTAAACATTTTGAGGAGCAGCTTCATCCAGTATTTAAGGAGCTGTGCCGCTTCTTCCACAGCCACAACATGTATGTCTTCCTCCACTCATGCGGTAGAGTGAAAGATTTAATCCCATATTTCATCGAGGAAGGAATTGATTGTCTCCAACCTATCGAGGTGAAAGCCGGGATGGATCTAATAGAGTTAAAGGAGAAGTATGGTGATAAAATCACTTTTATGGGCGGCATAGACGTGAGGCTAATGGCCTTAGACGATCCGAAACCCATAGAGGAGGAGATAAAGAGGAAAATACCTGTAGCCAAGGAAGACGGCGGATACATATACCACTCAGACCACTCTGTTCCCAAAAACGTCAGCTTCCAAAACTACAAAAGAGTCATAGATCTCGTTAAAAAATACGGAATATATTGCTGAGAAGCTGATTCAGTAAAACTAGGTTTATTCTTTTATCCTATCTCTCTAAACGATTAAAGATTTCCCGCTCATAATATTAAATAATGTAGGATTAAAGCATGTCATAATCCAAATAACATTAACTGCTTGATGGGGCAATGTTTTAGGCGCCTGCTTTATTTCTCCTATATTTTTTGCTCATTTTAAGGAGTAATTCAAAGTTTTCTACGTTCATCTCTACGGGAATATCGCCTTCCGAACCTAAAATATATCCTCCCCCAGGAGCCCCAATTCTAAGCCTGTCAAGCAGATGCTCCTTTAACTCCTCAGCGCTCATAAAACCAATATTTTTACTTAAGCCTCCCAAGAAACATAGTTTATCACCATATTTCTCCTTTAGGCTTTTAAGATCCATATTATCGGTTGGCCCTACCGGATTAAGCATATCCAGATTAGCTTTAACAAGTAAGGGAACTAAGGAAGCGATGTTTCCATGACTATGCATATTGACGAATGCGCCGTATTTATGCGCCATCTCTATAGCTTTTGCATGCCACGGAAATATAAGTTCCTCATAGATTTTTGGGTTCATAAATGTCCCGCTTCTATAACCTAAGTCATCAGGCCAATCTATCATCATGGCGCCTCTCTCAAGCAGATTCTTTTCAGCCTTCAGGTTAAACTCTCCAAACTTGGCGATAAGCTTCTTGACAAAATCTCTTCTCATGTAAATGTCCTTTAGGATCACTTCCAATGGGCCCCTCAGAAAGTACCAGACGCCTGAGAAGAAGCCGTTAATGCCGCATGCCGGGAAAAACCCTCTTTCAACCACATATTTTATAGCCTTTTCAATTCCCTTATACCTTGAGGGATCGTCGGGATCTGGAAGTTCCAAATTATCAAGGTCATCTTCAGTTTTTACTGGGTAATCTATATATTGCCGCGCCCAGATTGTTTTTGATGTTCCAACACGCCACTTAGCTCCAGTATCCCACTCAACTATGTTCCACTCTTCGCCGCTTTCAATCACCCTTTTAACTCTTATTCCGCCGCCGCTAACCCCAACTATAAAGTTGTCCATGTAATCGGCTATTTTCAAAGCTTTATCTATATGTTTTAATCCGGCAGCTGTTATCTCGCACAGCGCGCTGCTTACTTCACTCTCAAACTCAACAGCCCTTCTGGCTATATCCGCCTCTATAAGCGGAATAAACTTAGCCCTAGACATTTCATTAGTGAAGCCTAAAACTTGCGGTATAAAAGGGGGCTCCTCATGAAGCAACGTTGATAGAACACATTCAAACCTATTGGACAAAATATTCACCACCAATTTTTCTAGATCTCAAAAACATAATATAAGCCTTGCTGGACATCAATAAATGTTAGGGGAAAAACGCTAAATATTTTTGGCGAGCTTATAGGCATATTCTATACATTTGCTCTTGAATAGTTCATAGCTCATCGTGAACTCATTCATGGTTTTCACGGTTGCGCCGAAGATTCCCCATTCAGAAGGCTTGAGACCCCTAGATCCATAAATCTCAGGATTTATAATGCCCACCTCTCTTAAAATGCTGACTTGTTTAGGCGTTAACTCATAGTCTTTCATAAATTCTTCAGCCGTTTTCCTCCATCCATTCATCAGCCTACGAGGTATTTCTGGGTCAACCTCCATGATGGCCGATTCACGGTATTTTTCAACCTCAAAGTTTTCTTTAAGGCTTTCAAGCAAAACGTTCATTTGATGATTTGGAAACTCTGTATGCGTCATGTGCGAGCTTGCAAGCGTTAATAGGGTTTCTTTAGGTTTTCTTTTAGAGGCTGGTAGAACATCTATTCCCTGAAGAACCTTTTCTGCTTGTTCTTCTGTGAGATTATATTTTAATTGGAGATATCTTAACCATTTAGCCCTATTCTCTGAGCTGAAGAATAGCTCGTAAACCCTTTTTGTCACAAGAATTCCACAGAAACTTATATCCTCCTCAAGTCTTGCCAGATATTTTGAAACCTCCTCCCTTGAGGTGGAGGGTATTCCGCTCTCCGCCAGAAAATCTATGAATGGCTCCTTATTTAATGGGCTGAGAATTCTCCGGCTGCAAATGATGCGTATTTTCTCATCGAGGGAGTCTTTATCTTTAACTTCATTCCAAGCCCCTAGGGCCTCGGCGAGCTTCCTTAAAGCTTGCTCCTTCTTGCTCCCTAATCTTTCAAGAGCGCTTCTCAGCAGCTCCTCCGCTTGGATCTCCCTTATATGATCATCAAGCCTTCCACCCATGTTTGTCTCATAAACTGTTGTTAGGGGTATACCCTTCTTAACGGCTTCAGATCTCCCCTCCATCTTTGCAAATATAAGCTCTACTTCTTGAGATGCAGTAAACGTCACCGTGTTATTTGTACCTATTCCTAAACTTTCAAGCTTCCTAGTTAGTTCGATCGCGGCTGGGGAGCTGCCGGCAACCTTAAAGACAATATTAGGTCTGCCGCGCTCAACATTTGGCGAATAACCCCACAGGAGATAATAATCATATTTTTTAAGGAATTCCTCAGCGTCAGCGTATATTTTTAGGGCTTCTTTAAGGCTTCTTTCATAATCATCCGCTATTGTTGGGTTCAGCTGGAGGCTGACTAAACCGTGACGCATATTTGATGCTACGGCTATTGGCCTAAACACTACAAGGTTCGGCCATATGCTGACTTCAGTGCCCCTAGATGCCAACTCATCCCCATGGGCGCTTGGATTCTTAAGCAGTTCTTCTTCATCTTTAATGGCCGCCTTAAAGTCTGGGCATAAATCTTCGCCTCTATAGCCATCCCATAGGCTCGGGTCATCCTCATATGCTGCCGCCGCTAAAACCGGATTTGTTGAGACCTGCATATATCCTAAGTGTCTAAGCCATCTGAGCCCGGCGGCATAATCGTTGCCGAATTTGCACATATTCAGCCTGCTCAACCTATAATATATGTTGCTCTGAATCTGCCTCTTAGCTGAATACAGAAATGACTCCATTAGGCAGTCTGGCTTAATGTTTCTTTCTATTTCATTAGCAACATATGCCACCATCGAGCCTGGTGGACGATAGAAGCCGCTCATAATTTTCTTCATATCTGATATAAATGTGTTGATAACGGCTTGAGCTATTGGCGCTTCACCCCCTAAATGCTTCCTCTCCAAATTCTCTAAGCCCTTTAAAGCCTCGAGAATATCTGCGAATGCTTCGGTGGACTCTTCATCAGAGAAGCCAACTATATCCTTCTCTAAACCAGCAATGTTTAACGCCATCTGAATTAACGTCTCATAAATTCTCGCCGAGAGGAGAACACTCCTTTCATCTCTAAGCATATCTACGCTCGGCTTTTCAAGAAAAAGCTTATTAAATGTTAGGTTAAATTGCCGAATTACCCCACCAATAATGGGCTCTAAATATCCAACAATCTCCTTATTAAGTATGTGGTCAGCGGCTAACTTAGTGTAGCCTTTAGTGGTTAAATAAAATATGTGCCCTGCATGATCAGAGCTCGGCGCTGGAAAATCTAACAGCTCAGGTCGAGAAAATAAAACAATTTTACGCACATCAGTCATCTTAACTCCTCCTTCCAGAATCAATATTTATTCTCAGAAAAATACCTTTTAATAAATCTTCTGAGAAAATAAACTGCGAAATTACAGCTAGCTCCACCACTACTTTTTGGTTCTCCACAAAGGGATCTAATAGATGCTAATCTGCCCAGCCGCAGAGCTTTTTAAGCAGCTCCAGAAAATATTGAAAGTTTGTGAAAGAGACATCTGGTGGAACTGCATGGTCGACTCCTGGGAAGTATCCGCCCATCCATATTACAGATGAAATTCTATTGATTTCCCCCTCTATATCTTCCTTTGAGGATGCTAATCTTCTCTTATCAATTCCACCCATCATTATAAGTTTAGGATATTTATGTCTAAGCATGATAATATCCATGCCGGCAGCGGCTTCACAGGGGATTACCCCATTAATCCCAACCGCTAAAAATTCCGGTATAAGTGGTTCAATGTTACCATCGCTATCAACCAAAATAACTTTAACATCCTTATTCCTAAAGAAACATGTAATCTCCCGATATGCTGGCGAAAGAAAGTCCCTGAAAATCCTCGGCGAAACCATCGGGCCATGCTTATAGGCCATGTCCTCATTTAATATGATGTAATCTACTTCCACATCCTCTAAGGCTCTCCTTAAAACTTCGGAATGAAATTCGACATATAAGTCCAGAATGTCATAAATTAATTCCTTATTCCTAAAGAATGAGATTAATGTTGTTTCAAGCCCCATCATATCTCTAATCCACCAAAATGGTCCCCTAAGGGAGATGCATACAAGATAGGACCCGCCTCTCCTATTAAGATCCCTCGATATTTCATCCCATCTCGGCGGGTATCTCCCCTCCGCATGAGGATCATAGCGCCTCTTAATCTTCTCAAAATCTTCCCTTATCTTTACGGGAAAATCTATAAATGTTCTGGTTGCAAATCCACTCCAACCGTCCTTCCAATCATCTTGAAAGCCCATCTGCGTTATGCCTAAACTGTCTATCCAAACGCGATATCGCTCATCCTCCCTGAGAACTTTATATTCAAAGGGGGGTATGGGGCCCAAGTTAACCGCTATATCGCTAGGCTCCCACTTAAACCCCTCAGAAGGATAGGACGCTATATTTACGGAGTTTAAGCCATAGATGTGAAACTTAAAATATTTCGAGGCGCTAAGCCCATAGGGCAGCCCTTCCCTCCACCAACGCTTAAGAGTTGCAGGCCTAATATCCCACAAAAACAGTGGAATCTTATCCGGATTTCCAAAAAATGCAACTTCAAAAACCTTTCTCGGATGGATAAATTTCGATCTAAATCCGTGTTCCACACCCCCTTAACGCGAAAAAGCAATTTCAAAAATTTATAAATTTTTCATGGGAATCAGGACGCGTCGAAATTGGCATTTCACCGAAAACCTGGAAGAATAATTTTTAGATAATAAAGAATTAAGCCGAAAGGCGATAAAATAGATGGGAAGGCGGATTTATAATGGTTTCGGCCGTTTTCATCCCCAATCAGTGGTTTTAACTAAAGTGTTTAGCCATCTCCTCGTTTCCCGGAATCCTTAATATTGCGTCTATGACATCCTCTATCTGCTTCATGCTCCTTGTCCTTATGTCCATTAATAGCCATTTAACAAGCGTATCCCTGCCGCCCTTAAGATTGGCTTCTAGAGCCCATTCAGCCCTCATTATTCTAGGCAACATAACATATTTGTAAAGCCGGTCAGGTATCGCATTTTTAGGTATCGGGTGAATGCCCTTTCCATCCACCTTAACGTGGGTTTCGATGACTATATTATCTGGAAGATTAGGTATAGTCCCCTTATTCATCACATTCACGTATATTGGAGCTTTTACCCGCATTCCAGCGAATGGAATTTCATAGCTATCGGCTTGTTTATCATTATATATAGAGTCTATAAGAGATGCTATAACCTCACCGCTCGGTCTTAATGGTATTAATTGTGATATGGGCTTTGAAGTGTCGAACGCTATCCGGATCATCTCCTCAATGTTTCTCCTTACTCCCTGAATCCTCATGGCGCAGCCTATTTCTGAATCTGGACCGCCGTAGGGTCCATACCAATACTTTTTGGTCTTTAGATCCCAATGGTACTTCCATGTTCCCCCACGGACGCTGTCGCCTATGGGTAAGTAGCCATAGGTCTTATACAAGTCTATGGCGGCCGGGCATAGGTCTAGGTCCCATGGGCTTATGGTGCGCTCCCTCCATACAGCCCAGTATTCCTCAGCATTCTCCTTAATCCAGTCATCTAGGTACTTGTATGCATCCTCACCTTTATACTTGAACTTCGTCAGCCATATAACATGGTTCAATCCTTGCATCTCAAAATCGACCTCTTCCGGCTTTATGAGAGCCAATGCATCCTTATAAAGTTCAAACATGTGGGCAGCACAGTAAGGTGTTATGTTCTTGCCCAGTTTCTCTTTAGCTAAGCGCGTGGCTAGAACTTCTATAGCTGCGCTATAGCCTAGAAATCCATGGCATATTCCTGCGACATTAACTTTAGTCTCTCTACTTATCATCGTTGTGAGCTCGAGAACCGGGTTTGAAACAATGAAGAGCCAGGCGTTCGGTGCAAGTTCCTCAATATCTTTAGCCATATCTAAGTGAAGCTTGAAGAGGTAGTAGCCCCATATAGTATGATAGTCTCCAACATAGTTCCATTCGACGCTGTTGATTCCCCTATAATATCCATGCTCCTCAGATATGTCTCTCATCTCTTCATAATATAGGTAGCCTTTAGGAAGGGCGGTTGAAATTATGAAATCAGCATCCTTAATAGCTTCCCTCCTATCTTTAGTAGCATATATTTCCACGGGAAGCTTAAGCTCCTCAACGTACCTCTTAGCCAAAGTCGATATAATATTAAGCCTGAAATCATCAATATCCATAAGCCATATTTTAGAGCCGCGTAAATCCTCATTTAAGAATATGTCCACAAGTATCCTGCTAGTCCACCTGGCACTGCCAGCACCTATAAAAGAAATCTTAGGACCCCTATGCATTAATTTATCAACCCCCATAATATATGCGTCACTATAAAACCTAATTTTACACTTAATAAATCATATGGAGTTTTTGTTAATTTTTCCTCTAATAATCCTAGAGTGAAGCGTGAATCAAACTACGCATTTTGAGCCAAAACCCAAAAACTATAATCCTATTACTTAACAATTAGCGGGTCTCGCTGCGAGACTGAAATCTTTAGACGATTCAAAGACTCCTCGAAGAAGAGATAAAGTTTATATGATAGATATCAATCTTGATATCGATGACGATAAAAATATTTAAAGGTGAGATGTAAAAAGAATCCCGTTGCCATAAATTTGATCTGAAAAAGTTTGAGCGGATGATGATGGCTAGCGTAATATTGAGAGTCTACAGGTATATGGCTAGAGATTGGAAAATCTTAACTCTTACCATATCTCTTCTACTTGCATCCATAGCTTTGGCGATGATGATACCTTGGTATGTTAGGGACCTATTAAATTCTATAATGACGTTCGATGTAAGCAGGCTTCTACCCTCATCCCTAATGATAGTGATCTTAACTTTTCTCGAGGGAGTCATTGCTTTTTTCAACAGATATTTGTTTGAAATGATAGCTCAAAGAACAATATATCGTCTTAGGCTAGACATGTATAGGCACCTTCATGAGCTCTCTTACGGCTTTTACGATAGGGTGGATGTTGGCGAGATAATAGTGAGGATCACGAACGACATGGATACATTGAACGGCTTTATAAGTTTTGCAACCATGCAGTTTTTGAACGCCATTTTCTCCGCATCAATAGCGCTGTCTATACTTTTAAGTTTAAATGTTGAATTAACCCTTGTAGCGGCCACGCTTCTCCCGCTTCTCATGTTAATACGCATCCTCTTCGACAGAAAGATTTTCCCAATCGCTGAGAAGAGCTGGAGGGCGATGAGCCAGTTTAACAGCACAATTCAGGAGTATACTTCAACGGTTAAGATTTTGAAGGCTTTAGGCGTAGAAGATGTTTTCGGAAGAGTCTACAGATCTAGACTTGACAACCTGTACGATTTAAATATGAAGTTTGAAAGGTACATGTCGATTTCATGGCCAGCAGTTGGGCTTGTAGCTTCCCTCATACAAATCACGGTTTACTTATACGGCGGGTCTAAGGTGATTTCAGGAGCTCTGAGCATAGGCGACATCGTAGCTTTCCTTTTGTATCTTTCAATGCTTAATTGGCCATTAATGGGCATAGGCTTCTTTTTCATGAATTATCAGAGAGCATCCGTTTCAGCATCTAAAATATTTGAAATACTGGATAGGGAGCCGGAAATTAAGGAGCAGCCTAACGCCTTCGACCTTAAGAATGTTAGGGGACACGTGCGGTTTGACAATGTAACATTTGGCTACGACCCAAATAAACCAGTTTTAGTGAATGTGAGCTTCGAGGTTAAACCCGGGGAGAAAGTCGCCATAGTTGGTCCCACAGGTTCAGGCAAGTCAACGCTCATCAAGCTCATACCGAGATTCTATGATCCCGTAAGTGGACGTATACTTATAGATGGCGTGGATATAAGAAACGTAACGGTGAAATCCCTTAGGAAGAACGTAGGCATCGTCCATCAGGACGTTATGCTATTCGCCGGCACAATAAGGGATAATATAACTTATGGCAAGTCAAATGCCTCTATGAGCGAGGTTATTGAGGCCGCCAAAGCGGCTGGCATCCATGACTTCATAGTCAGCCTGCCTAAGGGCTATGACACAGATGTTGCTGAGAGAGGTGTAACACTTTCAGGCGGACAGAGGCAGAGAATAGCAATAGCGAGAACGCTAATACTTAACCCGAAAATACTTATACTCGATGATCCAACGTCGAATCTTGATGCTGAAACCGAAGCTATTGTGGTTGAAGCGCTGAGGAAACTCATTGAAGGCAGAACTGTTTTTATAGTGACGCAGAGGCTTTCAACGCTTAAATTAGCCGACAGAATCCTGGTTTTAGATAATGGCAGGATAGTTGAGGAGGGAACCCATGAGGAGTTGATGAAGATGGGAGGCGTTTATGCGAAGCTTTACAATGCGCAGTTCGCCCATCAGGAATCTTTAGTTGGAGGTGCAGAGAAAGTTGGGTTGGATGATCGGCAGATACGCTAGGGAGGGAGCGGAGGGTAAACCTAAAGGTTCCCCCGTGAAGATAATGGTGAGGCTATTAAGGCTCGTATGGAAATATAAAGCAAGGGTCATAATATTTGTGGCGGCGGCTACAGCAGTCTTAGGCTTGAATGTGATAGCGCCCTATATTGGTAAAAGAATTGTTGATGAGGGCATAGTTGCCAAAGACATTAACGCCTTAACATATTATTCGATCATCTTCACGGCAATAGCTATCTGCATATGGGCTTTGAGCACCATTAGAGGCTACAGCATCGCATGGTTAACTCAGAGGCTCCTATATGATTTACGCTCAGAACTGTTCGCTCACTCAATGGAGCTTGATTATGCCTTCTTCTCCTCCACATCCGCAGGCCAGGTAATTTCAAGGTTCACCAGCGACGTTAACGCTGTTGGACAGACGGCTACAACGGGCTTTATAGACGCCGTATTTAATACTCTAACAATTATAGGCGCGCTGATCGCCATGTTAAGTTTAAACTTTAAGCTTACTTTAGTAACCCTCTCCCTTGTGCCTTTAATAGTTGTTTCAGTGATTTTCCTGGCTAGGAGGAGTTATAGGGCTTATAGAAATGTTAGGGCTAAGGTTGGTGAATTAACAACAAATATTGAGCAGACCGTTTCAGGAATGAGGGTTTCACAGTCTTTCTCTGAAAGAGATAGAGAGAACCTCAGACGTTTTGAGAGGGTGAGCTATGAAACAATGCGGGCAAACCTTAAGGCAACCCTCGTAATGGCGCTTACGCGTCCAGTGCTAAGCATTATAAGAGCGGCAACTGTTGCTTTACTGGTTTTTTACGGCGGAAACCTAGTTGTTAGCGGGGAAGCAACAATAGGCACGCTCATAGCATTCTACAGTTATGTGGAGATGTTTTTTAACCCAGTCATAACCTTAACCATCTATTATAATATGCTCCAGTCAGCTCTTGCCGCTGCTGAAAGAATATTTGAATATCTGGAGGCGAAGCCCTCCGTTAAGGAGCAGCCTAACGCTGTTGACCTAGAGATTAATAGGGGCGAGATAGTGATGGAGAACGTATCCTTCAAGTATAGCGAAGCGAAAGTCTTTGAAAACTTCAATCTTAAAGTTAAGCCCGGGGAAATACTGGCTGTTGTGGGGCCAACCGGCGCTGGCAAGACAACCCTTGCAAACCTAATATTGAGGCTCTATGATCCTCAGGAAGGACGCGTTCTCATAGATGGCGTGGATATAAAAACTGTTAAATTGAAGTCTCTTAGAAGCCAAATGGCCCTGGTGCCTCAGGAACCTGTGCTTTTCAGAGATACTGTTCTGGAGAATATCCGTTATGGTAAGCCTGAAGCCGAAGATGATGAGATTAGAGATGTTATCCGCGACTTAGGTTTAGACCCGCTGATAGAATCTCTGCCGGAAGGCCTTAACACGATGGTTTCTGAGGGCGGTGGAAACCTCTCAGTTGGCCAGAGGCAGCTTATAAATATTGCTAGAACTCTCCTGAGAAGGCCGAAAATAATAATTCTCGATGAGGCGACAAGCAGCGTTGATCCATACACGGAAAGCATACTACAGGAGGCCTTAAAGAAGCTCCTCAGGGGAAGAACATGCATAATAATCGCTCATAGGCTTTCAACAACTTTTCTGGCTGACAGGGTTATAGTTCTTGACCAAGGCAGGATAGTTGAGGAGGGAACCCATGAAGAACTGCTAAGGCTGGGCGGACTATACGCAAAACTCTATGAGCTCCAAATAGGTAAGCTGATGGAGACGGAGATATTAGCGCAAGCCCAGCGGCATGAACTTAGCAATATTCCTTAAACATATACGCTTAGCTCCGCTTTTCTTTTCATGGCACTTATACAGTTTCTACTTATGATTATTGAGTTTTCATTTAGAAGGGTGAAGTGGAGCCATCTGCAAAATCTTTTATACTTTTATTTCAGTTAAATTTCGGATTGAGGCTGATGGAATGTCCCGGTTTAGGTGGCATCTTATTGGACACGCGCATATAGACGCTGAATGGCTTTGGACTTTTGATGAGACATTGAAGGTCTGCGAGGACACATTTCGCTCAGTGTTAAATTTTATGCGTGAGTATCCAGGCTTCACTTTTTGCCAGAGCAGCGCATGCTACTATGAAGCCATAGAGAAGATTCAGCCTGAACTATTTGAGGAGATTAAGAAGAGGGTTAATGAGGGACGCTGGGAGATCGTCGGCGGCTCATGGGTTGAGTTCGATTCGAATATGCCGTCAGGCGAATCTTTGGCGAGACAGTTCCTGTATGGGCAAAGATATTTCAGAGAAAAGTTTGGTTTCTACGTCGAGGTCGGCTGGCTGCCGGATAGCTTCGGATTCGCATGGACGCTGCCGCAGATAATGGCGAAGTCCGGCATAAAATACTTCCTAACCCAGAAGCTCTCATGGAACGATATGATGTATTATCCATTCTACGTTTTTCTTTGGGAGTCACCTGATGGAACAAAAATATTGTCCCATCAAACAGTTGGAAGCTATAGCGAAGAAATTAAAGATGAGAATTTGGGGCGTTTCAACCGTCAGTCAATAAGGCTTAGGCTTCTACAC
>Ga0209183_1000158_pt1 | contig 31790 bp, 31 predicted proteins | sample LHCtaG_2_FD_184120 | JGI IMG/M metagenome (GOLD analysis project Ga0209183, IMG submission 184120) | Hot spring microbial communities from Little Hot Creek, USA to study Microbial Dark Matter (Phase II) - LHC4sed_replicate (SPAdes)... | ecosystem: Environmental > Aquatic > Thermal springs > Hot... | reverse complement strand
AACTATTTGCTCAACTTCGATATCCGGTCCCACAAATCTAATCCAATACTCAGCGCCACTCTCACGTTCTTCACATCCAATAGGTGGCCAAGACACCTGTCTTCACAGGTATATACCTACTTACGCCGACTCATAAATCTCATGTTCATCAACTAACGAAGCTAGATCACGTGGTTTCTTGGTTTACTAGATATTCACGATACTACGCGGGGTTTCGTGGCGGTGAGTTTACGTGAGTTTTTTCTGGGTTTCTTGAAGGGTGGGTATGACGTACGTGATCTCTACTTCCTTGTATCCTTTCCTCATTACGTGTAGGGTTAGGGCGGTTAAGGCTGTGAAGACGAGTGATAATATGGTGGATGTTGTTAGGGCGTTGCGTAGGCTGTAAGCTCCTTTAAACGCCCACGTTCTGCTTGGTGGGCAGGATGGCTCCGTAATCTTTGCTGGCGTCATGTTCGGTTCTGTAGGCAGTATCTCGTAGCGTGTTCTTAAGACTTGCAGGCTGCAGCCGCTGCAGGAGCATTCAGGCTTCATACCAAGGGATTGAAAGCAACTCACGTACGTACATAGAGACGTGTACTCCACGTATGTTACGTAGTAGCCTGCCCCCGCCGCGACTATCTGCGCTGTGGAAGTTAGTATTAGTGTGAGCGTGATTATAGAGGCTGAGGCTATGATGAGTCTTGCTGCCGGGCTGAGTGAGTGTGTGTAGAGTTCTTCTTCCGTGGGTGAGAACCCCCTATACGCTCCGCGAGCTAATTCCTCCCTGAGCTCCTGCACCCTCTCCCTACTAACTAAAACATACGTTAGGGCTAGTCCGGTGAAGAACCCTCCTAGGTGGGCCCAGACAGCTATGAATGGGAAGATCAAAGCGTACAGGAACTGCAGGAGCACCCATAACGATAAGTATACGGCGGCCTTAACCTTGAAACACTTCCACACGAGTCTAAACCCGATACACATACACATCGCCGCACCCGGATATAGGATTAAGTAACTACCTATGAGCCCGCTAATAGCGGCCGAAGCCCCGAGCATGGGGACTGACGCTCCCCCCGGATTTAACGCTAGGGTGATCGTTGCCTGCGTGTACCCGCCGACAATCCCGGACGCTAAGTAAATTAAGAGGTACTTCGGCCTACCCAGCGTTATCTCAACATTATCACCCACGACGTAGAGAAACCCCATATTACCTACTAAGTGGAAAATATTCGCGTGAGAAAACATCGAGAAGAGTAGTTCGAGGAAACAACCGCCGCTAGCTAAGCAAGCTGATGAGGGGTATACGTTGTATGCGAACACGGTATTCATAAATAATATCCCCCCAGTAAGCATTGCCACTAAAACGTTGATGACGATTATCGTTATTGTAAGCCAGTAACTACCAATAGGGGAGGTGTCTCGAAGCTCGCATATAGTGGCTGCAATCGGGTGTGTAAGTCCTTTAAAGAACTTCTCTTCTTCCTCCTCCTCACTTAACTCCTCATCGTAGTCGTAACCCATACATCAGCACCTCGAGTGAGGAGTGTTCTACCCCTCGTACAGAAATAGTGGTTGACCCAGAGAATACTTAATCCCCCTCCAAGCCCTGATTAGGTGTTCTCCAAATATCACTATACGTCACCAACTTTTAAATCTGGATACGTGACTCAACGAATAATAAGCATTCTTAACTACCTCGAACCATGTATAGAGTGGTTGACAGTGTATGGAGGATGTTAACGTGTCGGGTAGCGTTAGGGTTTACGGAAATAAAGATGTCTTAAGAGTCATCGGCTTAATTCCACCGAATCATGCGCACATGAGGTTAATCATCGTCTTCAAAGATCAAGTCATAGTACTACAAGAAGCTTCAGCAGCTGCTATTGCGAGAGCATACGTAGAGATAACTACTCACCCAACCCGTAGAGCGGTTGAGTATGCTCAGCTAGTTCTACGGAGAGAAGAGAGGAAACCGGGTTACGCGGAGACTCAACTAGTGGAGACCAATAGGAATGAAGAGGAGATAATTAGGGAGTGGTGTGAAATCGCTGCGCCCGGCGTGGAAACTAAGCAACAAAATATCTCACATGACTGAGTTATTTGATTTCAGTAAAGTTTACAACTGAAATCCTCGCTCCTTAGGGTGGGGAGGAGGTCAGGACTTTAACCACCTACCTGAGGCTTAGCACTCGCTAAGGGTTCTGCGCTCCCAGCACCTCATCAAACACTCGCTCGAATACCTTGAATGCTTCCTCAGTGTATAGTACGACCAGAACCTTCCTGAGCTTCCTGTACTCGTAATTCTTGAGTGTGTCAGCCATGACCGAAGCCGCCCTGTTAAGAGGGTACCCAAAAATACCCGTGGATATTGCTGGTAGAGCAATAGATCTTAAATTCAGTTCCTCGGCCTTGACCAGACTATTCCTAACAGCTGAGGCCAGCTTAATATCCCCTTCAGGATCCCCGTAAACGGGTCCAACAGCGTGTATCACGTACCTAGCCCTGAGCTTACCCGCGCTAGTCACCGCCACCCCACCTACGGGAACCGGGCCGTACCTCCTAACCCACTCCCTACTCTCTAACTGAATTACCTCACCACCTCTCCTCACGATAGCTCTAGCAACCCCTCCCCCATGCTCTAAATACTGATTAGCGGCGTTAACGATAGCGTCCGCTTCAACATCCGTTATATCGCCCTGAAGTAAAACTATCTCAATATCATCAACACGGTACACCTTCACACCTAACACCGAATACTTGATTAAGTCTACGATAATAACCGTTTATCAGCAGATAACTAAGCTTGTGTGAGGTATCGGATCTCGCCATACCGGAGATTATGTTTAATAACACTGTTAACGTAATTTAATATGGAGGTGTTTGGAGTGGCTAGACACTTAGATCCTGTTTGCGGCATGTTAGTTGATTCCGAGAAAACTCAGTATAAGACTATCTATAAGGGGAAGATTTACTACTTTTGTAGTAAGCGTTGCTTAAACGAGTTTGAGGAGAATCCTGAGTACTACTTGACGCACGGTCCTCAAGGCATGCCTTAATCAATTCAGTGTAGATTTTGAACAGTGCTCGTCGAGTAGCGGGGTAGTGTTTCTTGGTTAGTAGAGCGAGGATAAAGATTGTGGGGGTTGATTGCCCTACCTGCGTCTACGCTATCGAGAGGAGGGTTAGGTCATTAGGTTGCGTTAGTTTCTTTAACACTGACGTGAATACTGGTGCGGCGGAGTTAGAATACGATGAAAGTATGTGCTCCCTGCGAGACGTGTATAAAGCTATTAGAGACGCTGGTTATGATGTCTATAAAGAGAAGCTTCACTTCGATTTAAGGGATTTCAGTGGGGAGGAGAGGACCGCGCTAGAATCAAGGATTCTGAAGATGAGGGGGGTTCTAGATATCAGGGTGTCTTCAGCGTCCGGCGTGATGACAGTCCTATACAACCCTCTCGAAACTACTAGAGAGGAGATTGTGAGTAGGTTGAGAAGATTCGGCGCGGAATTAATTACTGAGGTAGCGGGGAAATCCAGCGTCATAGCTGAGAGATTGCTGTTATACAGGAGGTTAGCATCCTTCTTAATAGGTTTAAGCGTTATCGCGTTATCTATGTACTCGATGCTGTCCAATGGTGCGTACTTCACTGAGCACGGGTCTAGTGCTGTTCTCCTGCTTGCGGCTGCAGTAGCTATCACACTCAACTATGACATAGTCGTGAGAGGATTTAAGGCCTTCTCGTTTGGAGCACCTACCATGGATTCCCTCATAGCAGTATCCTCCATCTCAACATTCATTGCAGGGGCTGCATCAACAGCGGGTCTACTACATCTTCACAGTGGCTTCCACGCATCCTCTTTCTTTGAAGCGTCTGCAGGAGTCATAGGTTTCGTTGGGTTCGGTAAGTACTTGGAGGAGAGGTTACGTAAGAAGGCGTTTAAATCACTTGAGAGTCTTATCACGTCACTTAGAGGTAAGGTCAGGGTAGTTGTCGGCGACACAATCGTTGAGAAATTGGTGACGGAGGTTAGAGCCGGTGACGTTATAGAGGTTAAGGCTGGCGAGATCATACCGGTTGACGGGGTGGTTGTAGAGGGTCTCGGGTACGTGGATGAGTCTAGCTTCACTGGCGAGCCGGTCCCTCGAGTTAAGAGAGGTGAGGGTAGGGATCCTGTACTAGCCGGGAGTTTCCTGTACTCAGGCTACTTGAGAGTAAGAACTACTAGAGTTGGGGATGAAACCCTCATAGCATACGTGATTGAGAGTGTTAGAGAGGCTGAGTATCGGAAGCCTGGATTAGCGAGACTAGCTGATAGAGTGGTTGGGTACTTTACGTGGGTGGTTCTAGCAATTGCTTTAGCCACGCTTACGTATTGGTGGGTTGTGGGGGGTAGTGTCCAGCTCGCTGTAATGTTCATGGCTGCAGTGTTAACTGTTGCATGTCCTTGTGCACTAGGCATAGCGACACCGCTGGTCGTCTCAATCGCTGTTCTAAGGTCTTCTAGGACAGGCTTGTTGATTAGGGCTGGGGAGGTCTTCGAGAAAGCGCTGAATTCAGATACGGTGGTTTTCGATAAGACAGGCACGCTGACAGTCGGCAAGCCAAGGGTGCTAGCATTACATGCTATTGATAGTCTCGATCCTCGGAGAGCACTTGAGTTACTGTGTGCTGTTGAGTCACGTAGTGAACACCCCCTCTCCCGCGCCGTTATTGAGAAGTGTGAGGAGGAGGGTGTGAAGCGCTCCGATCCTGACGAGTACGTGCACGTGCCCGGGGAGGGGGTGTTCGGGTTGGTTAACGGGGTGAGGGTCGCTGCCGGAAACCTTGAGCTAGCGTCTAGACTTGATGTTTCGGTGGATAAGGAGGTCTTGAAGTACGTTAATGAAATAGGATTGAGGGGAAATACCCCTATACTAGTGATGGTGAACTCAAGAATTGTGGCTATTTTAGAGATTGGTGATGAGCTGAAGGAGGGGGTCCCGCAAGTAATTAGGGAGCTGAGAGACAGAGGTTACCGTGTCGGACTCGCTAGCGGGGACGTGGAGTCCAGTGTCAAGTATTATAAGGATTTACTTAAACTAGACTTCGCTTACTGGGGACTGAGACCGGACGATAAAGCAGAATTAATCAAAGACCTGCAGTCAGGAGGTCGTAAAGTAGTGTTTGTTGGTGACGGAATCAATGACGCGCCAGCACTTAGTACAGCGTACCTCGGAGTAGCGATGGGTGGCGGTGCTGAGATATCGAAAGAAGCGGGTGATGCCGTGATATTAAGTAATGACTTAAGAACACTTCTATTCTTACTCGACTTTAGTAGAGTCGTTAAGAAGAAAATACTCCAAAATATTGCTTGGGCTTTCGTATATAACATCACGCTCATACCATTAGCTACCGGGGCATTCTACACATCACTAAACTTGTTCATCACTCCCGAGTTAGCGGCTGCCGCGATGATCTTAAGCGATATCAGCGTCGTGATTAACGCACTCACAATACTTAAACATTGAGGGTCTTGAAGAATGTCCCCAGCAATTAATTTTACTATCATCGCGAGCCGTGAACCCTTAAGTTACCTAAGCAGTTAATTTCTGGATGATATTCTGGTCTAGAAAGCGTCTTGACCTTAGAGGATAAATACCTCTGCTCCAGTATGTGAGTAGGGGATAATGTTTTGGTTCGGGGCGTGGTTCTTAAGGTCTTAACTTTCGTCGTTCTGTCTTATGTGATCGCTCTCGCGTTGGATGTAGCTGTGTTGTGGTTTGGTCTCCCACTATTTTTATGGGGTTTCGCCAGGATGTGGGCTGTTGCATTATCAGTCCTCATATGCTTAGTGCTTTACAGAGAAAGCGTTTCCGAGAGTTTCAGGAGGTTTCTCAAGCTGTCTAGGAGAGCTGTTGTCCTATACTTCCTGACACCCTTAATGGTTTACGGCGTTCTCGGGCTTTACGTAGCTCTCGCGCTACCTATGAGATTATTTGATTTCGGCGCTTACGTCGAGATTATAGCTAACTCACTACGAAAAATCTTCACGTCAATGAGTGAGGAACAGGTAATCAGCATCGCTACTACGGCAGCTTACACTCAGGTAGCTTTTGCGTATCTACCCGCAGTAACCGTAAACGCGTTCTTCGCTCTCGGTGAGGAAATTGGGTGGAGGGGCTACCTCTATGATCTCCTAGGCTATAAACCTAGCTTAAGAAACACGGTGATCGTGGGTGTTTTATGGGGGCTGTGGCATGCTCCCGCAACGATCCTCCTAGGATACAATTACCAAATCAATAGGTATCTGGGCCTAACACTCTTCACGTTATTGACCACCGCTTTAACCTACCCACACCTGCGAGTGACAACCACTGCAAACAGTGTTTTGCCGGCCGCATCCCTTCACGGCACAGTAAACGCTTTATGGAGCTTAACAGTGTTAGCCTCTAACCTACCTACAGAACAGAAAGAGATTTTCTTAGGTTTAGGAGTGCTCGGCATAATCACGTGGATTATAGCGAGCGTAACACTCTACTTAACAACACTCCTAACGCGTAAGGGTCCTTTAAGGACAGGTTAACCGACGAAAACAACTTTAATGGTTTGGTAACTTCAGCCCTGACATCAGTTAATTTGATCACAATTTGTGAGTTAATGTTATTTATTCTGAGAAGATTGTTGAGGCGGTGTTGTGTTGTGGCTGTGGAGGAATTGCGCGTGAGTGGTAGCGTTAAGCTGAAGGGGCCTTTAAAGCTTGGTAGTGTTGACGTATCCGGGTCATTAAGTATTGAGGGCGATGTTGAGGTCGGGGTTCTGGAAGTGAGTGGCTCAGCGAGGATTTCAGGAAACCTGGTAGGTAGGGAGGTTCGTGCTTCAGGTTCCTTCAACGTTAAAGGTTCTCTCGAAGTCGCTGAACTAAGGATCTCGGGTTCCTTTGAAGTATCTGAGCGTGTTAGGGTTAGGATTCTTGAGGTCTCGGGCTCTATGAAAGCACTTAACGTAGAGGTTTCTGAGGCCAGGGTTGATGGCAGTGTGAGAGTGGAGAGACTTACCGGAAAGAAGGTTGTCTTCGGAAAAGACTCAGAGGTTTCAGGGCTGATCATCGGTTGTGAGGTCGAGATTGGGAGGGATGCTGAGGTAGAACGCGTCATAGGTGGTAGGGTAGTTATCAGGAGAGGAGCTGAAGTAAGTTATGTTGAGGCACATTCAGTACTTGTTGAGCGTGGAGCAGAGGTTGAGGAACTCCGATACGTTAAAGACGCTGAGGTCTATGAGGACGCGCGCATACACTTAAAGACTAAGATAAGCGAGCTCTCGGAGAGAATAATCTGCGAGGAGTGATTCCCTAGTTCCGGAGATGAGGGATGGGATTAGCTAGGAGGTATAGGTGCCCACACCAAACTACCTACGAGATGTTGCTAGCTCTGGCAAAGAGACCTTTAGGGAAGACGAAGCTCTGCTTACACGCCAACATGCCGCTGGATAGGTGCTCAGACCTCTTAATAGAGCTAGAGAGTTACGGATTGATCTATAAGGTTAGAGAAGACCACAGAGATCTTTACAGAATCTCTGAAGCGGGATACGTCTACTTGGGTCTCTACGAGAAACTCCTTAAGTTAGCGCCTTTTTTAAAGCATAGAAGGATATGATTAGGTCTAGCTAAAAATTGCGTGAGGTTTGTTAAGACTTCTTAACTATCCTCACGAGTTCCTTAACTAACTCGTCTAGGAATTTTATGAAGTCTTCTTCACTATGCATTAGTAGGTGTTTTCCTTCCTCGATGAGTGCTTGAAGCTTCTCAAGCTCCTCGGAAGTCTTGCCTTCCGATCTCATGATGTCTATGAGCTTCGACGCCGCGTCCACTAACCTTAGGGAGCCGTAGAGGTGTGGTTCCTCAACACACCCCCTAGCACTCGTTATTAGGAATGCCAGTAGCTTGAAGTGCTCGTCCTTGATGAGTTCCTCAGTACTTCTCGTAATGCACCACCTCCTCGAACGGTCTCCTCTTAGGTGGTTCAGGCCATCCCTCAGGATATCCTAAACTCACTATTAAGACAGGATCTACGTGGTCGGGCATGTCTAGCAGTTCCTTAACGGCGGTCTTGTTGAATGAAGCTATAGGGCATGAGCCAATCCCTAGATAATACGCTTCAAGCATGATGTTCTGCGCAGCCATAGCAATATCCATTAACGCGATTTGCTTCCCTGACTCATCCCTTCTCTTAATTCGGTTCCTATTAACACATAGGACTATGAGCGCGTAGGGGTCTCCGAAGAGTCCGGGAGAGAATAACTTTATCTTGTCTATGAGGCTCTTCTCCCTAATTAAAATGAATTCCCAGGGCTGAGCGTTACTGCCGCTCGGCGCCCACAATCCTGCCTCAAGAATAAGCCTTAAGTATTCCTCGGGGATGGGGTCTGGCTTAAAACTCCTCACACTCCTCCTACCCTTAATCACTTCTAAAACCAACGTAGGCACCCAGCAACTTGTTAATGAGCTAGATATCTAGGAGGAGAACACCCTCCTTCATCAGTAAGCGTCCGTCAACGTATACTGTAGGCTTCATCACTATGCCGTCAAGATGCACGGGCGCTTTAATTTTCCCTCCGAAGTCGAAGTTGCTTCCAAGCGCTATGTGAATAGTTCCCAATACCTTCTCATCCTCCAACACAACACCACTTACCCTAGCACCGGGGTTTGTCCCAACACCGAATTCCCCTAAGTTACGTGCCTCAACACCATACTTCGAGAGTAGTTCGTTGAGCTTCGCTGCCTCCGGTCCTCCCTCGATTTGAGTAGCTATACCGTCCTTAAACAATATTTTTATGGGCTGTGTCAATACCCCAACACCGGCCATCGACCCGTCCACGACCACCACCCCGTTCGCAGTACCCTCTACGGGAGCTATGTACGCCTCACCACTAGGTAAGTTCCCCCAATCACCTGGATTAACCAACACTCCAGTACTTCTCCTAGCTTTCCTGTTCTCTATGGAGAAGGTTAGGTCTGTCCCAAGACTTGTTAAGACCCTGACCTCACGACCCTCATCTAGAACCTTGGCTACCGCTTCCGTCAACTTCTGGACTAGTTCGTAGTCTACGCTCATGGTCCTTAAGAATATATCCTCGGTTATGCCGGGCATCGTAGCTACTCTAGCACCCCTCTCAGCGGCTTCCTTCCTAGCTACCGTATGCGTTAGTGATTTTGACGTGGGCGCTATAACCACGTCAGCAGCTTTCATGGCTTCTGCGACGGGCTTGGGAGGCTCCTCACCGTGAATCTTCCTCGCAATCATCTCAACGTAAATAGCTTCAACACCTAACTCTCTCGCCTTAACCCATAGGTGAACACCTATGTTCCTAAGTGGTTCGTCAGTGATTACCAATACTGACTCACCCGGCTTAACGCGTAGGCACCGCGTCAACGCTACTTCAGCCGCTCTCAACAACTCATCCCTGACCTCAACACCTAAGACGACTTGCCGGGTCAATCCCCTAGACCCCCAGAAGCTCCCTGAGTACTCGAGCCATTAACGTTCTAGGTATTAGAACGGGCTTACCGGACGCGGCAGCCACTACCCTCTTAGCTTCCGTGCTGAATCCTATACAGTCTAATACTATGAGGTCGCGATCACTCAATTCTTCCGAGGCTTTCCTCAATTCTTCTAGGGTTCCTGTGTAGGGTGACGCGCTAACGATCTTCAAATCTGGTGTCACGCCACGCCACTTCCTCCTAGTTAAATCTACCTGCTTGGGATCCGGTACTACGACGCCCAACTTACTCACCCTGAACGACTCAACCACCTTGAGTAGCAGGTCTGAGGGCTCCAGTAATAACTTCCTTGACTTAAGCTCGGGGAACTCACCCGTGCAGAGCAACCCCAACACGTCAACAGACGACTCAAGAAAATCTATACATCCCTGTATTAACGGGAGTATCTTCTCGCGCGCAACCTTAACCTCAGTACCGTCTCTTAATCTAGTGACTAACACGTATTCACCCTCTCCCGGAGCAAGAGTTCTGATCTCGTCCCTACTTAACTTATCTAGAGCACCACACTCAACTATCTTTACCTCAACGTCTCTTAACACTTCCTTAATCTCAGGTACTACGTCAACCCTAGGTGACTGACCTATAGTAATCAAACCTATTCTCATCGCATCACCCTATCTTCTTACCGACTACGTTCTCAACTTGCCTTAATATGTCAGGGTCTTTCACGCCAGCACCGAGCGGAACGAGCTCCTTAGGTATTACCGTGATGAGGACCTCATCGCCTATTTTAATCTCGGCTGAGGGGAGCGGTAACGAAGTCTTTAAATCTAGGGTGACTATGAGGTCAGGGAACGTGGCTAGTCTCACACCATCTGAGCTCTCTAAGGTCATGTACTCATTCCAGAAAGTTATTTCATAGGTTTCGGACCTGCCTTTAGCCAGTATCCTCCCAACATCATACCCACCGCGTGTCTCTATCAAGACGTTCTCAACAACCCCCCTATCAACGACCTTCCCACCACCCAGATACTTAATCACCTCATAAGCTACTCTCTCCGCATCACCATAATGTTTCTGCATTATCTTACCTACCTCAATAGCTTTACTGAGTGCTCCGACAGCCGCGTTCTCCTTCAAGTAGTCAGGACTGACCGGGTTACGGGTTACGGCAACCATGCCGCCTGCCTGAACAGAGGCTTCTCTAACTAGCTTATCAACTTTGTCTAGGGCTCCACGAGCGAATAACTCAACATATGTTCCGGCTTCCTTGCTCCCGCCTACCGCGGCTTGAAGGGACGTATACCCCTTAACCTTATGAAGACCCATAGAACCCATCACGCCCGTTGGGTGTGCCCTGCCGTCAGCAGGCGCGTCAACTACCGGGATCTCAAGAACTGCCGCAGGTATCCACCCATTAGCTGTTGAAGCACCACCGTTCTCGGAGGATATGAAACCCCCTACGCGTACGTTACCGTAATCCATTAATAACTCGGCGGACCTGATCATGTGACTCGGCTTTAAGTATCTTCCCTTGGCAGCCGGCGCACCTACGAGAGACGCCGTAACCACGTAACTATCTCTGGGAACCTCGCTTAAGTCTACTAGATAGAGATCACCGAATTCAACAGCAAGCTTAGCGGTCGTCAAACCCGTCTTAAGGTCCCCGCCACCCCCGCCGCCGAAGAACGCCCCGCCGAGAACCGCTGCCTCCGCAGTCTTATCATCGACTTTAATCCTCAACCCACGACACCTCTAAGCTCTCTTTGCTTCAAGATATTCAGTGTTACGGTGCCAGCCGCTACCACAGGGTCCACTACCGGAACCCCCGCGATGTCCTCAGCGATCTTAGCGAACCCTATCGTCGAGTATCCAGTACATGCTAAGACTATTACGTCGACGCCGTGAGTGAGGAGATTCTTCAAAGCTTTCACAGCCGCCGCCTTACCCCAGTCAGTCATTAAGTCGAGAGTGTTTCTAACGCCTTCGGGTTTTTCCTCAGCTACTAGATGAGATCCTAGGACTTCCTTGATTACTTTAGGCGTGTCCTCGGTGAGGTTAAGAACGCCGATCTTATCACCGTAGGCTAGTGCTAGAGACGCCGCCGCTGAACCAGCGCCTATGACAGGTATCCTTAATTCCCTCCTAGCTTCCCTTACCGCGGGGTCTGCAGCGCAGCTAATCACGACAGCCTTAACCCTCTCCTTCTCAAATTCTTTAGCTAGTCTAAGTATCTTGGGCTTAGCGATCTCTTCAGACTCAAGATCGTAGATACCCTTTGGTTGATCCTCAATACACCTACTAACAACTCTTAAGTCTGGGAAAGCGTTCTCAATGATTCTGCCGTGCAGGTTAAGGAGTTCTTCATCCCTTAACGTTATGACCCTGATCAACCCTATAGTGTACCTCATGCTCATCACTAACTACTCAGGTATCCCCTTCCTAAGTATGTCCGCGACAGGGCCGTGAATCTTGAGGATTGTCTCCCACTCCTGCGGGTCGTAGAACCTTGCCCTACCCATAGTGAAGTCCTTAGCTACCTCAATCACGAACCTCGTTGACTGCTCCAAGGCTATGAAGTTGGTCGGTCCTGTCCCGGACCCAGGTAACGCCATCCTAGCAGTTATAGCTACCCCCACCACAGGTGCTTTAGTGTAGAGCCATGGCTGCATCATGCTGTTTATGTGATACACTGGTGTTGAGTAAGGTGTTATATCCTGCATCGTTATCGGGACAATCACCGGCGGTTCTCCAGTAACCCTCACGTATATGTCCGTCAAATCAGGACTCACCCTCAGTATCCACCCCTCCTTCACCGTAGGCGTTATAGCGAATCCCGTGTGTTTTATGACCCAGTTAGCCTTAGTAGCGTCGACTGAGAGGACAGCGTCCATCTCATCCCTAACCTCCCTCTTAAGCAAGGTGAATATGTCGACCGGGGAATCCATCATGGGGACGGGCTTGTGCGGGCGGGTCGGCGCGTTAGGACACACATGAGTAGTCACGACAACATCTCCCGGTAGCACATCTCCTCGAGACCTCATATCCGCAACCTTATACGCCGTGGCGAGAGCAACGATAGCGCCGTCAGCGTCGGAAACCATCCCTAAGTACGTCGGCCTAGCACCAATACCGCCTAACCTGCCAACAACCCCCAGCGTCGGGGACGGACCCCCTAACGTCTTGCCGCTCCCACCAGGAATCTTTATCGTTATGAAGTCTGTCGACCCCTTATCCCCGTAAATCGTCTCTACCTCTATCTGTAGGTCGCTGAATCCCTTGCTAGTGAAGAATTTCCTGACAGCCTCGCCGTTAACTCTGGGATCATCAAGCAAATCAATTACTTCTAATACGTGTTTCAAGACGGACATTTAACATCACAATCTAGAATTAGTTAAGCACATTATAAATCTTTGGAGAAACACGGATTAACTAATACCAAGTAAAATTTTTCTTGGATGGCTTGAAAATTATTTATTTAGTTATGTTAAAAATTATAAGTTTTGTGTTTTGGATTGTATAAATATTATTTAAATACCAGTCTCAATAACAGTATATTGGTGATATTACAGTGTCCGAAAGCGCTGAATATCACCCTAGGTTGTATGAGCCGGTAGTTCTGATTGCGGGACTTGCTCTGGCGTTATTCGGCGCCATAATTGGGATGGAGCTTATATGCAGGGTTGGCATAAACCCGAATACTTCGATCATAGGTGCTCTCATCGCTATAGCGTTCTCAACGATACCCGTGCAATTTGCTAGGAAAATGCGGAACGTTCACAGAGTTAACTTGATGCAGACGGTTATCTCAGGAGCAACGTTTCAGGCAGGGAATGTGTTCCTGCTAACTATAGCTGTGCCGTACCTTCTAGGATTAACTGGAGGAACCTACTTCTATGGTGTGATACTGGGAGTTCTCATCGCTGGTGTGGTGGATATACTCTTCGCTTACTGGATATTTGACTCACCGTTTTACCCGGCTAGGAATCCATGGCCTCCCGGCATAGCTACTGCTGAAGCTATAAAAGCTGCGTTAGGCAGGGGTAAGAGAGCGTTACTGTTGCTTTACGGCATGATATTTGGCGGCGCGCTCACGTACCTAGGGTATCCAGGCGACGTCGTCGGCATAACGCTCATAACACAGATAGTAGCTATAACTTCATTCGGCATAGGCTTGATACTGAGAGCTTATGGACCGACGCTAGTTGGCATAGACTTCTATAAATTATACGCACCGCAGGGTATAATGGTTGGCGCAGGCATCGCCGCACTAATTCAGTTCCTCATACTGTACTTCAGGGTTAGGAGGAAGCATAGCACGCAGGGAACGTCTGGAACCACGACCAGCACACCGCCAACTCTAGTTGGTGCTAGTGAAGCGTTGAGAAAATTGCTTATGGCGTTAATACTTTTCATGGTGGGCGCGCTAGTTGCTGGTTTAATATCAGGCGTTAGTGAGATGATGAGTCCCTCCATGTTCGTCTTGTGGTTTGTGTATATAGGGTTCCAGGCATGGTTCACGACCCTCATCTGCGCTCTCTCAGGAATGTATGCTGGCTGGTTCCCCGCGTTCGCTACCGCGCTAGCTTCGCTAGTCATAAGCCTACTCTTCGGGTGGCCTCCGCTAGCTGCAGGCATAGGCGTAGCCTACGTTGCCGCTACAGGTCCCGGGATGGCGGACCTCAACTACGACCTGAAAACTGGGTGGATACTTAGAGGAGAGGGCAAGGACCCCAACTTCGAGAGGATAGGGAGGAGATGGCAGTTCTACGCTAAGATACTTTCTCTGGCAGTGTCTTTAATCATGGTTATCATATTCTATAACGCATACTTCGCAGGGTTAAACCTGTTCCCGCCAGCAGCTAAAACCCTAGCAGCCACGGCTAAGGCGGCCGCGGACCCGGAGCTAGCTAGGTGGTTACTGACCTGGGCACCAATAGGGTTCGTACTGCAGCTTCTCGGAGGTCCTGAAAGGCAAATAGGAATACTTCTCGCAACAGGACTGATGATCTCCAACCCACCAGCAGGCATAGCGGTGCTAGTCACCGTAGCAGCCAGACTAGCCTTAACTAAGGCGTTAGGAGCTGAGAGGCTTAGAGACGTGTTTTACGTGGGCGGTGCCGGGGCTGTCGGAGGCTCTGCCATAGTATCATTCATAGTGTACACATTGAGAGCTTACCTGAAAATATAGTAGCTTGTTTTTATTTCATTAAGTTCTTAGCAAGAACCTTACGCCAAGTCTTTTCTTAAATTAGGGTTGAGCCACACTATTCAAGAGGGTTCTCAGGCCTAACTCCTTAAGGTTTCTAACCTAGACACTATCTCCTGTACGATGCTCTCGGGGCCCATCGCTATCACGTGGATGCCCAGCTCCCTCACCTTCCTTATGTTTATTATCTCGTTCCTCACCGCTTCAAACGTCTTCAGTCTGTAGAGTGCTTTACCCCACTCGGGCAGTCCCTTAACCTCATACACTCGCGTGAGGGGGCATATGACGTAGGTGACGTGACCCCTGCTGGAGAGAAAGTTTATGAGTTTCTGGAGTCTTTGTGCTTCCCCTATCAACGTGGATGATGTAGTCAGTAATAATATTATGGACCTATCCCTCGGTAAATACCGGTATACCTCGCTGAAAACCTCGCTCAATGTTTTAAACGATGTGGGGTCCTGGATATCGGGGTTGAACGGGATTTCCGCGAGGGAGTTCATGATTTCTTGATATGCTCTCCTACCCCTCATTAAGCGGGTATGTATGTGGGTCCCGCCAGCCGATGCGTGCAGACACATTAAGTCGTTCCTTCTTGCCGAGTACCTAGCTATTGACGCCACTACGCTGGCTACGTGCTCAAACGGTGTGTGCTTGTAGATTCCTGAGAAAGCCTCCCTACCCAGGTAGACTAGGAAGACCAGGTTTAGCGAGGATTCCTCCTCAGTTAACTTCACGAAGGGCTTACCCCATAGTGAGTAATGTTTCCACGAAATCCTCCTCAACTCATCGCCAGGCATGTACTCCCTGACACCATAGAACTCCACACCCACACCAACCCTCCTAGTCCTTGAGAGAGCAGCTACCTTAGAGGTTATGAGAGCCCTGCGTAGCAGGGCTTCAGAGGGTCTTGGCATCACCTTAACCTCGATAGGGTTGCCCACGAGCAACTCAACGGACCTATAGAGTCCTAGAGGATCCCTGACAACAACCTTCAACGGACCCACTAAATGCTTACCCACCCTCCCCTCAAAAACGAACGAGATCTTAACACTACCCCTAGGCGGTAAGTAGGTGGTACCGGAGGTCTGCGTGGACGCCCTCAAATACGGGCCGTGATGCAGCAGGAATTCCAGGAAAGCTATCGGCACCCTACTCACGTTAACTATGGTGAAGCTGGCCCTGACTGGCTCGTCACTAAACGATCCCTCATAACTTGCTAGAACACGCGCTTTCTGGACGGCGTTGGTTGCGGCTATAGTATAGAACCTCGTGATTAAGGAGAGAATGAGTAACGCAAGCCCGACGGCGAGGGTTTCATAACCTAGGAAGATCCAGAAAGCTATCAACATGCTTGAGAAGAGGATGAGGGTTGTTAAGCGTTCAGTACCTCTAATGCTGGAGGGGGAGGCAACCACGCGAAATCACCTCATCAAAACGTACTCGAAGCCCAGATCCTTAAGTAGTGACGTGCCGACGGCGTTTAAGACCTCCTCACACTCAGCTATGCTCTTCTTAACTAGCCTGCCCCACATAATTACTGGGGAGAAGCCGAACCTCTTCCTAGCCTTCGAGTACGCACCATTCATTCTCTTCCAGAACCTCCTAGCCTTAACGGGGTCGAGCCCTCGAGAAGTCAAGACGTTAATAAGTCTCTCATCACTTAAAGGCACTCCCACAACGTCTTTGAAGACTTCGTTAACTATCTCGTAAAGCGTTATGAAGTCTTCCTTACCTAAGCCAACACGCCCGGCAAGTATCTCTTCCCTCAGATCAGCTAACGTGAAGTAATCCCTGCTCACGACTCTCTCCATCGCCTGATCCTTAACCCCCTCAGGAGCTTTCTGTAATATCGTCGCCACTATAACGATCCCGAAGAACACGGCCGCCGCAACCAAGGCGAGGGTCCCGATGCTGAAGAGCTTGCTAGATATGTCGTTGATATATTCTATTAGTGGAGGGAGCCAAGTTGACGGGTGAATCAGCCTTACCAAAACGTATGAGGTCAGGATTAACGGGTCTGCGTAGAGTTGCGGGTTCGAGCTAAGTAGTCTTGCGGGGTCTACGTACTCATACTTAGTTGAATCAACTAACACTAGGACACTGCCTGACCCGCTAATCAGTAAGTCTATGCTCTCACTAAGCAACCTCACATACCTCCTACCCCAAGTCTCGTCCTCAAGCACTTGATTGGTTAGTATGGATCCATCAGATATTACTAAGGCTTTACACTGATCCAGAGTCTCTAAAACCGCGACAGGAATTACTTCAGAGCTCCCGCTGAGCTCGCTAACCGCTCTAACAGTGCCGTCATCAACCAAGACAACCTCTCTGGAAGGCGTTACCCCCAGGATTAGTGTGTCCTCACTGCTTTCATTGGCTGATTCGATGAAGGAAGCCTTATCAAGGTATAACTCATCACTATACCCTCCCGGGTAGTTAAAGAATGCTTTCAGGAAGTAGGAGGCGTTTTCCAGGATTTGTGCTTGAGAGAGCTTGAGTAAGAGTCTACTGTCAACCCTCACACTAAACCCTAAGCCTTCTAGGATCGTGTTGGAGTGTCCTGTCTCGTCAGCTATGAAGAGTAGTGTAGTGTTGCATTTCTTACTTAAGGACTTAATAGAGTCTAGGTCTTTCTCCGTGAAGGGTTTTTCAGGGGAGACAACTACTATTAAGAGCTTATCACACACCTCCACAGAGTTATTAGCGGTTATCCAGTCTCGAACGACCCGGACATCCTCGAACCTCTCTCTAAGCATGTAGAGTAGTTTGGAGGTTCCTAACTTACCGGTGCTTAGGGGTGACGCGCCTACGGGAACCCCCACGCTCGGAGGACCTAACTCGACAACAGCTATTAGTGAGGCTATAAGTAAGGCTAGGAAAGTGGTCGTGGGTACTAAAGCTAAGACCTCCTTCCTCGCACTCCTAGGCTCGCTCATCAGGTTTAGCACCTAACTCCGCACTGTAGACGTAGGCTGCTATCTTAAGTGCTTGTATCGACGTTGCTAGGAACGCGAAGCCGGCTAAGGCCGTCAGGAACGACGTCCCGACCATAGCGTTACTCATGTAGTACACTGACCACATCAGAAATATTGTTGCTAGAATGAAAGACGCTGCCGCGAAGACCATATACGCGTACCACTTCCTAATCTTTAATTTACTCATTCAATCACCTCACGGTACAAAACCTGTTAGCTGGAGTAGTAACTCACCAACCCTCAGGAAATTCCTGTAGTACGTGAAGTAAACATTAGTTAACGTCTCGTCCAAGCTTAAGTGACCTAAGTATTGGACAAACACCACTAGAGCAAGCAGTATTAAGAATGCAGAGATAATGCCCTTACTAACGTGACCCCTGAAGAACTTAGTTACGTATCTGAAGAGACCCCACACAAGCATGAAGAAAATGATCTCAGTAAGTAACTGAATGACCACAGAATTAGTTATGGAACCCGCAACCGAGTTCAAGGCCGGAAACACTCTAAGAACGTAATTAGAGTATATGAAGCTGGAGACTACGTAGAGGGGTGGAGCCACATAGAGAGCTAGGATGAAGCTCATTAAGGAATAGAAGGGATACTTAATCTCGTCGAAAGTCTTAATAGCTGTCCTCAGCTCAACCCTAGCTAACTCCGGGTTAGGACTAATGAAGTAGGCAAGCGCCTCTACTAGGTTGTGAGAGGGTTCTATGAAAGCTATCAGGAATGTGATGGTTAGTAAAGCCTTGCCAACCGGATTGTCCGTGAGGAAATCGCTGAGCACCCTAACCCTAGAGTAGGGTGGTATGGCTCCCACGAACGAGAAGAATAAATCTATGTAAAGGTAAATTAAATACGCTGAGCTAATAACCAGTAAGCACAGCACTAAAGCAAGGAGAGGGTAAGAAGTCTTAGATCCCTCAACCTTAACGTCCCGCAATACCCCCTCTCTAGAACCCCCGAGGCTAGTTAGGTATGTGTTAATCGATAGTAGCGTGAGTAAGCCCAGCGTGACTAACACTAAATAAGTGGGGTCTGGCCGCGAGCTCAAGAAGGCGAGTAGTGAGGTAATCACGTACAGCTTATGACTCAAGGTTATGACCGTGAGTACGGCTAGTAAGGGGGTGATTAGCGTGAGTAGGCTCGTCAAAACTGTTAAGTCCTTACTAAAGAGGATCGTGGTGATTCTCAGTAAATCACTGATTAACTTTCCTGAGAGAGTATTGATTAAGAGATTATTTATTGAGGTCCAGAACACTAAGAGAACTATGACCCGGCCAACCAGTCCTAGGACCGGCTTAGCCCTCAAGACTTACCCACCAAATCCTTTAATCTCACGTAATTACTGACTACCTCATCCACTAACGCGCTCTCGTCTAATGCCCCCCACCTAACCTTCTCGTAAGCGAATGTGATGTTCCTGAACACTGAGTCAGCATCAGGGAGTGTTCTAGAAACCTTCTCGTAGTACTCCCTATGCGTATCGCTAGGACTCCTCTGAACCTTCTTTCTCAGTAACTCAACAGAGTTCCAGTAGGTTCTAATAATTCTTGACTTAATGCTGTGTTCGTAAGAAGGTCTGCCGCTACGTGGGGTTAGGCGTGCTAGAACAGGGCTAATCTTGTCTTGCTTCAGAAATATTATTAAGGATATCGTGAGGGTTAGAGCTAATACGATGAATGGTAGAGCGGTGCCTAAATCAATACTCAAGGACGTCAACGAGGGTAGCGCTAAACCGGCTGAAGGTAGTTTAAGGCTAGGTATTGTTGGCGAGATTTGCTGAGGGTTTAAGAGATCCTCAAGACCCTTAATGAAGTTCGCGTTAGCCTCGTGTTCATTACCCAGGAATTGTAGCGCTGAATCTACCACCTCCCTCATTAACTCCTGGTCAGCGAGTTGAGTTAGTGTCTCCGAGCTTCCTAAGTCGAGTAAGGAATTAATTAAGCTATTACCTAAAATCCTCAAAAGCTGTGAGTCTATCTGCTTCCTCGACTCAGCATCACTACTTAAATTTCTTAACGCGTAGAGCGCTCTCACGTAGTCGTCGAAGCTGATCTTACCTGAGGAATACATCTCGTTAATAAGGGTGAGTAAGTAGTTACTCACATTACCTGTTAAGGCTGCTTCCTGAATAAGTGACCTCAGTTCATCATCCCTAATACCTTGAATGAGTTCGTCTACGTTGAGGGTGCTATAACTCGTTAAGGCTTCGAGCTTGCGCGCGTTATCTAGGTCCCCGCCCTCCCCCATCAAAGACTGCAATTTACTCAGGTTTGGATCGCTCATAATGTCTTCTAGGTCCCGGCCCTCGTTGATTGAGTTAAAGAGTTCCTTAAGTAATTGGAGATATTCCGTGTAGCTTAGTTGAGCGCCTGGTTCGTGGTCGTATAATATATCTAGGTAGTTGGGGAAGTCCGGGGTATGTATCTCGGTGGCTTCAGTAGCTGTCGCTATGGTTTGTGTTAGGAGGATTATGAGGAGTAGCATGAGTAGCAAGACTTTCTCGACATTTTTGAGGGGGTTACTCAAGGTTTCGGGACCTCCACGCTTGCTAGGAGGTCTTCGATAACCTTCCCTGAGTTAACGCCGCTGATCTCGTACTCCGGCTTAAGTATTATTCTATGTGATAGTACCGGCTTAGCAGCACTCTTAATATCGTCTGGTATCACGTAATTTCTTGAGTCTATGTAGGCTAACGCCTTAGCAAGTCTTACGAGGGCAATGCCTGCTCTCGGTGAAGCACCTAACTTAACCGCCGGATGCTTGCGTGACTCCTCAACCAACCTGACCGCGTAGTCGTATATTGAGTCATCTACTCTGACTTTATGGACCTCCTTAATAGACTCAAGGACCTCTTCCTTACCCATCACAGGACTTAACCCGTTAAACCTTTCCTCGATCTGATCTATCTCTTTAATGATTCTCTTTAAGCCCTCCGTGGATGTGTAGGTTGATTCTATCTTGGCTAAGAATCTATCTAGCTGTGCCTCAGGTAAGGGGAAAACACCCTCGAACTCTATCGGGTTTTGAGTAGCTAAGACTATGAAGGGTCTCTCAAGAGGGAATGTCTGACCCTCAATACTTACCTGCCTCTCCTGCATGGCCTCAAGCAAGGCTGACTGAGTTCTAGGCGACCCCCTATTAATCTCGTCAACCAATAATACGTTAGTGAATACAGGGCCTTTCCTGAGGGTGAAGAATCCCTGCCTAGCATCATATACGTAACCACCTATTATGTCCGTCGGCAGCAAATCCGGCGTCATCTGAACCCTCTTAAAGTCTAGGTTCAGGAGCTTAGCCACGGTCTTAGCTGTTAGCGTCTTAGCTATGCCGGGCACCCCCTCAATGAGGACATGACCCTCAGCAAGCAAGGACGCGATAATAAGCCTTACCTCATAATCCTTCTCAATCAAGATCTCAGAAGCCTTCCTAAGAACTAGAGCCCAGCTCATACCGAAACCTAATAAAATAAGCAAAAGACATGTATTTAAAGATTTGGTCAGACAGCCGCCACAACATCATTAAGTCAGTCTATCCTAGTATCACATCACCTATACTTAAAGATTCTTATAGAGTATATATTTCTTATTTCAAGTAGATATTTCGGAGGCTCGAGAGATTGGTCATAGTTAATGAGTTTAGTGTTGCTCTTTCCCTAGACGTTGATGAGGTTCTCCCAATTTTATCAGATCTTCAGCTACACTTAAGTTTATGGCCTATCATAAGCTCTTCAATCGAGGTATTGAGCGGTAGTGAGGTTCTAGCTAATTTAAGGATAGGCGATTATTCGGGTAGGGCTCGCTTCAGACTAAGTACTAGTAGGGAAGACGAGGTCACTATCATAGTGATTGAGGGGCGTAACGACTTAAGTCTGGAGCTTAGGGTGAGTGTTGTGGGTAGGGAATTACTTGGTAAACCCCTGACCATAGTTAGGGGTAGGGTCTCCGTTAAGTCAGCTAATGAGAAAGCGCTGAAGCCGCATGTTAAGGAATTCATTGAGTCATACACTAATAAGCTAATAGACGAGTTACCCGTTGTAATTGAGGCTTGGAGGAAGGGACTTGTTGAGAGAGTGGGGGCTACGCAACCGCCGGCCAAGGTAGTTCCTGGGGAGCAAGCCAGGCGTGAAGAAGTTCCTAAACCCCCTCCTGAGGTAGCGGGAGTAAGCCTTGCCGAAAACCCCGCAGCTCTTGAAGACGAGGTCTTACTAAGTAACATAATCCTGAAATCAAGAACATTAAACGAGATTAGAGAAGAACTCAGCGGTTCCGAGCTCTTGACAAGATTAAGTAAGGAGTATACGGAGACAAAACTAAAAACTCTTTACGCGCTTGCTATGGACACGGAAGGAAATAAAGTTAGGGTCTTAATCAAAGACAGCGTAATCATAGGTGTTAGAGTAGAGTTAAAGGAAGGTGCAATCATCAACGGCGCTGAAGCCTTAGGAAAACTCAGGGAAGTAAGCAAGAGAATGTGGAGAATCACAACCTACACATTATAACTGAAAGCCCCGCCTGAAAGGGCGGGGAGGAGGTCAGCTAGCTTAGGTTCACTTCTTTATGTGGTTTAGGAGACCGCGTTTCTAAGTTTTTCGCAGAATTTAAGGCCTAAGTCACTTAGTTTATAGTAGGTGGTCATGTTTTCATAGTTGGTTGTTTTGATCTTGCATATCGTGCTCAGGGGGCATCTAACGCAAGAGCTGATAGTCCGTGCCTCAACCCTGATTAAGAAACCCTCACCTAGTAGGGTCGAGAGCAGAGCCTCCGCCTCTACCTCAGTTAGTTTGAACTCTCTCACCATGTCTTGTATAGTTAAGACTTTCGAGGAACATATGAATCTCATGATATTGCCGAGTAGATCTACCCTCATCAAAATAATCACTCAATCATTATTTCCTCGTTGTTATACGGTAAGTGTACTGTGACGTCGTTCATGGTCTCTCTAATCTTCTCAGTGAAGTACTTCCCTGCTTTCTCGCTCGTGTGTATCACTACGACGTGCTCGACGCTACTAAAGCTTTTGAGGAGTTCTAGTAGGCCGTCAACCCCTGCATGACTTGAGAAATCAAACCACTGAACCCTAGCTTTAACAGGCCCTACCTCCTCTGAGGGGATCCCGTCCTCTAAGAGGTGCCTGCCGGGAGTTCCCGGAGCTTGATAAGAAACCATGAAGACCGCGTTAAGGGGGTCCCCAGCTAGTTTCTTGAGGTAGTAGACTGCTGGACCTCCCTTAAGCATCCCTGCCGACGCTACTATGACATTACCTCTCCCATCAACTATCTTCCTCCTCTGCGAGGGTCTTACCACCGGCTTAAACTCTTCCTTAGACCTCAAGAGCTCCTCATACTTATTTATGTACTCGGGGTAGCTTATGAAGACCTCGTAAATCTGCCTTATCATGCCATCGTAGAAAACATTGCCTTCAAACCTTTCATAGAGTAGCGTCAGTATTTCCTGCGCTCTCCCAAGACTAAACGCCGGGATAAGCACGTTACCACCCCTATCAGTGACTTCCCTAACCGCTTCCAGAAATTCCTTCTCAACTAATTCTCTGGGTGGGTGTCTTATCCAGCCGTATGTCCCCTCAATAATCACTACGTCGGCCTTAACCCCCGAAGCTCTCGCTCTTGAGACTAGCCTAGTATCTATGGTGTTTACGTCGCCTGTGTAAACAACACTATACTCGCCTGCCTCAACGTAAGCCATTGAACTACCCGGTATGTGCCCAGCGTTAAGGAGTTTGAACCTGTAATCACCTAACTGAACCTCGCTCTCATATGAGTAGTCCTGGATGCTGTCAATCATGTTGTAGAGATCCACTTCCTCGTAAGGCAGGTAATAACCCGAGATTTTTATGAAGTCCTTAATCATTATCTCACATAACTTCTTAGTCAACGCGGTAGCTACCGTGGATACCTTAGACGTCACGTGCAACATCGGCGCGGCCCCCACGTGATCTAGGTGAGCGTGCGTCAGCACGAGCCCCGCAACTTCTGAAGGCTTCACGTGCTCAGGAAACCTAGGTTTGTCTTCCTCATCGAAATTCACGCCGTAATCTAGCAGTAGCGACTGCCTGCCATCACCTAAGCTGACGGCAATAGCCGCCCTACCTACCTCACGACCCCCGCCTAACACCCTAACTCTAAGCACTTCAAACCCTATATAAGGGATTGATTAAGTAATTAATATTTGGGAGTGTGTTCAGGATGTTCCCAACCAACCCAAGAGAATTGAAGAGGAGAATGAAGCAGTTAGGAATTGATGTCGAGGAACTGAAAGAGGTTAAGTCAATCACCATCGAGTTCACCGATAAAGAATTAATTATAAGAGAGCCTCAAGTAGTTGTGATGAAGTTCCAGGATCAGAAGATATACTACGTGAGCGGCGGGGTCGAGGAAGTCGCTAGCAAGGAGGTAAGCGTTGAGTCAGCGCAGGCAATAAGTGAGGATGACATAAGATTCGTTATGGAGCAGACAGGAGCCTCGAGAGAGGAGGCCATAGAGGCTTTGAGGAAAGCGAGCGGCGACATACCTCAAGCCATACTTATGTTGACTGAGAAGCGTTAGCTAGTGATTAATATCAGGTAGTGAGTGCTTCCTCCCTCTCGGAAAACCACTTCCTAAGAGATTTTATCAAGTCTTCAGCGGTAGGCTTCAGAGAGACTATCAGCGGAAGACCCTCTCTATCAGCTAACCTAATGGCTAGCGGGTCAACCTTCCTTGTCCCGTGTAAAACGACTGCAACAGGCTTCACGGGACTCACCCTCACCGATATCATGGGGGATCTCCCGGTACTGACCTTAGTGAATATCAGAGCTCTCCTAGTCGTAGCCCCCATTATCTGCCAGAACTCGTTACCGCTTAACCTCTCTATAGCTTCCAGACTATCGAGCACTGTGTAGCCGTATATGATGACGTCTCTATGCATGTTTGAGTTCGCTATGAAGCCCTCTACAGCAGTAACTAGTTCGTCGAGCTTCATGGGAGCACTGAAGTCTTTAAGATCCATTATAGCTCCTAGACTCAAGTTCAGGGAGCTAGCTATCTGCTTAGCTACAGGATACCCTCTAGACTTATCAAGGTTTATCAAAGCTTTAACAAACCTCCTCACAAACTTGACGCCAGGAGATCTCCTACCCTTCTCGTAATCACTTATAACAGAAGCGCTAACGCCCATAAGCACCCCTACCTCAGTCTGCGTTAGCTTGAAAGTTTCTCTCCACTTCTTAAGAGAAGCCCCGCAATTCTCACTCATTACTATATCTCCGGCAATCTTCTGAGCTATTAGTTCCAACACGAAGTCGTACTCCACAGGAGTTCACTAATAGTATTCATTAATTAAAGCTAAATATTTTGTTTGATTTGCAACTGAAGCGTTTCCCCGTTAACGGTATTTGTTGGTGTTTGTGGGAGCATTGAGGCTCTCTCTAGGGCTGGGAGGAGGTCAGTCAACTATATCAGGGGATACTTAACGTCGGGTTCTGCGCATATGCCCGTCCTACTGAATAGTTCGTGAGATCTTGACTCCACCTCTCTTAAGACCTCCTCCTCGTCTAGAGTCATCACTTTCCTATTTCTCATGATTATCTTCCCGTCCACTATGACGTCCTGAACGTGTGAGCCGTTCGCGGCGAAGACTACGTGTGATATGGGGTTGTTCATCGGCATGAGTTTGGGGTCCCAGTATTTTATGGTTATTAGGTCTGCACGCTTACCTACCTCGATAGAACCTATCTTGTCTGAAAGACCTAAAGCCACGGCACCTCTCACGGTGGCCATCTCAAGCACGTCCTCAGCTCTCAGAGCTTCTGGGCTCGCCTTATACGCGTTTTGGAGTATGGCGGCTATGTGCATCTCCTCTATTAAGTCGTAGTTGTCGTTGCTCGGCCCGCCGTCAGTCCCTAAAGTCACGTTAACGCCTGCTCGGAGCATGTCTGAAACCCTAGCTATTCCTGAACCTAATTTGCCGTTGCTGGACGGGTTATGGCTCACGTTGGTTTTGGTTTTGGCTAAGGTCTTTATTTCCTCGTCAGTAACCCACACGACATGTACTAGGACTACGTTAGGCCCCACGAGACCTAACCACTTAACGAAATCCACGGGTTTCATGTTGAATGTCTTCATCGTGTATTCCACGTCCTCCCTCACCTCAGCTAAGTGCATGGTGATCCCGGTTCCTAGTCTCTCAGCTTCATGAACTATCTCCTTGTAGAGCTCCACGCTCACAGCTCCCGGTGTTCTAGGACCGAACCACACGTATATCCTCCCATCTCTCCCGTGATATTTTTTGTATAGTCTCAGGGTGTCCCCCATGCTGGTCTCGCCGTCCTCTATGAGACCTTCGTGCAGAGCCCCCTTCTCCAACGCATAACCACTCATGTCCATTACGTGTCTTGCGACAGCAGCTCTAAGCCCTGACTTAAGTATGGTTTCTATTATGTTGTCAGGTCCGTACCTCCCGACCAAGCCTGTCTCTAAGAAGGTCGTTGTCCCAGACTTTATCAGCTCGAGGATAGTTAAGGTAGCTGAAGCAAGCGCTTCCTCACGCGTCATGTTCCCTTGAAGAGGCCAGACACGTTCTTTAAGCCAAGGAATCAACCTCCTGTAGTTAGCGCAAGCCTTAAGCATTCCTTGAACTAAATGTACGTGCGTGTTAATCAATCCGGGCATCACGATATATTTATCAGCGTTTATCTCCTCGGAAGCCCTACCCTTAAAATCCTTATCAAGCTCTGAACACTTACCCACCGCTATTATCTCCCCGTCCTCAACAGCTACACAACCGTCTCTCAAAACTTCTCTTCTTTTATTCATGGTTATTACAAACCCACCCCTAACGTATATGTCTACCAAATAATCACCTATGTTAAAAGCGGTATGTTTATTAATATTTATTAATTGATTGAGCTACATTAAAAATTAAGAAGTGTTGATTTATGTTGTCAGGTAAGTCGTTGAGGAGAGAATACACATTAAAGGAATTGAGGGGTATTGTCCTAGCTGCGAGAGGCGAGTTGAAATCAGACATTATAGTTAGGAACGCTAACCTAGTCGACGTAATATTAGGGGATATAAGAGAGAAGGTTAACATAGCTGTGTGGCGCAACTACGTGGTGAGGGTGGGCTACTTCGACGCGGATAAGTACAGAGGTCCTAACACTTTAGTAATCGACGCTTCCTCCAGTGAGATGGTGACGCCAGGCTTCATAGACCCTCACGTACACATAGAGTCATCGCTACTGAGAGTGACTGAGTTCGGTAAGTTAGCGTTATTGAACGGGACGACCACGGTCGCCGCAGACCCTCACGAAATAGCTAACGTGTTAGGCGTTGAGGGTATTAAAGCTTTCATCGAGGAATCTAAGTACACGCCGTTACGGCTATTCTTCTACGCACCTTCCTGCGTCCCGCCGATTAAGTCAGGGCTGACGAAGGGTTCTGAGATAACACTTAATGACGTGAGAGAACTCCTCAACTATAAGGAAGTGATTGGTTTAGGGGAGGTGATGGACTTCCTCTCAGTCATTAACGGGGACGAGGAAATGCTTGAGAAGATTTCTTCCGCCTTGACTTCAGGGAAAATAGTTGACGGTCACGCACCCCAACTACCTGAGGACATGTTAATTCCTTACGCGGCCGTAGGGATTAGGGGAGATCATGAGTCAGTGTTCATGGATGAAGCACTGAGTAAGTTGAGGAGTGGCATGAGGATACTTGTGAGGGAGGGGAGTGCTTGGAAAGACTTGGAGGAGTTATCTAAGATATTAACCTACATGAGGATAAATACTAGATACTTGAGTTTCTCAAGCGATGACTTGGAGGTTACTGAATTAGTTGAGTCAGGACACATGAACAGAATTTTAAGAAAGGCTGTTTCTTTGGGGATAGACCCCATAACTTCTGTTCAGATGGCTACCATAAACGCTGCTGAATACCTAGGTATTAGCGAGTTAGGCTCAATCACTCCCGGGAGATTAGCTGACTTAGTACTACTGAAAGATTTCAGGTCGTTCCAGGTGCAGGCGGTAATAGTTAACGGGGAGTTAGTGGTTAGTGAAGGGCGTTATCTAGGTACCACCAAGACTTATGAGTACCCCAAGCATTTCTACGAGACTATAAAGACTGGCAGGATCTTCACTCCCGAAGACTTTAGAATTAGGGTTCCTAGAAAACAAGGTCGTGTTAAGTACTTAACCATAAAAGCTATTTTAGGTAAGGCCATAACGAAGGCGGAAGTCGATGAGTTCTTGGTAGTAGACGGCTACCTAACACTACCACCAGCAACCGATCACTCATACGTTGCGGTAATAGATAGACACCACTCTACAGGTAAGCTAGGGTTAGGAGTAGTTAAAGGGTTAGGAATCCTTAGAGGTGCCGTGGCTCAGACAATAGCTCACGACGTCCACAACATGATAGTCATAGGTAAGTCACCTGAGGAAATGTGCTTAGCAGTCAAGGAATTAACCAGAGTTGGGGGAGGTCTAGTGGCAGTCCTCAACGATAAGGTCTTAGGAGTTGTTGAGTTACCTATCGCGGGTCTCATATCAGATAAGTCATTCGAGGAGGTTTACGTGAGCGTCAAGAACTTCACGAAAGCTTGTGAGTACCTAGGAATGAATTTCCACGCAGCGTTCATGACTATATCCTTACTCCCCCTACCGGTAATACCTGAGATTAGGATAACTGAGCAAGGGCTCTTCGACGTGATGAAGGGAACCCTTATAAACCCAGTCTTGGAGGTAACTGGTGATTGACTTGTTGTTAGTAAAGAACGTCAAGCTGGTTGCTGGAGACAATAACTTGGTAGAAGCTTCCTTAACGATTGAGGATGGCAAGATCGTGGATATTAAGAAGGTAGCGTCTTCAAGCGAGTACGATGAGGTATTAGAGGGTGGAGGACTTCTCGCCTTACCTGGAGGAATAGATTTACACGCACATGTTTACGACCCCCAATACCTACATCACGAGGACTTCAGGACTGGTAGTGAGGCTGCGTTATACGGTGGCGTGACTACCTTCTTCGATATGCCTCTGAGGATGTATGTCGAGGATGAGAAGTCTTTCAAGGCTAAGTATGAGGCAGGGCTGAGGGATTCTCTAGTGAATTTCGGCGTGATTGCCGGGATGATGAACGAGGGTAACGTTTCCTCGGTAGAGTTACTCCAGTCTTTAGGAGTTAACTTATTTAAGGTCTTCACATGTAAGCCTTTCAGACCTAAGAGTGATGAAGGATTCACTAAAGTCGTGAGATCAGTGGTTGGTAGGGGAGGCGTACTCATAGTTCACGCTGAGGACGACATCATAACAGAATACCTTACTAAGGAGTTTAAGGACTCCGGAATGAATGACCCAATATCTTACCATGAGTCACGTCCAGCGATCGCTGAGGCCATGGCTATAAGAAGAGTGGCTGACGTGGCCGGATTCCTAGGTCTCAAGCACGGCATACACATAGCTCATTTATCATCTGCTGATGGCTTACGGGAGGTTATGAAATCGCGTTTAAACGGGGTTTATCTGACGGTGGAGACAACCCCGCACCACCTCTACTTCACTAAGGATGACGTCTCAAAACTAGGTAATTATCTTAAGCTTGCTCCCACACTTAAGCGACGTGATGACGTGAGGTCGCTGTGGAGGGGTCTTGCATCAGGTTCTGTTGATGCTGTAGCCTCGGATAACGCTCCTTCAACTAAGGCTGAGAAGGAAGTTAAAGTTTGGGATGCTTGGGGAGGGATACCGAACCTTGAGGTCATGCTACCGCTGGTCTTCACTTTAGGGGTTAGGAAGACAGGTCTCTTAACCTTGGAGAGGTACGTGGAGATCACTTCGAAGAATCCTGCTAGGATAGCAGGCATTTACCCACGTAAGGGGTCTCTGGGCGTGGGCTCCGACGCGGATATAGTCTTGGTAGATCCTAACCTCTGCTTCAGCGTGTCAGCAAGTAAACTTCACCACAAAGTTGACTGGACCCCCTTCGAAGGACTTGAGTTGTGTGGCTGGCCGCGGCACGTCATCATTAACGGCAAGCTAGTCTTAAGAGATAGGGAGATAATTCTCCCAGAGTTTAGGGGGTCCTATGTTTCTCTGAAGCCCCAAAAGTAGGTTAGGTCTTAAGATGTTTTGCGGAAAAACCGCAAATGGTTTGTAACGGGCATCTAGTACATAATGGTTTCTTGCTTCTGCAGTATTTTTTCGAGATAGATACTAGGGCGGCGTGAAATAGCTTGTAACTACCGAGATCCTCAGGAATCAGTTCCTCAAGTATTTGTTGAGCTCTCACGTAACTCGCAGGTAGGTTAACGCCCACCCTGCTCAGCACGCGCCTGGCTAGTCTGGACAGAGGTAACACGAGCTTATTCCCGGCGAACAAGAGTATAGTGTCTGCTGTTTCGTAACCAATTCCCTTAATCCTGATTAAGTCTTTTCTAACCTCGTCTAAGTCTCTGTTAATGAAAGCCCCCCACCCACCCCTCCTAACTATGAGTAGCGAGAATTCTTTCAAGGTCCTTGATTTACTCTCATGAAATCCCACGCCCTTAATCAATTCCTTAATCTTATTTTGCGGTACCTCAGCTAGTACGTAAGGATCAAGCAACTTATTCTCCCTCAGCCTAGTAATAGCTTTGTCAACAGCTTCCCACCTACTGAGCTGCACTAGTATGGCTGAGACACCTATCTCGAAGGGGTCTTTAAAACCGCCCCACCACTCGTATGAGTGCGGGTCTGAGACGAACCAACCAAGTCTTCCAAGGTTTTCCCGACCCCATAAGCTGAGAATACTGAGCATCTTAATGATTAGGTCAGGCTGGTTTAGAGTGGTCTCGTACTCCCTCCAGCTACTTCCTAGCATTGGCACTCATCACTCACGCTTAACTTAAGTAGCGTGAAATCATGCCTCTTCAAATCTATTATTAAAAGCTTGTTAGTCAGTAACTCACCCACACCAGTAATCAGCTTTATCGCCTCAGCCGCCTCAATAGATCCTACGACACCTGGGGTAGGTCCTATGACTTGAGGGGGGTTTTCCGAAGAAGTGCTTAACTTCCTCTCATCCAGGTTTAAGATACACCTAAGACATTTAGTGATCCCAGGAACCACAGTGGTTACTTGTCCGTAAAATTCTGAGATACCCCCGTGTATTAAGGGTTTTCTCAGTTCCCACGAGACCTTATCTACCGCGATCCTGGAGACCCAGTTATCGAGGCAATCAATTATTAGATCCGCGTTACTTACCTCCTCTCTAAACCTACTTGATCTAACGTCTTCCGAGTACCCAACAACCTCTACATCACTATTAAGTTTCTTAAGTCTTCTCACTGCCGCGGTGACTTTATAAGCTCCTAAGTCCTCTTCAGTGTAGATTATCTGTCTGTTAAGGTTGTTGAGTTCTAGGGTGCCGCTATCAAACAAGACCACGCGTCCAACGCCGGCCGCAACTAAGTACATGGATACCACGGATCCTAAACCCCCCACGCCAGCAACAACAACTTTAGCTTTACGCAGTCTTCTCTGCCCTTCTAATCCAAGCATCTCTAACTGTCTCAAGTATCTCTCAAGATTCTCGGTCAAGACATCATACCCACTCAATTAATGAATAAGTAGTAAAAATAAGAGTGCTGCTCCTCATTCACCGATTACCTGAATAAGCACTTTTCTTGTTCTAGGACCGTCTAACTCAACCAACATCACTTCCTGCCAGGTACCCCTGACCAGAGAACCTCCTTTAATTGGGATGAACTTACTGGTCCCTATGACGCTCGAAGCTATGTGTGCATGTGCGTTATCATCTATCTCATCATGCCTCCACCCACCACCAGGCTTGAAGACCTCCGCAATCCACTTAATGTAATCACTCACTATCCTCGGCTCATACTCATTTATGATTAAAGCCGCTGTAGCGTGCGGGACGAAAATTAAACAGAATCCATCACTAACCCTACTCTTACGAACAACCTCCTCCACATGCCCCGTTATGTTAATTATCTGAAACTTTTTCTCTGTCTTAATACTCACTTCTTCGGAGTATATCCTCAAACCAACGCCCTCCGCAACTATTTTGAGTTTCATATAGGTTAATATAAGGTTTATATGAAAGTATTTTCGGAGAGCATGATGCTGAGGCCTAAGGAGGTTTGTGAAA
>Ga0209183_1000156_pt1 | contig 32168 bp, 25 predicted proteins | sample LHCtaG_2_FD_184120 | JGI IMG/M metagenome (GOLD analysis project Ga0209183, IMG submission 184120) | Hot spring microbial communities from Little Hot Creek, USA to study Microbial Dark Matter (Phase II) - LHC4sed_replicate (SPAdes)... | ecosystem: Environmental > Aquatic > Thermal springs > Hot... | reverse complement strand
GCTGAGCTCGGTCTCAGGGACAGGTACGGTGCAAGAGGGTATTACCTTCACATTCTCGGCTACCACGAAGGCTCGCTAAGAGATGAGGAGGTCGCGGAGGAGCTCGAGAAAGTCAAAAGGTACATCGAGGACGTTGAGAAACTCTTAGAAGTGTGAAGGAAAGTGTTGGTTGCGGTTTATGCCTCACCCGATGCGAAAATGAGAAGCAAAAACGTGAGGAGCGCGACTGTGCGCCCAGCTGCGGCTCTGATTCTGGCCAAGGGTGTACAACTTGGCTATCAGTTAACGTGCTAAAAGTCCGAGCGCGGCTTTCTCTCGCATTCACGCGGTGGCTAGGCGCCTGTGGGTAGCAACTTACGCGCTTCTTCCAGCTTGGAGCGGGCCCCTGAGATTAGGAAGCGGTAGTCGCTGCCGAGGGCGATGAGCTTGAAACCGAGCTCCAGAGCTTTCCTTAGCGAGTCGGTGTCGGAGCAGTACATACCCCCCGGGACGCCACTGCTCCTTGAAGCCTCAGCAACCTTCTCGAGAGCTTTCAGAACGGGCCCCTCCCTCCACGACCTGCAGCCGTATGAGAAAGAGAGGTCGTTAGGCCCGATGAAGAAGGCGTTCACCCCCTCCACAGCCAAGATATCGTGGATGTTCTCAACAGCCTCTCTCGTCTCCACTTGCACGACTACGAGGACCTCGTCCGCCCGCTCGAAGTATTCCTCGGTTTTCAGGCCGTAGGAAGCCGCGCGTCGCGGGCCCACGCCCCTTAAGCCCTTTGGCGGGTACCTGGTGGACGCGACCGCTTTCCGCGCGTCGTCAGCAGTGCTAACGAGGGGGAAGAGTATGCCAGCGGGACCGAGATCGAGCACTCTCTTCACGTATACGGGGTCGTTAAAGGGGACGCGGACGAGTGGCGTAGCGTCGCCGCGCACAGCTATAAGCATGTGCTCCAAGAGCTGGTAGTCAAGCGGCGCGTGTTCTGCGTCGAAAAGCAGCCAGTCGAAGCCGATCAGCGATAGCATTTCGGCGATCTCCGGGTTGCCGATCGTGACCCAAGCCCCCAGCGCCACCTTACCCTGCTTGAGGAGGTTCGGAAGCCTACCGAACACGGCAGGCCCCTAGAGAGCGCGCGTAAAATGCCTTTCCCCGGCAAGCTTATTACAGCGACCCGCTACCGGTGCAGGAAGGGTATGCCCAAGCTCGTGGTCGCGTCAGCCTCGTACGGGGTGCACGCGCCCGAGGCTTTAAACCTCCTTTCTCAGGTTTTCGAGCGCATTGAGCGCGTGGAGCTGAAGGCGGGCGAAAGGGAGGAGGCAGTGATCAGGATGGTTGGCGACGCGGACGCGCTCATCCTGGGCGGCGGGGGCCCCGTGACGCGTAGGGTAATGGAGGAGTGCGGGAACCTGAAGATAATAGCTAGGCACGGCCTCGGCCTCGATAACGTCGACTTGGAAGCTGCAACCGAGCTCGGCATACCAGTCACGTACTGCAGGCACACGGGCGAGGAGGCGTCCGTTGCCGAGCACGCGGTCGCGCTCATGCTGGCTTGCGCTCGCAGGCTAGTAGAAGCGGACAGAGCTGTGAGGGAGGGTCGCTGGAGGGCTCGCGTCGAGCTGGTGGGGCTCGAGCTTAAGGGCAAGACCTTGGGCGTCATCGGGCTGGGAGCGATCGGCCGAGAGGTCGCTAGGATCGCGCGCAACGGCTTCGGGATGAAGGTTGTCGCTTTCGACCCGTACGCGCCCGACGAAGCGTTCAGGGAGGTGAGGGCCGAAAGGGTAGGGCTCGAGGAGCTGCTGCGCGAGAGCGATTTCATCACGATCCACGTGCCGCTAACCCCGGAGACGAGGCGCATGTTGGATGCGGAGCGGTTGAAGCTGGTGAAACGCGGGGCTGTGATCGTGAACACAGCGAGGGGAGCTGTTGTCGACGAAACGGCGCTGTGCGAAGCGCTGAGGGAGGGGAGGATCGCGTACGCGGGGCTCGATGTGTTCGAGAGGGAGCCTCCGGAGGATAGCCCGCTACTCTCCCTACCCAATACCGTGTTGACGCCCCATGTGGCCGCTTTCACGAGGGAGGCGCTGCGCAGGATGGACTTGGCAAACGCTGAAGACCTCATCAGGTTCTTCCGCGGTGAGAAACCTCTCCGCCTGGCCAACCCGAAGGTTTACGAGAGAGGGTTGAGGGCGCAGCGCCTCTAGGTGCCGAGCTTGAAGGTGCTCGCCGTCGACATCGGGACTACGAACGTGAAAGCGGCAGTTGTCGACGAGAGCGGTAAAGTTCTGCGTGCCGCTTCGCGCGAGCTCACCTTGCTTTCACCCGAGCCAGGCGCCGCGGAGCACTCGCCACGCGAAATCCTAGCGGCAGTAGAGGAAACCTCGAAGCTCGCGGCGAGGGGTTTAGAGGTAGATGCCGTGGCTCTCTCCTGCTACCAGCACGGCTTGATAGTTGTCAACTCCAGGGGCGAGCCGCTGACGAACGCGCTGACTCACATGGACTGGCGCGCGGCCCGCTACGTCGCCGAGGTGGAGAAGAGGTGCGACGCTGTAGAGCTGTACAGAAGGACGGGTTGCCCTCCGCTCTTCGTGTACGCGCTGCCCAAGATCCTCTGGCTGAAGAGCGAGCGCCTGGGTTCCTCAGCGGAAAGCGCTCGCTTCCTTCTCGTGAAGGATTTCGTGGTCGCGAGGGCGGTAGGGGAGCCTTACGTGGACTACGGGAACGCTTCTGGCTCGCAACTGTTCAACATAAACTCTCTCAGGTGGGACGACCTAGCCCTCGAGGTAGGGGGTTTAAGCGAGAACCAGCTTGCCGAACCTGTCGAGGGTTCTAAGGCGTTGTGCGAGCTCCAGGGAGCGGGCGCTGAGCTGTTCTCGGTGAAGCCGGGAACTCTGCTCGTGCTCGGAACGTTTGATGGAGCGGCGCAGAACCTAGGACTAGGCGCGGAAGGGCCGGAAGAGGCGGTGCTGAACCTGGGGACCACCGCGGTGGTGAGACTGCTTGGTAGAGCTCCAGTGCTGGACGAGAGTGGGATGAGAACTTTCTGCTACTACGCGGCTGACGGCCGCTGGGCGTTCGGAGGTAGCACGAACAACGGAGGCTCGGTGCTGAGGTGGTTCAGAGACGCGCTAGGCGGGTTAGAGGTTGCGGCAACTGAAGCGCTGGGTGTAGACCCTTACGATCTCCTGTGTGGGGAAGCCGAACGTGCCTCTCCCGGGTCTTCGGGTCTCGTTTTCATCCCGTTCATGGCTGGTGAACGCTTCCCCTTCCGCGACCCCTACGCGAGGGGGGTGCTGCTGGGCTTGCGCTACGACCACCGCAAACCCCACGTCGTAAGGGCGTTCATGGAGGGGGTCGCGATGGTCGTGAGAGCTATCACGGAGGCTCTAGAGGACCTCGGCTATAGACCCGCTAAGCTCCTCGGCGGTGGGGGCGGGTTAAGGTCGAGACTCTGGGCGGAGATCATCGCTAGCGCGACCCGCACACCGGTCGCCAGAGTGAAGGGCGGGGAGTACGCGTCAAACGCTGGGGCAGCCGCTCTTGCTTTCAAAGCGCTCGGCGCTGTGCGCGACGTCAGCGAGCTCGGGTGGAGAGCCGATGTGACAGATGTCATCCAGCCGGATCCGGCTGCAGCGCTCGTCTACGACGAGGTTTACAGGAGGTTCAGCGAAGCTTACCGGCTGCTAGCTCCCCTTTTCAGGAGTTGGGCGCAGGGAGCGTAGCTCTGAAGCCAGCGAAGTAGCAACCTTTTTTACTCGCTCAAACCATACGAGCGTGGTGGCCGATAATGGCCGAGTCTGAGATTCTCAACGACGTTTTCACCAACGGAGTTATCGGGCCGCATACGAGAATGCTGGGCCCTGTGGCTGACGGCGGGAGGATCAAGTTCCTCACGACACCGGGTTGTTGGGGTCCAATGATTACACCGACGCTGAGAGGCGGCCACGAGGTCAACGTCCCAGTAGCCGTGGAAGGGGCACGAGTTGGGGACGCGGTGGTCGTACGCTTCGAGAGCCTCAAGGTCCTTTCTAAAGCCTCTTCATCGGGAGTGGATAAGCCGGTCGAGGGGGCTTTCGTTGGTGACCCCTACGTGGCGAAGAGGTGCCCTGTTTGCAGAGAGCCTTGGCCGGAGTTCGAAGTGGTAGGGATCGGTCAGGAGGCTGTCCACTGCAAGAGGTGCGGCGCTCCAGCCTCGCCCTTCAGGATGGTGCATGGCTACACGATGCTGCTGGACCAGGCGAGGGGCTTCGGAGTGACCGTCGACGCCGCGAAGGCAGCGCAGGTGGCTGAGAGGGCCGCGGAGTACGCCCAGCTACCCCCGAAGTCGAGGCAAGTACCCGTCCTCGTGTTCGGCAAAGGTGATATGCCTGGCGTCGCGGCTAGGGTGAGGCCGTTTCTCGGCCAGCTGGGCTCTACCCCAGCTGTCAACATCCCAGACTCGCACAACGCGGGCGATTTCGGGTACTTCTTAATCGATGCGCCGCACCCCTACTCCATAACGAAGGAACAGTACGAGAGAGACTTGACCGACGGGCACTTAGATGTCGACTCGGTGAGACCGGGATCGGTGCTCATAGTGCCCGTAAAGGTGAAGGGTGCCGGCATATACGCGGGTGACGCCCACGCGATGCAGGGCGACGGTGAGGTAGCAGGCCACACGACGGATGTGGCGGCTGAAGCTGTGGTTCAAGTCGAAGTTGTCAAAGGGCTCAATCTTGAGTGTCCCATACTGTTGCCACCGGAGGAGGATCTACCGCCTCTCGCTAAGCCCTGGAGGGAGGAAGAGTGGGAGGAGCTCAAGCAGTACGCTAGGGAGCTGGGCTTAGAGCTGGAAGAGTCAGCCCCCCTGCAGGTTATAGGTTCGGGCCCCACAATAAACGAGGCCGCTGAGCGGGGGTTCGCTAGGGCGTCGAAGCTTCTCGGGATGAGCGTGGAGGAGGTTAAGAACCGTGTCACGATCACTGGTGCGGTTGAAATCGGTAGGTTACCCGGTATTGTCCAAGTGAGTATCCAAGCCCCTCTAAGGATTCTTGAGAAGCTCGGGCTAGCAGACATCGTGATAAAGCACTATAGGTTACCGTACTAGCATTTCAAGAGAGTTTCTTTTTTATCTCAAGGGTTTCGATTGCTGCAAGTACGTTTAAGGTACCTTACGATGTCGCACTGGAGGACTTTCCGTTTATGTGAATAGCGCGGCGTGCATCGTCGATAACGCTCCTGAGCAGAGAGTAGGCTTCGATTGCCTCGTTCCTCCCGAGTATGAAGAGCGTGTCTGTATGCGTGGAGATAACCTGGGTTATGTTGATCCCATTGAGCGCTAGGAGCGTGGTGAGGTACGCCATCACGCCGGGCGTCGTTATTATCTCGCGGGGGCTCACGAGGATCACTGCTGCCTGTTCCTTGTACACGGCTTCCACGGTTCGCGGGTTCACCTTCCTGAGGAGCCCTTCCAGCACCTCGGAGTCGGTCACTATAGTCAAGGTGTTAACTCCTTGCGTGATCTGGAGGAGCCTTGCTCTAACCCCGGAGAGGAGGGATACTAGAGCGAAAGGGTCGCTAGCCCTTACTGTGACCAAGCCTACGTCATCGACGAGCGTTGTCGCGCTCTCGGCTACTACTTTCAATACGCTTTCCCCAGCGAGCGAAGTTGAAAGCTGCTCCCTCAACCTTATGAGCGCAACCTTTACCGCTGCCTCGCTGACCTCCCTCCCGAGCCTTCTTTCCACCTCTCCCTTAAGCGCGCGGGCGAGCGCCGAGTAGTTCACAACACCCATGCTGAGAGCTGTGAGAAGTACCGGTTTCGAGAGTAGCAGGTCGTGAACAGCACGGCTTACACCCCTGCTTTCCTGCATATACCTCGCACCATGGGCGGAATAGAAGTTATTAATGCTTTATTTCAGTTCTACATGATCATACATTGTTCTATTCGTAACAAAAATCCTTGAAGTTTCCACTGAATATACCGTCAAGGATTTTTAGCTTATCACGCGCACCCAAGTGATGGCTGCGAAAAACCTCGTATGGGTTGTAGTTGCATTAGTTGTAGGTTTAGCTGCCGGTTACGCGGTTTCCCTACCGATACAAACTTCCCTCAATAAGCAGGTAGCCGATCTCCAAGCGAAGCTTAACCCCAACTATGTTGAAAAAATTAAGTCTAAAGGCGTGCTTGTAGTCGGCACGTCCGCCGACTGGCCTCCGTTTGAGTACGTGGACAAAAGCGGCAACGTCGTTGGAATAGACATTGAGATAGCGAAGAGAATCGCTCAGGAGCTCGGGGTTAAGCTCGAAGTTAAGGACATGAAGTTCGCAGCGCTCATTGAGGCCGTGAAGAACGGGCAGGTGGACATCGTCCTAGCCGACATGACCCCCACCGCTGAGAGAGGCAAGCAAGTAGATTTCTCCATCCCCTACTACTTCAGCAAAGGCAACGCTGTGCTAGTGCCTAAAAGCAAGTTGAACGATTTTAAAGGAGTCACCGACTTGTACGGGAAGAAGATCGGTGTTCAGCTTGGCACGATCCAAGAGGATTGGGCTAAGTCAGCTCTCGGTAGCAATGCGCAAGTGATCTCCTACGATAGGGTTTACCCCGAGATGGTTATGGCGATGCAAAGGGGCGATATCGACGCGATGGTGCTCGGCGATACAATAGCTAACGTGCTGATCGGCAAAGTACCCGACCTCGCTATCGCCTTTTACGCTGGAGGCAGTAGGATCGGCGCTGCCGTTGCGCTACCGCAGGGCGCTTACGACCTGAAGTACGTAGTGAACAAGGTGATCGAGCAGCTGCTTGAGAGCGGCGAAATGCAGAGGATCTTCGACACGGAAATAGCGAAGTGGATGGAAAGCGGCGGCTGAAGGGGTGATAGAAAGTGAGCGAATCTCTTTCTTTCATTCTAGGCGTGATTCCGGACCTTATAGGAGGGCTCTGGACCACGCTCCAGATAAGCGTCGCGTCCTTCGCGCTCGGCATGGCTCTAGCCGTGGTGCTACTACCGCTGAGGGTGTTCGCGCCGCCTTTGCTGTCCGCCTTCGCTAGAAGCTACGTCGAGCTGTTCAGGGGAACCCCTCTTCTGGTCCAGCTGCTCCTGATCTACTTCGGCCTCCCCTCCCTCGGGATCAAGCTCGACGCATACACAGCGTGCGTACTAGCTATAGGCTTGAACAGTGCCGCCTACCAGAGTGAGATCTTGAGGAGCGCGGTTAAGAGCATACCGGAACTCCAGTTTCTCGCAGCCGAGTCTCTCGGCTTCAGTACAGTTCAAACCTACCGGTACGTCGTCCTGCCTCAAGCGCTCAGGGTTGCTGTGCCGGCGCTAGTCAATGAAGTTGTCACGTTGATTAAAGAGAGCTCTCTCGCCTCGGTGCTCGGCGTGGTCGAGCTGACGAGGAGAGGCGAGTACCTCGTCGCGTACACGTTCAGGGCTTTAGAGGTGTATGCGGCGGTTGCCCTCATCTACTTTGCCGTTTGCGGTCTAGCGTCTCAAGCTGCTAAGTTCTTGGAAGCCAAATTCAGGATACCAGGCTACGAGAGGGTGTCGGTATGAGAGATCCCGTGCTGCTCGTAGAGGGGCTTAAGGCAAGTTACGGGAAACATGAAGTCTTACGCGGAGTAAATTTGAGCGTGGCGAGAGGCGAGAAAGTCATTGTGATGGGGCCTAGTGGCTCGGGAAAAAGCACGCTGCTCAAGTGTGTTGTCCATCTCGTCAAGCCAACCGCGGGCAGGATCGTGCTGGACGGCGAAGAAGTGACAAGCGACCGCGCGGACATCAGGAAAATACGGGCGAAGACGGGCTTCGTGTTCCAGCAGTACAACCTCTTCCCCCACATGACGGTGCTCAGGAACCTAACCCTACCACTCGAGGCCGTGAAAAAGGTGCCCAAAAAAGAGGCTGAGAGGAGGGCGATGGAGATCCTCAGGGATTTCGGCCTCGAGGAGTTCGCGTACAGGTACCCGCTCCAGCTTAGCGGGGGACAGCAGCAGAGGGTCGCGATCGCCAGAGCGCTGCTCATGGATCCTGTTCTTCTCCTTCTTGATGAACCCACATCCGCGCTCGACCCCGAGCTCAGGCTCGAGGTTTTAGAGACACTCATCGAGGTCGCGAAGCAGGGTAGATCGATGCTGATAGTGACTCACGAGCTCGACTTCGCCAAGGCGGCAGCGGACAGGATCGTACTAATGGACGGTGGGGTTGTCGTCGAGGAGGGCGAGCCGGATGAGCTGCTTAACAACCCGAAAAGCGAGCGAGCGAGGAAGTTCCTCGTGGAAATCGAGGTTGGGATCAAGAACCTGAACGCGTCGGCGCAAAGTTAGCATTGGCGCGCTACACCTCACTGGCCGAAAAAATAAGTAGGAATTAACACTTTGAACATTCTTGATCGTTATGGCTGCGTGTAACTCGAATCGTGGAAATCCCACCCCGCTAAGGTTAAGGGCTGTAGCTTATAACGTCTTAGCGATCATTGCGCTAGCTGCGCTGGTCATCTCACCTATGCTTCCCGAGATCCAGTCAGCCTCCTCTTGGTTAGCTTACCACGCAACCACCCTGTACGCGAAGCTACCGGTGAGCGCGGTTCGCGTCGAGGCGGTCGCTGTAGACGAGAAAGGGACTCAAGTGCCGGTAAGGGAGCTGGCTGTTGTATGGCTGGCCAGCCCCCTCAACAACTTCACGTCCTCGCTCGTGCACAGGGCGGGCGGTAGCAGCGCGCTGCTCTCGCTACCCAGAGTCCACCTGGGTAGAGTAGTGCAGGTGGACGCTTATAATCGCGTGAGGTGGGTCGACTTGCACAACGTGGAGAACCTCCTCCTGATGGTCGTGGGAGAGGACGGAAGTTTCGGTGCGACTGTAGCTGGCGTGGAGCTGTCGGACGTCGCCGTTAGTTTAAAGGTAAAGGTCAAGTTAACGTCGAGGCTTGCGAGCGCCGCGAGAGCCTTTGCGCAAAGCAGTACGTGGTACTGGCTGGTCGAGTATCAAGAGTTCGAGGAGGTTTCAGCCTTCTCGACCCTGTACCCCGATGCCGGAGTGAAGATCGCGGTAACCGTACCAGCTGGCATGACGCTCTGGTTCGAGTCGAAAAGCAGGTCGGCCCCGAGCTACGGCAGCCTCGCACAGGCTCAGTGGAGCTCGGGCTTTTCCGGTGTTAACTCTCCGAGGACCATGTCTTTCGACAGTTCAGTGCCCGCGCCGAGCGGGGGAGTCTGGGTCGAGCTCGGCACGAAGGTCAAGTGGAGGTACGAGAGGTGGGAAAGGTACGACAACGGGGTTCTCACGCAAGTGATAGAGGCTGTGTTCCCTTCAGCGTGCTTAGGCGGCGTTTACTACGTGGGGGTCGGGCCGTACTCGCCTCCGCCTGTAGGCGGAGCTGTCATACCTATCGGCGACCCCGGTGCCTGCGTGCAATTCGACTTGGGTGGTGCCTGGGAAATAGGGGGTGTGAGCGTAACGCTGGGCTTCAGCGCCTCGTACCCCGACGGCAGGGTCGCGATCGGTTTGAGCTTGGGCTTCGCCATCAGGTACGTGGGAGCCACGGTAACGGTGTGCGTGATTGGCGCCGCTAAGGATCCGCTGCAGTACAGCGTTGTCGCTTTCGATAGGGGGACCAACTGGGGTCGCGTGTACACGGCTTGGGTGCCCGATTGAAGAGCGGAGCTGGGGCTAGCCCTCTTTCCTCACGAGTCTCTGAACCTTGCTCAAGTACCTCGCGACCTTCACGATCTCTGGTTCGATCTCGATAGCCCTCCCTTCCTCTACCACCACGTGCCTCCTCGGTAGACCACCGACGATCCTATCGACCTCCTCCACGGCCATGTGAAGCTGCAGGCAGTGGGGGCTTCCGTCGACCGTGAGGACGACAAGCTCTTCCAGCTTGACGCGGGCGGCGATAGAGGCGAGCTTGAGAGCTACCATGTTGAAATGCTCCTCCTCCATGCAAACCGCCAGTGGGACTCGCCCGCGCGCGTACTCCTCGAAGATGGACGGGTACTCGTCCCTCACGCACGTGCCGTACACTAGGATCTTTCTCGCTTCCCTGAACGGTCTGCAAGCTACGTTGACGTCAAGGAGCTTCCTGTAGGGTTTCAGCTCAGCCACCTGCGATCACTTGAAGCGAATCCCTCAACTGCTTAAGCAGCTTCTGCAGCTCCTCCATGTCGGCCTTCTCCAAAGCAGCCGCCAGCCTCCCCATCTCTTCTCTAACAGAAACCGGAAGATCCTCACCTTTGTCTAGGATGACGGTCATCAGCTTCTTCGCCACACTGCGAGCCGTATCCTTAGCGGCGGCTGCGAACCGATCTCTCCAATCCTCCCAAGCCCGCACTTTACCCTCCCCCACGCTAACACTAAGGAGCGAGTAGCTGCCGACAGCTATAACCAGCTCTTCTCCCAACACGTAGGTTCTCAAGGGGTTAGGAACGCCGCCTGAGAGCTTCCTCAAAGCTTCTAGAAGCGTAGGCTCCCTACTCGCTTCGATAAGCGCCAAAGCCTCGTCTATGCAAGTCTTCAATTGCTCGACCCTGACCCCCCTCGCTTCCACAAGCCAGCGCCGAGAAAACTGGTATAAATCAACTTTGCTTCACGATACCTCCAGCCTTCACTGCGTTGACGCTTTCGCAGGCAAACGTCGGGTCGGTTTTCGCACATCGCAGCTTGTCAACTTCCGTTTGGAATAAGATTAGATTCGTTTAGTACTGTTATGCGGTGGCTGAAAGCGAGCGGTCAGCACGCCGCGAGTAGAGGACCCCGAAAGTTTTCATGCTTACCAAGGGAGTTGCTGGTTTAGATCCGGACAAGAACGCTAACTCTTTGCATGAATTCTGGCGGAGCGATCCCCGAGAGCCACTGTTAGCTCTTTTCTCTTTCGGTTCTGAGCGCTAGGCAGTGTACGCTTCGCCCCTCGGCTTGTAACCGCTCTTAGCGAGCTTTTCCAGCGCCTTGGCTAAAGCGGTCTTGAGTTCGGCAGCCTTCTCTTCAGGCATCGCATCGTACGTAAAGGTCCAAGCGCCCCACTCGATGCCTGCAGCGTACTTCAGCTTATCCCGCTCCCTATGCACGGGGTAGAACTCGATGTGGAAGTGGAAGTATTCTGCGTGTCCTTTGCACGGCTTCTGGTGGAAAATCATCATGTAGGGAAGGCTGAACTCGAAGAGGCTATTGTACGCCGCCGTTACGATTTTCAGCGCGTCTGCCAGGTCCATCGCTTCTTCATTTGTGAGCTCGCAAAGCGAGCCCACGTGCCTGTTCGCGTACACGTGCACCTCGTAAGGCCACATCGCGAAGAATGGTAGGAAGGCTGTGAAGCTGCTGTTGCGGTAGATCAACCTGACCTTCTCCTCCATCTCGAGCTTGAGGATCATGCAGAGCAGACACTCACCACTTTCCACCCAGAACCTCTCCATGTTCTTCATCTCAACCCTTACCCTGGGGGGTACGAAGGGCAGCGCGTACACTTGGCTGTGCGGGTGCGTAAGAGAGACTCCAATCGCTTCACCTTTATTCCTGAACGGCATAACGTACTGGATCTTTGGGTCAGCGCACAGCTCACGCGTGACCCGGGCGAGCTCGTGCACGTAGAGCGTTAGGTCGTCAAGGCTGATGTCGCTGAGGTCCCCCTCATGCTGGGGTGTTTCCACAACGACCTTGCAGTAGCCGTAGCCTGGCTCCACCGCGTAGATGTCTCGCCTGCGTCTCGAAGGTATCGCGTCGGGGCGTAACGCGGGATAGCGGTTATCGAGCACGAGCACCCGCCACCCGTAACCTGTTTCGGGGGCGCCCGGGCAGAAGGGGCATTCCCCTCGCCTCCAAGGTCTCCCCTTCCGTTTGCTGGAAACAACAACCCATGAGCCGAGGAGCGGGTTCCACCTCAACTCGTTGTAAACTTCCTCCATCGCCACGCTCGAAGTGGACAGGTATAATAAGCCCTTCGAGCCCTCAGCGAGAAAAGTTCATAAACGCCCCGCTTCCTTGGGTAACCAGGGCCAGCGGACCGCGGGAACCCCCTCCGACTTCCCCCCTTACGGTTCGCTGGCCCCCTAGCTTCTCACTATAAGCTTTTCCACAAGGTTTTCGATAGGGAAATCTTGCAGATCGGGGTTGTAGAAAATCTCGGCTTCTACGATGCCTGAGGATCGCTTAAAAGCCGAGTAGCACTCGGTGTTGCGCGACCTGCTTTCCGCCAGTATCACGAGGTTGGCATCGAAGTGCCTGCTCGCGCGCAAGGTGCGTAAAGTTTCCGCGACGAGTTTCGCGGGGATCTTGCGCACGACGAGGTTGTCCTCCTCAACTTCGAGTAGCTCGTCGCGGTGCTTGGCGTCGTAAAGGGGGTGCGGGTCCAAGCTGACCCGCATCCTGAGAGCTGCAAGCAGTTTCAATCGAGGTAGTGACCGCCAGTAGGGTGCAACCTCCGCTACCGGAGAGAGCGCGAGAACCCTGCGGAATGGTGGCGCGGAAACAGCAAGTGCTACAAGAGCACCTGCACCGTGACCCGCAAGGTACAGATCGCACGAGTCGCACTTAGAGCGGACCAGCTGCACGAACGTTCTAGCCGAAGCGAGTAACTCACCGAGCGAACCCCCTCCTCTCGCCCCATCAGAGAGACCGTGTCCGTAAAGGTCGGGTGCGAAACAGGAAACACCCCTAGAAGCCAATTCCTCGCAAAACCACGCGTACCTACCAGAGTGGAGGCCGAGAGCGTGGAAGATCACGAGAGCCGCCCTAACCCTTTTGGCTTTCCAAAACCTGTAGAAGTACTTCCTACCTTTCGAGTCAAGGTAGGTTTTCTCGTCGTAGGCGGCTCGACCCACACCCCCCTTCCCCGAATGCTTATTTAATTTTCACGCAGACACAAACGAGGGGAGCGCTTCAAGAGTCTTCCGTCTCCCGCGCAGGCCACGACACGCCCGCCACGTAGAGGTAAACTGCGTGGACATGAACACTGCCTGAAGGTATAGTGGCTGACGCTACGGGCTCGGCTAGAGGGAGGGGATGGTCGTGGACTACCACCCTGCAGCCCTCACGGCACTCAGCTATCAGCTTGAAAGCGAGCTTTCTCGCCACAGAAGGCGAAGGAAAGGAGTAAACGACGTCGAAAGAGGAGATGTTGAATCCGAAGAGGTCGCCGTGCACGATGTCCACGCTGTCCCAGACGCCGGCAAACCGGCACTCCCTCGCAGCGAGCCTCACGAGTACGGGGTTGAGCTCGACCCCCACCGCGTAAGCGCCGTACCGCTTAGCTGCGACCACTAGCACCCTGCCGTCGCCGCAGCCTAAGTCAACGAGCTTCTCGCCGGGTTTAAGTTGCGCCATCTCCAGTGCCTTCACTATCACCGACTCGGGGCTTGGAAGAAAGGGAAGCTCCGCAAGTGCTCGCTCCACAACCAAACCCCCTTAACGCTAGTCTATGAACCCAGTGGCAGGTACGCTAGCGCGAGCACTGATGCTACTAAGGCGAAAGCTGCGAGTAGGGTGGGCTTGTCCCTGGTTATTATCTCGTGTGGATGCTCCCCAACCCCCCTCTCCAGCGCGAAAGAGTAGCGGAAAAGGAAGAATGCCATCACGGGTATCGTGGGTACGAGTTTCCGCCCCAACGGGACCTCGGCGCAGTAGATCGCGTAAGTTACGATCGTCATCGCGGCTGCCATACTTAGCGCCTGGTCGAGCCACCGATCGCTGTAGGCTTTGAGGACTGTTCTCGCTGCAGATCCGGCGAAGGCGAGCTCCGCCTTCCGCTTACTCAAGGCGAGAAACAGCGCTAAGAAGAAGAAGCCAGAGACGAGCCAGGGCGAGGCTTCGACCCCTATCAGCGAGGCTCCCGAGACCACTCGGATTAAGTAGTTTAGGGCTATGGTCGTCACATCGACAACCGCTATTCGCTTCAAGTATAAACTGTACAGGTAGGAGAGGCAGAGGAAAGCGAGCACGTACAATGCGAAACTCGCAGCAAGCGTGAATGAGAGCGCGAGCGAAACGGCTGCAAGTGATAAAGCGAGAACCCATGCCTCACCAACGCTGATTTCCCCTGAGGGTAAGGGCCTAAAGCGCTTCGTGGGATGGGCTTTGTCCGATTGGAGATCCATGATATCGTTGAATGCATAGATGGAACTCGAAGCTATTGAGAGCGCCGCGAAACCGAACGCAAGCTTCGGGTAGACACCAGCATCCACAAGTCTTAAGGCGAACACAGCTGGCACGCCAACCATGAGATTCTTGTACCACTGTTCTACCCTGAACAGCTTCAAGTAAGCTCGCAGCTTGCGAGTAACCCCCAAGTTCCCACCTTTAGAGGGTTTACCCAAGCCAAGGGAAAAAACCAGCGTCCAGAACACAAAGTTTGCGAAAGGAAGGGCGCCCTAGGGGGCTCGCGCGGTGTTCAACGGGGCGCTTAAGTGTGCACTAGTATCGCTGGTCTCGCCGGTAGTGGGACTTTCCCTCCTCCCCCCGATTCCTCCTCGAGGAGCACTTTGACCTTCACGCCGAGCTCACGCTCGTAGAAGCTGACGGCTGAGCTGAGCGCTTTGTATTCAACCTCCCGCGGGATTAGGAGTTGAAGCAAGTTGGGGTTCTTCGCGTAGGCTTCCACTAGGCGCCCGGCTTGCTTGCGCAGCTCCGGTTCCAGAGAGCTCAAGACGGATCGGAGGGCATCCCTCAGCGGAACGCCTTTGCTGGTGAGCTCGGATACGCGCTTAGCGAACTCGTACTTCCACTCAGCCGCCACGATCAGCAGCGCCTCCCTAGGGATGCCTTTAACCAAAGCTAGCACCTCTCTCACGTCTTCGAGTACGTTTCTCACGATTTCCTCCGCCGTCTCGGCTTCATAGTTGACGCGCTCTAGCTTCGGCTCAGGCCAAGAGGCGAGGCTCGCGAACCCACCCCTACCCAGCTTCTCCCAGATCTCCTCGCAGATGTGCGGGGTGAAGGGAGTTAGTATAAGCGTCTGCACCTCGATGAACTCCTTCAGCAGCTCCCTGTTCGGCTCACCGCACCGACGCAAGTACCAGCGGAACGCGTTCTGCAGGTTGAAGAAGCCCTTGACGAGCGCGTCCTTGAAGTCGGCCCGCTCCATGCACTCTCCCACCTCTTTCAGCGTCCTGTGGAGAACGCTCTCGAACCAGTTGTCGATGGGCAATCTCTCGTCCCTCCCCCTGCCGTAGTTGCTTACGGCGAACTCATACCACTCTAGAAGCATGTCGACGGCTCTGTCAGCGACCTCAGGCTCGAAGTTCGCATCGTCGAGGCCCGAGTTGCCGGCGTATGCTTCGGCGAACCTCGTTGCATCCGCTCCCCACCACTCGAGGGCCTCCCGCAGCAGGATGAAGTTGCCCTTGGACTTCGACATCTTCTCTCCAGCTACGTTCACCCAACCGTTCACGCCGATCCCGCGCGGCCAGTGAATGCTAGGAAACACGGCGACATGGTGGAAGATGAAGAAAACCAGGTGGTTCGGCATCAAGTCCTTCCCAGACATTCGCATGTCAACCGGGTACCAGTAGAGGAACTCTCTTCGGATACGCTCCACGAGTTCTTCGCTGACCCCCAGCTTTTCGGCCACGGCTCGGGGATCACCCTCACCTAAGAGGACGTAGTCGAAGAATGAGTCGTCTAGCTTCTCCCAGCTTATACCGTACTCCTCAGGGTGCTGCAGGTACTTGGCTAGGATGTAGTAGGCCATGTATATCGTCGAGTCGCTCAGCGACTCGAGGACCCAGTCGGGATCCCAGGGTAGCGGAGTGCCGAGCTCCCCTTTATGAGTGCAAGCCCAATCCCCGTACCAGTCCACCTGCTTGTGGAAGTACTCTCGGATGCCCTCGGGGAGGAACCTCATCTTTTCGATGCACTCGTGGGCTAGCCGCTTCCACTCCGGGTCGCTGTACTTAAGGAACCACTGGTCCTCAACGATCTTGACGTGTGTCCTAGCGCCGCACCTGCAGTAGACAGGCTTAGGCAGCGTGTAGTGTCTCATCGCGACCTCTCTCTCGACCAGCTCGGCCAGCACCTCCTCCTTAGCTTCTGCCACAGTTTTCCCCGCGTGCTTGCCGAAGACCTCAGACAGCAAGCCGTTGTAGAACTCCTTGGAGTATATCTCGCGGGTTGCTTCATCCAGCCTCTCGCGGTCGAGCTGGCTCTCGACGCCTAGCTTCTTCACAACGGTCGCGGCTGGCATCTCGCCGTAGCCTTCCAGCTTGATGATGGGGACAGGCTTGACTGCTTCCAAGACCTCGCTGCTGAGCCCATACTCAGTCGCGAGCCCTTTCTTGAGGTCGATGAGCGCGGCGTAGTCGTAGGGCGCGTGGGCGGGCACAGACATAACGACGCCTGTGCCTTGGTCGGGCTCGACGAACAGCGCGGGCAGCACGGGTATGCGCCAGCCAGTCACCGGGTTCGAGACCCACTTGCCCACTAGGTCCTTGCCGCGCACCCTTCCGACAACCTTCACCGCGTGCTTCTGATCGGCCAGCTCTCTCACCCCGTACTCACCCAACACCCACAGCTCCCCGTCCACCTCCGCGAGTAAGTACTCGTAGCCCGGGTTCACCCAAATGTTGACAGCCCCGTAGATTGTTTCGGGCCTGTAGGTGAGACAAGGGTACACGAGCCCGTCCTCGCCGCGGAACTTTATGATCGCAACCTCCTCCGGCCCTATGCCTGCGTACTCGTCAGGTCGGTCGTGGTCGCCCACAACCTTGCTCTCTTTAGGGCACCAGACGACAGGGTGCGTGCCCTTGACCACGAGCCCTTTGCTACGCAACCTGTTGTACTGCCATTGGATGAACCTGCTGTAAGGCGGGTTGAGGTAGGTCGTGTGAAACTCCCTTCTCCAGTCGATCGAAAGGCCAAAGCGCTGGAAGTCCCTCTTCCACTCCTTGCAGAAAAATCGGACCCAGTGCTCCGGCTCTGCGAACTTCGGTACCTCGCTCTCGGGAATCCCCATCGACTTCAGTATCCCGATCTGCTTGGGGTCGCCTTCCCTAACGCGCAAAGCCGCGGCGACGATGGGGCTACCTGTCGCGTGCCAACCCTGGGGGAACAGCACGTTGAAGCCTTTCATCCGCTTGTAGCGTGCCATTATGTCGTTTCTCAAAACCGTGAACGCGCTGCCCAGGTGAGGGTATGCGTTCACGTATGGGTAGGGAAACGTGATGAAGAACTTCGGCTTCCCCTCAACAGGCTCGGGTTGGAAGATCCTCGCTTCAGCCCATCGGCGCTGCCACTTCTCCTCTATCTGCTTCAGGAAAGCGACTTTCTCGCTATCGGCCCGAGGTTTAATTACTCGGGCTTGAGCAATACGTACCACCGCGTGGCCCCAGAATGCGCCCTTTAATTTATTTTCCCAGGAATCTAGCGAACTCCACGCCGGACGGCTTCAGCGAGCTCAGGTGTTTTCGCGTAAACTTCAATAGCCTCGAACAGCTTCCACGGGCCCTCCTCAACGGCTAGTTCTCTCTTCTCCCCAAGCCTCCAGTACAGGGAGGAGCCGCTCCACTCCCACGCCGGTTTTTCGGATAAGCGCACTCCCAGCTTCTCCAGCTCTTCAATTTGCTCTTTTAAGTGCACGCGCTCTAGCTTAGCGCCAAGCCTGTGCAGCAGCGAGCCTACGTAATTGTTTAACCCTACTCTTGCCCTGTACGCGATGTACCTTTTCGCGTCCTCGGCGTCTTCGAGCGGGACGACGCGTGAGTCGAAGATCAGAGCGCGCGATAGGGAAGTGGAAACGATTGCTGAGAGAAGGGAAGCGGACACGCTCACCAGCTTCTCTACCCTCCCAGCGTACGGGAGGGAGGGCCCTAGCACGAGCACGCTTACTTCGTCGCTTACAACGTACGCGCCGCTCGCCGATAAACGCTTGACAAGCTCCGAAGCGCCTTGAAGCAGAGCCCTGTGCACTCTCTCGTCCCTCGGCTCCGCGTACCCCTTCAAGACCCGCCCGAAGCCGACGCCATCCAGCCTAAGCACGAAGGGGAGCTTAACTCTAGCTTCGACTGCCCGCTCCCTCTGCTTGTACTCACGCTCGAGCTGAGCGACGTCCAACCGAATTAGCTCTTCCAGCATTTCAAGGAGCTCAGTAAAGACTGGCTAATTGCTTTTCTGCACACCGCGTTTCAGCACACAGGCGGTAGTCATTTTTACCTCCCAAGCGCTTGCTCCTTGATGGGAGAGCTTAATGTAGCTCTAATAGGCTGCGGCTTTATCGGAGAAGTTCATGCCCGCTCTTGGAGCAAGGTCAAGGGAGCTAAACTCGTAGCTGCGGTTGACATCATCGAAGGAAGGGCCAAGAAGCTAGCTGAAGACTTCAAGATCCCTCACAGGCTCACAGACTACACAAAAGTCTTGGACATGAAGGAGGTTGACATCGTCGACGTGTGCACGCCTACCTACACGCACAAGGAGATAGCGGTGACCGCCGCGAAAAGCGGCAAGCACGTGCTAGTGGAGAAACCGATCGCCCTTAGGCTGAGGGACGCCGACGAGATGATCCAAGCCGCGAAGAACGCCGGAGTCAAGTTCATGGTCGCACACGTACTTCGCTTTTGGCCGGAGTACGTCGAAGCGAAGCGCATCATCGACAGCGGGGCGCTCGGCGAGCCGAGGATCGCAAGGGCGTACAGGCAGTCTTCCTTCCCTGAATGGGCTCTCTGGCACAAGGACCGCAGGCTCAGCGGGGGTGTTTTCGTGGATATGAGCATACACGATGTAGACTGGCTCAGGTGGGCTCTCGGCGAGGTCGAAGAGGTGTACGCGAGGGGCGGCACTTTGAAAACCAGAGACGCGACAACCCACGACTACACTCACGCGATCCTCAAGTTCAAGAATGGGGCGATCGCTTACGTCGATGGTTCTTGGATCCAGCCACCGGGATTCCCCTTCACAACCTACCTGGAGATCGTGGGGACAAGGGGGATGCTCACTGTCGACAACCAGAGCCCAGCAGCGGTAAGGGTCTGCCGCCCCGGCGCTCCGCCCGCTGCTTTCACACCTTTCGAGGAGGACGGGTACGACAAGGAGGTTAAGCACTTCTACGAGTGCGTCGTCGAAGACAAGGAACCGGCAGTGACGGGAGAGGAGGCTAGGAGGACCCTAGAGGTTGTGCTGGCTGGCTTGAAGTCTGTCGACGAGGGCAAACCCGTTAGGCTTCCGCTCACGGGTGAGGTGCTATGAGGAAGCTCAAGTTCGCGATACTTTCGTTCGCGCACATCCACGCTTGGAGCTACGCTAGGGTTCTTAGAGAGCTCGAGGAGGCGGAGCTCGTCGCGATCTACGACGACGATCCTCAGCGGTTAAGGGAGGCGGCGGATCGGTACGGGGTTAAAGACACCTACAGCGATTACCGGCATCTACTGAAGCGCGACGACGTCGATGCCGTGGTCATAGCGTCAGAGAACGCGAAGCACGCGGAGCTGGCCGTAGCGGCGGCGGAGGCGGGCAAGCACATGATCGTCGAGAAGCCGCTCGCCACAACGCTCGAGGACGCCGAGCGCATGATCAGGGCAGCAGAGAGAGCTGGGGTCAAGTTACAGCAGGCCTTCGTCATGCGCTGGCACGACGCCACTGTCGCCGTTAAGAGGATGCTAGACGATGGGGCGGTCGGTAAGATACTTGCGATCACCACGACCAACCATGGCAAGTTCCCAGGCCTCTGGTTCGACGATCCCAAGCTCGCGGGCGGCGGCGCGGTGATGGACCACACAGTCCACACGGCCGACCTGATGCGCTGGTACACGAAGGACGAGATTGACGAGGTTTACGCAGTGATCGGGAAGAACATAAGGAGCGAGCTCCGATCCGAGGACTGCGCGCTCATCTCGCTGAAGTTCAGAGGAGGGGTCATCGGCAGCATCGACTGCAGCTGGTCAAGGCACGAGGGCTGGCCGATCTGGGGCGACGTGTACCTCGGCATCTTCGGCACCGACGGCTACATCGTTGTGGACGCCTTCCGCTCCTGCATCAACGTGGTCGTGGACGGTAAACCGCTCACATGGCACTACTTCGGGCCCGACGCCGACTACAACATGATCAAGGACTTCGTCTACGCCGTGTTCGAGGACCGCCCGCCGAGAGCCACCGGCTACGACGGCTACAAGGCGCTGGAAGTCGCGCTGGCCGCCTACGAGTCGCATAGGAGAGGGGATCCCGTTAAACTGCCGCTCAGATTTCTTTAAATAAAATAATTAATGTAATGTTTTTATTTTAAAAATTCAAATATTGTGGACACAAATGCTGCCATTTGGTAATGAGACGGTTAGTTTGCCGGGTTTAATTCGCCTTTTTACAATTACTCCTTCTAATCACCAGTGATCTAGAGGCCATATGTGTAGGGGTTTGGGCTCGAACATCGTCTCAACTGCTTCTAGCACCATGCGCAACGGTATCGAGCTTTTCACAGTTGAGCTGAGCAGCAGATCGACCGCGCTACAATATCCGAAAAGCAGCTTGTTGAAGGCTATGGGGTCTAGCTCTACTCGAGTGTCCGTTTTTTCCAAATGTGGAGACGCTTCTCCGCCTCCAACCCTCACGGTAGCGCTCTCTCCCCTGTACGCGAGCTCCAACTCTACCGTCTCAGTTAACCTCTTAGCTGCCCTTTCTGCAGCTTTCATAACCAATGCTTTAAAGTTGAGAACTTCGCTCATGTAAACACCTCCGCCTCCCTGCGGTTGGAAGACTTTTAGCAGCTTGGAGTAGGGAGGGTCTAGGGGTATCCAAGCGCGTAAGCTTCGGGCGCCTGCTGCTACCGCTTTCTCGACTATGTAGGTGAAAAGCGTCGCTAGCGCATCGTCCCTTCCCGGAGCCGCTACGAGCTCCGTAACCGCGAATTCTCGAGGGTTCCAAGGAACTCTCCCTACCACGGCGTACCCTAGTATTTCGCCGCCTTCCTCGGCCACTACGAAGCTACCTGGAGCGCGTTCTACGTAAAAGAAAGAGTGGTAAGCGATGCGCTTTAACAGCTTCTCAATCCATTCGCTGCGCGACCTTGGAGGCCACCCGGTGTAGCGCTCACCAACCGTCTCGTAGACGCTGACCAGCCGGTCCAAATCTCCTTCATCTGCTTCTCTGACTTCTATCCACCCTGCCTGCTGGGCCGCGCGCTTAGCGTCTTCGATGGGAGCCGCCCACGTCCTGTCCGTGCAGACGTCCACGTAGCCGAGCCTCCTGTAGATCCTCTGCGGGTCGCTAGCGTAACCCGTGAAGAGCGCCGTGAGCGGGAAACCCTTGGCCCTGTAGTCCTCCATCACCTTGTTAAGCAGCTTCGTCGCGTAGCCTCTCCCCCTCCAGCCCGGGTGGGTTGAGACGTTCGCTATGCCAGCGGTCTCAAGGATACCTGCAGCGGTGCGCAAACGCTTCTCCACAACCTGTATGTGCGACACTAGCGTGCCGTCTACCTCGAGCAGGTAAGCGCCCTCGAGCTTGAAGCCTTCGTTGAGCTTCGCGTACTCGAGCCACTTACCCCCATCCAAACTGTAGTTCCTGAACGTATCGAAACACTCTCTCAGCAAGGACGCTATGCGCTCTTCATCCCCGGGCCTGTAAACCCGTATGCTCTCGCTCATCGCTTCGATGATGCGAACCCCGTTAAAAAGGGTGGCGCCCGCGCTGCTCTACCCCTGTTTGCGCGGCAGAGCTACGAAAGCACCGGTAGCTAGCAGAGCGACAGCGGTTACCGAAAACATGGACACGACAAGCGACCTGACCATCTCTCTTGCTACCGCTGGAAGCCCACTCACAAGAAACGAAGCAACTTGCTGAGAGAGAGCGGCGAGAAGCGCTACACAAGCTGCGAGAGCTCCTGTCGATAATAGGGCTAGCGCCAGCTCTCTCCTAGGAGTAACCCTTTCAATGCACTCGCGTCTCACGTCCTCAGGGACCAGTTGCGGCAGCGCCTTAGCTAGAGCCCTTAGGATGGGCGGTACAGCCAGCAGCTGGAAAGGCAGCATCGTCGAGAACCACCACGCGGTCAAGCCCACGCTGAGCCCCGGCACCAGCTGAGCCGGTATAGAGCCTATCGCCGCTTTATAGAGCGTGTAGAGCACAGCGCACGTCCCGTTACCAACGGCTAATGCTAGAATGGAGGAGGCGATGAATCTAGGCCATCGAAACCTATTTTCCACCAGTTTCCCGAAGAGGTAGAAAGCAGCGAAGTTCGAAGGTGCAGCGGCCACCAAACTGGGGATGTAGAGGGTCATGTGCTTCAGCGAGTCCGCCACGAGCGTCCCCAGAGCCGCGCTCAACCCGCCGACGAAGGGGCCAAAAAGCACCGCGAACACGCTGGGCACTACTACGGCAGGTCTAAACTGCCCAACACCCCAAGGGCTCTGAATGTACGCAGTAGCGTAAGCGCCAACCGCGTAAAGAGCGCTCCCTAAACTGGTGAAGGCGACGATCCTAGAGCGGTTCTCCACAGCAACCCTACCCACCCTCAGAACTTAAGAGCGATGTTTAATACGTTAAACCAATTTATCCATCAGAAGAAACGATAAAAAGCTCAAGCGCTCACAAAAATGGCTGTGAGGAAAAGCGCCTTGCTGACAGTGATGAGCGGCGAGTACCACTGAGCCCCGCACTTCTACTGCAGACCTTAGCCATTGTGTAGCTACCTTGTAGTTATTTAGGATGGCACCTATCACCACGGTTTTATCCAAGTTGCCTTAGAAATCAGCATCAAGGCTATACCTATTCCTGTAGCGATCCCTTGCCCAGTTACGATGCCAGCCACTACAACCGTTTTGTACTTTTCCCAACGTTCTCTGCCGATCAGCCTGGGGATTACGTACCTGTTCATTAGAGCGCCTATAAGCACAGGAATCGCGAAGGGCGGGATGCTTGTAGCTCCTATTAACACGCCCATAGAGGAGAATGGGATATGCAGGAACCTGGCTGCGAGCTCCCCTCCCAGAAGCAACGCGGTCATGCCAGTGAAGGAGTACGCGAAAAGCCAAGGTTTCACACCCACCTCTCCGGTCATCCAAACGACGCCGCTTACGAGCGCTGCCGGCCATGATGCAACAGCGTAAGGGTACGCGCTGCTGGGGATAGGGGCTATCCTCCAGAAAAACTCGGTCCACACAAAGCTAAAGATGTTGTAGAGGATTATGTTGAAAACAAGGGCCTTAAACACATCAGAGGGCTTTGTTTGTGTAAGGTACGCTACCTTGACCATGTACGCCCAGTAAGGTGCTCCTCCCTCCAGCGAGGGAAGCCCGCCTATAACGGGTTGGAAGATCCAAGCTTCAACTCCCTTGTAACCGCTCAAGTACACAACCGTGTACCACTCGAATGGTATAGAAACGGAGTAGCCAGTTTCGCCGATGGAGCGTGTTGAAATTATTGCGTTAAAGAATGATACTACAACGGAAAGCGCAAACGCAATCCATAAGGGAAAGGAGGGAACAAGAAAGTGGAAAAGCGCTACAGAGCCCAGGGCTCCTACCAGATACATGACGACAGCTTTTTTTAATGAAAAGTACTGCGCTGTAGAGCTTACACTGCTCGCCCCGAGAGACGAGAAAGCTTTCACGATCGTCCTCCCCGTAAAGATTAGGATGGCAGCGACTGAAGCGTAAGCGAAGGCTATCTGAGGTATTATCCAAACTCGGAGGAGCGAGCGCGAGTAAGCCTGGCTCAAGCTCATCCCTTGGAAGTATTCCCGTGCCCATTCTGGGAAGAGGTTTCTGAAGGTTGTTAGCGCTAGGTGGTTGCCCACAACCCAAACCGCTAAGGAAGCTGCGAGCATATATGCTGCCACGTGGAAGGGTATGAAGAGTCCACTCACATAGGGTGAGAGGTCCGTTGCCAAACCTAGAAGTGCTCCCGGTACCCACTTGGATGTCCATGGTGTCAAATCGAGCCATGGTAGCGGTACCAAAATTACGCCGGTGAGAGATGGGAGCAGGTAGAGGATCGCGCCCCATACCAGTCCTGGGAATATCGACAGGGTGAACAATCTCATGCTTGTCGGCTCGCGTTCAGCAAGCGTGGCGACTATGGAAGCGTCTATTACAGCTAGTGGGAAGGGGAGTCTCTCGACTTCAACGTATAAGTAAGATACCATCATAGCTAGGCTCAGCTCCACCAAGTAATAGAAAAGACCGCTCTGAATATTTACGATGAGCAACGGCAGGAGCCAGTCAGGGTGAATGAACGTCCTCGAGACGTAAGCTTGCGAAGTGGGAGGCGGTGCCCACCATGATGGTATCAGCTGGGGCAGAGGAACTCCGTTTATTTTAAACGACCATGCTAAGGGCGATGTCATGAAGTAGCTTTTTTGGACTTGATAGAGGTAGCAGGTTGTAGCCCCTGTGGCTAGAGCTGACATCTGGTAGATGATCATCAGCTCCTGCTTGGATAGAGGGTTTCCGGCGACTCTCGTGATCTCGCTGAAGAGGATTGCCATGACTATAGCGACAGCTGGAATCGAGGCCACGCCGGCTACAAGCTGCATGTAGATTGAGATGGGGGTGAAAACGAGGGAAGTTATCAGAAGGGCCAGAGCCGAACGCCAGGTGAAACCACGCTCTAACTTGCTCATAAAGCTCTCTTAACGCTAAGGAGTCAAGCTTAAATAGTTTACTCTATCGAAAAACTTAGTATGAAAATAGCAAACAAAAGCCGAGCACCTTTATGGAGTGTTCAAGTTGTCTGTTCGATGCTCGTCTTTAGCCTCGCAATGTTCGCTCCTGCGTACTCTCTTCCGATCGATGAGAATCAGGGTTTTACACTATCCCCGAACAGTATATTTCAAAAAGTAGCTTACATTTCCGGTTTCGATTCAAGAGTGACAGGGTACCCAGGCTACTATAATGCTACATATTACATAAAATCTTTTTTTGAAAATTTAGGTTTAGAAATTATAGAACAAAAATATAGAGTTCTAGTTCCGATTGATAGGGGATCGTATATAGAAGTTACTGACAGCTCAAGCTCGGAGAAGCTGTCTATCTATCCGCTGTGGCCGAATCTTGTTCAGGTCTCCTCGGGAATTATCGAAGGTCGATTGGTTTACGCGAGAGGTGAGTCACTCGAAGATTTCGACGGAAAAGATCTAGAGGGCGCGATTGTCGTGATGGATCTAGCGAGTTCCGGAGATAGATGGATAGACGCTCTGAACTTCGGAGCTAACGCGGTGGTTTTCGTTGGAGGAGAATGCAACAGGTACCAGGCTATGCAGAAGCTCCTACTCACCCCTCTATACGCTCCAAGAGCGTACGCTCCTGGCGATGCGGGTTCACGGCTGGTTGAGCTTGCTACACGAGGGTTGTACGCTAAACTCGTTGTCAATATGGCCTGGGAGGAGGTTGAGGCCGAGAACGTAGTGGGTATTATCAAAGGCGCTAAAATCCCGGATGAAGCTATCGTAGTCACCGCCCACTACGATAGCTTCAGCATCGTTCCAGCACTTTCACCGGGCTCTGACGAAGCATCGTCCGTGGCAGTGCTCTTGACTCTAGCTGAGTTCTATGCTAGAGGGAAACCCGATCGCACGCTGGTATTCGCTGCGTTAAGCGGGCACTGGCAGGGTTTAGCGGGTGCGAGAGAGTTTGTGGAAACATTCTTCTTCGATCAAAAGCTTCCTTACAAGGTCATCGCGCTCGTAAACTTAGACCTATCTTCAGACGGGGATCAGGTAAGTGCGTTCCACATTGGGCACTTCTACAAGTACGGGTCAGCTGGAGGGGGTCCGGAGATCGTTAGCAGGTACAATTGGATAAAGAATGTTATTGGAAAGGTTAGACAAGGAGTATTGCCTGAATTGGGGTTATCTCCCTATGCTTTAAACGACGTTTTAACGCAGTACTACTGGGATAGCACAATGTTAGAACCTATTATTTTGGATTCTGAGCCCGCTGCCCTCGCAGGCTTGCCAGCGTTCTCCCTAGTGACGTCCTTTGCGCGCAGGCTCTACTGGTGGACGCCTTTCGATACGCTTGATAAAGTCGACGTAGGGAAGCTGCAGTCTCAAGCGCTGGTTGTGTACGCAGTGTTAAGCCAGATCCTATCAAGCAGCGGTGTACCGCTTTACGATGTAGCGCGCGTCAGGCTATACGGTAGGGGTGGTCCGGCTTCATTCATTACACTGAGAGGCAAAGTTGTGTTCTTCAACTTGACGAAGGGGTGGTATGACCCGTTGCCTGGAGCTATAGTGCGTGTAGGTATAAATCCTCAAGCGAGCTTTCTACTGTTTGCAAACATCTTTGTGAAAACAGATTCTAAGGGGGAGTTTGAAATTCATGGGCTTCCGGTAGCAACCGTTCTTAGTTACAGGACAGCGGTCTTCGTGGAAGCGTGGTACTTAGACGAAGCCAGCCGCATCAGATACGCGCCTGACTTGGGAACTTACGGCGCGCGCACGTTTCCACCTTACCTTTCACTATGGACGCACCCAGAAAATGCAACAACTGTTGTGTTCGAATGCGCCACGATAGAGTTGTTCGATATGCTAAACCCCGCGTACATGCGTAGGGGGGTTATCGGCGATCCAACCTCGAGCGGTGACCTTGCGTATCTTAACGAGCAAGCCAGGTTGATGCCTTACAGCCTGAATGAATACTCTGAGCCCCTCTTTTACGGGACTCTATACAACCCCAGGGAGAGGGTCGCGCTCGTCTTTGTTCAACCGAAGTTCAAAGCGGTTATCGCGCTCCAGCGTGGGGTCGTGAGGGTCGGTAACGTCGGAGTGCTAGTGAACTCTAGCCGATCAAACCCGGAGGGTGAAGGTTTCCAGCTAGCATCTGCAGGCGACCGGTTAAGGGTGACATTCACGGCGCTTCGATTCGCAAAAGACATGCACTCCGTATCTTCATACAGGTACTCGATTCTATCCTCGCGCTTTGTCTCCTCACCAACAGCGCCGGAGGTACTCTTCAAAGCGGAATTTTTTATAGATAAAGCTGAAGGTTATTTAAAGAACAAAACGTATAGCAAAGCTTACGGCTATGCGCTACTTGCTTGGTCCTGGGCTCTCACAGCGTACGACGTCCACGTAATGCCCATGATATTCGATTTGAGTGGCACGGCTGTGGTGTTCTACGCTTTGCTCCTACCCTTCGCCTTCTTCTTTGAACGCCTAGCGTTGCGCCAGAGCGGGTTACGTAGGTTATTAGCGACAGTTGCTGTGGCGGGCGTCTTGTTAACCGCTTTTAGCTTCGTGCATCCATCTCTCGCTCTCATTTCGAACTCTGCTCTAGCTTTAGCTGGGATACTGGTTCTCACGTTTCTTTTATTCGTCACCGCAATACTGTCAAGTGAGACCTCAAGAATCGTTGAAGAGGAGTCTGTGAAAAGATTGGGTATGCACACCTTCCAAAAGCTTCGTGTATCCTTAGCGGAAGTTTTCTCTTCTGTGGCTCTTGAGAGCATGCGGAGGTACAGGTTAAGGACTCTGTTAACGCTGTTGACGATGCTCTCCATAACGATAGCCGTTGTATCCCTTACATCATCGTCCTACATGCTGGCTGTTACCACGTCGAAGCTACCATACAGCGCGTACTACGAAGGTTTCCTTCTAAAGAAAGGGAGATCGGAGCCTCCCTACAACGTAATGGATGTCTACACGACCTACGCTGTGAGCGCGCTGCTAGAGGAAGCGGGTAACGCGTGCCCAAGAGTGCGGCTGTGGCCGTCTACTGTATACCCGTTAGGTCGTGTCGCCTACCTGAAGCCGGAAAGGGGCGGCAATGCTACGGTGACTGTACGGGGGATATTGGGCTTAGAACCGTTAGAATCGCAAATCTTGTTGAAGAACACGCTAATCCAAGGGAGGTTATTTGAAAAGTACGACTACTACACCTGCTTGCTAACGGATAATCAGGCCCAGGCTCTGGGAGTTGAGGTGGGCGACGTGATCGATCTCCACGGCTTAAAGCTCCTTATTGTCGGCGTGCTTTCTTCGCAGGCCTTAGGTCAAATCAGGGATCTGGACGACCTAGCTGTGACACCTCTCGATCCCAGGACGATTCCCCAGTACGCTGTGGCTCAAACTCAAGCGCGTGTTGCCTACCCTCTACCGTACGATGATGTTCTCATCGTACCAAGTAAGTTGGCTTTAGATTTAGGCGGCTCCATTTGGAGCATTGCGGTTTACCTGAAGAGTGAGACCCCTCAGGCAAAAGCTGAGGCTGCTGCTCTCTTAGCGAAAACGCTGGAGGTCCCCATCTACGTGGGGACCGCTGCGGGTGTTGTCGGCTACTCGCGCATTGTCACCTGGAGCTTAATGGGTTGGGAATCCGTTGTAGTGCTCTTGGTAATCGGTGGTCTCAACATAGTAATAACGTTCATGGCATCCGTGAGAGAGCGGACGAAAGACATCATGGTGTACAGCGCGGTCGGCCTGCCTCCAAGGGGGACTTTCGCGATGTTCTTAACAGAAAGCCTCGTCTACTCCTCAATCGTGATCCCCATCGGCTACATCGCCGGTGTGGCCTTTAATTATCTTCTGTATCTAGCTGGAGTGCTTCCAACAACGTATGTGCTCAACTTTTCGTCGCTGTCGCTCGCGCTATCGCTCCTCGCGCTAATTGCTGTCATCGTACTCTCGTCCCTGTACCCAGCGCTCGCGGCATCGGGAATAATCACACCCTCTCTCGAGCGGAAGTGGAAGATACCTACATCGCCTAGAGGGGACCTTTGGGAGATACCCTTGCCGGTGACCGCGACTTCGAGGCAAGAGGCTCTAGCCATGCTTCTCTACCTTAAAGAGTACTTGGAAGGTAGCGGTAGGGTTACTGTGTACTACACCGTGGTAGAGGAGCCTTCATTGAGAGAAGGTTCGATAATATTTAAAGCTACGCTAGCGCCTAAGGAGCTGAACATCACGCAGGAAGCGACGGTGCTGGTTTACGAGGCTTCTTTGAACAGGTATGGTTTCCTAGTCAGGATAACTCGATTGACCGGTAGGTACGAGACATGGCGTACTTCTAACTATTATTTCGTTGATTCGCTGAGGAAGCAGCTCCTCCTCTGGAGGAGTCTTAGGGATGAAGACAGGAGGAGATACCTAGAGAAAGTTAAGTAGAGTTGGAGAAAACTTTTTATATAAGTAATGATCGAAAATCCTCGAGAGGACAATGGCCGAAAAAGAGTTGCTTCCTGGCCTGACGCCTAGGGTTCTCGTCCTTATGGTGTTGATAACCGCTATTTACTACATTCCCACGTTGTACTTGTGGAACCTTTCCGACAGACCGTACACTTTTAGCGGGGGTTTCATTTCCTACTTTTGGATCCTCATGTTTTTAACTCTACTTGGGAGTTTCAGCCCTAAGCTGAGATTGACTAAGCAGGAAGCCGTAGTGCTGATGGTGCCTTTCTGGATACTAACGGGAATTAGCTTCATCGAGAAAGGCACACCCAACGAAGGATTATGCAAGGGGTGGAGCAGCGCCACAGGCCTCGTACCCCTAGTTTACGCTTTAAACGTCGATCCTTACAAGGGAGCTTGGGCTGGAGCTTTTCCATCGTTCTGGATACCGAGCGACCCCGAGCTCTTGAGACACGCTTGGGAAGGGCTAGGGATAGTTGACTGGGGACCGTGGGTAGCGCCTATGATCTACTGGACTCTTTTCTGGATTTCCTGGGTTGCAATAGGGTTAAGCTGGGGCTTCATTTTCAGGAGACCAATGGTGGAGGTTGAGCGGCTGCCTTTCGTAGCGGGGTTACCTCTCTCCTACTTCACGAAAACAACCTTCGAGGTATCAGGCGAGGGGAAGTCCAGGCTCTTCGATTTCGGTGATAGCTGGGTTCGCATGATGTGGATAGGGTTCCTGCTGGGCATCCTCCTCTCCCTTGCGCCAGTGATATACGAGATTTGGCCAGTGATACCTTTCGGTGCTTGGTGGGGCGAGTACCCCATTGACTACATCACATTAATGACCGAGCCTGTGCTCCCTGGAGCCGACTTCAGCTTCGTGTTCCACATAACTCAGATCGTACTATGGCTCATGATCTCCACCGACGTGCTGGTGACAGCTATCGTTTCGTGGCTCGCAATCAATGTGGTCTACAACATGATCGTCATAAGAGCGGGGCTCGTACCCTTCGAGCCTGGCATTAGCTCATATTCCTGCTGGTCCATAGGCTACAGACCACCTTTCCACTATTCTTGGTTTGGAACCACAGGAGTATTGGTGGGGGTAGGGATCTGGACCTTCGTTGCAGCTTGGCCGCACATAAAAAGAGTGTTCTCCGCCCTTAAAGGCGAGGATTATATAGAGCAGGGGCAGTCGATGCGAGCTGTTCTGCTATTGCTCATAACTTTCACTGTCATCTGGGGGGTGCTTTGGGCTTCAGCCGGGGTACCGGCCCACATATACATCGTTTTCTATGTGCTTTGGCTCCTCTGGATTGTGGCTTCAACTAGGATGGTAGGCGAAGTGTGGTACCACATGCCGGTTGGCACACCCCTAATATGGCCTTACGTCTACTACCTCGGCGCTGCGACAGGCTTCTGGGAGGCTGTCGTGCCGAACACGAACCCGCTGGCGATCAGGAGCATGTTCCTCGTCACCACCGCGACGTGGTGGACGCCGAGATTCCAGAGCAACTCCATGTTCATGTCGCAAATAGGCTATAGGGTGGCTCAAGTGAACGACACAAGAGCTGGCGACATGTTCAAAGCGCTCCTCATTACAAGCATCGTAGGGATTCTTGTCGCAGTACCTTTCGGCACGTGGTTCATGCACCACTACGGGGGCTTATCATCCTTCACAGGCGACAACTGGGAGGGGGGCGGTGTAGCTTGGGCCACAGGCGCTGAAAACATAGTTTCATCCGAGTACTGGCCAGTAGGCTATGATATTTCAACGCACATCCTTTACACTATAGCGGGGGCGATAATAACGATAGGCCTGTACATGGCTAGAGCCAGATGGCCTTGGTTCATGATCAACCCAGCGGCGCTCAGCATAAGCCTATGGCTCAACGAGTACATGTGGATGAACGCTGTCGTCGCCTTGATAATCAAGCTCGTAATCACAAAGGTGGGAGGGGTTAAGGCGCTGGAAGAGAAGGTTCTGCCGGCGGTCGTAGGGTTCTGCACTGGCTACGGCGCGCTCTTCCTCTTCGTAGCGCTCAGAGAAATATTCCTAAAAGTGCTGCCGAAAGCCATGGGCATGTAAAAATAAGAAAACATTATTTTTATTTATTTTCCTATTAGTTTCCTTAACGCTTCGAGGTTGTCTCTAGCCGCCCTTATGCCATCCTCTGGGTACTTTGGCCTCTCGAGGTCCGGGTAGAACTCGGGCGGGCACTCGACGTTGAGGAAGCCATCGTAGCCAGCCTCCTTGAGCAGCCTGATCACTTTCGGCCAGTCGATGCTCCCCCTGCCGACGTGGCGGAACCCCCTGATGTTGCCGACGTTGACGTCGAAGTCCTTCACGTGGATCATCGCGATCCTTTCCTTGAGCAGGCGGGTCCAGTGCTCATGGTAGCCGATTGCGACCACGTTGCCCACGTCGAAGTAGGCTTTGACGTAGTCGGAGCCGACTTCGTCGAGGAACCTCCTGAACTCCAGCGGGCTGTAGAGGAACCTGTTCCAGACGTTCTCGACACCTATCGTGACGCCCAGCTCCTCCGCCCACTTAGCCGCTTCCTTCAGCGATTTCTTCGCGTTCTCGTAAAGATCCTCGTAGGGCACCTCGGGCCTAGCGACCCCGGGCACCACGAGGAGCACCTTAGCGTCCAGGTTCCTCGCGAGCTCGAGCCCCATCCTCAAGTACTCGAGCCCCGTCCTCCGCTCGCTCTCGTTGGGCGAGCCCAGGTTGTACTTCCAGAAGACGCCGGTCGCTACGCTGGGGATCTCGAGGCCAACGCCCTTGATCCTGGCGCGCTCCTCCTTAGTGATCGTCTTAGGGTCGAGAAGCCCGTCATCGTACACAACCTCGGCGCCGTCGTAACCGATCTCCTTCGCCGTCGCGACAGCCCAAACGAGGTCGGGCCTCTTCTCCTGGGAGAAGCCGATCAGCGTCCAGAGGTTCAGACCTGCTTTCACAGACTCCTCAGCTGCGAAGGAGGTAAAAATGGTTAGCGCGCGCCATCTGTTACCCCGCCCTGGGTGCAAGGTTATGGTCTTTTATCCTTTTTCGATGACTCCGCTGGGTGTGGGCGTGAAGCTGTGTACTTTGACGCGCTCCGGAACCTTGATCGTGAGCCCCAGTGCGCTTGCGCCCCTCAGTAGAATGTTCAGTGCGGCGTTGACGTCGCTGTGCATCGTGTGCC